>Ga0210409_10008762_pt1 | contig 10269 bp, 5 predicted proteins | sample IncBWH17MmetaG_FD_161649 | JGI IMG/M metagenome (GOLD analysis project Ga0210409, IMG submission 161649) | Forest soil microbial communities from Barre Woods Harvard Forest LTER site, Petersham, Massachusetts, United States - Inc-BW-H-17-M | ecosystem: Environmental > Terrestrial > Soil >...
ATTGGATTTGCGAGATTCTGCCTTGACAGAGAGTTTTCGCTCAGTTAGGGTGTGGAACCAGTTCCAAGCCTTTCCTTGGTTCTCTTTGGATTTGGCCTGATGTTCTTTCGAATCGCGTGGGGGGGGTTGCCATGAAAAAACTGTCTGGTTCGTCTTTCCCTTGGATGTTTAGCCGGGAAAATTCTCATGCAAGAACCGTCGAACAATCGAAGGTGCCCGCGACTGACGGTCTTATTAAGGTGTGGCGCTTCACCATCGCCGTGCTGCTCGTGGCAATACTGCTTGGGCTTTCTGCGCCAGTCAAGGGACAGGCCGTCAATGCCACCTTGCTCGGAACCGTGACGGACTCCTCGGGGGCCGCCGTCGCCAGCGTAAAGATAACGATCACGGAAACAAACACGGGTATTAGCCGTACCTCTCAAACGAACGATAGCGGCAACTACGTATTTCCAGATCTGCCGCCGGGCACCTATACGGTCACCGCGGAACAACCGGGATTCAAACGGGCCTCCAGAGCCAGCATCGATTTGATCGTTAACTCAACCGAGCGCGTCGACTTGATCCTTCAGCCTGGGGACGTTTCGCAAATTGTCACCGTGGAAGCGGAAACTCCAATCCTTCAGACCGAGCGAGCAGACACGGGACGCAAGCTCGAGGAGGTGCTTACGGAAAATGTCCCGCTCGGGACCAATCGCAACTTCCAAAACCTTCTGAATATCGTGCCCGGCACCACTCGCGCCACTTTCCAGCACTCCCAATTCTTCAACGCCAGCAGCTCGTTGCAGACAGAAGTCAACGGCCAGCTGCGCATGGGCAACAACTACCAGATCGAGGGCATCGACGATAACGAACGCACAGGTCTTCTGCAGATCCTGATACCGCCGCTCGAAGCCATCCAAACGGTGGACGCCTCAACGAGCAATTACGACGCGGAACTGGGCCGCGCGAGCGGCGCCGTTGTAAACGTCATTCTGAAGTCAGGCGCAAACAGTTACCACGGTGCGGCCTACGAATTTGCAAGGAACAGCTATTTTAATGCTCGCAACTTTTTCGATACATCTTTGGGGCATCAGGCATACAACTACTTTGGCGGCAATCTTGGGGGACCAATCAAGAAAAATAAGCTCTTCTTCTTTGCCGATTACTTGAAAGTCTTTGACCACCAGGCGAGTCCAAGCAAGATCAACGGCCCTAGCATGGGTTTGCGCTCGGGAGACTTGAACGTTGCAACCTCGGCAACCGCGACGCCGACGACAATCTACAATCCCTTTAGCGGTAATCCGGACGGAACCGGCCGCCAACCGCTGGTCGCCACGTCGGCTCCCGGTGTGTCGACGGTACCTGGTCGCAATGGAATGGTGGATGCCTACAATCCTGTTTGCACCAACGTCGCTGGTTGCCCCAACGTTGTTCCGGTGGCTTTGATGGATCCTATCTCGGTTAAGCTCATGGCGCTCTTGCCGCCCCCGTCGGCCCCAGGGAACGCGAACAACTACTCTGCTTTGCTGGGATTCCATAAAGACACGGATTTCGTCGATGGTAAGGTGGATGCCAACATTACCGATAACGATCGCCTGAGCTTGCGATTCAGCTACCAGCGTCCATCCATTTTCCAAGCTCCCATATTCGGCATAGCAGGCGGACCGGCAGCAGGCAACTTTGAGGGGAGCGGCCTTCAGAATACGTATAGCACCGGCCTTAACTACAATCACCTGTTCTCAAACACTTTGATTGCGGAGTTCCGTGTTGGAGTGGCGTGGTACCATAACGAAGCCCATAACACCGACTATGGCACGAATACTTCTCAAACGCTTGGCATTCCTGGCGTAAACCTCGATAAGACAATAACCAGCGGAATCGTGGGTGTCACCATCAACGGTGGCTTTTCCAATCCCTTGATCGGCTTCTCGGCCAGTCTGCCTTGGGTCCGCGCTGAGACCAATATTGACTTTGCGAACACTTGGACCAAGATTCTTGGCAATCATACCGTCAAGTTCGGTGTCGACCTTCGGCGGGTTCGCGATGCTTTGCTCCAGGAGCAAACGTTTAGCCCACGCGGCCTTTATACTTTCAACGATGGTCAGACCGCGCTTAACACGGGTACTGGCGCATCCAAAACCAGTTTTACGAATGACTTCGCCAGCTTTCTCCTGGATGTGCCCGGGCAAGCCGGGCGCGATCTGGCAACCTTCTTCCCGAACTATCGGGCATGGCAATTCTTCAGCTTTGCCCAAGACAAGTGGCTGCTTACTCCCAAATTCTCAGCGGATCTTGGAGTCCGCTGGGAGTTTTATCCGCCGGCTACGCCCGTTGCCAAAGGCGGCTTTTCCAATTACAACCCCGTCAACAATACGCTTGTCGTCACCGGCTACGGCAGCAATCCGAATAACCTGGGGATTGCCACGCATTACAAAGACTTCGCGCCGCGTCTGGGACTGGCCTATCGTTGGAAGGAATCGACCGTTTTCCGCGCTGGCTTCGGGATCAGCTATACGCCATTTCCCGACAACAGCTATGCCTACAATTTTCCCGTGCGGGCCAATGTCGCCTTCAATCCTGCAGTTGTGAGTTTTGGTCCGGCAGTGCTTACTGATGGGGTCACTCCGGCTACTTTTGAGAATGGTTTCCCGCCCCTCACCCTCCCGGTGGTCCCGTCAAACGGCGTCATCACCACTTCGACCAGCACGGCAGCGGCGGCAGTGCTCAAATCTAACCTCTTTACCGTGAATCAGAATTTCAAGAACCCCTACGTGGAATCCTGGAACGCCGCGATCCAGAAAACTCTTCCTTGGCGCTTCGTTCTCGATGTTGCGTATGTGGGCAATCATGGCGTGGATTCTGTCGTGAATTACAACCTTAACGCCGCTACGGCGATTGGCCTTACTTCCAAAACGGCGAATAATGGACGGCCCGAGTTCCTTCCATTCGGGCGAACTGCGGCCACCAATTTCCTTTTTGCCGGATACTCAACTAGCTACAATGCTTTGCAAGTGAAGTTTGACCGGCGCTTCTCGGGCGGTTTCGCGGCCACCACGGCTTACACCTTCGGCAAAGGCATGGGCTTTCAAACTGGCGACGATGGCGGCCTCGCCTTCTATATCAACCAGCGCCGCAATTACGCCCGCAACGACTTCGATCGCACCCATACCTTTGTGCAGAGTCTTGTGTACGATTTGCCGTTCGGAAAAGGCAAGCCTCTTGTTTCTTCCGGAGTCGGAGCCGCCGTTCTGGGCGGCTGGCGTGTGTCCAGCTTTCTCACCCTGATGACTGGCCTTCCGCTTTATTTTAGCGCTAGTAACTCTTCGCTTTTTACGCCGGACAATACCCAAACGCCGGATTTGGTCGCCCCGGTAAAAATCCTCCACGGAATCGGCATTGGCAACCCCTGGTTCTCTACCTCGAGCTTCGCTGCTCCCGCAGGTCGCACCTTCGGCAATGTGGGGCGCAACTATCTCAGCGGGCCAGGCTTCTTCAATCTGGATGCTGCGTTGTCCAGGTCGGTCCTCTTTAGGGAACGCTACAGCCTAGATCTGCGGCTGGAGGCTTTTGGCGTAACAAATACGCCGCAGTTCTTCTTCACCAGTGGCAACGGCACAGCGGCGGGCCTGACACTGAACAGCAGTAGCTGGGGCGACATCACGAATGCCACCGGCGGCCGCCAGCTTCAACTCGGTGCCAAGATCAACTTCTGACCCGTCTGACGGGGACCCGCAACTGTGCTTGTCAATTTTACTATCGGATACTGTTACGCCACGGGCTCTAGGGTGTAAGAACCCATCAAAACTCTGCCCGCGCAACGTTCGAGACTGGCGCAGCACCAGCGTATAGACTGCAATGGTCTCCCCAAGCGCAAAATCGTCCCTGCACTGCTATCCTAGTCTGGATATGAGCACTGCAATCGCCCACCTTGACCACATCCAGATTGCTGCTCCGGAGGGCTGCGAAGCCGCCGCTCGCGATTTCTATGGGATCCTTCTTGGCATGCCAGAAATTGAAAAGCCTGAATCGCTATGGGCTCGTGGTGGCTGCTGGTTCCAATGCGGCCACCAACAACTGCACATCGGCGTCGAGCGCGATTTCCGTCCCGCCAAAAAGGCCCATCCCGCCTTCGTTGCCACCAACCTCGACGAGCTGCGGCAAGCGTTGCTAACTCGCGGCAGCAAAGTTACGGACGACACTTCCATCCCGGGCGTCCGCCGCTTTCACGCCGAAGATCCCTGGGGCAATCGCCTCGAATTCCTGGAATCTCCCTCTCAAGATCAATCGAATTGAAGCCTTCCACCTGTCCGCTTTCGCCACAAACTCATCCCGAAACCGCGCAGTTTCGGCTGCTCCCGCGCACGCCAACACATGTAAACCATGGTGTTTCAGCAAGATATCGAATTCGAACAAACGGGAACCTCTTTGCAGTTACGCTCTAGGCATATTCCCGTGAGGTGAGTCGATGTCCAGTTTCTGGCAGGATTTGCACTATGCGTTTCGCGCTCTTAGCAAGTCGCCCTGGTTCGCCGCGCTCGCCGTCGTCACTCTCGCCCTCGGTATCGCCGTCAACACCTCTATTTTCAGCATCATTGACGGCTTCCTCCTTCGCCCCATGCCCGTGCCACATCCGGAACAGCTCACCGTCCTCACCTTGCAGCAAGGCGCTAGCAAGGACCTGCAAAGCTTTTCCTACCCTGATTATCTCGATCTCCGTGACCAAGCCTCTTCGTTCAGCGACATGATTGCCTACCACGTTACTCTCGGCGGCCTCACCGCCGACCATCGCGGCGACCACTGCGTCGTTACTCGCGTCACGGGTAACTATTTCTCTATGCTGGGCATTCAGCCCGCCCTTGGCCGCCTCATTCTCCCCACCGAAGGCCAGACTCCCGGCGCCGATCCTATCCTTGTCCTCGGCTATTCTTATTGGCAGAAGCGATTCGGCGGCGACAAAAACGTTCTCGGGAAAGAGGTCGAGATGAACAATCATCCGATGACCATCGTTGGTGTGGCTCCCCAGGACTTTCACGGCACCTATTCCATCGTCGATTCGGACCTCTACCTCCCGCTCAGCGCCAACATTGCCACCAAAGACGAAAAGCCCGTCGAGGATACCTGGGCACAACGTTCCGACCGCTCGCTCTCCGTCATGGCCAGGCTCAAGCCGGAAACAAATCTGAAGCAAGCCCAGACTTCCCTCGACGTCGTCGCCCAGCGCCTTTCCGAGCAGCATCCCGATACCGACAAGGGTGTCCTCTTTCGCGGGTTCCCCGAGCAGCTTGCCCGTCCCGATCCCGATCCCGACAATACCCTTCCCTCCGTCGCTCTCGCCTTCATGACCCTTGCTGCTCTTGTTCTTCTCGTAGCCTGCTTCAACGTCACCAACGTTCTCTTGGTTCGCGCCAACGCGCGCCAGCGCGAAATGGCCATACGCGCCGCCCTTGGCGCGGGACGTTTTCGCCTCGTTCGCCAATACCTCACGGAAAGTCTGCTTCTAGCTTTTCTTGGGGCCGCCGGCGGCATGCTTCTCTCTTACTGGGCTATGCGTTTCCTCAGCTCCATTCCCCTCGGCACGGACTTACCGCTTCAATTCAAATTCCTGCCTGACGCGCGCGTCTATCTTTTTGCACTCGGTGCGGCCCTGGTCACCGGCCTCATCGTCGGCGTTTTTCCCGCGCTCCGCGTTGCCCGCCGCGACGTCAGTTCCGTCTTGCATGATGGCGCTCGCGGCTCTTCCGGCGGTCGCCGCCGCCAAATTGTTCGCGGCTCGCTCGTGGTCGCCCAGGTAGCCGGCTCGCTGGTATTGCTCATTGTCGCCGGCCTCTTCATTCGCAGCCTGGGCAAGGCACAAACCATTTATCTCGGTTTCGATCCTGCCAACGTGCTCGATTTCTCCCTGGACGTTCAACAAGTTGGCTACCAGGAAGTCCAGGGCCGCACCTTTTATCGCGAACTGGATTCGCGCCTCCGCGCTCTCCCCGGCGTCGTCTCCGTCGCCCAGGCTTTTTCTGTTCCTATGGGTTACATGAGTAGCTTTAGTTCCATATTCGTCGAGGGTCGTCCCGTTGAAGCGGGCCAGCAGCCTCCCACCATGCAGTACAACATGGTTACGCCCGCCTATTTCGACACCCTGCGCATTCCCGTTCATGCGGGCCGAATCTTTACGGATGCCGACGACGAAAAGGCCCCCAACGTAGCCATCGTCAATCAAACCATGGCCAAAAAATTCTGGCCCGATCAGAATCCACTCGGCAAACGCTTCAGGATCAAAAGCGCCTCTGGACCTTTTACGGAAATCATCGGTGTCGTGCAGGATGGCAAATACAAGGGCGTCGTCGAAGATCCTCAACCCTACTTCTATGTGCCGCAAAGTCAGTCCTATCTGCCGCTCCACACGTTCCATGTCCGCACTTCAGTTCCTCCGGAAACTCTTGCGCTGCAGGTGCAGTCGCAAATCCGCGAACTCGCTCCGACTCTGCCTATTTCAGAAGTGCAAACTCTCAATCAAGCGCTGCAAGGCTTGAACGGCTTCATGGTTTTCCGCCTCGGCGCCCAATTGACCGGCACCATGGGCCTGCTCGGCCTGATCCTCGCCGTCGTTGGGGTCTACAGCGTCGCGTCCTACGCCGCAGCGCAGCGTACCCAGGAAATCGGCATTCGAATGGCCATTGGCGCCACGCCATCCGACATATTAAAGATGGTCCTGCGTCAAGGCATAGGCATCGTCGGAATCGGCTTGCTTGCCGGCCTCGCTGCCGCCTTCGCCGGCACGCGCCTTCTCGCCGATCTTATTTTCGGTGTCTCGCCCAGCGATCCCATTACCTACGCCGCCGTCGTCACTCTGCTGCTCGCCGTCGCGTTGCTCGCCTGCTGGATTCCGGCCCGCCGCGCCACCCGCGTCAGCCCCGCTGTAGCTCTGCGCTCGGAGTAACCACAAACTCGAGCACTCTCACTCGTAGCGCAACGCCACCATGGGATCCACGCGCATAGCACGGAGCGCGGGAAGGTAGCAAGCAAACAGCGCCACGCCGGAAAGCAGAACGGCCGCGCTTCCAAACGTGAGCGGATCGGTCGTTCCCACGCCGTAGATCAAGGTCGTGATGAGCCGCGTCAATCCGAATGCCGCCGCAAGCCCGATGGCTACGCCGATCAGGGTAATCCTTAATCCCTGCCCTAGCACCATGCGCAGAACGTCGCTGCGGGACGCGCCGAGCGCCACGCGCACTCCAATTTCGTGCGTGCGCTGCCCGGTCAAGTAGGAAATCACACCGTAGATGCCGACAGCGGAAAGAACCAGAGCGAGCGCGGAGAACATGCTGAGGAGAAACATCGTCAGCCGCTGCGTGGAAATGGAGTGCGCTACGATTTCGTCCATGGGCCGGACATCGTAAAGGACCGCGCTGCCTACCACTTTTTCAGCACCCTGACGAATGGCGCCGGCGATATCACCGGAATTAGCTGCGGTGCGGGCGACGTAGGTGCTGCCGTTTGCCAGCAGCGGCCAGAATCGATCCGGCACTTGCCAAACCGGCAGGTAGAGTTGCGCTTGTAAATTCTGATTTTGCCGTGAGCCCAAACCCCAGTGCTCGACATGGCCGACGACACCGACGATTTCCGGCTGCGTCTCGAAGAGCCCAAGGTTGAGATGCTTTCCGATGGGATCTTGATTCGGAAAGTATTTTCGGGCGAAACTGGCATCGATAAGCGCGACATTGGGTCCGTGCTCGCTATCCTGTTCGGTGAACGAGCGGCCGCGCTCAACGGGAATCCGCATGGCCTGGTGGTAACCCGAATTAACAAGATAGAACAGCGCAAATGGCATGTCGTTGTCGGTTGCGGGCTTGGGCTGGCCCTCCAGCCAAAAAGGAATCTCGGAATCTCCGGTCATCGGCAGCGAGCCGCCCATCATCGAGATGGATTCTATACCGCGAATGCTCTCCAGTTGCCGCACGGTCTCGCGGTACATGGTGCGGAGTTGGTCGGCGCTCATGGCCGCACTGGAGGTCGAAGAAATGCTGAAGGTGAGTACGTTGTGCGGGTCGAAGCCGGGATTGATATTGCCCAGCGCCGAAAGCGTGCGGATCATCAATCCGGAGCCGATGAGCAAAACCACCGCCATAGCCATTTCGACAACGATGAAAACACTTTGCGCCCGATGACGCGCTCCGCTGGAACCGCGCCCGCCTTCCTTCAGAGTCTCGTGGGTATCGGGACGCAGCGTTTTCAGCGCGGGAATCAATCCAAACACGATGCCGGTCAATACGGAAATGCCCAGCGTATAGGAGAGCACGTGGCCATCGAGCGCAATCTCCTCCGAACGCGGCAAGTTGCCTGCCAAAGCAGCAACGAGAACGCGCACACCCAGCTTCGCGAGGACGAGTCCGATACAGCCGCCGGCGATGCCGAGCAGAACGCTCTCGGTAAGCAGTTGGCGGATCACCCGCATCGGGCTGGCTCCGAGCGCGGCGCGAATTGCAAATTCGCGCGAACGCCCGGTGGAGCGCGCCAGAAGCAAATTGGCGACGTTGGCGCAGGAAATCAAAAGAACGAAACTGACGGCACCGAGCAGGACCAGCAGAATTCCCTTCACGTTGCCGACGACGTCAGTCTTGAGCGGGATCAAACTGACGCCCATGCCCTTGTCAGCCTCGGGATACGCAACGGCGAGGTTCTCGGCAATGCGGTCCATGTCCAAGCGGGCTTGCTCGATGGTGACTCCCATTTTGAGGCGCCCGATCGAGTTCATGCCCATGCTGATGCGGCGGTCACGGAACGTGGCATCGTTCCACTGGCCGATCGGCACGAAAATATCCGTGTTACTCAACCCGCTAATGTGGCCGGGAGCCACACCGACAATCGTGTAGGCCTTGCCGTTCAGCGTGATGTTCCTTCCCAATACGTCTTGCGCGGAGCCAAATCTGCGGTGCCAGAGTCCATCGCTGAGGATGGCGACCGGGCCGGCGCCGGCCACGTCCTCCTCGGGATGGAAATTGCGTCCGACGAGCGGCTGCATGCCGAGCGCGGTGAAAAACTCGGCTGAAATCATGTGAATGTGAACGCGCTCCGGTTCGCCCGCGCCGGTCAGGTTGTAGTCGTCGGACCGGAAAGCAGACAAGGACGCGAAGGAGTGATTGTCCTTCTGCCAGTCAAGGAAATTCAGATAAGCGATGGAGCTTTCCCCGAATGTCGGGGATTTCGCGTAAACGGCGACGAGTTCGTCGGGATTCGAGAACGGCAACGGATTGAGCAGCACGCCGTTGACCACAGAAAACAAGGCAGTGTTGGCCCCCATGCCCAGCGCAAGAGTCAGGATAGCAATCGCCGTGAAACCGGGATTTTTCAACAGTACGCGCAAACCGTAGCGAAGGTCTTGCCAAAAACTGATCATAAGCCACCTCTCTCCGGCACACACCCCCGGCTGCAGGGCTTCTGGAGGTAGTAACGAGGGTGCGGCTGGATTTGTTTCGTGAAAATGTGGAGATCGGCGTAGGTGGTTTCTTTAGGTAAAGCGTCGCCACGGTTGCCGAGGGTCGGAGTCAGTTGCGGAATCCGCATCAGGGCTAACGTCGCCCGCAGCTGGAGGAGTAAGCACCTCGCGCGCCGCGGTGGCATCTTCCTCGCACACCACAATCTGAAACCCCGCGCCGGACCACGCAAGGTGTTCCCGCATTCCTCCCGCCGGGTCAGCCCGGATCATGGCCTGAATGCCCGTATCTTCGAGCGCACCCTTGGCCAAGTCCGTTTCAGGGCGGCTACCGTACTCCTCGACGACAACCAGCCTGCTGTGCTGCATATCCGTACTCTATTCCCGGATCGGCGGCAGCGTTCGCTTCGCCACCATTTCCACCAGACTTGCGGCCGACTTTGCGTTAGATCCCGCTCTTGCGAAATCGGTCCATCAGGTTCGCACAAGCACGAACGGTAATCGCCATCATCGTAAGCGTCGGGTTCTGGCAGGCCGACGACACAAAACTCGCTCCATCCATCACGAACACGTTTTTCACGTCATGCGCCTGGTTGAACGCGTTGAGTACAGACTTCTTCGGATCAGTCCCCATGCGCGCGGTCCCCAGTTCGTGTATCGCCATGCCCGGCATTTCCACCTTTGCCTGCATTTTGATATCTTTCGCACCCGCCGCTTCCAGCATTTCCGCCGCCGTGGCCCCAGCATCCTCCATGAGCGCGGCTTCGTTGTCCCCGTGGGTCATGGAAATCCGCAATGCCGGAATGCCCCAGGCATCTTTTAGATCGCGATCAATCTCGCAGTAGTTATCCCAGCGCGCCAGC
>Ga0210409_10008766_pt1 | contig 10268 bp, 5 predicted proteins | sample IncBWH17MmetaG_FD_161649 | JGI IMG/M metagenome (GOLD analysis project Ga0210409, IMG submission 161649) | Forest soil microbial communities from Barre Woods Harvard Forest LTER site, Petersham, Massachusetts, United States - Inc-BW-H-17-M | ecosystem: Environmental > Terrestrial > Soil >...
GATCGAACACCCTAACACGCGAATGCGTCTGACAAAGGGGACCATTCCCATGACTCCGTCAGCACGCCTTCGGATATGCGTGGGGGTTGGTCTTCTAGCCCTCACCGCCGCGTATCAACCCCGCGTGCAGCCATGAACCATATCCCCCTCGCGACGCTGGTCCTTCTCGCAACGAGTGCAGGCTGCAGCTTCAGCCCATACCACCTGGAGAACTTCAACAATACGACCTCGACCATTCCTTTTGAAGGTTGCTCCTTACAGCCCAATTCCCCGATCAGCGTTGAGTTGCTGAACGGCAGGACGGGCCAATGGGAGACCGCCTCGCTCGGCTCCTCGTCGTCAACGGTGTCCTACACCGACTCGGAGAGCGCTCAGTGGTACTGCTGGCAAAGGAACGCGACGATAGGTGCCAACTTCTGGATACCGAAAACCGGCGGCACCTTTTTCACTTTCATGCGCGTGCTGGACAACGGCCAGCCCGTCTATACGTACTCGAACGACCCATCACAATGTACCCAGCCGGCAGGCACGGATCAGTTGACCAATGCACAACCGTGCGCCCTTGCTCCTTCCAATTCCGGCATCGGACGGTCGCGGCCAGGCGGCATCATTATCACCGCATCGCAGCTTTGAACCGCAGGACAGATCGAGCTATTAGACCTTGCTCGTCAGCCACCCCTTGATCCGTGCCACCCTTCCGGCGAATGTCACTCAGCCGCCGCTCTTCAAGCCGACGCAGCAAATCAGCGTTGTCAGGACATTCGGATCAGGCATGGCACATCTCGGCCCAACCCAACTGCTTTCTGCCCTGAGAGCGCCGGTTCACTGCAAGCCGGGGTGGGATGGCGGCGCAGACCCTCCGGCAAATCGTGCTTCCCCCGTGAGACCAAAAGGCGCCGTTGTCGATTAACAAGGTGGAGGGCGAGAAGATCATCGTTCAAGCCTTTCCTTCCTCTGTGCGGAAGTCCACCCGTTCACGAGCCAGACGCTCGGCCAACGAGGGGAAACGTTTCGCCAATGAGAAAAGACGCTTTGCCAATGGGTAGAGCGTCTTTTCTCTTTGAAAGAGACGCTCTGCCAACTGGAAAAGGTGCTCTGCCAATTCGCCAAGGAGCTTCGCCAATTGGAAAAGATGCTCGGCCAATTGGAAAGGACACGCTGACAAGTGGAGACGTCGCTCCGACAAATGAAAAAGGTGCTCCGCCAATTGAACAAGATGCTCTGCCGACAGGAAAAGGCGCTGTGACAAGTGGAAAAGACGCTCTGACAATTGGAAGTGATGCTCCGACAACTGACAAGGCCGCTCCGACAGTTGACAATGTCGCTTCGACAAATGGAAGAGATGCTCGGCCAATTGGAAAAGACACTCTGACAAATGAAAAAGACGCTCCGATAGTTGGAAAAGGCGCTCCGACAAATGAAAGAGGCGCTCCGACAATTGGCAAAGCATCTCGGACAGCGGAAAGAGGCGCTACGCAAACTGAACCGGGCACTTGGGCCGTGGTCGAGGCCGCATTGAATCACTCCGGAGCGCGGAAGCGGCAAAGTAGAAGCCGCACCCGAAGTGCTATCCTGTCCGCTGTGGTCGTCCGTGTGCTGTACTTTGCAGGTCTGCGCGATGCGCTCGGCATCAGCGACGAGGCGCTCGAGCTGCCCCCGAACGTTCGTACGGTAGGAGCGCTGGCCGACCTTCTCGCTGCGCGTCACCGTGCCTATTCCGAGCGGCGGAGCCACGTCAGACTCGCGCGAAACGAGGCGTTCGCCTTGGATGACGAAGTCCTGGCAGAAGGCGACGTCGTCGCCCTGATTCCGCCGGTCGCGGGAGGCTGATGAACGCGCCGGCGAGTGCCGCCCTGGCGCTGTTTGCATTGAGCGCGGCATGCCGTAGCACGACGGTCGTGCCAGCCATCAAATGCGCAGACCCCTGCTGCGAGGGGCAGGTGATGAGCGTCGACTGCGCCGAGACCCCGAACATTTCTTGCACCGAGGACGCCGACCCGTGCTCGGCACGCGCCTACGGCTGCGTCGACGGATCGTTTTACGTGGGCTACCCAGAACTAGCGCCCTCCACCTGCGACGACGGAGCAGGCGCGGAGACCGGGGTGTTTCTCCTTGGGGACGGCGGTCCGCCGCCGGATTCCGCCGACGCCGATGCGACGGTCAGCGACTAAACTCCCCCATCCTTGGCGACTCCTCCTTGGCGCCTCGGCAGCTCCCCTCTCTATTTCGCCACCGCACCTACGGAAGCGGGGCTCGAATCGAGGCTCTCGATAAGGGCGCGGGCGGCAGCGATATTGTGGGGCTCTCCGCCCAGCGCCTTGCCGGCGAGCCTCCGTGCCTTTGCGAGGTCGCCCTTTCGAACAGCGGCCGTGGCGAGGTGGTAGTAAGCGGTGGCTTTGGCGGCAGCGTCGGCGCGGGCCGCCGCGAGGCCCTTGCGCGATGGCAGCGTCGTTACCGCCGAAAACGCTCGCTCCGCCGTCTTGTCCTCGCCGAGATCGAGAGCCACCAAACCAAGTTGCATCGCGATGTCGCCCGTTCGCCAGTCCACGCTGAAGCCGGATTCCAACGCAAAGAGCGCCTCCGGGAGCTCGTCGACGGCGAGGTGTGCCTTGCCGATCTCGAGATAGATGATCGCAATCCCCGGCGAGCGCTTGTCCGGACTTCGCTCGATCGTGTCGTAGAGGAGCTTGAGCGCCTCTTGCACGTTGCCCAAAGCCACTTGTGCTCTCGCCCAAAGAAGCCGGCCATCGACACTCTCCGGCTTTGCCGACCGGAATTGATCGAGCACCGGCAGCGCGCTTGCCGGCTCGCTCGCCTCGTCGAGGAGGAGCCGGCCCGCGCGAAGCAGCAAATCCGCTTTTGCGTCCTCGCTCGGCTCGCTTTCGGCCCGCGCCATGAGGACGCTCGCAAGCCGCCGCCAATCTTTCATGGCTTGGCACAGCTGCTCGAGATCCGGCAGGAGCTCCGGGCTTCTTTCCACTGCGGCCAGGGCCCGCGCGAGGGCCTCGCGCGCCTCTTCGAGCACGCCCGCACGCTGGCACGCGTCCGCAGTCGCCACCGCAACGCGCGCGAGTTCTTCAGGACTGCTGGAGTCTTCGATGAGCGCGAGGAGTTTCCGATTGCTCTCCGCCGCCGACTTCCAGTTGCCCTCCATGGCGGCCACCGAGGCAAGCCGCGCGAGACCCTCTCTGTGATTCGGATTGCGTGCGAGCAAGCGGTCGAGCTCCCGCCGCGCTTGCTTGGGGCGGTTCACGCGAAGAAGGGCGTCGACGAGGCGAATCGTGTGCGCTCCCACAGCAGCCGCGTCGAGGGAGCCGCCCATTTTGCCGAATAGCTCGACGAGCGCGGTGATGTGAGCGGCGTTGAGAACACTGGCGCGTTCGAGGTCCGTGAGAGCACCCTCCCAATCGGATAGGCGCTCGCGAACCTTGGCGCGAACGAGGAGCAGCTCCGCATCGTCCGCGCGCGCAGCGACCGCAACATCGAGCTCCCGAAGGGCCTCCTGGTCCATGCCCGCCCGCTGACGCGCATCGACGAGGCGGATCAAGAGTGGTCGTTCGCCCGGTAACGCTTCGACTGCTCGTGCAAGGACGCGGGCGACTCCTTCCCACTCGGCGCGCTCCTCGTAGCCCTTGACCAGGCGGTCGCGAAGCTCCGCGTCCTTCGGTTGAGCGGAAAAGCCCTGCTCGAGCGCTCGAATCACGCCTGCCGTGTCGCCGCGACTCTGCCGAAGCGCCGCGAGCTTCTTGGAGATCTCCGCCGCGGCGTCTGTGTCGAGAGCCATCCACTGCTCGAGACCGTCGGCAAGCCGGTCGCTACCCAAGTCCTCCAGCCGGTTCGCGAGGTCGCGCGCGAGGCGGCTATCCGCCGGGCGCAGATCCAGAAGCGATTCATAGGCCACGACTGCATCGTTCCGGCGCCCGGACAACTCGAGCGCTTGTCCGTACCGCCAAGTAGCGTCCACGACCTGCTGGGAGTCCTCTCCTGAAGAGAGGACGTGAAGCCTCTTTTCCAGCACCGTGACCAGCGCGTCGAATCGCCCTTCTCGCTCGAGCACTTCGGACATGAGCTCGACCGCCTCGCGCCCGGTCGGTTCTTCTGCCAGAGCCTTGGAAAGCTCGTTGACAGCGGCGTCTACGCGCTCCCGTTGCTCGAGCAGAGTTCGGGCCAAGATCACACGAAGGCGGCTGCGCTCGGCCCCCGCGTGGACCTTTGGAATGGCCGATGTGAGCAGGGAGGAAAGCTGACCCTCGCCACCGAAGGCTGCATAAGCGCAAGAGAGGGCGATCCACGCGGAAGCGTCCGTGACCTCCTCGCGACCGAGATCGCGCGCTATTCGCTCGGCGTCCTCCCGAATGCGAGCGCCGAGGTCGGAGGGCCGCCCCATCGGCTCGCCCCAGAGTTGAGCGAGTTCTCCGAGCGCGACGGCCCGATCCGTTAGGGTTGTGCCCCGCTGTACTCGGCGCTCGAGCGCTCGGGCCAAAAGGTCATTGCGTCCGCGAGCTCGCAGCCCCCGCTCGAGGCGCTGGGGGTCCTCTCCGCGCTCGACAGCTTCGTCGAAGGCCGAGTCGACCCAATCCGACGCACGCGCAATATCCCCGCGGCGTAGAGCGATTTCGCTCAGGTCGACGAAGATGTCCGCGCGCGATGGAGACGAGGCCGAATCCTCGGTTGAGCGGTGGACCGCGAGAAGCAGCGCCCGGTAGCTCTTCTCCGCAAGCTCGAGCTGCTCGAGCTCGAGGGCCGCGCGCGCAAGGTCGTAAAGGATCCCCCGGTGCGTCGGATTCATTTCGGACGCCACCCCGAGTTCGCGAAGGGCGTCCGTCGGCAGGTTCGCTCGAACGAGCGCGCGGGCCAATCGATGGTGGGTCACGGCGCGGTCTTTCGAGCGGGCTTCGCCGTAGAAGTCGACTTGCGCCCTGAGAATGTCGACCGTTCGGTCCCATTGCTCGAGCCTCTCGAGGACCTCCACCAGCAAACCGCGCAAGGCGGCGTCGTGCGGGTCCAACGCAAGCGCCTTCTCGAGAAGGACTGCTGCCTCACCGGGTTCGTCGAGTCTATGCCGATGCAACTCGGCGGCTTCTCGGAGCGAGGCCAGCTTGCGCGCCGTGTCGGTCACGCGCTCTGCATCGGCCGAGAGAAGCCGGGCCAGCGGACGCCACTCCTGGTCCGTGCGATACTGCTCGATGAGTCTACCACGGATCGGCTCCACGTCTTCGATGCCATCGGCCGCCCCTTGACCGGCCGCCAGGCGCAGCGCGTCCTCCAGACAAGCGGCAGCGCGCGCGCGCTCGCCCAGCTGCACGTAGGCGTCCGATAGCCGCAGCGCTCGCTTCGCGCGCGCGCCGGCGGGAGCATGAGCAACGAGCCACTCGAGCGCCCTCGCTGCCTCAGTCCACTCGCGCCGACCGGCATGGATCCTCGCCAACGCCTCGAACGAGGCCTCTCCTCCAAGGGCAGCCGCCCGTCGGTGCGCCTCGATGGCTGGTTCGGCCGATCCCTCCCGCTCCCAAAGTTCTGCGGCCCGCTGCCAGCTCGCTCGTTCTTCGGCACCCTTGCCATTCTTGGCGTGAGCCCCGGCTTGTCCCTCCCACACGCGAGCAAGGTCGGCGTGGCGCCCGGCCGCCTCCAGCAGCTTCGAAAAGCGCTCGAGCGACCTGGAGGCAACCGTGTCTCCGGCGTCCTCGTGGAAAAGGCGTGCGAAGATGTCGATCGCGCGCAGCTCCTGCCCCACGTCGGAGCAGACGAACGCGGCCGTTCCAAGTAGCTCGCGCTGCCGACCGCGCCCGAGCGGCAACTGGCTGCAGCGATTCAGAAGCCGCAGGGCGCTTGCGACGTCGCCGGTATCCATCGAGAGAGAGAGCAGCGACTGAGTCGCCGCCCATGCTCCGTCCTCTGCATCCGCGCGCGCTCCCGGAGTAGGGTCCGCCTTCAGCGCACGAATGGCCTGAATGAGGAGGGCCTTGCGCGCCACCTTGGCGATTCGCGGATCTCCGGTGAGATACGCCTCGATGCGCGGGCTGACCTGTTCGAACACGCGCTCGATACCCTCGGCCGCCGCCGAGCGAATGTGGAGGTTGACGAGATCGCGAACGCATCTCGCGAGCTTGTCCGCGCTCCCGGAAAGGGTGCGCGACCTCTCAGCCATCCGAAGGACGTCTCGAAGACGCCCTACGCTCTCATAGTGGCTTCGGAGCCGTTCGATAGCGCGGTCCTGCACGGTGGCAGGCAGAGCCCCCCCCGTGGCACCGCCCTGGGGCGCCGGGACCGGCTGCTGCACGATTCTCTCGAGCACGTCGATGACATCAACTACCCCTGTGTCTCCGAGCAGCATCTCCTCCACTACGGCGCCCGCCCGCTCGACATCGCCGACCTCCAGCCACAACGAGGCGACGCGACGGTACAGGTCGCGGCGCTGGAAGCCGGACGCGCGCTCCAGGCGCCGGCAAAGGAGCTCGATGAGTTCGACGGTCCGCCCCAGCTTCTCGTAGAGCCGCTCCAGCGCTCCTTCGACGCTCGCGTCGTCGGGACGCAGTGCACGCAGCGATTCGAAGTATGCGATGGCCCGCTGCGGCTCTCCAGCGAGGTCCCTCGCAGCGCACGCCGCCTCGTGGAGAAGCTCGGCGCGCTCTTTCGCGTCGGCAGCCGCGTCGATAGCGCGGTCGAACAGGTTGAACAGCTCGCCATACTGGCCCAGAGCTCCGAGCGCCAGCTTGATACGGTCGAGCGCCCAGCGCGCGGCGGGAACGAGCTCGAGCACTCGATCGAGCGCCTTGATTAACCGCGGCGCGTCGAGGGCGCACTCTTCTTCCAATGCAATCAAGCGCCGACCAATCATCTCGGCGAGTGCGGGCTCCGCCGCCCCTCCGACGAGGAGGTCGTGGTACGCCCGCGAGACCTCCTGTATCGACCCTAGGTCGCGGGCCAGCCCCTCGGCGCTGTCCCATAGCCACTCGGAATCCGGCCGTTCAATCGCCCCGCGCAGCACAGATGAGAGCGCCGTCGCTGGGTCAGCCGGCGACAGTTCGACAATGCGCTGCAGCCACCCGTTCCGCGCCGTCTCGACCTCCGACACCGATCCGCCGGCGCCCGCGAACGCACCGTCCGCCGCGGTGATGGCCAAGAGCGAGTCGAAAAGCTCCACTGCGGAGTGGCCGTCCAGTTCTTCAGCGACCTGCTCAATCCCGGTGAAATCCCCGGCCTGCAACTTGAGCCGTACCAGGGCCTTCAGCGCGAGCTTTCGGTCCCCGCTCACGTCCGCCAGCTGCCGGTATACGTCCACTGCAACATCCAGATCGCCGTGCGCCTCCTCCGCCTTTGCCCACTCCAGCAGCACTTCGGCGGGACGCGCCGAGTGGGCGGCTCGCCATCCGTAAAGCCAGCGCCGGTTTTCGTGACGCGCGTCGATGTTGGCTATTGAATCGATGTGCGACGCGTAATCCCGAACGTCTTCTTCGCTTTCGAAGGCCTCTACGAGCGCGCGATAGGCTTCGGACGCCTCCCCGCGGCGCGCCGGCTCGGACGCGAGCACGCGCGCTCTGGCCTTGCCGAGCGCGTGGGACTGGGCAGCTCGATCGTCCGCGCGACCGTCTGCGCTCGCCGCCGCCAGCCGAGCGCCAAGCTCGTTGGTCAGCGAAAGAAACTCATCGAACGCACCCACCGACACGGCGCTTGTTTCGAGCCGCAGCAGGAGCAAGACACATCGGCCAAGGTCGTCGCCGCGGATGAGGGCACGCAGCGCGCGCGGTATATGCGCCCAGTCTCGAAGTTGTGCATAAAGCTCGATGAGCTGTGCTGCAGCCTCGATGTCTTCGGGTTGCACCTCGAGTACACGCTCGTAGAGCCTTCGAGCACGGTCTTGCTCGGGGGGTTCTTCCCCGGCCATCTGCGCCGCGGCCTTCCAACACTCCACGGCGGCCGCGCCGTCGTCCATCGTCGAGAACAGAAACTCGGCATAGCGCTCGAGCGCCGCCCGTTTGACATTGGCGTCGTCGCATGAAGCAAGCAGTTTCAACGAACGACCGTAGAGAATTGGGTCGTCATGGGCGCCGGCGAGCTGGGCGATGCCCTGGAGGATCGCCGGGGTCAGGTAGGGTCTTTCGGCGAGCTCGCGGCACAGTTCGAGAGCGCGATCCGACGTCCCCTGACGAGCAAGCAACTGCGCCTCGACCAGTGTCAGCTGGTGCTGCGCTGCGAAGTCGTCGGGATCCTCTTCCGCAATCGACCGCCATATGGCGATGGCGCCCTCCGGGTCGCTCAGCGTGTCGCGACGCATGGCCGCGATCGTGTGCATCAGAGAATGCCGCCGAGCAGAGTCGCTCGTCGACCGAAGCGCGCTCTCGTAGCGCGCCACCCGGTCTTGGGGGGATTCCGTGCCCTGCCGGAGCGCGTCGATGCGGCGTAGTAGCTCCGATGACGACGGGTCGCCGGCCATTCCGCGCTCGCACAGCGCGAGGGCCCGATCCGGGGCGCCCGCCGCAATGAGCGCATCGATGGCCGATACCGCCAGTGCAAGGCGCTCGGGGGAATTGAGCGGACCATCGCGCAGCAGGCCGAGAAGCAGCGCCGCCTGCGCCTCGGGTTGCCGGGCAACCGCCGCGACCCGCTCGAGCCGCACCACCCAATCGAGGACCGCTTCGCTCGCAAATGCGAACGCCTCACGAAGCGCGCGCTCGCAAAGCTGCATCGCGCGTCGGGGGTCGGTCAGCTTTCCCCTGGCGACATCGACGGCAGCGGCCAGGGCCGCAAGGCGACCGGCCGGTTCGGCGAGCAGCTCGGCCCGAGTCTCGAGCACGCGAAGCTCGCCTTCGTGAAACTTCGCGACGCGGTAAACGGGCTCCAGCACGTCGGCCGCGGCCAAACGCGAATCGCCCGCCGCCATCAGGCCTTCGACGGTCGTCCGTGCGAGCTCGTTCCAGGGGTCGAGCGAAAGGCATCGACGGAACGCCGATAGCGCCGCCTCCGTATCGGCCAGGATGACCAAGCGGATCTGCCCGACCCGCGCCATTCGCGGAGCTCGCTGTTCCGGCGTCGCCAGTTCGACGTCTGCCTCGAGCACTCGGCAGAGGTCCTCCCATCGCTGCGCCTGCTCGAGAAACGGAATCAACTTCGCGTGGACTTGAGCATCGGGGCCGAACGCCTCCAGAAACCAGAGCCATTGCCCGATGCGATCCCCGTCTTCCGCCGCCGGGCTCAGCTCGATACTTCGAACGGCGAGCAAGCGGGCCAGCGCGGGATCCGTCGCAGAGAGCGCTTTGCGCCGGTAGACGTCGGCCAGGGCACTCTGGTCTCCTTTTCGTTCGTAGTGCGAGCAAAGCCAGGCCAGCGCCTCGTCAGCCCGGGGCGAGTCCAGGAGGGCCTGGAACACGACCAGGAGCCGCGACTCCTTGAGCGGCTTGGACTCGTGCATGAGGAGGAGTCTCTCCGCCGCCTCGTGTCGGATTTGCGGGTTGGCTTCCGACTTTGCGATGGTTTCGAGAGCCGTGGCGATGACCTGGGGATCGCCGGAGTTCACCTCGGGATCGAGCAGAAAGCGCGCCGAGGCCAGCGCAGACGGGCCGCCTGCTCCCACCAGAACGACCTCCAAAAAGGCGCTGCGAGCTTGCTTCAGCTCTTTCTCTTGCAAATGCAGGGAACCGATGTCGAATCCGACTCGTTCGCGAACGTCGGCCGCCTTGACCTTCTTGAGTGCGCGGCCCAGCGTATCCGCGGCCCTCGCCTGGGCCCCGACCGATCGCGCGCGCCCGATGTAGCGTTGCCGCAGCTCGTCGTCGCCCGGCTCCTTCGTGACGAGGGCTTCGATGCCGCCCAAAAGTTCATCCACGTAGCCCGCCGCGCGAAGTGGCTCCTTGAGTGGGCCGGCGTAAAGGCACGCGAGCCTGCGCCTTAGCTCGTCTCCCTCCTCCGATGTTTGGCAATGGGGCAGCTGTTCTTCGAGGAAGGTCGCGAGTTCGCGGTAGTCGTGCTCGGCGAGAAAGACAGGCCCATCCATCACGCCGCCCCGCCCCCGTTCAGCTTCTTGGGGGCCTTCCCTAGCGAATCCACTACGGACAGAAACCCCTCGAGGGTTCCGGCCGGCGCAGCCTCCCCTTCCGCCAACGGACGGACCACGAACAGCCTCGGGTCGCGAACGGACGTCTTGACGGATACGCGCATCCGGCCGTCCAGCGACGTGAACCCCCCGGCGACCGCGTCTGCGGGGACCGCGGCGGGCGCGAGCGCGCGCTCCGAGGATTCGGGCCATGGCTCCTGTGCCGACGCGGACGATG
>Ga0210409_10008767_pt1 | contig 10267 bp, 12 predicted proteins | sample IncBWH17MmetaG_FD_161649 | JGI IMG/M metagenome (GOLD analysis project Ga0210409, IMG submission 161649) | Forest soil microbial communities from Barre Woods Harvard Forest LTER site, Petersham, Massachusetts, United States - Inc-BW-H-17-M | ecosystem: Environmental > Terrestrial > Soil >...
ATCGGGAAGAACTTCTGGACCGTTGAGCCGGGTGTCAATGCCAGTTGGCTTAGCAGCAAAATCGGCCTGGAGTTAACTGCCTTTGCTGGTTTCGACGTCAGCACGAAGAACGACAAAACCGACTACCAAAGCGGCGACGTTTTCCACCTGGATGGCACGGTCGCTGAGCATCTGCCCCTGCTTGGCGGCTTTGCAGGCGTTGGTGCCAACGCATTCTATTACCAACAAATCGCCGGGGACCGCGGAAGCGGCGACCTCCTGGGCTCCTTCGAGGGGCACACGGTTGGTGTGGGCCCTGTGGTCTCCTACGTTACCAAACTCGGTCAAAAAACCGACCTCGCCTTCGAAGTCAAATGGCTGCCGGAGCTGAACGTGGAGCACCGCCTGAAGGGCGACCTGGTTTGGGTAAAACTTGGCATCTCTTTTTGAGCGGACTGGTGCCTCAACATAGCGATTACCGCCTGATTGCAGGGGTCGGCGTGAAGTTCTGAGTGGACCTGAGCAGTATCGCGAGCCATTGACCAAAAGTTCTAGAATTACCTCCGTGAACCGTGATTATTTGCCCCCTTTACTAAGAGGTGTCGGAACAACTGTGGTTCTGATTGGCACGGTCGTGGCATTGGTAGCAGCACGACGTGATATTGACCGCCTCAGGTCCAGAAGGCAGGCGTCACCTTTAGCATCCGCTTTCGGCAGTGGCGCACAGCCCACTTTGGCCCTGCTCGCCAAAGAGTTGCAAGAGCTGAGGACCGAAGCGCGTGATGATAATGTTATAGAAGAGATTATCGAGAGTCGCTGGTTTGAGTGGCTGGGCCTTATTGGAGCTGGAGTCATTTCGGGCTCATTCTATGTCGAAACACTCATACGCCGATCCAAAAGCCCGGCCGATAAAAACTCTCCTGCAAAGGCCTGACTGGGACCTTGGCGACTGCCGACGGGCTCCGCTCACTTCTTCTTCTTCATGATTTTCGGCTGCTCCGGAGTCATCTCAAGAGCGCGTTGGCCAACGGCGGTGGGCGATAACGTTTGTTCCAATCCTTGCGAGCCCGTGTCGAGGCTTTGACCGACGTTCAGCATTTTGGGCAACGGTGCGAGACAAAGTTTCCCCCAGTCGTGTTGCGGGGCGGGACGGCGGATCTGGGAGGAATCGACCAGGCTCGATACCGTGACTAGAATCTGGGCTCCGGCCCCTGCGCCCAGGCGGTTGCGCCAGTGTTCTTCGCCCCAGGCTTGAAGTGTCCCGTTGGTGTTGAAGGTCAGCACCCATGCCTGGTGCTCAAGGCGGGCTCTCGCCCCTACGAACTTAATGAATCGCAGCACCGGGGCTTCAAAGCTGAAGCCTATTTGGTTTTCTTCGATTCCATTGTACTCGTAAAGCATCGTGAAGCCCCCGGCAGCCGCCGAGATTCTCGTGGGCGGACCGGCGCCCTTGAGAACATCCCCCAGTGTGCTTTGACCCACGATCAGATTTGCCGGCTTGGCTGGGAGCCGGCACCCGAGTTCACTGGTCAGATGGGAACAACCGGTCAGCAAGAGCAGACCCAAAAGGACGAAGTTTTGCTCAATTGCGGGGAATTTTCTCATCACTGGTTGCAAAATCAGTCAGATGGCCTTGTTGATCAAAGAAGAAGATTGCCCGGTCATAGGTGATCTTCTCGCGGGTTTCGTTGTAAAGGATAAGGACAACACTCCGTACCTGCTTTTGCTCCTGCAAATAATAAAAGACCGTCTGGTTTCCCAGATTGATAACTTGGGAAGGTGGCCCGAGCGCTGAGAGAACTTCGTGTTGCGTGGTTTGGCCCTGCTTAAAAGTGGGCGCTGTTTCCGCACGCCAGGTGTTTTCTACGCCCTGACGCGAGTTTTTTGAAACGCATCCGGAGTCGAACAACGCGAACAGCACCAGAAAGACGGCGGTCAGCAACGGAGCATAGAAGTTAGGCATGGGCGTTATCATACTTAATCAGTGGCTTCGTTAGCAAATCCCACAATTCATAGGCTCTCCTCTGCCGCGGTAGCGGAGACTTGACGTGGCCCACAGGCTGCGACATGGTAGCCATCGGCGCGCAAAATCAACGCTATGAAATTGGCCGGCGGGTTCCTTCGGATCCTTGGTTGGCGAAATCAAAAATTTGTGCTCTGGTTTCACCATGCTTCGTTCTATCTGGCTGCAACGGTAAGAAAACTGTGGCAGCTGCGCCCCATCGCTTGGACCTGTACTATTGCGCTGTTTTTCGCCTCGATTGGCCTGTCGCAGGCCCTCGCGCAGGATGCTGCGGAGGTTTCACCGTGGGAGAAAGGGGCGATCCAGATTGGCGGCTTCGTGACCACGTTCGAGAGCGAGTTAACCTTTGGAGCCAGCGGCTTCGGCAATGCCAAGATTGATGGCGAGGATCTCCTCGGCCTGGACACGCATCTGACCCTGTTGCGGGTTGACGCCATGTTCAGACCTGGACGGAGCCGGAGGAACCAGGTGGATGCTGGGTACGCGGGTTATGATCGGACAGGGGACACCTCGCTCTCCCAGGCGCTTACCATCGGTCGAGCGACCTACCCGGTCGGGGCCGAGGTTGAAACGGTTTTTAATTTCGACCTCATCCGCGCCACCTATTCCTATGCCTTCCTGCAGAACAACCGAGCCCGCGTCGCGCTCGGGCTAGGTGCTTATGGGGTGCCGCTGCGGTTTAATTTGACAATCCAGACCCTTCGCGGGTCCTCCGTGGTCAAAGGGGCTGACACGATTTTACCCTTTCCTACCCTGGCGCTACGCACCGAATTTCGGTTGTTACCCAAGCTGTTCGTGAAGGCCTCCGTGGATGGCATGTACCTTGCCTTCAGCGGTTTTGAAGGTTCGCTGCTGGACGCGAACGTGAGCCTGGAGTACCGCTTGTGGAAGCATTTCGGCTTTGGGCTGGGATACAACCTTACAGATGCCCATGTCCACGGAAAAACCACCGATTCCAACTATCCCGGGATGGACTTCGTGGGCTCGGTGGACGTGCGATTTAGCGGTCTGTTATTCTATGGGAAGGTATCCTTCTAGAAAACAGAGGGCCAGTCCGCATCGTCTTTCTTAGGCGTGCTGCTCTGCTTCTTGGCAATTGATGCGAGCCATTGAAAAAGCGTCGCTTTGGCTGCTGCTTGCAGCCTCCGCGTGGCTGGTGGGTTGTGCCTCGTTGCCGGAGAGGCCCGCCGAATCGGTTCCGGTTCACTCTGATAATACGGATGGCACTCGTTTAGGACGCGTTGTGGCGCCCTTTGTGGCTGAGCATCCGGGTCTGTCCGGAGTTTTTCCTCTCGAACGTGGAGTCGATGCCTTTGCGGCGCGAATGGCACTAGCGAGCGCTGCCGAGCGTTCGTTGGATGTGCAATATTATATTTGGCGCCCGGACGACTCGGGAAAACTCCTCGCTGATCAACTCATTCAGGCGGCCGACCGCGGAGTGCACGTTCGGGTCTTGCTGGATGATATCGGCGCAGCGGCTTCAGACACCAGCCTGCTCGCGCTAGACAGCCACACGAACATTGAGGTCCGTCTGTTCAATCCGGTTTCTCATCGGCGTTTTCGCAAACTCAGTTTTCTCTTTGAGTTTGGTCGCGCCAACCGGCGCATGCACAACAAATCATTCACCGTCGATAACCAAGTGACCATTATCGGGGGGCGCAATATCGGCGACGAATATTTCGGAGCGAGCTCAAGCGTCGAGTTTGCTGATTTCGATGTGCTCGCTGTCGGCCCAGTGGTAGCCGCCGCAACGAGCGCCTTCGAGCTCTACTGGCGAAGTCCATCCTCGGTGCCGATCAGCTTTTTTACGGCTAAAAAGGTGTCGCCACAATTGATAACACAGAGGCGGGCGGCGCTGGCGGCTCATCGGGAGATGATGGGAGACACCGCTTTTGGTAGAGCCGCGCGCGACAGCCGCTTGATGGGTGGTCTCCCTGGGCTCAAGCTCGAATTATCATGGGGGCGCGCGTGGCTAATGTATGACCTTCCAGACAAGGTCGCGACCTCTCCGGAAAATCGGGCGACTCACCTTGCCCCACAATTGCGGCCCGTTGCGGATGCCGCCGAGCGAGAGGTGATTGTTGTCTCCCCCTATTTCGTGCCCGGAAAGCAAGGCGTGTCTTTTTTTCAGGTGTTGCGCAAACGGGGTGTACGTGTAGTCATCATCACCAACTCTCTCGCAGCGACTGATGTAGTGGCGGTTCATGCCGGGTATCGACGCTATCGTAAAGCGCTGCTTCATGAGGGCGTCCAGCTTTACGAAACCAAAGCGAGCCGCCGATCCGAAGCCCCCTCCGGCCAGGACAAGCACTCCAGAGGCCAGGGCCGTGGTTCTTCCAGGGCTAGTCTTCATGCAAAGACGTTTGTCTTCGACCAGCGACTGCTTTTTGTTGGTTCAATGAATCTCGACCCCAGGTCGGTTTCTCTCAACACCGAGATTGGAGCCATTTTTGAAGTCCCGGACCTCGCCGTTCGGGTCGTCGATGCTATCGAAGGGAGGCTGCTGCACGACGCGTACCGGCTGGAGTTTGTTCCGGGGCCGGGCCCCAGCAAGAAAAGTGGCCGAATCAACTGGCTGTCCGAAGACAATGGTCGAACCTTGCGTTACAAGCGCGAGCCGGGCGCAAGTTTCGGAAGGCGCTTCCAGGTGTGGCTGCTTTCCCTCTTTCCCATCGAGAGCCAATTATGAGCGCGGCTTGCTCAAAAGCTTCGCACTCCCACGTGCTCACTCGGGTTGGGCGGATCCCACTGTTGATATCTCGTCAGGCGTCGCTTCTGACCACCTGTCACTTTTGACAGTTCCTCATGAACCAGCCTACAGCCTAGACTGGCTTCAGATTTTGGAAAACCGCATACCACAGGACAAAATGAAAACAAAATGTTTTCTTTCTGCGCCGCAAGGTCTTTTATTCGGAGCGGGTGTTGTTCTCGTCCCAACGCTGCTGCTGACGGGGTGTCAAACGCCAGTCAAAACGGAGTTCAACAGCGCGAGGGATTTTTCGGCTTACAGAACATTTGCACTGCTACCGTTGCCGCAGATTAGCCCAGCCTCAGACCCTGGATTGATTGCCCGCCTAGCGGAGCCGGTGAGGACGACCCTCACCAACACGCTGACGGCCAAGGGTTATCAAGAAGCAGCAGAAGACACCGCGGATTTCACCGTGAACCTGCGGGGTGCCTCTCTTCCGCGCGTCGATGTGAAGACCTCGGGATTTGTTTATCCCGTCGGCCGATGGCGGCGGTATTACTACGCTCCAGTTCCGCGCGTGGATGCGCGCACGTATGAAGAACGTACTCTGGCGGTCGAAGTCTTCGACAACAAAACGAAAGAATTGGCTTGGGTTGGCTGGCTTACGGAGGATTTCAACGGCCCTGTAAAGACTGACAAAGTGCTCGAAGGAATTCGTCGTGTGCTCGCGGGGTTCCCTCCCGGAGCGGTCGCTTCCCCCAAATGAACAGGCTATGACCCAGTGTCGAATCACCTTACTCAGACGCCGAAAACCAACCCGCGTTTTCAAGCTGCTTCACCCCCTTTTGTTGGCTATGACCGTTACCGGTTGCCATTCCGTGAATCAGCCTGGTTCCGCCAGCTTCGCCTCGGTGGTTATCGCGAGTCGTTCTACAGCGGAGATTCAGAGTGCCACTGTGGCGGTCTTTAGCGCGAACGGCTACGCGGGTCACGACAAGGGGTCTGGACAAATGGTTTTCGAGAAAGAGGGAACTCGGGCCAACAACCTTGCCTACAACGGCGTCGTTGGCACGCACTACGGAGCCCAAACCATCGTCCGAGTCAAAACCGAGCTGCTTGACCTGGGCGGTGGTTCCCACCGACTGCAATGCCAGGCGTACATGGTTCGTAACGCTGGCGACTCCTTCTTCGAAGAAGAGCAACGCCTCGCGAATGTCCGCCGAGGTCCCTACCAAACCATCTTGGATGAGGTCGCTAAACGACTCAAATGAAACTCGATAAGCAAATGAATAAACACATCAAATCGAAGAACTCGATAGTCATACTTGGATGCCTGGTCCTTGCTCTGTCGGGACGAGCGGACATCCTCGAACTCAAGAACGGAACAATCATGAACGGCAATTATGTCGGCGGTACAGCCGGAACGGTGCGTTTCGACGCCGGGTCCGGGACTCAGGTGATCGAGACCTCACAAATCATAGCTCTTACGTTCACGACCCCGGCCGCAGCAAGCACTCCACCGGCGGTGGCGCCCGCCCAATTGCCCGCCACGACCCCCGCGCCTGCGCCGGCACCAGTTGCCCAACAACAAAGCGTCACTTTGCCACCCGGTACCATGCTCCTGGTCAGGATGATGGACAGCGTCTCCTCTCGCAGCGCGCCCGGCGCGAATTTCACCACAAAGCTCGAGTATGATCTGGAAGCCGGCGGCGTTGTGGCAGTCAAGGCCGGAACCGTCATTTACGGCAAGGTTCAAAGTTCCACCGAAGCGGGCCGCGCGGTTGGGAGGTCCACCCTGGACATCCGGCTGGCCCAAATGGTGGTTAATGGAAGCCCGATTCCGGTTTCAAGCAGCGGTTACAAACAAGCCGGACAAGCCTCCATCGCCAAAGCCGCCAAAGGCGCTGCCGCGGGCGCCGCAATCGGCGCTATTGCCGGTAACGCCGGAAAAGGTGCGGCTATTGGCGCCACCGCTGGCGCCCTAACTCGGGGGCAGACGGTGACAATTCCTCCTGGCACCCTGCTGGAGTTTACACTCACCCAACCGGTGACCATTCGCAGTGGCAACTGAAAGCGCCGCGTGGACAAAATCACCAAGACGAAACCTTCCGAACGAAAAACTCTCATGAAACCTTTCAAGAAACTCACTCTTGCCGGTCTGGCCACCCTCGCCTTTGTCGTTGCCGCGTCGGCTCAAACCTCAGACACCACGCAGGGAACGGATCGGTCGATTGATGCCGGTAACTTGCGCGCGTTCATTGAACTTGTTCGGTCCGACCTCAAAACGGAGAAAACGCTCATCATCTCGCAAAACATTCAGTTCACGGATACCGAGGCGGTGGAGTTCTGGCCGCTTCACAGTCAATACAACGTTGAACTCAACAAACTTCTTGATGAGCGGCTGTTTCTGCTCAACGAGTATATAGGCATTTACCAAACGATGACCGACAAGCAGGCCACTGACTTGGCCAAAAAGGTTTTCGCCTTGGAAGAGAAACGGACAAAACTGAAACGAACCTGGTTTAAGAAATTCTCCAAAGTCGTACCGGCGAAGAAGGCCGCGCAGTTCTTCCAGATCGAGAACCAGATCAATGCGGCGCTGGACCTGCAACTCGCGGCCGCCCTGCCGCTCATTAAGTAACGTGAAGGCAAGGTGCTTCATTCTGGGTCTCAGCGCCAAAGCTAGATTCCTATGAACTGGGACAAAATCAAGGACACGCTGCACTTGGACAAATTGAATTCTTCCGACATCCCGACCGGCGCCTTCGGCATCGTCGGCGTGGTGGTGCTGGTCATAGCGTTCAAATCGGGGAAGTTCGTTTCCAAAATGCTGCTCGGGCTGGCGGCTCTTGTCCTAGCTGGTGCCGCCGTCTGGTGGCATCTGCACAATCGGTGAACGCCTATTCAACGTCCGAAACGCGTGGGATAAATAGCTCATGGTGGAACCGGCTATCGCCTTCGGGCTGCCGGCAACAGGGGAAAAGGAACAGGGTTCGCTGCTTGTTAGGCTTAGCACTGGCCGGCGGGTTCCTGGCTGGCTGCGCATCGCCGAATGTGAATCCGGCGATACCTAAAGCCAACACCGGTTACGTTGACTTCTGTACCGATTCGGCCAAAGATCTGTACTGGGAGGTGCGACAGCTCAATACCGCGACGAGCCAGTTTGAGCCCGTGTTTTCGCGATTGAAACCGATCGAAGGCGGAATTTTGCGGTTGGCGTTTGCGCCGGGGCATCACCCGTTGCAGGTCACATTCCTCAATCGCTTCATCGCGAAGCCGGCGGAGGTTGAAGTCGAAGTTCAGGCCGGAAAAATAACACCGGTCCGCGTCACGTTGACTGAAGCGGGCGTCACGTCTGTCCAGACGAAGGAAACAAGCCGTGGTGGAACAGTGTATGGCCGCCCCGGCCGGCGCACCAAGTTCAGCAGCAACGAAGCAGCTATGTACGACATCTCCGCCGTGGCGGCCCCGCCCGTTGCTTACGAGGTCAAAGAACGGATGACCTATGGGCCGTAAGATCGCCAGAGCGACGGAGCATCAGAGCGTAGGAGTGGCACACACTCTTGTGTTTCACGACTTGTCCTCGCCCTCATGACAAAGTTTATCCGTGGCATTCGGTTCAGAGCTTCAACTTGTGTGGGTCTCGCGGCCATTGCGACATTCGCCGGCTGCACTCATCTCGGCCCCAGGAGCGTCGCCGTGGACCGTTTCGACTACAGCACCGCCATCGCCGACTCGTGGAAACAACAGACGCTGCTCAACATCGTCAAGCTATGCTACATGGACCTGCCAGTCTTCGTGGATGTGTCCTCCATCGTCGCCGGCTACTCCATGCAAACCGGCGTCAGTCTTAACGGCACCCTCTCTTCTGACAAGGCAATCCAGGGCAACTACCTCGCGGCGGGCGGACAAGCCATCTACACCGACCGGCCCACCATCACCTACGTGCCGATGACCGGGGAAAAGTTCCTGCACGGACTCATCACGCCGATTGAACCGAAGAACATCTTCTTCATGCTGCAGGCTGGTTATGCGGCGGATTTCATCCTGGCGCTAAGCGTCGAGTCACTTAATGGTGTGCGCAACCGTTCCGTAGCAGGGGGCAGTATGCGGGAGGCGGACCCGGAGTTCATTCGGGCGTTGCAATTGTTGCGCGAAGTGCAGGCTGCCGGCGCGGTCGGGATGCGCATCGAGGAAGACAAGGCCAAAGGTCAGACCGCGGTGCTTTTTTTCCAGCGCGACGCCGCGTCGGCCGACCTCATGGAGAAAACGGGTGAAATCCGAAGGTTGCTCAAGCTACCTCCCGAGCAGCAGAAATACGTACTCACCTATTCACCGGTGCGCGGATCGGAGAATGAACTGGCCGTGAATAGCCGTTCCCTGCTGCAAATCATGGGGGCCTTCGCCAGTTACGTGGACGTACCGGAGGCTCACCGGAAGAATCATCTCACGGCGCCCGCTTTCGAAAAATCCGCCTCGGAGGGTCCGCGGGCGGGAGTACGGATTCACAGCGGCACGGACAAGCCGGCGGACCCCTTTGCTGCTGTGCATTACCGTGGGCACTGGTTCTGGATTGACGATGGCGATTGGCAAACCAAGCGCGCGCTCACAGCCGTTATATTCATCTTCACGCTAGGAGAAACCGGCAGCCCCGAGCGAATCCCGCTGGTCACTATCCCCGCACAATGAAGCCGAACACCATGCACACCTTTCTTGGCACCAGCACTCCTGGCGCAGTGGAAGCCCGTTGGCCCCGATTCGCCAGGAAACGGGCGACGATTCTCCCTCTCCCTGGGGGAGAGGGCTGGGGCGAGGGCGAGCTTTGGGGGTACAGTTTCTCTTCGCTCGTTCAAATCCGTGGTGCCGCTTCAGGGATCCTCAGCCTAACTCTGGCACTCTTTGGCGTAGTGATTTCGTCGCGCGCCGACGTTCTGATCGGCACAAACGGGGAACGCTTCGAGGGCAAGGTGGGCCAAGAAACACCTGACTATGTGGTATTCGAGTCTGAACTCGGCGGACGACTAACCATATCACGCAAACGGATTCGCGAAATGCAACGGACGCCGCCTCCGATCACTGATCACCAATCACTAATCACTAATGGCACTTCGGCCTCATCAACTGTCCCTCTAACCAACCCTCCCTCAATTCTGAACCCCTCGCCGGGCCAGAACGTAGTGGCGGCGGGTGAACCCTCCAACCTCTACTGGCAGCCCCCCGCCGTAGGCCACGACGGAGCCGACTGGATTCAACTCAGATCCGGCGAGTGGCTGCGAGGGCACCTTAAATACGTTCAAGACCGGAAGGTCGAATTTGACAGCGATGAACTTAAGGACCTCTCTCTGGATTTGAAGAATGTCCGGCAGATTTATTCCGCGAAGCCATTGTTTATGAAATTCGAGGGTCGGGACCCCATCTACGGCACTGTTGTGATAAGCAATGATGTAGTACAGGTCCTGGGGCCGGAGCAGGTCAGCCTGCTGCGTGACCAACTCACCGGGATTACGCCCGGAGGAACCAAGGAAATCAATTTCTGGTCGGGCAAAGCCAGCATCGGCCTGAATTTTCAGTCGGGT
>Ga0210409_10008768_pt1 | contig 10267 bp, 7 predicted proteins | sample IncBWH17MmetaG_FD_161649 | JGI IMG/M metagenome (GOLD analysis project Ga0210409, IMG submission 161649) | Forest soil microbial communities from Barre Woods Harvard Forest LTER site, Petersham, Massachusetts, United States - Inc-BW-H-17-M | ecosystem: Environmental > Terrestrial > Soil >...
GGTTCGGGCTCGCTCATCCAAAGCGGCTTTTGCAAGATCCCTATATTTTCTCCCACCCATGAATCCGGAACAGGCCGCATCTGTGAGATTAGCCAATGCTTCGACAGTGGGGATATTGAGCATCTTCAGTGTCTCGGCATAAGAGCGGGTGATGACTCCCCATTCTTCCACCGGCCAACCCATCTCCGACTTCTCCCCACGCTTTATGAAGCGTTCCCAGGCATTGGGATACTTCTCCGGGTCCGGTCTCTCACCGTTAGCGAGAATCCCCTGCCGGATAGCCCACGTCGTGTGGTATTCCCCGCTTTTCGGGTCTACCGCGGTGTCGTATTCGATTCCAGCGGCAAGAGTCTCCCAGACGTTCTTGTTGTTTCCTGGGACGACAATTCGTACCCATACCCGATCCTGGAAGATCGGGAAGCCCATCGTCTCGGAGAGATATTCCATATGGACGGGTTTCACAAAGAACTCCACCAGGAGATCCTTATCCATTCCATACACGACTTTGGAATAACCCCCGGCACGGATGGCGGAGGGGTTCTCGAATGCGCGGCCCTCAGAGATTGGCTCAGTGTTCATAATTACCTGCTTTGTGGACAAACCAGCAAAAATTCTCACCTAACGTGACTTTCTTCCCGAATCGCTCATCTACAGCGCGTTTGACCCCCCAGAGAGGGTATTCGGGATTCTCATAATCGTGACCTGAGAGGAAGCCTCCCGGCCTCACTTTCGGCCACCAGGCCTCGATATCCTCTTTCACCGCCTCATAGAGATGATTCGCATCGATGAAGACGAAATCAACTGACTCGTCCTCGAACTCACTCGCAGCCTTCACACTATCGGCACGGATGACTCTTGCCCGTTCACCAGCAAAAGCTATCGTTTCCTTGGTAGAGCTATAGAGGTGATCCTGCTGAGCCTGGGAGAGTTTGGCGTGGAAGTCTCCTGCGTCGATTTGCTCTTGAGTGACTCCCTCACTCGTCCAGGAGTCCACCATATGGAGGGTCAACTTAGGATGAGAGAGAAGTCTGACTGAGAGGGCTCCTGCGAATACCCCTACCTCTACACCTACAGGATCCTTCTGGCCGTTCAAATGCTTCAGGATCTCGTGCGCACGGGTGTCCGCAGCAACCAAAGGAACCTCTAAAGCTGATGCAGTGCTCGGGATCAACCCCTCCCCGTGAATGCTGAAAGTACAGCCCATCTCAACGAGGACCCGGGCGAGCTCTTTGAACTCCTCCGCCTGTGTCACCATCCAAGGTGCACAGGTGAAAGTCTTCTCCCCACACTTCACCTCCATCCGCCGTTCCTTATCGTTCAGGGACTGAGGATAAGCATGATGAGAGTCTTCGGAATAGGAGGAATCTAACCCAAAGAGATGAAAGTTCCGGAAGCCCAAAGCATAAGCCACCGCAATGGCCTTCAAACCTACCGTGGACCCTCCCCCGACCAGCATCTCCTCATTCTCCACGAGATGCATATAGGAAGTCTGCATCGCGTGAAAGCCAATTCCGCCTTTCTTCCACGTCCTCGGGTCACACTGGGAAGCAATGAACTTAACCGTGGGGTCACCCACGACAAAGGAGGCATTCTCTGCCCGGGCATCGAGTAATACCTGATAGTCAGGGGTAATCTGATTCTCAAGCAAGTAGTTCGCCGAGTTGCCACAGGCAAAGACTTTGGCTTTCGCCATCTGCCGACCGCGGACACGGAAGAGATGATCCTTTAAGGAGGGTCCTCCGCCTACAATCACTGCAACGCCTGAGTGTCCGGGCTCTTTCTTGAGCCAGGTTTTACAGGACTTCAACGAAAGAGCGACATTCCATTCCAGCCGCTCATTACTCACGTTCGACTGAACGATAAACTCTGCCCCCGACCCCCCCCCTACCTTCCATACATGGGGAACCCAGCCGTCCTTCACCTCATGAGGTCTTGGGTCCCCGTGGAAGAATACAACCGAGCACCCCTTAGGGATCTCATTCCTAGCCTGTACCTTGTACGAACAGAACCTACCGGGGAAACTGTTCTGCCACTTCTCATAAGTAAATAGCCCAGAACTACCAAAAATCTGAACCTCAATGTACTGCTGATCTCCACCCGGCCAGGGAAGATGTTTGTAATCTGGCCAACGCTCCCAGAGCAGTCGAGTCCAATTCCCTGCTTCCCAAGCCAGCACAGAGGACTGCAATCCATCAAGCCTATAAGCATCTCTTAGGATAGCGAAAGGTCCGCGGTAATCGGCTATTGCGTCCAACGGACCAGTAATGACCGTATCTAGATCGAAGTAAAGAACCCGATCTCCATCAGAGAAAGCTTCCGCTGAGAAGAGATAGAGCTTATTCCACCAACCCTTCAGCCCTTCAGGGAGGAGGCGGGTTTCAATCCCCGCCTCCAACCCCTCAGGGTCATCTGTGAAGCAAACAAACCTCCCTACCACTCCGTAGGCGAGGTTCCGTCGCACTGAGTCAAATAGGATATTGACGTACTCCGAGGAGTACATTTTCCCCCATTTAACACAAGCGACGTTCAGCATTACGCGCCTTCCGAGACTGAACGGTTCCAGAGCACGATACCGAGAGACTGCGTACTGGTAGTCGTAGCAGTCGCGGCCCTCGCTCCGAGGAACTGAGCACCGACGGAAGTCAGGACTTTGAATCGTCCTGCAGTACCTGAGACGAAGATCGGCACGTTCGGCGTGACCTGCACCGCGGTCTTGAGCGTCCAGGCTCTGCCTGTCAGCTGGAACCACGTATACATGACGTTCGTCGAGTTGGATGCCAATCCTCCACCCAGTGGATCAGTGACCGGGTTACCACTGGAAATGGTCGCCGAGGCCACCGATACCGCTACCGGCTGTCCCAGAAGTTTGGTCGTTCCATAAGCGACGGCGTTGTAAGCCGCATCCCACGTAACGATTGTTCCCACCGGGATAGCCGCAGACTTAGGCACCGCCAGTTCGATGAACTCTCCCCACCCCAAAGAAGGCTCCCACGCCGAGATGATGTATCCCGGTTGTGGGGCATAAATGGGATTGGGAAGAACGGCAGAGGTCAGAGTGCCGGTCTGGGTTTTATCGGGAAGTGTGAAATTTGTGAGCATTCCGGCATAAGGGCCGGGTGCATCCGTCCACACGTTTCCGATGTCATAGACACCCCCGATCTGCGGATCGATGGAAGACCACGTATAGGTCTGCACCGCTGCAAATACAGAGGAAGGAGTCGCCTTAACGTAGATTTTACCCATGGCGTTCTCCTTATGCCGCCAGCACGCCCTGGAGGAACCGATTGGCGCAGGTCAGATTACCCGCAAAGCCGATCAATTTCACCATAGCGTCCTGGTTGACTGCGAACCGCTCATCGCCCAAGGGGGCGAAGTTACGGTCCTGATGCGGACGGAAAAAGAGGTACTTGGTATTGAGGAAATACATGGTGTTCGCAGGTGCTCCACCACCGAACCCTCCGTCCAGTACTACGTCCGAATTCACATACTGCAAGGTGGTAAAGCCGAGGTCTGCCAACTCCTCGTCTCCCACCCTCTGCAGGGCCTGCATCGATTCCCAGAAGAACCGATAGTAGTTGTTATCCGCCACGATCAGGTCGGGGTGATCCGCTCCGCGAACCAACTGCACCCAGACCCTGTTCATATAGGACTGGATGTTAGCTGTCGAGACAGCGGCCCCGCCATTCGTGACACCTGAGAACGCGACATTGCGCCAGAAACTCCAAACGGAAGAGTCGATACCTCCCACAACCCCTGTGGTTGGCGTGGTGGAGACCAGGAGCTGGATGCCTCCTATCTGCCGCCCGCCATCCGCAAGTCCCGTGGAATAGATATCGAGAGCGATATTGTTTGTGAGCGTCTGTTCGGCGTTCTCGATGCGACCTTCGAGCAGGTCGATGATGGCCTCTTCGCCGCTGTTCTGCAGCATTTCGAGACCTGAGATGGAAACCGCTACGGCTGCCTGGGCGTAGTTGAACTCCGCGCCAGTGAACACATCCGAGGGGCTGATATCGAGTGCTTCGTACCCGGAGTACCGTTTATAGGTCTGGTTCTCCTGGTAGTTCAGCTCCTGAACAATCGTGCGTCCGCCCGAAACGGGCTTTACACGGCCACGCGCTCTCAACCTGTAGAGGAGAGCGTTGTTCTTTGTAACGTTATCGGCCAACTTCCCCGTTCTGTTACGGAGGGTAGTTGTGACGATTTCCGTCACCGTGGCACTAGGATTAATTAGTGCCATAAAGTTCCTTCAGTTAGACCCGAGACCGGACCTCATCAAATGCCGATCTCAGCTCGTCCCGTATGGTTCGATCCTTGGAATTTCCAGGAATTGGTGTCCCAGGACTCCCCTGAACCGAGCCGCCCTTGCGCTTCGCCTTTTCAGCGGCGAGACGCTTAGCCTCCTTAGCCTTGGCTTCCGCCTGTTCGGCTTCCGCCAGGAGTTTGGAGGTTTCGGGATGTGCTCTAACTGCAAGGTCGTAGGCTTTTTCCAAGGTGTCCGCGCTCCCTGACTGGACGAGTCCTGCCATCAGGTTGACTACGTGGTCGAAGTACGGATAAGCAGGTAATCCCTGCTCGTTCACTTTGGAGCGAAAGGCCTCAATCTCGCCCGTCGTCGCTTGCATCACCGCTTGTTCTTGTTCCTGTGCTTGTCTGGCCTGCCAGGCCTCAAGGCGTTGCTGGACGGTCTGCTCGACTAACGTCTGGAGCTGTGCTTGAGGTTGAGGTGAAGGTCCGCCGGAACCAAGAACTTGTCTTAAATCAACACCTTGCTGACGCGCTATCTGCTCGAAGACAGAGGCGCGTTCCTGGGGAGTCCTGGCAGAATCGAGCTGCGAGACGATCCCTAGGAGCTGTTCGAAATAGGCCGTAGGTGTCGTCCCTCTAGCCTTGATGACAGGGGCGTACTTATTCGCCACTGCCATGAATTGAGTACCGGCTGAGCGGATCTCATCCTGCTCAGTGGCTTTACGATGGATATCGGCTTCCCGGCGGTTGATGACCGCCTGAACCTCTGGAGGGACTTTAGCCCATAGGGGCTTTTCCTGATCAGACCAGCTTCTGGGAGCTGGCATTGGAGTGGACTTAGGCTCCTTAACCTCTTTAGGAGCTTCAGGAGAGGTTTTGTCCTCTATCGGCTCTATGGGAGCTTCTGCCTTCGTCTCAGGCTCTAGCTCCTTAGCCTGACGTTCCTGGGACTCATCCCGAGCGGAAATCAATTGCTCACGGAGAGATAGCTCCTCAGGTTCTTTTACGACTTCTTCTTCCGGTTCTTTAGCCATTGTCTAAATCATACTCCTATCGGCTGCCACGTCTAATAATCTCCGAAACCCCACTGTCTTTCATGCTCCTAAGCATCTCCTGCCGGCGGACGGTGGGCCTCATGGGCTTCGGTTTCGGGGGGTCGTTACCGAACTCCACCAGCTTATTCCTTTTGAGGAAGGCTCTATGCTCCTGTCTTGAACCGATGACCTGGCCGGCTTTATCACCGGCCATAGCCACATATGGCTCAATATCCACGATGACCATTGGAGCGGAAAGAACCCGGACGACAGGATGGGGATGTTTAGGAGGGAGACGCCATTCATGGAAAGGTCTAAAAACCTCCAACTTCCCGCATTTCCTGCACTCCCACTCGTAGATAGGCATCAGTTCAACTTCTTTCTAATCAGGCGCCTGAGAGCGTCTAATCGCTCGTAGAAGTCATGAGCATAGAGCGACTGTAACTCATTCAATTCGCCCAAATCACCTTCATCCGGGTCGATCTTCGGAGCCTCGATTTGAATAGCTTGGAGTGCTTGAACGGTCTTAAGCGGTTTCTCAAGAAGTCTCGCCGCTATGTATTTGACCTCTTCCCAGTTCACTTCACTCTTTGGGAGAGGTTTAGCAGTGACTTTAAGGGCCTCTATCGGGATTTCCCGCCTCAAGGCCTTTCTAAGGTCTTCCCTTAACTCCTCGTCATATCGGACCTGAGCGGCTATCTGCCGGGCCCGACGATTCGCCATTCTCCGTTGCTGTTCGATGTACTTCTTGAGCTGCGCCTGGCTGACCGGCGGCATCGGCCAGTGAACCGGCCACGGATCGAGTGAAGGCGCTATTACTGGCTGACTGAAGACACTCGGCGTCCAGGTTACCGAGTAATTGATATTGATATCAGGCTGCGGGAGGACGGAGAGATAAGGCAGTACTATCCCTGTAAACGTCTGGAAAGCCGAGCTGGAAACCCTCGTGGCATTGACGTTAAGGTCAATCTGGGGAGTGACAAACGAGTAAGGCGGGACAGGACCTATATTGGGCAGGCTCCCCGCTATCGTGATTCGGTAGAACTGCTCCCTTTCCTGCCAAGGCCAATCCTGAGGTTCGCCAGACTGATACTGGACAATGGCTCCGGTTAGAAGCGCTGGCGCACTGACAGTCGGCCAGACCTGACTCTTTAGGGCTTCAGCGTTGTATAGAGCCTCGGCGTGGACCCCGAACTGATAGCTTGAGAGAGCCCCAGCCGCTTCAATTCCGGACTGGACAAACCAGGTCTGTTCAACCGGTCTATCCTCTATCTGAGGAAGAGTGACCTGATACCTTCCGAGAATCCCCGTGAGGAGAACGGCAGGAGTCGCTACAGGGCTATATTGCGGCTGTAGCTGTGAGGTATCGGTCTGGGATGCCTGCACATAAGGGGGAACGGCAGGAGTGCTCCCGGAGACTTGTGAGGGTCTAATAACCTCGCTTGGTCGATCCTCGATCTGAGGAGTCGTAATGACGACTGACCCGAGAACTCCTACCCCCGCTTTCGGTTGTACTGGGGTGTACTGGGCCTGGAGCTGGCTGGTATCGACCGGGTAAGCGGTTATATAAGGCGGAACAGGTCCCTGTGGACCGTGCCACGGCTGACTCAATACCGCCTGCTGGGTGAGGTCCCTTAGCTCCGGGGCCGCATATTGGTAAGGGATGATCGGCGGTGTATGGCCTGTGAGAGGCTTTACATACACCGACCCGATATCTGTATAGGTCTGCTGACCTACGACGACATACGGGATTGTGACTGGAGGGAGAGAGGCCCTGACCGAACTCCAGGTCTGGCTCTTCTGCCCCTCCAGGTTATAGACCGCCTCCGCATGGGAACCGAACTGGATGTCCGCTATGGGGACAAATTGAGCGGCGAGGGCGGATGCAATGATGACGGCATAACCCGACATCCGAGCATCGAACTCAGGATTTGTGACGTTCCTCTGTCTGACCCCAGCCGCTATGAAGCCATCTGCGGTCCAATTCCCATCATCTGCATTGACTGGACCTGCAGCGTTGGTTAAGCCGGAGGCATCTGCGGTCCAAAGGTTCATTAGCTAAGCTGAGTGACCGTCATCCAGGAGCCTACGCCTAAATTAGTCGTATCGACCCCTGACGTACTCTGGGCAAAGGCAAAGGCCAACGTACCAGTCCCGGTCGCAATGAGATTCCCTTTAATGAAATGCGCGGCTGGAGTTGCAGCCGCCACAGAAGCCCCATAAGTCGCCATCGTAAGACCTGCCAGAGCATTGTTCACGGTCGCTGAAATCTCTACCGGCTGAATCCCTAACGTTGTGGTTGTACCATTCATCAGGTCTCCATATAGGTAGGAGCCGACCGCTGTGAACGTACCACTGTAATTGACATTGGCCGTGATCCCATCCGTAACGGCCGTGGTGAAGTAGGAAAAGACTACGATCTCGAATGCATACGTGCCTGCCGCCGGGATGGCATAGGTCAACTGAGTGCTATTCGTGAGCGTCGTGGTAGAGGAGCGCGTCTCGATAGCAGTCGCACGTTTGCAAACCGCAATACCCCTGCCCGTGATATCACCAGTGCTGTTGATCGATACGCGCAGGGCACTATTTGTATAGAGGTTGAGGCTCTGTGCTCCAGTGGTCCCTATTGCCAAAGGCGCGGCTGATTGTCCATAGATGTTCTCAGCCGATCCACTCAGACCAACATTGGTCCCTATGCCAATGTTGTTGCCGGACGACCCTCCTTGAATAGCGTTAGTGCCAGAAGCGGCCTGTACTAAGACTCCAACGTGAGAGCCTGTTGCACTGACAGTTAGTGAGTTCCCGGATGAGGGGTCAGCAATCGCAACGTTGCCATTTGCGCCATAAGTAAGCCCCGAGGCTCCAGCTACTGCTCCTCCGTTGTTATAGAGAACCTGCGTGGTGGAACCAGGGGATTGCGTGAACGACGGAAGAACCGCACCTGAGAGGGCGGCCCCCGCAGTCGTCACTCTCGGTCGATAGCCACGGATGATGAGACGGCCAGCTCCTGCGGTCATGGAGCTTGTGATGCTATAGATCCCATTCACCCCGACCGTGCCGGAAGTGGCGTTGTATTCGTTGCCAGACCAGAAGAGGGTATTCCCGCCAGTCAGCTGTGCTAATGAGTTCCTGTTGCGTCTGCTGGTGACGAGTTTCCCGAGCGTGAGATTAGCGACAGCTCCCTGGTCGGCATCTTGAGAGATAAGTCCCTGTTGATTGACCGTCCCAGCACTGAAACTCAAAACCCCACTAGCACCTGTGAATGCTGTAGTGACGAGGAACAGAACCTCCTCTACTATAAAATCCATTTGTGGAAACCAGAGCAACGCTCCGTTCGCGATGTTTCCTCCGATGGCACAGGGGATGATGATCTCGCACGGATCATTCAGCGGCATGTACTTGACGAAAGGAGATGAGCCACCTGTCTGCCCCGCCACGGTACAGACCCAATCCACCCCCATGCTGTCGCGCCACTGATAGCCGAGTAGAGCGTGATGCCCGGTCTTGCCGGTGGGGTAGTTGGGTGGCCCCCACCCCACAGAGTCCAAGTCTCCCAACGCTCCACCGGAAAGACGAGAGGTTGAAGAAGTATTAATCAGCTCATTAGCGGTTCCTTGGTCGAACCAGACAAACGAGCTGGCATCAATAACCGGATAGCCCCAGTCGCCGTTCCTTACATGGACAACGGCACCGTTCTGAGCGTTGATCGAAGGAACTGTCGTGGGGCTGGAAGTTTGGGCGAAGCCGGAGTTGATCTCTATCAAACATTGATTAGCGATAACCCCGGCAACTGTGGAGTTCTGCACCTCGCAGTTATCCATGTGCAGTGTCGCGAAGGACTGACTGGGGAATCCTTGATAACTGATACCAGTCGCATCGGATTCCGACGCACAGGTATCCATCTTGATGCCGGTGTAGCTACCAGTCTGAGGATTCTGGGCATTGAAGTAGTAACCAATAGTCGCTTGCCCGGAATAACAGTTATCAAATTTGACAGAGATGATCCTCCCATTTGGAGCGCAGATGGTTCCATCTACCTTGAATGAGTTGAGAGCGTTGAAGACCCATACATTCTCAAACTTGATGTTCTGGCAACGGTAGACCGCTATCGCGGTAACGTTATTGCCGGAAAGATGGAAATACCCACCTCTCCAGATGAAGTTCTGTGCAGGGTCCTTAACTGTCGCATCACCTAACTGGAAGATATTGCCAGAGGTGAGAGTGGTATGAATCTCTACTCCGGTAAAATCCAAAGTCCAGTCGCTGTAAGCACTATAAGCATCCAGTTGCACCAAGGCGTTTACAGTAATGATCCCGCCCTGACTGCAGAAAACCCTTCCACCCTCGTTCCCCCCACCTGAAGGGATTGACCTCAGCGCATTGATGATTGCTTGGCTGGAATCGTTAGTTCCAGTGAGATCAGCCCCATACCTTAAGATATCCCCAGGGGCATATTGAGGATTGATGATGGGAACATTTCCAGCCAGTTCACTGGCTGTAGGACCCGCATAAAGATTGGTCCGCTTATCGAGAATAGTGAAATCAAGATTGGCTTTCTGCCAAGCTAATCTTCCAGGGTCTCCCGTCTGATCCCCCGGTGAAGACCCGACATTGATCAGTTGAATGAGATCAGGAGAGGAAATCGGGGACCGGAATTGAATCCGATCCCCGACTGGCTGCAGGAAATCTAACTGAAGAGGTCCGCCTGTAACGTAAGGCGGAACCGGGCCTATAGCCATTTAGCTAAATCCTGATTCTATAGTGGGGATTTCCTCACGCTGCTTACGAGTCCGACGCCTGCGAAGTTTATCCGGGGATACTTTAGCCATGCGTCCTCCAAACTCATTCTTCTCATACTTCTTTACGACATTACAGTTCGCACAGAGAACTTGATAACGAGTCCGTGCGAACTCTAATTGAGTGGGATCCATCAACTTCTTGCGAAATGCCCATACACCCGTTCCAGTTGGGGTATTACGGTCATTACG
>Ga0210409_10008771_pt1 | contig 10264 bp, 12 predicted proteins | sample IncBWH17MmetaG_FD_161649 | JGI IMG/M metagenome (GOLD analysis project Ga0210409, IMG submission 161649) | Forest soil microbial communities from Barre Woods Harvard Forest LTER site, Petersham, Massachusetts, United States - Inc-BW-H-17-M | ecosystem: Environmental > Terrestrial > Soil >...
AGCCAGCATCGGGGCGACAAGCTTGCGATTTACGCGCATGACGGCGCCTCTCGCAAAGCAAAAAGCTCGATCGCTGCGGCGACTCCGTCGTTGTCATTGCTGCGCGTCTCGTGCCACCCAAAAGCCTTCAATTCCGCGACGCAATTTTCCATCACCACAGGAATGCCCGCGAAATTCAACATCTCCAGGTCGTTGTGATTGTCACCGATGGCTAGCACGTCCTCGCGGTCGATTCCGCGCAGAGCGGCCCACTCCGCGAGCGACGAACCTTTGGAGCACGATGGATTGATCACATCGATCATCGCGAAATCTTTTTTAGCGTAAATGGTCACCGCCAGAGCGAATTCTTTTGCGAAGGCTGCCGCACGCAATGCCGCTTCGATCTCCCGGGCCGGCGCAATATTACCTGAAAACATCACCTGAATGGGGTCTTCCGTCAAGCAGTTCTCCAACGGTTTGGCGAAGGCTATGAAATCCCGGTTACGCGAATAATACCCGGCGCGCAGCGAATCATCCGGGTCAAGCGATTCGATCATCACTTGTTCCGTGCTAGGCCGATCGAAAACCACCGCGGCGCATTCGCGCCACGGCTTGGTAATTTCCAAAGCTTTTTCAGCTATTGCCCGAGGCAGCAAATGCCGCACGTGCGTGCGGCCTTCTTTCGAGCGGATTAGCGCTCCATTATTTACAATCATGGTGAGCGGAGAATCAATTTTCTGCGCGACAGGCAGAGCAAAGTCGTAGCGGCGGCCGGTGACCAGCGCGACTTCAATCCCACGTTTGCTAGCTTCTGCGATGGCCGCGCGATTGGCCTCGGAAATCTGCCAGCGGCTGTCCAGCAGGGTACCGTCGATATCTAGAGCGATGAGGCGCACCGGCATCCCTCAATTATATCGCGATTTCGCGCCTTTTTTGTGGGCGCGCAACCGCTTTTGGCGTAAACAGCAGCCAATTTAGCCTGTGCTAATATTTTCAGCCTCACCGTTCTTGGTGAATTCGCGCAACGGACAGCAACATATAAATGACGACCAAACGGCTTTATTACGACGATGCGTTCGCGCGGGAATTTACCGCCCAGGTATTGAGTTGCGAGCCAGAAGGCGCCGCCACGCGTGAAAATCCGGAAGGCCCACTGCCAGGAGAGTTGTGGCGTGTAAAGCTGGATCGCACTGCATTTTATCCCACCTCCGGCGGTCAGCCGCATGATACGGGACGGCTGGGAGACGCGAGTGTGGTGGATGTGCTCGACGAAGAAGATGAAATAATCCACCTGGTCGACAAGCCTATCGCAATTGGTTTGATGCAGGGAACGATTGATTGGGAGCGCCGTTTCGATCATATGCAGCAGCACACCGGGCAACACGTCTTGTCCGCGGTGTTTCATTCCAGATTTGCTCTCCCTACAATTTCTTTTCATTTAGGCGTGGATCTTTGCACTATTGATGTGCGCGGACGGGAACCTAGGCAAGAAATTCTGGATGCAGCGATGGCTGTCGCGAATGACGTGGTGTATGCGGACCGCATGGTGAACGTGAAGTATGGCTCAGCCGAGGAGTTGGCTGCCGCCGGCGTGCGTAAAACTGTGGAGCGTAGGGGAACGCTGCGCGCCATCGAAATTGAAGCACTGGAGCTGCAGCCCTGCGGCGGCACGCACGTGCAGCGCACTGGCCAGATCGGAATGATTTTGGTGCGCGGAGTTTCGCGGATCAGGCAGGACTGGCGCGTGGAATTCGCATGTGGTCGTCGAGCGGAGCGCCTCGCCCGCGAAGATTTTGCAACGTTGCGCGCCGTGGCGCAGCGGCTGAATTGTTCGCCGCAAGAAGCCGTGACTGCGGCCGAGCGCGCGGTTACAGAGCGTGAGACTCACTACAAAAGGTCCAAGGCCAGTATCCAGAGAATTGCCGAGATGGATGCGCGCGCAGCCGTACAAGAAATTCAAATTGGTGCCGATGGCTTGCGGTTAATCGCCAAACTCTTCGACAGTGACTCGCCGGAATACGTGCAAACTTTTGCCCGCGAAGCGGCGCAGACAGAAAATACTGTAGCGGTACTTGCTCACACCGAGTCTGGACAGATTTTCGTCTCGCAGCATCCCACCGCAAAGAAAGACATGAACGCCCTGCTCGCCGAATCCTTGAAGAAAGTAGCAGGCAAGGGCGGCGGCTCCCGCGACTCCGCGCGAGGACGGCTTGCAGACCCGCAGCGTGCATCAGAATTCCTGATAATCGCCGCCGCCGTGTTGCGGCCGACCTAACGATTTGTACTGCGTGACACACAGACAACGAAACGCAATTGAAATGAAATCTCCCACACCTACCGGCAGCGCTGCGATGAAATTGTCGACCAAAGAATTGTCTGAGGCGACCTGGCCCGACTTCCTGAAACTTTTCTCGCAAGGAAATGGATGGGACCATTGCTTTTGCGTGCATTTTCACCGTCCTCGTTCGTTGCGCAAGGATCAGTGGTTGCCAACCCGGAAACTGCGAGCCGCTAGGAATCGCCAAGAGCAGAAAAAACTCATCGACAAGCGCTGCTCGCATGGAATTCTGGTCTATGCAAACGGCGAACCGGTGGGGTGGTGTCAGTACGGACCGCGAGAGGAGTTGACGCGCATTGACAGCAATCGTACGTATCGTGTGCCGATACCAGAAATAAAAACCGGAAAACTTTGGCGCATCACTTGTTTTGTCGTCGACAGAAAATATCGGCGGCGCGGGATCGCAGGCGTTGCACTGGCGGCCGCTCTCGAATCCATAAAACGACAGGGCGGCGGGATCGTCGAAGCTTACCCGGTGGCTAATTGGGAAGGCAAGTCGTTCGGAAATATGTCGACGCACGGAACGGTATCGATGTTCAAAAAAGCGGGCTTTAAGCGCGTTGCGCCGTTTGCCAATACCAACATGGTGATGCGAAAAAAGATTTGAGCGCCAGGCATGCGGCTCTACAGCATCGGCGGCTGGCACGGGGGATAGCGAGAACAACGGCGTTGTGATCGATTTTTCGTTCACAATTCTCCGTTCACAACTGCAGCGAATATTTTCAAGACTAACGTTATGATGTGAGCCGTGTTGGCGGGTTCGCGGCGTGAAACACCGCTGTGCTGCGTTGCGCTGTTCGGTGCGGCGCGGTGCGGCACGGCATAATTCGGTGCGGGCGAGTGTGGCTGGAGATTGGTCATGGTGGAAGCGGCGAAAAGTTTATTTTTGATTCTCAGCGCATTGTTTCCCATTGTGGATCCGCTGGGCGGCAGCCCGATTTTTCTGTCCATGACGCAGGATTATTCGCCGGCCATTCGCAAAGAACTCTCGTGGCGGATTGCCATGAATAGTTTTTTTCTGCTGGTCGGTTCGTATTTTATCGGCACCTACATTTTGCGATTCTTTGGAATTTCCATCCCGGTGGTGCAAGTGGGCGGCGGCCTCATCGTGATTTCCAACGGCTGGGCGCTGCTGAAGCGCGGCAATTACAGTCAAAAAGAAATGGCGCAGAATGTTCCGCCCCAGGATCCGTATGGCGATGCATTTTATCCGTTGACGCTGCCGCTGACGGTGGGGCCGGGGTCCATATCGGTGGCGCTCACGCTGGGCGCGAATGCTCCGTATCACAACGGGCTGCATGTGTGGAGCATTTTGACGGCGTTCCTCGGGTGCGTCCTCCTGGCTGCCAGCATTTATCTTTGCTACAGCTTTGCTGATCGATTGGGCCGCGTGCTGGGCACTACGGGCATGACCGTGATCCTGCAACTGACGTCGTTCTTGCTGGTGTGTATTGGCGTGCAGATTGTTTGGAATGGTGTCAGCTCGCTCTTGGCGACGCTGCCAGCCGTCGCGCATTGACTTGGGCTCGTGCACGCGCCCTGTTTTTTAGAGCGATACTCCCTACCACCCGGTGTTTGCGCAAAAGAGTCCACAACGCGTTGAAAACAAAAGATTGGAGGTGCGAAAAGTGACAAAGTGCGCACAAAAAGAGGCTGTAAGTTGCTGATAATAAGCAGAGCTGTTTCGCCAGCAAGTGTGAACACGGCAAGAGCTTGGAACATGCTGAAACTGAGCCGCTTGAAATGCGATTGGGCGACTGATGTCGCGGCATTTTAGTAGCGATGAGTAACGATTGAGTTGGCCGGGCTGAGGGCTCTCGCGGTCGATCGAAGAGAGATTGCTCCACTGCGTGCGCGAAGGTGGGAAGAAGCGTCGGCCCACTCCGGTCGAAATGACAGGCACGGTTGGTGGATGGAGAGTTGGTCGGCCCATTGCGGCCGAAATGATGGGCACGATTGGTGAATGGGGAGTTGGTCGGCGCACTGTGGCCTATTGTACTTGTTGGTTACGGTGCCTGTAACTGTACTAAGGGACAGAAAATAAGGGATGGCGGACAGCCGGTCGGTGGAAAGAGCAGAGGGGCTAAAGCCCCATGATTAGCAACGCTGTTGTCGCGCCTAGAGCCGCGACCTACAACGCGCCGAACTACAAAACTGGGACACAAAGCTGCGGCGTGGGCTTCCGAGCTTCAGAGGGCTAAAGCACGTGTAAGCGGCTGCTCTATTTGTCGCGGCTAATGCCGCGACCTACAAGGCCACGACGAGGACTGATCGGAACTTACAGTGATGAAAGGACGACCTTAGGGTGATTACCTTATCGACGGGCGAAGCGGGCGACTTGACACTTGTGGCAAGCCCGCAGACATGGATTTCGCCAGGAGGAAAAGGTGATTCGACATTTGAAATTTGCAGCTACTACGATCCTAGCTTTGATGATGTTGGCAAGCGTGGCCGCCGCCCAAGATTACGGAGGGTCCCGGAAAGCTCGCGAGCATGGATTCCAACACGGGTATCGAGACGGATTTCGCCAAGGTCGCGCGGACTTAAAAGCCAACGTGAGGGGCAACCTGGACAGCCAGGATTTTCGCAACGCGGACCTCGGTTATGAAGAATACATGGGCCCGCGCGAGGATTTTCAGGACGGATATCGCAGCGGTTACAAAGCCGGGTATGACGATGGATTCAATGACCGGCCGGTACGTACAGATATCTACGGGCTCACAGGGGAGAACTACGATCCCGATCGAGTTCCTCGTCGAGACGAGGACCCGGATGCCTATGCGAAGTGGGCGTATACGGACGTAGCGACTGACATCGGCTATCGCGATGGGATTAGCGCCGGACAGGCTGATTTGCGGAATCATAAGGAGTATCACCCAGAAAAGCACGATGCGTACAAAGACGCCGACCATGGATTCCGTAAGGACTATGGGGATAAAAACCTCTACAAGGAACAATACCGCAAAGGATTCACGCGCGGTTACGAAGACGCGTTTCACAGCCGGGGACGATAACGCTCCAAGAAATAGCTATACGCTTCTATACAGGTAAAGGGTGCTTCCGGTGAACGGAAGCACCTTTTTTTCTTGGCCTCGACTTAATAGCTCAGGTTTCGCACCCGAGACGTTGTCAGTTAAAACGCGACAATGTCTACAACCAGGTTCGTGCGGCGATTGAGCAGCACGATGTTTCCGCCGATCAATACGTGAGCGCACTCAGGAGGAGGAGGCGCTAGGCGGACTTCCAAGTCTTGAGGCACGGGCTGAAGGCGTTTCTGCAGGCCGGGTGGAAGAGTGCCGCGAACCACCAGTTGGCGCTGCAAGCCGGGAGGCAGTTGATCTCTCTTGGCTAGTCCGGGCGGCAGATGCCCCTGATGCTCGTTGTACCAGCCGCGCGCGGCCAGGCGATCGTGATCCTTGGAATAGTGTTTATCATGGCCTTTGCCTTCGTGGCCGTGGTCTTCAGCTTGGTCTTCATTTTCTTGTTTGTCGTGACCTTTGGCCTTTCCCTGTCCGTGACCATCGGCTAAAGCCAGGGTAGCAGTGAGGGCGAAGCAGCTGACCGCGCTGGTGAGAATCCACTTTGTGTTTTTCATTTTTTTAATATGGCTCCGTTCTAGACTACGTAATTCGAGACTAGCGGAATCAAACGCGCGAGAGTTTTGTCGCGAGGACGTGCTTGTCGTGACGCGCACTTGGCCTTCCGGGCAGGTTAACAATTGTGGTCACGATACGGCAATGTGGAGTGCTAAGCGAGCTCCACGGGAGGCCTAATGGATCCCACAAATCCACGTTTGGTAGGCCAGCCTACACAGACAATAAGTAGACAGCAACTAACAGAAATGTTATACCGAAACTGGAGAGCGTCCCTCCACCAATGTGTATAAGAGTTCTAGTAGCAGATGACACCGCAGTAATGCGCAATGCGATCCGCATCTTGCTCGGCGGGGAGCCGGAGATTGAATTGGTGGCCGAGGCCGAGAATTTTGCCCAGAGCCTGAGCATGACCCGGAAGTTTAAGCCGCAAGTGGTAATCCTGGATCTGCACATGCCGGACAGCGAACACCTTACGCCCATGAACGTCAGCGAGGGGCTGCGCGCTTACCGGGCTGCGGTGCTGGCGATTTCGATATGGCACGACGAGAACACGCGAGCTTTGGCGCAAAGCTATGGCGCAGCGACGCTGCTGGATAAAATGCTCCTCGGTAAGGAACTTATTCCAGCGGTTATGAAGTTGGGATCGGGAAGTAACCCTGAGCACGAGGCGCCGCCTAGATCGTTGTTCAACTAAGCTTGCATTGGTACTCTTGCCGCCGGCGGGCCAAAGTAGTCAAACCCAACTATGCGTGTACTGGGTGAAGTAAACCCGCAAGGATTGCCACGCCCCATTCCAGCGGACGAACTTGAGATAATGCTCGGTCCCAATCAGGCATTCTGTTCGTGGGACGCTTCGATATCCAAGGTCAACGAGGAAATGGCTTGCTGGCCATTTTTGTTTTCAGGGCATGAAACACCAGCGGGACACAAAGCGAAGAACGCACCCTTTGAAAAGCGCAAAGGATGCGGCACCCTCTCTACGTGATTAATCTGTCGGCCACCCGCCTCTGGTTTCGCGAACCATGAAAGATGTGGATGATGTCCGTCCCGCGACGCGTGGGGCGGTAGTAAATGAGGTAATTTCCCGCGGGGAAACAAAAAAGTCCACGTTGGTAGTTCGGCACACGCTTGCCAGAGCGGGGATATTCGCCAAGCAGCCAGAAACGTTCGGTGATCCGATCTACTACTTTTTCGGCGATTGGAAGGCTGACGCGAGTGGCCCAGTATTTGAAAATCTCGTCGAGATCCCGCTCGGCAGCTTCTGAAACGCGGTAGGGCATTACTTGCCAGACGAATTGTTGGCAAGCAACTTACGCCCACGGGCCTTCACGTCGGCGGCGAGCTTCTTTAGCCCTTCGCAGCCTTCGTACTCGGTGAATCTGCCGGCTTTGACATCTTCTAACCCTTCGTGGACGCGCCGACGAATGCCCTGGAGTTGTAGCTCTGTGAGATCAGCGAGAATGTCGTCCGCGGTGGGTTTCGCCAGCCGCAACGCGCGTTGGTCGGCGTCTTCCATGCGGCGCAAGGCTTCGCGGACGACTTCACTGGCATTGTTGTAGCGGCCGGTCTTCACCTTTTTGCGAACGTAGCCGGCGAGTTGATCGGTAATGGAGATGTTCATTTGATCCATGGTTTTCCTCACTACCTTCATTTCTGCCAGATTAGTCCAACCAGTTAGCGAATGTCAATCTTTGACATTTGAAACCTTATCCAGCAGGACACAGGAATCAAGGCGCGACCCCTGAAGGCGATTAAATTGGCAGCCGCCCGCCACTATTAGAATTCTCGTTTTTGTATCACGCTGATTGATGTGGACAGCATCAAGGCTGCAGCGGACATGCTTGCAAGTACGCCACGCCACGGAAAGGGCCACGAAATAAGGTAAGTATGTCGGTCAATATAAAAATCGCCAGTTAATAACCGCCAAAGGTTGAACGGTCGGAGCCAGGCATCAAATACGATCGCGGTCAGGAGCACCAGTCCAAAGGCGACAGCCGGAGCCGTGTATTCGCTTTCTACCAAGGACGAAACCAATATCGCCATTGCGAAATAGGCCGAGCCGCCTGCAATCAAAAGCAGAACATAGAATCCAACTTGGGAAATCAAAATGGGCATTCTGGCGAGAGATGAAACGAGAAAAACCGTAGCCCAAGGAACGACGGCCAAAGCAATTGCCTCAAGAACTCCCACACCAACGCGGATACCGAGGAGACGCGCTCGACTCACTGGCAAGCTCAGGGTCAGGGAAGAGGTACCAATCGCCCTTTCGCGAACGATTCCACCCATGCCCAAAAGAACCACGGCCAAAATCCACATGGTCACAATGAACTGCTGGGTGACGAACAGGAGGCGATTGTAATCGGTCTTCCATTCGGGGCGTATGAGTCCCTGAGCATGACCGACGAAAACCGCGCAGAATATCGTAAGAGTTGCCAGACATGTTAGAAATCTAGAGCGAGTCTCGAGCCAAGCCTTGTACCAGAGCACGTTTCAATTCTCCTTTACTGTTTCAAGGAAGATCTCGCGCAGTCCGACGGGGGCGACCTCGACAGAAACAGCGTCTAAATCGCGGGCGCGTTCAATTACAGCCTCGGCATTCCCACTGGCAAACACACTCATCTGGTGCCCTTTGGTTTGGATTCTCTCGACTCCCGTGATGCGAAACTCTCGTTCCTGGGGCGCAGACGCAAAAACCAAATCAATCCGCCGATAAGACTGGCGCAATTGGTCGAGGGAAGCATCCACCAAGAGGCGGCCGTTATCGAGAATACAGACGTGATCTGCAACGCGCTCAACTTCCGCGATCTGATGCGAAGAGAAAAAAATGGCCACGCCCTCGGCCGCCTGAGCAACAAGCATCTGCAGGAGATGTTCGATTCCCACCGGATCAAGCCCTTCGCTGGGTTCATCCAGGATTAGCAGTTCAGGCCGGCGAGCGAATGCTAAGAGTAATGCAAGCTTTGTTCGCATCCCTTTGGAAAGCGCTTTGACCTTCCGCTGGGGCGGCAATTTGTATTCGTTGAGGAGCTTTGTTGCGAAGTCCGAGCGCCAGTCGGGGTAGAACGAACTCGCGAAGCCTATCGTTTGTTCAACGCTCATGTAATTGTAGAGAGGCTTGTTTTCGGCGACGTAAGCGACTTTCCGCCGCATTGCACGATTCTCTTCGGCGTCGGTAATTCGTTTTCCTAATACAGTGCCCTCTCCGCGGCTGGGGCGGATCATCCCGAGTAACATTTTAATAGTCGTGCTTTTGCCGGCGCCGTTTTGACCGAGAAAGGCCGTGATGCGATTCGATCCGACCGAGAGATTTAGTTCTTGAACGGCTGCGAATCCGCCATACGACTTTGTGAGGTTACGCGTTAGGATTACCGGAGTGTCCGTCATCGCTTCCTCAGAATCTCCGCTGGGTAGAGTAACTCCGCTTCGAAGGCTCGCTTAATCTCTTCATCTAAGAGTCCCTCCTCGCGCAAGTGCTCGATCAAATCCCGAAGCTGCCGGCGTGCACCCTGCACATGATCCGCTAAGGAGCGAGTTCGGCGCTTCACACAAATAAATGCTCCGGAGCCATGACGCAATTCCAGAAGCCCATCGTGTTCGAGTTCGGAGTAAGCTTTTGCGACCGTATTCGGACTGACCACTAATTCCTCAGCCAGAGTTCGAATGCCCGGCAATTGATCGCCGTCATGTAACGCGCCACTTTCAGTGGCGTGACGAATTTGCTGCATCAATTGCAAATAGAGCGGGTGCCCAGTGGTGGGAGTGAGTTTAAAGAACATGTTTTATCACTGTATTGGTGTAAGGATACAGAGGGACACAAGCGCTGGTCAATAGCGGATGCGCTTACGTGCTGTACGCTAATTTTGGGAAGAACATCCTGTTCGGAACTGCGCGACGATGGCGTAAGTGTGGGGCTAAGGGTTAAACGTTGAGTCAAACGCAAGACCCGCGTTCAAACTCAACTGCGAACGCGAGCCACCCGCTCGTTGCTGAGTTTGTCGTGCCTGCGTGGGCGGGTTATGCGGGCATGACTACCATTTCGTCTTTGGGGAGGGCGTCGTAGGTGGCGCGGTCTATGCCTAGGTGGGCAATGACGAGGTCGGGTGGGGTGTGAGTGAGCCATTGGGATAGCGAGAGGTCCTGGTACATGTTGCTCTTGAACATTTCGAGGAATTTTAGGTCGGTAGTGCCGGTGTTTTGGATGTAGTGAGGCAGAGTTTTCTGGACGTAGCCGACGTCGCCGGCCTGGAAATCCATGGTGCGGGCGCGGCCACCGGTGGCGAAGACGGTCATGCGGCCTTTTCCTGCCATGAAGTATTGCCACTCGTCGGCGTTCTGGTGCCAGTGGAGTTCG
>Ga0210409_10008772_pt1 | contig 10264 bp, 10 predicted proteins | sample IncBWH17MmetaG_FD_161649 | JGI IMG/M metagenome (GOLD analysis project Ga0210409, IMG submission 161649) | Forest soil microbial communities from Barre Woods Harvard Forest LTER site, Petersham, Massachusetts, United States - Inc-BW-H-17-M | ecosystem: Environmental > Terrestrial > Soil >...
CTGGACCTCGGTGTAGGCCTCTACGCCCAGAGTTCGGGTCCACGCGGCGAATTGGAGGCCCGACGCGTGCGAGGTTTGCTGTTGGCTGCCTTGACGCCGCACGGGTACCGCGAGATCAAGTTCCGGCGCATGGGAGGGCGACCTGCGGGATTCACGATGACCAAGGAGGTTGGGGCTCTCTCCGACGCGCGTCGCGAACGGGGACAACTTGACCGGCTCATCTTCGGTTAATGAACACAGCGCCACGCGATCTAGCTGGGAGTGTCTCGCCCAAGCTCGTCGCGCGCGATTAGAGGCGGCCGCCGCGGGACGCCCGACCGTCTCCAAAATCTCTCCAAGAACTGGGTCGACACGGGAGAACACGAGTGGACTCGCGGGGACTCGCAGCTCACCAAAAACCCGAGCGATGTCGAACCCTAAGCGACGAAAAACGAGCAGCATCGCCAACTTGAGAAAAGCCGCTCTTTAGGGTTCGATTCCCGTCAGCTCCACACTTTTCGCTTTCATTTCCGATAGTTTGCGAGCCGCGAATCGCCCCGGGACTTTTCGGGACTATTCCCAAGAGGCGCTCCGGCAGGGCAGGGAAGACGACTCCGAAGCCGCCGGACAGGTTCTCCGCCTCGCGCAAGTAGATCTTCGTCGTCTCGAAGTCCTCGTGTCCGGCGCGCTGCATGATGCGAAGCGGATCGTCCCCTCGGGCCGCCATCCAAGTGACCCCCGTCGCGCGTAGATCGTGGAACGTGATGGCCTTGCGGGTCTTGTCTGAGACGAAGAGGTCCGGCCTCTCGACGCCTCCTCGCCGCAAATAGAACTTGAGCTATGCGAGAGCCGGCCGACGGACGGCATCATGATGCGAGCGGCGAAGCCGTCCGCCAGCGGGCGCAGTTCTCCGGTTGCTTCCTTGGGCATGGTCACTCCGTAACTAGCTGGCCCCCGGGACCGGTGACGTCGCTCTTACGCCCGACGATTGCGCCTTGCGTTCGAGCCAACCTTTCTTCCAGTTGTCCGCGCTCCGAATGAGCACATAGACGCTCCCCATCATCCCGGCAAAAGCAGCTTGCTTGCTCAAGGTTCCACCGAGCGCGTACCACGCGACGGCCATCGCAAAGCTAAACTCCGACACGGTGTAAAACTCGAGCTGGCTCCAGCGAAAAAAGAAGAGCACTGCGGCAAGCGCGACTACGACACCTCACGCAGCGGCGTGTTGCATCCACCCGTGCGAAGCCCAGGTTCCCAGCATCTCTCCGAGATTCATCAAACCCACTATCAAATACCAGTGTTGCAGGACGATACTCGGGATCCATATGGCGGCGATCGTGCAGAGTAAGCCGATTGTGAACGCTTCCTTCGCCGCTTTGGTAATCGTGGCTCGGACCTTTTTCATGGAAGGCCTCGGTAAGATTCGGGGGGATCGGTGTCGTGTGTCACCACGCACCGTCCCTGACGATGCCCACAATGTTCCGGAGCTCCGATTCGAGCCCGTGTAGGGCCTGACAACCGGCGACGTAATCCTCGGGGTAGTTCGCGGTACCGCTCGCGCGCAGGTCTACGGTCTCTGGTCGGGCAGGACCCCGCGTAACGCAGCGCCCTCACGCGCTCTTGCGCGCCCGCAGTTCCTCCTTCAGTTCCTGCTGCGCATGCCAGAGGTCGACAGCCATCTGAGCGTTGAGCCAGAACTCGGGGGAGGTCTTGAGCACCTTGGCCAAGAGCAGTGCGGTCTTGGCGGTCACGGAGCGGCGACCATTGACGATCCCGTTCACGAGCTGGATGTCCACCCCCATCTTCTTTGCCAGTCCGAGCTGGGTCAGCTTCATCGGCTTGAGCCATTCTTCAAGCAGGATCTCGCCCGGCGGTGTGGGGGATCGGTGGGTCGGCAGTCTCATGGTCGTCCTCAGCGGTGATAGTCGGTAATCGTCACGTTCGTTGCCTCACCTCGATCGAAGTCGAAGACGATGCGGAACTGATCGTTGACGCGGATGCTGTACTTGCCCGCGAGCGCACCCTTGAGCTTCTCCAGGTTGTTGCCAGGTGTAGCGAGGTCGCGAACGCCGGTGGCGTAGTCGAGCGTGGAGAGCTTGCGCGCGGCAATGGGCCAGAGTTCCTTCGGGATGCGTCGCGCCGCTTTGGCGTTCCTGCCGTTGAAGATGTCCTTGGTCGCGTCATCGCCAAAACTCGCGATCACCGCCGGAGATTAGCACTTGAACACCATGTGTTCAACTCAAGGCCATATCGGCTCACGCCGTGGGAAAGTACGGAGAGCCAGTGGCCTGGGACGGCCTGTCGGCACCGTTTGCCCTCGTGCACACGCGCACGTCCTGTCGCTGCGCGGTCCCTCGATGAGGAGAAAGAAGGGCCTCGCCGCGGTCTCTAGCGCATAATCGCCATCGAGGTCGGTGCGCGGCTGGAGCATGATGAAGAGACTACGCTCATGACGGCGCTGCCGGGGGGCGCCGGTACGGTGATCGGGTAGCGCTGTTGCACGGCGCGACCCACGATCTATATTGATCGTTGGATGGCACAAACAGCCAGGAGGAAGCCCCGCAACGGGCGCAAGGCGCTCAGCGGGGGACGCAAACGTGTCCTCGTGGTTCTGTTCGTCCCCAGCGTCGAACGCGACGGAACTACCGCCGTCGATCAGCAGCGTTGGGTCGACGCCTCGCTTGAGATGTTCGGCCGCGTTTTCGGCGGCGCAACCGCTTACCCGAAGGCCAAGGGCGTTTGGCGCGATGATGAGAGAGGAGGCGCGCTCGTGATGGACGAGCCGGTCGTCGTCCACTGCTACACGACGCCGGCGATATCCAGGACAATCGCAACCTCGCTGCGCTCGGAGCCTTCTGCCGCAAGATGGGTCGCGACGCGCATCAGGGAGAAATCGGTCTCGTCGTCGGCGACGAGTACTTCGCCATTCGCGAGTTTGAAGAGGAGTAGACGATGAAGACGCAACTCGACATGGACAAGATCGCCAAGGGCCTGGGCGCCGCACGCCGCGGGAAGATCGCAGCCGGCGGCGGCTACTTCGGCGCTATGCAGCTCCTGGCCGACATCGAGGCGCGCTTCCGCGTGCCCTCGGGTGGTGGACGACCAACCAATCCTGCGTGGACGGAGCGGCGGCTTCTACCGCTAGCGCCAAAGACGCTGAAGAGGCTAGAGGAGGTGTCGGCCCAAGTTCGCGAGCACGGAATAACCGTCGAACCAATGCAGCTCGCAGCGCTGCTGATCGAGAAGACTGCCGAGCAGTTCACCGAAGACGAGGCCGAGGACCTTGTGCGCCCGAAGCGGCGCGCGAGCCGCTAATCGGCCAGCCACGCGCTACCCCCGTAAGCGCCTCGGGGACAGCGACCTCACCGTTTCGCCCACCGCCGTGTGCCGCAGCACATCGAGGACGGCCGCGGCGCGGTCGAACTCACCCGCGTCGACGGCAAGCTTGACCGCGAGCCTGAGCGCGTCGTCGCTCGTCGTCGGGACCTGCGGCCCCGTGACGTCCTGCCCGGAGTCCGGCCGTTCCGTGCACTCCACAGCTTTCTCCGTGACGCTCAATTTGGCCCGCGGCGTTTGCTTGAACACAGCATTTTGCAGCAAGGATTAGAATTCTCGCCGAGATTGCTCTCTCGCCTCCTCGCCTCACATTCTCCACTCTCTTCTTGCTCTCCCAAAATGCCTAACTCTTACTATTCGCCGAACGCGAGCTGATCCTGCGTCAGCGCCTCGCCGCAAGCGTCGAAGTCAGCAGCGAGTCCTTCGTGCGGTCGTCATCAACGCAATCAGTGCAAGAGCAGTCAATGAGGACCCGAATGGAATGTTCGTCCGCTCGCCGACGCTGCAGCTTGCGGCTGCCCGCGGGTCTACATGGGCGCACGGCTGAAGCGGGCTGCAGCAGAGTACCGATTCTGGCCTGGATTCGCACAAACCGACGAGCGTTCTCGCGACGTAGGTGTTTTCCTCGCCGGCTGCGGTTGGTTCGTCGGGCAGCCGAGAGACGGTGTTGCAACCCGCTGGAGTCGCCGCGTAATCGGCATTGCCACGCACGTGAAGGCCCAGCAGGCGCAGCTCCCCGTCGAAGACGGGGGCGCCCGAGTCCCCGTGAAACGTGTCGGATGTAGTGACGAAGAAGTCCAGCGTATCCGGCCGCGGATCGGCGACGCGCCCTCCCGTGCGCACCTTCATGGGCGTTCCGCCACTGAAGCCCGCGACCGTCACGGTTTCTCCGACCTGCAGCGGCGCCGACGCCGGACGAAGCACCACGGGCGGTGCGGGCTTGTGAACTGGTCGATCGAGCCGCACCCATGCAAAATCGATCCGCTCGGTCGCCGTGGGGAGAGAGAGGGTTCGCGCCAGCACCTCTTGGCAGCCGTACACGTCTTCGGTATTGAGGACCGGCTCCGCACCGTTGGGTTGCAGGAAGTAGCCCAACACGAACATGGCGTCCGAGCACGCGATTCGTCGCATGCAGTGGCCCGCGGTGAGCACCGTCCGATCATCGAGCAGAATGGCCGAGCAAAGCGCGGCCGACGGCTGGTCGGCGAACCGTTCGCCTTCGCACAGATTGGCGGCCTCGCCCAAACTGCGTGCGACGACCTTTACTGAATGGCCGTCGAAACTGAGCGTGTCATGGGCCATGACGGCGGCGACCCTCGCCCTGGCGAGTTCGCGGAGCGCGTCGTCGGGGAAGTCAGCGAGCTCGACCCGGTCGTCCTCGCCGTAGACGACCCCGGATTGCGCCGTTGCGACCGGCCCTTCGCTTCGGTCGACGGGGCTTCCGCACGATATCAGTGCAAGCGAGGCCAGCGCAGGCGCCATCCAACGTGGAAAGCCGCGGGCACGGCCGGCGCCCCGCGCCGTGCCCGCAATTTCCGATTCGGCCATAGACGGCTTGGCAGAGAGACTTTAGCGCGAGCGCCGCCCAAAGATGGCCCCGCTCGACTGGACCGCGTAGGGCCTGCCGTCCGGACCGACGGCGATCGCATGGGCCCATCCGTCGAGCGGACGCCAGGTGGTCACGGCGACTGCGGTGCCGAGATCGACGTTGCCAAAGGCACCGGGAGTACTCGCGAGATTCACATCGAGCGACCAGATGTCAAAGTCAGCGCCGTTTGGACTCGAGCAGCCGGTCACGTACGTACCGCCCCAATGGCCGACACCGATGTCGGTCGCACACGAGGTGCCGGGAGTCATCTGAAACCAGGCTCCGGTCGAGTCAAGAGTCCAGATGGTCCCGTCCGCCCTCACGACCCACGGCCTGCCGCCACCGTCCACCGAAATGCGCACGGCGCTGCCGAGAGGGTTATAGGTGATGAAGCTGCCCGGATTTGTTCCCGTCCAGCGCTGAATTGCGAAGTTTCCGTCTCCCGTGCTGTCGGTAGAGATGGTCCAGATGGCTTCTGAGCTGCCCGTTCCACCAATGCCGATGTCTCGGGCACCGCCGACCGGGTTCCCCCAAGAACCGCTCGTTGCGGAGCTGCTATTGCGCCGAAAGACCTGGTTGCTGGACGATACGACCCACGGCACGCCCGCCTCGGTGACCGCAATGGCCACGCCGTCGCTGGGAATGGCCTGGGTATAGGCTGGGACGACTCCATCGCCGTTGTACTTCCAAACGCTGTTGCTGCCCGACGTGACCCACTGTACAGGGCTCGTGGGATCCGATCCGCCGACGGCAATGTCGACCGCCGCCCCATTCAGTTGCTTCCAAACGGTGTATCGCGTCGTGATCGAACTCCGATCATCGATCGTCGGGACGAAGGACACGGGCGCTCGAAAGAACATGATCGGTGTGTCGGAGATCGGTCCCGTCGTCACGCGCATCGAGCTCGTGATGCCCGAGTGGGCTAGGCCAAGGCTATGACCGATCTCATGCGTTGCGGCCATCTGCAGAAAGCTCTGAGTCCACGAGATGCTGCCATTGAACGACATGAACTGATTGTTGGTGGTGCGTGACGGAGTGTTGCCCACGACCGAATTGTCGGTGGGAAACGAGTACCAGCCGCTGGGTGCAGTCCCATTGGGATAGAATCGGATGATGTAGTCCGATGCCCCGGTGGCCACGCTGAAGTTCAACCCGGTTTCCTGTGCCCAGGTCGTAAAAGCGGCGGTGAAAGCCGCATTGGTCTGGGCAATGCTTAGGTTGATCTGGCCGTTCGACACCGCCCACTGGTACGTGAGATTTGTTTTCGTCCATAATGGCCACGTGGCATTGTCGGTGTTCCATTTCTCGCGCTTGTCGAGCATTGCGAACTCGTTCTCCGGGTGGGAGCAGCGGGGCTGCTTCATCCAGTCGAGAGTCGCTCGATCGACGATGCCGGTCTGGGAAACGCCCACGTATCCCTGGTATATGCGAACGGCCTTCTCGAGTTCCGGCCCAAAGCGGGTCGGATCACTGGCTTCACGCTCCACGAGCGGCGCCCAGTATGGATAGCTCTTCTCCAGCTCCGGATTCGGGAGATAGCCGTAGGATCTCAGGTAGCTGTATACCGCCGCAACGTCGGAGCCCTCGTCTCCTGGACCAATCTCTCGGGTCACGGCCTGGACGCCAAGAACAGGGGTCTGCGCATTGCTCCTGGACTCGCCGGCAGCTGGCTCCGTAGCGCCGGGTCGAGACGGATCAGCCGATCCGCAGCCCGTAACGAGCGGTACTCCGAGACACACGGCGAGCAACGTCGTGCGGTATCGGCTGAATCGTGTCATGTTGGTTCCTCTTTCTTTGATGATCGCCTTCGTCGTTGAACGAGACGGTGGTGACATTGCGACGGCGCGCAACGCAATCCTCGCGCCAGCCAACGAAGGGCACCCGCCTGCTCAGGACGGCCGCCAAAAGCGAACATCTATCTTCGACACGCGGAATTCGCGCCATGAGTGGCGTGCCAAAAGTGGCACGAGACTGCCAAAGGTGGCAGCCAGGGCGGGGTCGCGGTTAGCTCACGGAACGTGGCTGGTCGTCCACGTCAGCGCAGCTCAGTCGAATGTGAGTCAGGGCGCTCCAATTTGGCCCGCGGCGTTTGCTTGAACACAGCATTTTGCAGCAAGGATAGAATTCTCGCCGAGATTGCTCTCTCGCCTATTCGCCTCACATTCTCCACTCTCTTCTTGCTCTCCCAAAATGCCTAACTCTTACTATTCGCCGATTGCGCCCGGTCCTCCCTCTCCAGCTATGCCGATCGGCGTGTGTCCCGTCGACCAACAAATCCGAGCCACAAGCCTGAGGCCGACGTTCGCCAGCGCAGATGGAGGGAGGGTCGGTAGATGCCACATGACAGCGGCGGAAACCGCCCCGAATCGGAATGCTCACTTCGCCGCTCCGGCTTGGGCGCGCATCTTGCGTATTCGACTGAGCAGCCCCGCGGATGTGCGGGCATTCTTGCGCAAGAGCGTCGCACACGATTCCGCGTTGCCATGGTGACCGGCCAAGAGCCTGATCGGCTCCGCCACGCTTGTCGAGCGAGCGCGTTTCGGGGAAAGCTCCGGGTGTGCCGGAGCCTCGCACAGAGAAAGGGTCGCTGGCAGGGGCGCGCGCCGATCTTCGCGCGCTCGCCGATCCGGTGCGCGCGAAGAGCGTGACCGCCTTCTTCAAGACTGGGCGGGGCGAGTATGGCGACGGCGACGTGTTCATCGGCATCCGGGTGCCGGATCTCCGCAAGATCGCGCGGGCACGAGCCGATCTCTCGCTCCGCGACCTCGCCGCACTCCTGCGTTCGAGCATCCACGAGGAGCGACTGCTCGCACTGATGCTCCTCGTCATGCAGTACGAGAGGGGAGACGAGGCCGAGCGGCAAGAGCGCTTCGAGTTCTACCTGGAACATCTCGCCGGCGTGAACAACTGGGACCTCGTCGATGCCTCGGCGGCGCCCATCGTCGGGGCGCAAATGCTTGCGTCGCGCGACCGGCGACCCCTCCCGCGCCTCGCCCGGTCGCAGGTACTGTGGGAGCGCCGCGTGGCGATGGTCGCGACCCATGCCTTCATCCGCGCAGGTGAGTCGGAGACGACCTTCGCGATCGCGAGGCTCCTGCTCCGCGACGAGCACGATCTGATGCACAAGGCAGTCGGCTGGATGCTGCGCGAAGTCGGAAAACGGGTGAGTGAGCCGGCGCTCCGTGGCTTCCTCGAAACGCACGCGGGCATGATGCCCCGCACCGCGCTGCGCTACGCGATCGAGCGACTCCCCGAAGCCGAACGGAAGCGGTGGCTGCGGGTCAAGCTGGTGGAGAAGAAGACCCTGACGGCGCGGCGTCGCCGAGCAATGTGACGCTCGAGATGAACGGGGCCCAAGTTCGGGCTGTCGCCCGCCGCCTACAACCATGAGGAGATCCGAGAGTGAGGATGCTCTCGGGGTGCATGTCGACGTTTCGTGCGCTCGCGGGGAAGCTCCCCAATTCTGGTCGGCAATCCCGCCTGACTGCACGAGCGGGGGTCCGCCCGTAATGGGCGTTACGTTGCGTGGGCCCATAGCCGGCGGCTTGCTCGCCGAACCTGTTTGGGCGCCTTATTCGCTCGGTGTCGAGGATCCCCGGGGATCCTGACGAACAAGTCGCGCCCGCTTAAGGGCGAGAGACGCGATGCGGGGCATGGTGCTCCGCGGGGCCTCTCTCAGAGGAAGTTCTGCCAGGCAGCCATCGCGTCCTGGTTCGTCGCCAGGAGGTCAGCGGCGAACGCCTGCGCGGTCGGCGCCGAAGGGTCGCCGTTGGCGGCGAGCAGGCTCGCCATCGCCGCGGCCGTCACGCCCGGCGGCGTGAGCGTAACGCCGGAGTGGATCGTCCCCTGATCGTCCATGTGGTTGAGCGACGGCCAGGCGAAGTAATTCAGGTAGGCCGCCTCGTCATGGACGTTCGGGATCTGACTGAACCAGTCGAGCCCCTTGCCGGTCTTCACGGCCCAGAAGAAGAGCGAGTAGTTCTCGACCGAGCGGGGCCCGTACTCCCACCCCTCCGGCCAACCGCCACCCTGCATCGAAGTGGCGTAGATCGACTGGATGAGCGTCGGGAACATCGTGCTCTGCACGTCGCTCCAGTAGCCGGCCGCGTTCGAGTTGTCCGGATCGGTCGCGATCGCCGTGGCCGTCTTCGCCAGGACGTAGCCCGCGAAGTAGTTGCCCACCGGCGCGTTCCTCGAGAAGCCGCTGGAGTCGTACCAGTCGACCCACGCGTTCAGCGACGCGATCACGGTGGCGAGCGTCGAGGCTTGGAGACCGGGGTAGAGGCAATCGAAGCCAAACGCCATGCCGACGCCATAGTTGCGGATCCCGTAGCCGCTGTCGGTGCTGGGGGCCTGGCCGCCTGCCGACGGCGACGTCGACATCGCCAGGAGGATGCGATCGCCCGCCGCGGCGTACCCCGCCGCGGTCGTCGCGTCGGTCGCCCCCAGCGTCTGGTAGCAGAGGCCGAGGTCGAGGACCTCCGGCAAGTAGCCGTCGCCCTGGTAGCCCTGTCCAACGTTCGGGAAGTTCGGGTAGGCGTCGCCGGTGGGGACGTTCGCTGTGCCGCTCACGAGGCCATCGCAGTGCGCCTTCAATGCAGTCCATGCCGGATCATTCGCCGCAGCGCGCGCCTGAAGCCGCGTGAGGACGGACCCCGTGAGGAGCAGCCGCGCCGCGCGGCCGGAGGTCAATGTTTGGTGCGAACCGCCGGTTGGCTCACCCTTCGCGTTGCTACATGCGGCGAGACCAACGAGGGGCAGGAGAGAGAGCGCGCGAACGTGGGACGATTTCATGAGCGAGCCTCCGAGGGGGTCCGTCGCGCCGGTGGGGCACGGAAGGCCGATCGTGAGCAGCGCGCTGAAGCGGGCTGCGCGTTGTGAAGCAAGAGATGCCAGTCACCGGCACCGCGCATGCGCGCGGCCCACGGTCACCTGCTTCGTCGCGGCCTGTCGCCACGAACTTGAGGCCGTTCGAGGAGACCGATTTCAATACCCGCCAGAGCGGGCTTTCGATCGGCGTCTCGTTCTCGATTTGTCGACGCCTTCTATGCGCACGCGAACAGCTCCGCGCCAGACATTTCGCGGTTGAGGTCTAACTGCGGTCGCCGCTTTACTCTCCATGGAGCACACGGGTTGTGGTGGTGCCGACATTGCTCACATGTGCCAGCGCGGTGGCGCACGCGGCATCCGAAAGGACGAGTATTCCTCGGCAAATTGGCGGCCGTGTCCGCGTCCCGATCGGCGCATGAGTCTTCGTTCAGAGCTCAGCCGCATTGCGATGAAGATGGCGGCGCGCACTTACGTTGCATCGGTCGAGAGAGATCGGTCCGAGCGTGGCTGATGACCAATTGGCTAACACGG
>Ga0210409_10008774_pt1 | contig 10263 bp, 8 predicted proteins | sample IncBWH17MmetaG_FD_161649 | JGI IMG/M metagenome (GOLD analysis project Ga0210409, IMG submission 161649) | Forest soil microbial communities from Barre Woods Harvard Forest LTER site, Petersham, Massachusetts, United States - Inc-BW-H-17-M | ecosystem: Environmental > Terrestrial > Soil >...
CGAGCGCGAAAAATAAAGCGCCGGCGCGATATCTCGTCGGGATCATCATGCGCGCCAGTATAGCGCGGCGCTTGCGCTGATCTTACGCTAGAAGGTCCAGAAGGCGCTGACCATCAATGCATCGGGGTCGCCGTATTGCGAGCTGACGCGTTCGTATTCGCCGCGCACCGTGAGTGGAATGAAGGGAAACCTGTATTGCACTCCGCCGCCATAGGCAAACTTCGTGTCCGTCACCGATTGCTGTGGACCAAAGGCGTAGTTGGGGCAGGGGCTACCGGCAACACAGGGCTGTGCAATGAGGGAATTCACTTTGAGCGAGAGGCGCGCGCCGCCGGCCTTGGCGAACACATCGATGAACGGTACCGGGATCGGTATATAGCCGACTGCAAAAAGCGCTGTCGCGGTCGGGTGCGTGTTGAAGCCGTTTTGCGCGGTGTTGCAATAGCCGCTGTAATAATTGTTGTAATAGCCGTTGCAGTTCGGCTGGCCGAAGTCGATGTATTCAAACTCCGCGCCCAGCCAATGGATTGGCCTTACGCCGGCAAGCGCCTTCCACGCGAACTGATAATCGTTGTAGTACCCGGGATAGCCATAATTTGGATCGTTGCTGCGGATCTGGGATTCGCCCAGGCCCGCCCCGAGGTAGAAACCCACCGGATTGTCCGCCAGGGCTGGCGCTGAAATGCCGCATGCCGCGATCGCGAGGAATACGCCAAGGCTCCTTGATATCCGCAACATCTGAATCTCCCGTAACGTTTGTCGTTTCGACCGGATCGCGCTGCCAGAAGTTCCGGCAAAACCCGCGGCCGCCGCGCGGGTATACTTAACATCATGAAACCTGCTCGTCCATGGGTCCTTATCTGCCTGGCCGGGGTGCTTTTTGGCTGCGGTCAAAAAGGACCGCTGGTGATGCCGGACGCGCAAAAGCACAAACGCAGCATTCCCGCGCCGCCCGCCACGACCCCGAAGCCTCCTGACTCGCTCAAGCCGCCCGCACCCACGGATTCACCCGCGCATCCTTAGATCCCAAGAGGATGTTGTACAAAATACATGGGTGCACGCAAACTCATTTTGGTGGATGGCTCCGGCTATTTGTATCGCGCGTTCCATGCGCTGCCGCCGCTCACCACCTCGAAGGGCGAGCCCACCGGCGCGGTGTTGGGCGTGCTCAACATGCTGAACAAGATGATCAAGGAGGAGGCGCCGGACCGCATCGCCGTGGTTTTCGATGCGCCGGGCCGCACCTTCAGGGACGATCTGTTCGACCAGTACAAGGCGCATCGCGCGCCCATGCCGGATGACCTGCGCGCGCAAGTGCAGCCTTTGTTCGACACGGTTGCCGCGATGGGATTGCCGTTGCTGCGGGTGCCCGGCGTCGAAGCGGATGATGTGATCGGCACATTGGCGAAGCAGGGAGCGGACGCGGGCTTCAAGGTGCTGATCTCCACCGGCGACAAGGACATGGCGCAGCTCGTGGGTCCGAACATCGAACTCTTGAACACCATGAGTAACGCCCGTCTCGATCGTATCGGCGTCAAGGCGAAGTTCGATGTTTTTCCGGAGCAGATCGTCGATTACCTGGCGCTCACCGGCGACGCGTCGGACAACATTCCCGGCATCACCAGCGTCGGACCCAAGACCGCGGCAAAGTGGCTGAATCAGTATCAAACGCTTGACGGACTGATTGCGCATGCCGCCGAAGTCAGCGGCAAAGTCGGCGAAAACTTGCGCAACGAACTTGCGATACTCGAGCTGTCGCGCAAGCTCGCCACCATCGATACCACCCTTGCACTCGAGGTCTCGGCCGAACAGCTCGAGCCCGGTGCCCCTGACACGCCGCGCTTGCGCGAGCTGTACACGCGGCTGGAGTTGCGGGCGCTGCTGAAATCTTTGGGGCCGGAACCGGCGGCGGGAACTGCCGAGGCCGATGTGGTGATCGCCGAATCGCAGGGCGCGGTCCAGGCTGTCGCGGCCTCGATTGCCGTCAGCAATCCGCCGGCGGTGCGCGACTATCACAGGATCCTCTCGCAGGAGCAGTTCGACGCATGGCTTCCAAAACTTGCGGCCGCGCCGCTCCTTTCATTCGATACCGAGACCGACAGTCTCGCCTACATGCAGGCGCGCATCGTCGGCGTGTCATTCGCGGTGACGCCCGGCGAAGCAGCCTACGTGCCGCTCGGACACGACTACGCGGGCGCGCCGCCCCAGCTTGATCTTGCCTCGGTGCTGGCGGCCTTGAAGCCCCTGCTCGAGGACCTGACCAAGGCGAAGCTCGGACATCATCTCAAGTACGACGCGCATGTACTGGCGAATTACGGCATCGCTCTCAATGGCCAGCGCTTCGATTCCATGCTGGAGTCCTATGTGCTGAACAGCGTCGCCACGCGCCACGACATGGATTCGACCGCCGAGCGATATCTCGGCGTCAAAACCATCCACTACGAAGATGTCGCGGGCAAGGGCGCGAAGCAGATCGCGTTCAGCCAGGTGGATGTCGACCGGGCGGCGGAGTACTCGGCGGAAGACGCGGACATCACGCTGCAGCTGCACCGGGCGATCTGGCCGCAGATCGAAGCCATACCTGCCTTGAAGTTCGTCTACGAGAACATCGAACAGCCGCTGGTGCCGGTGCTGTTCCGCATGGAGCGCGCCGGCGTGCTGGTGGATCGCGAACTCTTGAAAGCGCAGAGCGCGGAACTGGCGGCGAAGATGCTGGAACTTGAGAAGCAGGCGCACGCGGAAGCCGGCGGAGAATTCAATGTGGATTCTCCGCGGCAGCTGCAGGAAATCCTGTTCGGCAAACTCGGCATACCGGTGAAGCGCAAGACGCCGACCGGCCAGCCTTCGACCGCCGAGGACGTTCTCGAGGAACTCGCGGAGTCCTACGCGCTACCGAAGCTGATTTTGGAATATCGCGGCGTGGCGAAGCTCAAGTCCACTTACACCGACAATCTGCCGCAGCAGATCGATGCCGATACCGGGCGCATTCACACCTCGTATCACCAGGCGGTCGCAGCCACCGGCAGGCTGTCGTCGACGGATCCGAATCTGCAGAACATTCCGATCCGCACGCAGGAAGGGCGGCGCATCCGCCAGGCATTCGTCGCGCCGGCTGGATCGATGCTGGTCGCAGCCGACTATTCACAGATCGAGCTGCGCATCATGGCGCATCTTTCGGGCGACGCGACCTTGCTGCGCGCGTTTGCCGAGGATCGCGACATTCATCAGGCGACGGCGGCGGAGGTATTCGGCTTAAGCCTGGACAGCGTCAGCGCCGATCAGCGGCGTTCGGCGAAGGCGATCAACTTCGGCCTCATGTATGGCATGTCAGCGTTCGGACTGGCCCGCCAGCTCGGGATTGGCCGCGGCGACGCGCAGAAGTACATGGATCTTTATTTCGAGCGCTATCCCGGCGTGAAACGCTACATGGAGGAAACGCGCCGCCAGGCGCGGCACCTGGGTTACGTCGAAACGGTGTTTGGGCGCCGGCTCTATCTACCGGAAATTCAATCGCGCAATGCGGCCTTGCGCCAATACGCCGAACGCAGCGCCATCAATGCGCCCATGCAGGGAACCGCGGCCGATATCATCAAGCGCGCCATGATCGAAGTCGATGCGTGGCTGCAGAGTTCGCGCGTCGCCGCCCGGCTGATCATGCAGGTGCACGATGAGCTGGTGCTCGAGGTCGAGGAGAGTGCGGTGGATGCCCTCGTAGGACAAATACGGACACACATGATCCGCGCTGCGGATCTCTCCGTTGCGCTCAAGGTGGATGTGGGCGTGGGCCGGAACTGGGATGAAGCACATTAGGTGCGATGTCGCACATTAAATAGGTGCGCGCAAACGGTTTTTGGTGCAGAATTATCAGCCTCTAAGGATCTCGGTGCCGCGTTGTAAATTCTGGAACGCGGCCGTTTAAAACTGGCATTCAAAGGACTGGAACTTTCGCTAACCGTCCCCATCTAACCAATTGAGCGCTTATGGCGCTCCCCGCTCTTCTCCCTGAGCGGGCAGACCCGGTTTGTCATCCCCATGCCGGGTTGGTCTGCCCCGATGGCTGCCACAAGCGCCCATCGGGGCTTTTTTATGGGCCGTTGAGCCAGCGATCCATGATCTCCCGCGCGGTGTCAATGCCCATGCGTTCATGCGCCGAGAACAGTTGCGCGGACACCGCAGCATCAGCGCAAGCCGCGGCCGTTTCCTTGAGAACTCGCTGTGAATCGCGCCGGTTCAATTTGTCTGCTTTTGTCAACAACACATGTGCCTGGGCGTTGCGCGCGAGCATCCACTCGAGCATCGCCACGTCCTGGGCGCCGAGGCCGCGCCGGCTGTCCACGATCAACATGAGGCCGACCAAGGATTCGCGGACATTGAAGTAATGCTCCATCAGTTGCAGCCAGTGAAGGCGCACCCGCTCGGGAACCTTGGCGAACCCATAGCCCGGCAGATCCACCAGACGGCGCTCCGGAGCCAATTCGAAAAAATTGATCAGCTGGGTGCGTCCGGGTGTTCGGCTCACTCGCGCCAGTCCGCTGCGCTGCGTTATGGCGTTGATGGCCGTGGACTTGCCGGAGTTCGAGCGGCCCGCGAAGGCGATCTCTCTGCCGTCGTCCGGCGCGAGCTGATGGGCCTCGGCGGCGCTCAACAGGAATTTCACATTGGGATAGGTCGACATGGCCGCTGGCGAACGCAAATCATTGACTAGTGTACAATTTACAGTTTCGTGACTCACGAATTAATGGGGTATCAGGCGATCATGAAGCGGTTTTGGATTGTTGCGGCGGCAATTTCCGGCGCGCTGCTCTGCACCTCTGCATTCCCGGACGGCAATGTCGAAGCCGGCGCCACCAAGGCGGTGACCTGTCAGGCCTGCCATGGCGCCAATGGCAACAGCACCAATCCAGAATGGCCCAGTCTCGCGGGAATCGGCGCAGACTACATTGCCGAGCAGCTGAAGAATTTCAAGGACGGCAAGCGCGTGAATCCGGTCATGATGCCGATGGCAGCGGCCTTGAGCGCCAACGACATGGCGGACTTGGGCGCGTATTTCGACAGCCTGGTGAACACCGGGCTGGAAGCGGATCCCTCTTACTGGCAAGCCGGCGAAAAGCTTTATCGCGGCGGCGATGCAGCGCGCGGCATACCCGCCTGCATGGCCTGCCACGGACCCACGGGCCGCGGCAATGAACCGGCAAAATTTCCGGCGCTGCGCGGCCAGCAGTCGGCCTATGTGGTGAAGCAGTTGAACGACTACGCGGCGGGCACCCGAACCACGGGGCCGAACGGCATCATGCAAACGGTCGCCAAGCGCCTTTCCAGCGACGATATTCGAAACCTTGCATCGTACATGCAGGGTCTTCGCTGACATGCGGGTTCGCCAAGCCTCGCTGCTGATCGCGTTGGCGATGCTGCTGTGCGCCTGCGGCCGGCAGGGTTCACAGCCCTCTCCAACCGGCGCGTCGGCGCCTTCTGCCGCCTCCGCGGTGACCGCGCCCAAGCCCCCCGCCGCGCGCGTCAAGTCGGCGACCGAATCCAAGGAACCGCTCACGCTGACCCGCCTGAACGACGACGGCTCGGAGACCGTCGAGGAAACCACCGGCGACAGCGGCGTGCATAACTCATTGTTGGCGGCGGTCGCCTCGACGGTGACAGCCGCGACCACGTCGACCGCCGCGGCCGCAGTATCTACATCCATCGCGTGGCAGGATGGCGTTAATTACGCGCGGCTGGTTCCGGCCCAGCCCACCTCGGTGCCCACCGGACAGGTGGAGGTGCTGGAGTTTTTCTGGTACGCGTGTCCGCACTGCTACGCGCTTGACCCCCTGGTCGCGAATTGGGAAAAATCCAAGCCGTCCTACGTAAGCTTTTCACGGGTTCCAACGTTGTGGAACGAAGGTCATCGCTCACTCGCGCGTCTCTTCTACACGCTGCAGAGCATGGGCAAGTTGACTCAGTTTCACGACGCCGTGTTCAAGGAAATACACGTCAACGTCAATCCCTTGATCGGCAGCGAAAGCCCCTCTCAAGCGGAGCGCGCGCAAGTTGCGTTCGTTGCAAAACTGGGTATTTCCGAGACCGACTTCGAGAAGGCTTATCATTCGTTCGAGGTCGAGAAAAGCCTGCAGAGGGCCGATGAACTGGCGCAGCGCTACCGGATCAGCGGAGTTCCGACCTTCGTCGTCAATGGCAAATACGTCGCCGACGTGGGGACCGCCAGCCTGCCGTCGCAAACGCCGATGCCGGAACGCCTGATCACCCTGCTCAGCGATCTCGCGGCCCAAGAGCACAAACACTAGCCGACGCTCAAGGCAAACATGCGCACGCACACCGGCGGCTGTCATTGCGGCCGCGTCCGCTTCGAAGTCCTCGCGCCCGCCCGGATTACCGTCTCGGAATGCGATTGCTCCATCTGCAGCAAGTTCGGATTTCTGCATTTGATCGTGCCTAAGGAGCAGTTCAAATTGCTGTCGGGCGGCGACGCGCTCACCACCTACACGTTCAACACCGGCGTCGCGAAGCATTACTTCTGCTCCGTCTGCGGGGTGAAATCGTTCTATGTCCCGAGGTCGCACCCGGACGGAATCAGCGTCAACGCGCGCTGCATCGACGACGGCAGCATCGAGTCCATGGCGATCAAACCGTTCAACGGCCGCGACTGGGAAAAGGGCCGTGCGGCGTACGACGAGCCCGACAGCTAAACGGCGCCCCACAGGCTTGGGGCTCAAGACATAACGGAGAATTGTCGGCACTTATGTTGACACGCGATGGCGCGCGATGAGCGTTTGGCGCAGATTGTGATGACGACACTCGAGACTTTCCGCCATGACGCAATTTGCGAATCTCACTGCAGCATCCACACCGTGCAGCGCCGCTCGCAGCAACAGCATCCGCGACAGGATTCTGCTGGCGATGTTGCTGTACGCCATGGTTCGCGCCGGCGAGGCGTTGGCGGGAGATCAATCGGCAAGCGCCGAATCGAAGCTCCCGCCCGATGCGCGCGCCGGGGGCCGGCAACCGCCGTCCACCGTGCTGCCGTCCGCCGCCCCGCTGCCTGCCGCGGCCTCGCTGCCGTCCATCGGCTCGCTGCCGCCCGCGTTGTTTTCCACCGACCGATCATTTGCCGATGAAGGCTTCTCGGCGACCGAATTTCGGCCGCGCAAGCACGCCCCCACCGCCGCGGAATCCGCCGCAAGCGAGGGTTTCGGCCACGATGCTCCGATGCTGCAGGGAACCACTGTTTGGCAGCGGATGGCGGAGTACAAATCCCAGGACCGTGTACGCGTGCTGACGCTGTTTGAAACCCGCAGCAGCACGCTCTCGCTGCAAGCCGGCAAACGCTTCGGTCCGTCGCTGCAATGGAGCAGCCGCGGGATGAATCGCGGAGGCGCCGCGCGGGGTTTGCTCGATCATCTGGTTGCCGCGGCGTTGCGCGAAGCCCCCAACAGCACGCGCTCCGGTCCGACCCGATCGCTGGCTGCCCCAGCCATGGTCAGGCCATCGACCCTGCCTGCGGCCGCCGGTTCGCAATAGGATTCAGCCGTTTTTATCAACCGCCGGCGGCGTAGCGCCGGAAAAAGCTGTCCTGCTTCCACTGCGGACGCTGCGGGTCATTGGCGACCTCGATGGTCAACGCGCGAATCACTTCCTCGTAGCCAGCCGCCGTTCCCAAGTTGACAGGCTGGTTGGTATCGTCCGACGGTGCGTGGTAGCGCTCGGTCCGCCAGGTCCACAGCGTCTTCTCCTCGGGACTGCCCGCAACCGCGCCGATGTCGACCATCAGCGACGGAATGCCGTGGCGCACGAAGTTGTATTGATCGCTGCGGATGAACACATTGAGCAGCGGTTTGGGATCCGGCTGCACGCGCACGCCGAGTTGATTGGCGACCTGCGTCAGGCGGTCGCCGAGATCGGATTCCGCCAGACCATAGACCGTCAACACCGTGAGCGGCACGATGGGCAGGAACATGTCGGTATTGATGTCGGCGATCATCGATGGCGCCGCAACGGTCGGATGCGCGGCGAAGTATTTCGAGCCCAACAGGCCCTTCTCCTCGCCCGTGACCCAGACCAGCAGCAGCGAGCGCTTCAGCTTGGTATGGGTCTGCTTGAGCGAGCGCGCGACATCCAGCAATAGCGCACTGCCCGAACCGTTGTCCATGGCGCCGTTATAGATGCGGTCGCCGTTGATCGGCTCGCCGATGCCGACGTGATCGATGTGCGCGGACAGCACGACGTACTCGTTTTTCAGCGCATGATCGGATCCTGAAATCCGCGCGACGATGTTCCGCGATTCCACGTTCTCCGCGCGGGTCAGGGTGGTGGCGCTGACGGATACGCGCAATGGAAAGTGCGGCATGGGCTTGCGGTCTTTGCCGAGAGCCGCAATCTCGGCGAACGTATGGCCGGTCCCTGCGAACAGCAAGTCCGCGTAGGCCGGATTGAAAGCAACGCCCAGCTGGCCACCTGCGGTTTCATCGAATTCCGGGTCGACGAGATCCATGCTGGGATGAGCGCGATTCAGCGCCATGCGCGACCATGGGAGATCCATGGATGCGGGATTCGGGATTTGAATGACGCCGATGGCTCCTGCCTCCTTGAGCACTTTCCAGCGCTCGGCGCGCGACTGATAGTGGGCGCTCAACGCCGACGGCACATCGGCCGGCGAGCCGGTGAAAACCACCGCCACCTTGTTCTTCAGGTCGAGGTCCTTGAGATCGTTGTATCCCGTCTCGGGGATGTTGAGTCCATAGCCGGCGAACACCAGCGCTGCGTCGACCTGGGGCTTCAGACCATAGCGGGCGGTGAAAAATGCCTGCTCGCCCAGCGTCAGGCGTTGCGCCTGACCATCGCGTATCAGCTTGAGCTCACAGCCGGACTCGACGATCTGCAGCGCGCGAAATTTCACGGACTGGTAGTAGCCGTTCGAGCCCGCCGGCTCGACACCGAGCGCCTTGAGTCTTGCGACGATGTATTCCTGCGCTTCGCGTTCGCCCTTGCTGCCGGTGTCGCGGCCCTCGTACTTGTCGTCGGCGATCACCTTCACGGTGTCCCACCAGGTGGTGCCGTCGAAATGCTGCGCCGGCTGGGCTGCGCCCGCGGCGCCGGCGCTGGTGAGAAGCAGCAATGCCAGTGATGTGTGCGACATGTGACCCTCGCTTTAGGTTTTGGCGTGTTGGTTTTGGTTATGGTTTCGAGAGATCTTCCGTCTGCGCCGGCACCTCGTCCCCGAACCGCGCCGCGGATTGATTTTCCTTCAGCCAAATCATGCCGCCACGGACGCGCTGGTAACCGCTCGGGTGATCGTAGAACAGGAATTCCTCGATTTTTCCGGGGCTGATCTTGCGATAGGTGGAAAGCCGCATCGCGGACATCGCCCAGCCATACGGCTCCCGGGATGCGTTGAGGCCAAATGCGTCGGCCTCGGCCTCGTAGCTGCGCACCACCAGATTTTGGATCGGCCCCAGCACATAAAAAATCACCGACAACAATGCGAGGGCCAGGGGCAGCGCCGCCGGGTCGGCCCGATCGCTCAATTTGAGCCGGCTTCCCCATCGCGCCAGTGCGCGGTCCATGCTGATGTTGAGCAGCCACAATGCCGCGCCGATGATCAGTGTGAGCAGAATCGGCCCCTTCCAGACATGATTGAGGACGTAATGCCCCATCTCGTGGCCGAGCACCGCCTTGATCTCCGGCAGCGAGGTTTTGTTCAGCAGATTGTCATTGAGTGCGATGCGAGTGGTGTTGAGCAGGCCCGCGACATTGGCGCTGATGCGCGTAGTCTGTTTCGAGGCATCGAACCATTCCACTTTTTCGGTCGGCACCTGGTTGGCGCGCGCCAGCGACAGCACGGTTTCCTTGACGGGACCGTCGGGCAAGGGTTTGTAGTCATTCAGTAGCGGCAGCAGGTACACGGGTCCTACGAGCTGCACGAACATCAAAAATAAGTAGCTTAAACCCGTGGCCCAGATCCACCAGCGCGCACCGGCGCGCCGCACGGCGGCATAGATGCAGGTCATCGCCACGGCGGCCAGCAACACACTGGGTCCCAGCATGATGAGCTGATCCCGCAGCCAGCCGCCAAAGGACTGTTCGCTCAGTCCGTACTGATGCTCGCGAATGAAATCGGTGTAGATCGACAGCGGCAGGCCGAGAAGAAAAATCGCCAGCACGAACAGCGCGATGTAAATCGGCGTGCTGATCCACTTGGCACGGCTGACCCGCTGCGAGAACTGGCTCATCCGGCGCGAGGCACCGCTGATCAAT
>Ga0210409_10008777_pt1 | contig 10261 bp, 10 predicted proteins | sample IncBWH17MmetaG_FD_161649 | JGI IMG/M metagenome (GOLD analysis project Ga0210409, IMG submission 161649) | Forest soil microbial communities from Barre Woods Harvard Forest LTER site, Petersham, Massachusetts, United States - Inc-BW-H-17-M | ecosystem: Environmental > Terrestrial > Soil >...
TTGATGCAACGCGAAGGAGTGAAGCGGGCAGTGATGGCCGGGCAGGTGAAGCACAACAAGATTTTCAGCGCGATCCGTCCCGACTGGAAATTGGCGAAATTGCTGTTTTCGTTGCCCAGAAAAAACACGGATTCACTGATTGGTGCAGTGGCGAAAGTTTTTGAGGAAGAAGGCATTCAATTGGTGGATTCAACGCTGTTCCTGAAGCCGTTGCTGCCCGAAGCGGGTGTGCTGACACGGCGCGCGCCCAACGAGCACGAAGCGGCCGACATGGAGTACGGACTGGAAGTAGCGCGTCGCCTGGCTGGAATGGATATTGGGCAGACGGTGGTGATTGCCGACCGTGCGTGCGTTGCAGTGGAAGCCATGGAAGGCACGGATGAGACCATTGCCCGGGCCGCGCGTTTTGCCAACGGAAAGCCGCTGGTGGTTGTGAAGGTAAGCAAGCCCCGGCAGGACATGCGGTTCGATGTACCTGTAATAGGCTTGCCCACCGTCAAAAGCATGGGTGATGCGGGTGCGACGGCGCTCGCCATCGATGCCTCGAGAACTCTTTTGTTTGACCGGAACAGATTAATTGAAACGGCGGATGCCGCCGGAATCGCCATTCAAGCGTTTCCTGTGGCCCAGGTTGTGGAACCAAAGGGCAGTTCCGCGGGAATGAATAAGGAATGAGTGTGGGCGCGGGGACGACGGGGGAATCCCGAAGAGTTCGTGTTGGTGTTGTGGGCGCCGGTGAATTTGGCCGGAACCACGCGCGCGTGTATCGCGAAGTGCCTGGTGTGGAACTGGCCGGCGTGTTCGACCAGGACGCCGCGCGGGCCGCCGAAGTCGCCAAAGAATTTCACACAAGAAGTTTCCGGAACATTGAAGAATTGCGCGGCGCAGTGGACGCCGCATCGGTGGCCGTACCGACGGTGCTGCATGCGGAAATCGGCTGCCAGTTACTGGAGATGGGGATCGACGCGCTGATCGAGAAACCCATGGCCAGCACATTGGCGGAAGCGGACAGGTTGCTGGAAGCGGCCAAACGGCACAAAAGAATTCTGCAGGTTGGGCACGTCGAAAGATTTAATCCCGCGGTGCGGGCGGTAGAACCGATTGTGCAGCGGCCGCTTTTTTTTGAAGTGCACCGCCTGGGAGTGTTTACCCCGCGGAGCCTGGACGTGGACGTGATCTACGACTTGATGATCCACGACCTGGATATCCTGCTGGCGCTGGTGAAAGAAGCGGTGACGGAAGTGAAGGCCGTGGGCATTCCGGTGCTGACCGACAAAGTGGATATTGCGCATGCGCGGCTGGAATTTGCCGGCGGCGCAGTCGCCAATGTTACGGCCAGCCGAGTTTCCACCGAGCGCGTGCGAAAGATGCGCTTCTTCCAGCGTCATGAATACATTTCGCTGGACTATGCGCGGCGAGACGCGCTGAGAATCGGCGTGAAGCGCCCCGGTCCGCAGCCGGAATTTGCTTTCGAGAAACTGCCTGCTCCAGCGGTGGAACCGTTGCGGGCAGAGCTGGAGGCGTTCGCGCAGGCAGTGCGGACGCGCGTGACACCCAAAACAGACGGAGAGGCCGGGAGAGCGGCACTGGAACTGGCAGCGCGAGTTATGGAAAGCATCCGGGAACATGAAGCGCGCGTCCAACCAGTAGCACAGCAAGCAGCTCCCGAGCACAGGAACCGATGATCCCAAGGACTCTAGTTCCCCCAGGTGCGCGACTGCCGTCCAAGGAAGAGACGGCAACGACGCGGAGACGTCCGTCCACGTTGGATGAGCGGACGCTGGTTCCTTCGACACTTCCGATAGTGCCTTTGGACGGGCATTCGACGATACCAGCGAATTTGCCGCTCGAATCGATCGCGGCGCGGATGGTGGTGCCGCGAGATGTAAACGTCGAGTTGGTGCAGAAGGCCGAGGAATCAGAGCTGCCGCTACAACCGACGGAACTGGACGAGCGGATTACCGTGCCACAGGGTTCCGCCCCGCCGGAATTACTTACCGACATTCCCCTGCGTGTCTCGGAAGACCTCGTCGAGCCAGACATTATTCAGACTGGCGAGGTAACGTTCCTCCGGCCGGAAGGCGCGGGCAAGCGAACGATTGGCGAGCGCTTAACATCCATAGGTTCGGTGGCGCTGCACATTGCTCTCGTGCTGCTGTTGATTTTTGAGCCAAAATTATTCGGACCCCACGTGCGTTCGAATGAAGAAGAAGAACTGGCGCGGAGGCAGATCACGGTGCTGTTGCCGCCGGGAGCGCTGGAATCATTAAGGCCGACGCCGCAGCGAGCGCCGGCACCACACGCGCCGGTAAATGTGGATCCCAAAGTGTTGCGGAAAATAGCGCCGCCGATCGAAAGACCCGCACCTGTGCCTGTTCCGGTGCCGCAACCGGAAGCGCCGAAGAGAGAGTTGCCGAGCGCGCCAACGCCGAAACCGAATGTGGTGGCGCCCACTCCGCAGCCTCCTGCCCAGGGAAATAAGGGCGATTTACCAAAAACGCCACAGAAGCTGGAAACGCCCGACATGCCGGTGCCGCAGCAGGGATTGATCCTGCCAAAGCAAGGCTCTTCACCGGGAGATGCGATTCGCGAAGCAGAACGGAATGCCAGGATTACTTCGCCACGGCCTATCGGTGGAGGCGGACAATTGCCGCCGGGCGGCGGCGGCGGAGGCGGCGGCAGCGGGCGAGGCACCGCGACCGGAGGCCTGGAAATGCTGACGCCCACTCAGGGTGTGGATTTCCAGGATTACCTCCAGCGGGTGTACATACGGGTCAAACAGAACTGGTTCTCGGTGATGCCCGCATCTGTGCAGTTGGGTGACCAGGGCGTTGTGTCGCTGCAATTCAAAATCATGAGGGATGGCAGCGTGCCCGACGGCGATCCCGCGCAGGTATTCAGTTCTGGCAAAGAACCATTGGATCGCGCGGCGTATTCTTCGATTCGCGCGTCGAACCCATTCCAACCGTTGCCTTCGGCGTTTTCAGGACCATACATCGAGCTGCGTTTCACGTATTATTACAACATCCAGCCGCCGCACTAGGATCACAAATGAAACTGGCCCGTTCACAGGTGCTTGGCAGCCTAGTGCTGGCGCTGGTTGTACTGGTGTTAATACGGGCGTGGCCGCTGCTTTTCCCCAAATGAACGAAACACAAGACTCTCCACTCGTCGCTATCTTGGGCCCGACCGCATCCGGAAAATCAGCGCTGGGAATCTGGCTGGCTCAGCAATTGGGCGGAGACGTAGTGGCATGCGATTCCACGCAACTCTACCGAGGTTTCGGCGTGGGCACGGCGAAACCGGCGCCGGAAGACCGCGGCGGCGTGGCACATCACTTGATTGATGTGCTGGACGGGTCGGAAGAAGCGACCGCCGGAGATTACCGGGTGCGCGCAATCGAGGTTCTCAAGACGTTAAGCATAGAGAAGCGATTGCCGATTTTTACTGTGGGCACGGGGCTATACCTGCGTGCAATGCTCGAAGGGTTGGCGGACGTGCCGGTACGCTCGGCGCCGTTGCGGCAAAAACTACGCGAAAGCGCGGTGAAAGGCGGGCCTGGGCATCTGCACAAGGTCCTGCGGCGACTCGATCCGGCCGCGGCGAAAACCATTGCGGCCGCAGACGAGCAGAAATTGATACGGGCGCTGGAAGTGTGCCTGTTGACGCGAAAGCCGCTGACCGACGTGTATCAGAGCGGGAGAAAACGATTGGAAGGTTGGCGAGCGATCAAGATCGGGCTGGCACCTGAGAGAAAGGCGTTAAGCCAGCGTGTGAATGCGCGGACAGAAACGATGCTGGCGCGCGGATGGATGGAAGAAGTGCGCGGGCTGATGAACAGCGGCCTGACCGAAGATGCGAAGCCTTTCGACTTTATCGGTTATCGGGAATTGCGGATGGTTCTGGAAAGCAAGTTGACACTGGAGGCAGCGCGGATGGCCATTCAGCAGGCTACGCGGCAATATGCGAAGCGCCAGATGACGTGGTTCCGGCGCGAGGCAGCGGTTTGCTGGCTTGAGGGATTCGGCGACGATCCCGCAATTCAGCAAGCGGCGCTGGAGCGGGTCCGCGAGCAACTGGGCGCGGCGGTATCTTGAGAGCGGCGAAACGACGTATAATCCAGTTGATGAGGCACGACTCTCCCACACTTGAGCTTTGCGGCGTATGAGTCCCACCTGCTTTTGCGCATGAAACTCCAGCACGATACTTCAACTGCGGAACGCGTCCTGCTGGTCGGGGTGGGGTGGAAGCGCGCGCCGCGTTTCCCGGGAATGCCAGCGGGAGAACAGGGCCGGGAATCGTTGTCGGAGCTCGTGGAACTGGCGAAAAGCGCAGGGGCCGAGGTTGCCGGCACGCTTTTTCAGGTGCGCGAAGCCGCCGATCCGGCCACGCTGGTGGGACGAGGCAAACTGGACGAGATTCGCGCGGAGGCCAACGCCTATCACGCGCCGCTGATTATTTTTGACAGCGAACTCACGCCGATGCAGCAGCGCAATATCGAAAAGGCCACAGAGCGCCGGGTAATCGACCGCACGCAACTGATCCTGGATATTTTTGCGAAGCATGCGCGAAGCCGCGAAGGGCAGTTGCAGGTCGAACTGGCGCAACTGAATTACATGCTGCCGCGGCTGACCGGACGCGGCACGGAAATGTCGCGGTTGGGCGGCAAAAGCGGCGGAGGCGGATCGGGCGGCGCCGGCGGCGGAGCGGGGCGTATCGGCGTGCGCGGGCCGGGTGAAAAGAAACTGGAAACGGACCGACGCAGAATCCGCGACCGGGTGCGCAAGATTCAGGAAAACATCGACGAGGTGCGCCAGCAAAGAGCGTTGCGGCGCGAAGCGCGGAATGCCGTACCGCTAGGAACCGTGACGCTGGTCGGCTATACGAACGCGGGAAAATCGACGCTATTCAACGCGTTGAGCCGGGCGGAAGTGCTGGTATCTTCGCGCATGTTCGCGACGCTGGATCCAACCGTGCGGGCGATTCGCCTGCCGTCGAACCGCCGCATCCTGGTGTCCGACACGGTGGGATTCATCCGCGCGCTGCCCAAGGGATTGATTACCGCGTTTCGCGCGACCCTGGAAGAAGTGCAGGAAGCGGCGCTGCTGTTGCAGGTGAGCGACATTTCGAATTTGCATCACGACGAACTGGATCAGGAAGTGGACAAGATTCTGGGAGAACTCGGGGTGCTGGAGCGGCCACGGCTGCACGTGTTCAATAAAGTCGATCAACTTACCCCACTGCAACGGGAAGAATTTGCGGCGGCCTGGCGCAATTCCAGCAGCACTGGAGAACCGCCAATCTTCGTTTCGGCTCTTACCGGCGAGGGCATCGACGATTTGCTGAGGAGGATCGAGAAGGCCGTGCCGATCGATCCGATCGTCCGGCTTTCGCTGCGCATTCCGTTGAGCGAAGGGCGGACTCTGGCGTTGATCCATGCGCTTGGCCGGGTGGTGGAGTCGCACGTAAACGATTCGCAGATGGAACTGCAGGCTGATGTGCCGGAAACCATCGCGCGGCGATTGAAGCTGAACGACTTTCTGGCGAAGGAAACATCCCGACGGACATCTGCGTATAAAGAGATAAGGGGGTAAGACCATGGCTTCGTTTTTCCTGTGGTGCATCTTGTTGATCATCTGCTGGCCGTTGGCGCTGCTGGCGCTGGTGGCTTACCCGTTCGTGTGGCTGTTGCTGCTGCCGTTTCGAATCGTAGGGATCGCCGTGACTGGAGTTTTCGAGCTGTTGCGAGCGATCTTGTTCCTGCCGGTGCGGGTTTTGCGAGGGCCGCACGCGATTTGAGGCTTCAGGAAGACTCCCGCCGTTACTCTCTGGTAACCCCCGCCAAATCCCCAGTAATATGAATGAGATGTAAAAGAGATTTTGCTCTTTGAAGACAGAACGGAGGGCTCAATTTCTGTGGAAAACGCTGTGGAAAGTGCCAGACGGTCTTTTGGAGCAAACAGCGAAGGAAAGAAAGCGGTAGCCAGTCCACACGCACGAAGGTCCTGCAAGTGACACATGTACATGGGGTTAGCGCAGTTTACTGGATATTCATCTAGGCTTTCTTGCCTGTTTCTGGTGCCATTCGGTGAGGAAGTTTTGCACAGCTTTGCAGCAGCAGTGTTACGAAAGAGTATTCAGCAATCCCGGAAAAGATGGGCCGCCCCGTAACCCAAAAGTACCGGCCAACGTCGAGCATTCATCGGCCGTATCAGCGTTGACGCCTGATAGCGCGGAGACTATAGTGAGCCAAGAGGCACCAGCTGGCCTCCGAAGAGCGCGCCAAGCCCCATTTCCCTTATGAACCTTCCGAACTCACTTACGCTGCTACGAATCTTCTTCGTACCGCTGCTGATTGTGGTTCTGCTGACGCGCAGCCCGAATGTGGAGCTGTGGGGCGTGAGTATGCGCTTCGAGTTTTGGGGCGTATTGATCCTGCTGATCGCCGCCGCCACGGATTGGGCCGACGGATACTTGGCGCGACGGAATTCGCAGGTCACGACACTGGGAATTTTGCTGGATCCAATTGCCGACAAGCTGCTGATCACCGCGGCATTTATCGCGCTGGTGGACATGCACCTGGTTCCCGCGTGGATGGTGGTGATCATCATCGGACGGGAATTCACGATCATGGGTTTGCGGAACATCGCGTCCGCCGAGGGATTTACGATTGCCGCTTCGACGCTGGGTAAAACAAAAATGGTTTTACAGGTTTGCGCGGCGTCGGTGCTGATCAGCGGAGTGCACCGTCCGCGCCTGCAGCCGCTGGGCCTTATTCTGTTGTGGCTGGTGGTCATCAGCGCGCTGGTTTCCGCGGGACAGTATTTCTACCGGTTCTGGAGTCATCTGGACGACCGCATCAAGCAACGACGCAAGTTGGACCTACTCGAATCGCGGAAGAAGCCGCAGGATGCAGTGCCTCTCTGAAGAGGAACGAAAGGCCGTCCTGGCTCTTGCTCGCCAGGCATTAACCGAAGCCATCTGCGGTGGGCGCTTGCTTGCGCCATTTCCTAGCGAGGGTATTTTTTCGGCGCGATGCGGAGTGTTCGTGACGTTGCATGTGCGCGGGAAACTGCGCGGGTGCATTGGAGTGATCGACGGCCGTGAGCCTCTGGGTGAGAGCATCGTACGTTGCACGGCATCCGCGGCGCTGCAGGATCCCAGGTTCACGCAGATGCAACCTGAGGAAGTAACGGATAGCGAGATCGAAGTGTCGCTGCTATCCCCGATTCAACGAATTGTCCCCGAACAGATCGAGGTTGGGAAACACGGCCTGGTGGTGGAGCAAGGAATGAGGCGGGGGCTGTTGCTGCCGCAAGTCGCCGTGGAACATCGCCTGGACCGCGAAAGATTTCTCGAGGAAACCTGCCATAAGGCGGGGTTAGCGCGAGACGCGTGGAAGAATCCGGAAACGGCGATCTACGGGTTTACGTGCGAAATCGTGAGACTGGAAAACTGAGTGCGAATAGAAAAAGCCCGCGCCGAACATGAGGGCGCGGGCCGTGGTGCGAAGACCGGGCTATTCGATTTCGACGTAATCGCCGGCGTAGGTGTCGATGGTGGTGTAGGTAACAAACAGGGTGCAGGAGTTGGGGCTGACGTTGATGACGATGCCTTCACCCAGAATTTCGCGCGGCAGATCGTTCCACTCGAAGCGCTTCGGAGTGCTTCCGAAACCATAGATCTTGTAAGCGTAGCCCTTGGTGTTGGGAGCGGTTTCGTTTAGAGATCCCTGGTAGCGGAAGATGCGGAGATAGTCGCCGACCTTCACACCCTGGTTGTTGCCCAGGTTAACGTACACAATCGAGTTCTTTCCGTAGGCCTCGCTAAATTCCGGGCCGATCACCAGCATGCCCACGGGCTTTCCGCTGACGGGCGCAAAGTGATCGAACTTCTCGGCAGGCTTATAAGGAGGAGAGGGGCGTTCCACATAGGGGCGGACGATATCGCCGCGCTGCATGTAATCGCAGGAGTGCACGATTTCCGCAGTGGAAGTGTTCGCCTGGACGTTGACTACCTTGACCTGGCCGGTATCGCGATAGAACGTGCCCATGGCCTTGGCCAGCTTCGCCTGCCACTTGAACCACTGCACCTTGTCGGGATCCACTTCCGGGCGAATGACGTCAAACCGATCGCCAACTTTCACGCCCTGAACGGAACCTCTGCTGAGATACACATAGTCGCCGCGAGAGAAAGTTATTTTGTCGTTGGACTGTTCGCCCGAGGCGATATAGATCGTGTCCGGCGCTTTCTCGCTGCTGAAAAAGCTGGAGCAATAGACCGCGGTGTAATCCGGGGACGAGGCCTCTGCCACACGTTGGGTGGAGGACACCACTTGGCTCTGCGGGTTCCCTTGCGCCCAGGAACCGGCGGCGGCCAGCATAATTCCGAGACATAATCCTGCTGCGTTTGCGCGCATCATTGTACTCCTTAGATCACGCCAAAAGGGCCGTGCGGGGACTTGCACCTTTGAAACTAACAAGCGCCCCGGGTGGCGTCAACAGAATGGGCTCAGACGCTTTACACATTTGCAAAGGCATGCTACAAGCTTTATTTTCAATGGATTAGGAGGCATTTTTGCCGGACCCCCTGTTTGGTGATGGGACACATCGCATTTGCGGCGTGGCGGCGGCTAGTACCGCCCGGGAAATGCAGTCATTGGTACACCAGGCTCTGCAACTGACCCGGACCGTCGAACTGCGCCTCGACTGGTTGCGCAACGATCAGGAGCGCGAAAAATTCCTGCACTGGCTGAAGCGAGCGCGGTTGCGAAACGCCGTGCTGCTGGCCACCTGCCGGCGCCGGATTGGTGGAGGCGAGTTTTCGGGCGACGCCGGGGCGGAACTTTTTTGGTTGATGAAAGCGCGCGAGGCGGGATGCCAGTGGTGCGATCTGGAAATCGAGACGCTGCGCGAATTGCCGGGAGCCACGGTGCGCGGTTACGCAGTGCCGGAAAAAGTCTTGCTCTCGATTCATGATTTTCGGCGGACTCCGCGATTGACGAAAAAAGTAAAGGTCCCTCCAAGTGGCGGCGTGGATGGCGTGAAGGTTGCGGCCATGGCGCGGAGCATTGGCGACAGCGTGCGACTGTTGGAATGGGCGCGCAAATCGCGGCAGGCAGTGGCAATACCGATGGGCGAAATTGGAATGCCGGCGCGCATTCTGGCTTTGCGTGAAGGGAGCGTCTTGGCCTACGCCCCAGTTGCGGCAGCAACGGCGCCCGGGCAAGTGCATCTGCGCGAACTGAAAAAGTTGTATCGCGCGCACCAGCTGACGCGCAAAACGCAGGTTTACGGAGTGATTGGAAATCCCATCGGACATTCGCTGTCGCCGCTGCTGCATAACACCGGGTATATCGCCACCGGGAAGGATGCGGTGTTTTTGCCTTTCCTGGTGGAGCGGCTGGAAGATTTCCTGAAAGCTGTGCCGGACTTGGGGGTCAAGGGATTCAGCGTAACGCTGCCGCACAAAGAGGCAGTGTTTCGCCGGCTGGATGCCTGCGAAGCGGTGGCGGCAAAGATCGGCGCGGTAAACACCGTGACGGTGCGGCGAGACGGCTCGTTGTATGGAAGCAATACGGATTATCTGGGTGTGCTGCGCGCGCTCGAGAAGAACATGAAATTACCCGGCAGCCGCGTGCTGATTTTCGGAGCGGGAGGGTCGGCGCGGGCCGCGGCGTTCGCGTTGGCCAGGGCGGGTGCGCAGGTCTTCGTATGTGCGCGACGCGAGAATGCGGCTCGCTCGCTGGCGCGCGCAGTTGAGGGCGAAGCTGTGCCGCGAGCCGCATTGCGCAAAGCGAAGTTCGACGCGATCCTGAATGCCACGCCGGTGGGCATGCATCCGCAAGTCAGCGTTTCGCCTCTTGCGGCGGGCGAGTTAAACTGTTCTCTTGTCATGGACCTGATCTACCGCCCGCTGCAGACCAAGTTGCTGCGACTGGCCGCCGCGCGGGGCATCCAGACAGTCTCTGGCGTGGAAATGTTCCTGGCGCAGGGTATGGCGCAGTGGGAGCACTGGATGAGCAGGCGCGCGCCGGAAGCGGTAATCAGGAAAGCGGTGTTGACGGCGTTGAAAGGAACTGAGAGATCGCATCGCTAGTCGACCGGCGATGCGCAGAAAGGATCCGCGCGAAGTTCAAATCCAGATTGAGAGCTTGCACCTCTAGACCCAGGTCATGATCCAACCCACTTTTCAGGAATTCAAAAAGCTGGCAAAGCACGGGAACCTGATTCCGCTCTACGATGTTTTTTCTGCGGACCTG
>Ga0210409_10008778_pt1 | contig 10261 bp, 8 predicted proteins | sample IncBWH17MmetaG_FD_161649 | JGI IMG/M metagenome (GOLD analysis project Ga0210409, IMG submission 161649) | Forest soil microbial communities from Barre Woods Harvard Forest LTER site, Petersham, Massachusetts, United States - Inc-BW-H-17-M | ecosystem: Environmental > Terrestrial > Soil >...
CGGTGGCGGGCGCGGCGGGTACGGCGGCGGACGGGGTGGCCATGGCGGAGGCGGCGGTGGGCGCGGCGGCCATGGCGGCGGTGGCGGGCGCGGCGGAGATCGCGGCGACCGTGGCAATCGCTGGTAAGAAAACACTTCGGAATTAAGAGCTTGGTGTCCCGGCTTGGCTCGGGGCGGTTTCGTCCTCTCTCGGAATCCTCAGTGGCACGTCCGCGTCAATCATCCAAGATTCGAGGCCTCACGTTCGCAGAATCGGTTCGTCCAAGTCTATGTGAACAGGTGAGCAAGATATTGCTGCGCGCGGGGAGGAGTGTGTAAGCGGCACGTCGCGCTGGCCGCGGTCCGCAAATGTGTGTAGTATCCCGCGACATGAAATCGTCTTGGTGGATGGTCAGCAAGAATACCCTCGGAGTTTCAGCCGTGATGAAGCCACCGCCAGTCCCGTCTTCCTGTGCCCATTTCGCGAAACAAATTGTCCCGTAACGTGTTTGAAACAACAGCGAAGGAAAATAGGTTGCTGGCTGGTAGATGGAGTATATGAATAGGCCGGAGACTAACGGTGCTGCTCGATGGTAGAGGGATGTGCGGCGGGAAGCTAGTGAACCTTATCGGCCACGCGTGCATCCAAATGGTTGAGGCAAACGTAACAGTAGAGAGGTTGGTCCTAGCAAATTCAGGATCGAGCAAGAAATGACGACTTGGCACAAACGCGATTGGGAACAGTTTTACGAGCTGGCGCGGCGCCCGTGGCGGCGTCACCGCCCGCCCCGGCCGGTCTATCCGACGGGGATCAATCGTGTGCTGCCCGCGCAGGGCTTTAGCCTGTCGGAACTGGACGATGCCGGCGTGGACCTCGATCTTGCCGAGCGGCTCGGTCTGCCGGTAGATGCCGGACGTATCGGCGCATACGGCCCCAACGTTACTGTTCTGCGCGATTTCATCCGTTCTTCGCGGCAGCCGCTGTAGGCCTGTTCATTCAGCCGGGATCATTCCTAGCTTTTCGTTCTGATCGCGAGGACAGCTCGGTTCTTCGCGTCCCCATTTTCAAGAGAAACCTTCTGCCCACGATCCTCGTAGGCCCTGAGAAAATCCGGATCCTCCGGAGGCACTATCTTCGACCATTCCCGAAATTGTCGATTCTTCGGATCTAGGCCTCGCTCCCGAAGGGTTGCGCGAGGGGGCTTCCGCCAAAGCGAGCTTGGCAAGCGAAAACGGTACGCAGGCGGCGACAGAAAGCTTCATCATCGTTCTCGCGCCACTTGAGGATACGACAGAAAGGGCTTCTTGACTCCCAGGCGTGTTTTCACGAGACAATTTGTAGGACGTACTGGATGAGCGTAAAATAAGGGATTCAAACGTGCCTGATGGCCACACCGTTCAACATCATCTCGAATGTGCCGGCTATACCAGTGACCTCACCGGAGGCTCACCCGCGGCCGGATTGGCTGCGCGTCAAGTTTTTTGGCGGGGAGCGCTACCAGGATTTGAAGCGCATCATGCGCACACTCGATCTGCACACGGTCTGCGAGAGCGCGCGATGCCCGAACATGGGCGAGTGCTGGGAGCATGGAACGGCGACCTTCATGATTCTGGGAGACATTTGCACACGGGCTTGCGGGTTCTGCGCAGTGCCCTCGGGCAAGCCGGTTGGGCCTCCGGACGAAGACGAACCATTGCGGGTAGCGGAAGCAGTGGCGAAGATGGGACTGCGTTACGCGGTAGTGACTTCGGTTAACCGCGACGACCAGCCGGACGGCGGCGCGCACATCTTTGCGCGCACGATTGAAGAAATTCGGCGGCGCGTCCCGGGATGCAAAGTGGAAGTGTTGATTCCGGATTTTCGCGGGGATTGGAACGCACTAAACGTGGTTCTTGCTGTGCGCCCGGATATTCTCAACCACAATACGGAAACGGTGCCGCGGCTTTACCGGCAGGTTCGCAAAGGCGCAGTGTATGAGCGTTCGCTCGAGCTGCTGCGCCGTTCGAAAGAAGCGCACCCGGAGGTTCCGACGAAGACCGGATTGATGCTGGGGCTTGGCGAGGAAAAGGAAGAAGTGCTGGCCACCATGCAAGACCTGGCCGCGCAAGGCACGAATATTCTCACCCTCGGACAATATCTGCAGCCCACGCGCGAGCATCTGCCGATAGTGCGCTACGTGCACCCGCAGGAATTTGCCGAATACAAAGTGCTCGGCCTGAGCATGGGCTTCAAACACGTGGAAGCCGGCCCGCTAGTGCGTTCTTCCTACCACGCTTTCGAACAGACGGAATCCGCCATTAAGTAACGTCAAAAAAGTCTGGTGCCCCGCTTTGGTTTCTCATCGATACCCGAGGGAAAGAAGAACTATGTTCGCGAAGGTTTGATCACTTCGCCGCGGCTGTCGACCAATCGGTGAAGGGGACGGCGCGGCCGCCGCGAATCACTGTTGGGATCACGTGGGAGAAACCTTTATGTTCTTTGGACGAATAATTCAGCTTGAGTTGCGGGCCAAGGCCCAAGTCGTGATCGTGAATGGACTCGATGCCGCGAATCAGCCCTTCGCGCGTTGCGTCTTTGCCCGCGCGCTTCAGTCCTTCCACCAGCACCATGCCGTCAACGAAGCCTTCGAGGCTTACGAAGTTGGGCTGGGCGGAGGGGAAGAATTTCGTTAGGGTGCGGCGGTAGAGTGCCACCGTCTTATACTCGGTCAGGTAGTATGGCGGCACCACTTGGGTGATCACCGTACCTTCTGCATCGGGGCCCGCTTCCAGAATCAATTCGTCCGTGCCGACGAACGACACGGTCAGGAAGAGCGGTTTCCACCCTTTCGCGTGGGACTGTTTGAGGATTGGCGCGACGGTATTCGAAGGCCCAACGACCACAACGGCCTCCGGATTAGCCGATCTCACCGTGTCGATTGCGCCGCCCACCTGCGCCGTCTGGCGCTGGTACGATGCGACCGCAATTGGCTCGGCGCTGTGGGTCTTCAGAGCGGCCTTCACCCCTTCGAGTACCGCCGCACCGAAGGCATCCTCTGGATAGATCACCCCGATTTTCCTGTAACCCAGCGTTCCCCACAGGCCATCAATTTGTTCGCGTGTTTCATCGAAATAGGACGCGCGAACGTTCACTACCCAGTGCCGCAACGGCACATACAGCGTCTGAGCTCCGGTGAAGAGACCGACGACGGGAATCTTGTTGCTCTCGGCCATCGGAATGTATTTCACGGCAGTGGGCGTGCCCACGAAAAAGCCTAGTGCGAAAACCTTCTGCTCCAGCAAACGGTTGAAGCACACTTCCGTTTTTGCCGGATCGTAGCTATCGTCGTAAGCGACTAGCTTCAATTTGCGCCCATCCACGCCGCCGGCTTCGTTGATCATCGAGAAGTAAGCCTTTGCTCCCAGGACGGTTTCCGTTCCCAGAAAATGTGACGGTCCTTCCAGGGCGGAACAGGAGCCGATGAGAATTTCGTTGTCGGTGACACCTGGTGTGTTTTGCGCTGATAGGGATACGGGGAAAAGACACCCAAAAAGCAGACTAAGCCCCAAGACATAGTTCGGCGCATCTCTTTTCATAGCGTTCTCCGTTTTTGAAACACGGCCCCTGGTGACGGAACTTCTATAGTTCTTGTTTAGTCTTGTGCCGGAGGGATGTCAACGGGTTTGGCGTTTGTCGCCCCGCAGGGGTAATTGCTGAAACTGTTTACCGGGACTCATGGGCTTGCTAAGGGATAGAGCCGGGCCTAAGAACTACTGCTTGATGCGCGGTCCGACCACAACAAGCACTATTCCGACCGTCAGCAAAGTGACCGAAACCGCAGGGGGAATCTGCGCAGTTTTCTCTTCGTCCACGGTTGCTTTGATGGGACCGAGCTTTGCCACTTCTTCTTGTTGGTGATAATTGAAACTGGGGTGGACGAGTCCCACGACACCGAGGACGAGCAGAATGACTCCGAGAATGATCACGATACGCTTCATAAGTCAGAACTTATCATAGCCGCCGCGGTTTGCGCCAAAAATGGAAGCACCCACACCCCTGTGCCGGTTTGGCACTGCAGTGTTCTCAGATTGGATGGCAAAGCTTAGGAACGACTGGCGGCCGCAGTTGCTGCCGCGGCTTTCTTGGCGGCCTTGGCTGCCGTGGAGGCTTTGCGGCGGCGCTTGGTCTTCGGCGGAGTCGCTGGTGCCTCGCCAATCAATTCGGCCGTCATGATACTGGTGACGAATAGCTTGGGGCCATGGTCGTCAAAATCCACAGCGGTACGTTCTTGGTCGGAAGCGGTCACGATACCCAGGCCGTACATCTCATGCTTAATGGTCTGACCTTCTTGCATTACTTGCACAACGTCCTCCTTGACCGCTCTCGCTAATTCTCTCGATTCGAATCTCTTGGGAAAAGCCCGGACCAGTCGGGAGACTCTCCCGGCGAAGGCTAAACGCCGGTGACGTTCTCAGCCTGCAGGCCTTTCGGCCCCTTTTTTACTTCAAACTCCACTGCCTGGCCTTCGTTGAGGGACTTGTAACCGTCCATCATGATCGCGGAGAAGTGTACGAAAACATCTTCTCCGGTCTGCCGCTGGATGAATCCGAACCCCTTCGAAGCATTGAACCACTTCACTGTACCCTGTTCCTTCACTTGGCAGCCTCACGTGCGCAACCCCGGCCGGGCCGTGGTTGTCGATTTTGGAATTGCGTTGTGCGTCCTGGTCCGTTTCCGGGGGGCCACAAAGCTCGTCCTTGCAGCAACTTGAACGAGTCCGAAGCTAATGCAAGAGCACCAAACGCCAATCAAAGAATAGCACAAAATTGGCCTTCTGTCCACGGCTACGCGTTTGGTTTGGAGTTTGTACGGCTTCATATAAACGACTGAAATTAAAGTGTTTACTCTGCACTTAGGCTTGAAACTGGAGCCGGAGTGTCCCGGCGGAGGATCAATCGAGGCACTCCGGCTGAAGGCTCAAATCGCCTTCACCGGTAGCCTTTTTTTCCCAATACTTGCCGACCCAGGCTTCCCAGCTCTTGCCAGCGGCGGTATCCCGGCCGGTGAAGGCGAGTGCCGCGATATCGGCATAGGAAATCCTTAATTTCCGGATGGAATCCTTGGGAAGAACTCGTACAAAACTGGTTGTAAGGGATGGCCCGGTTACCCGATCGAACAAATAACCTTCGATTTTTGATTTGTCTTTGAGAGTGAGCGTTACGTCGCCACGATAGTCGAAGGCCTTCTCGAGTGCAATGCGCAGTTCTTCTTCCGTGGCCAGCGCAGGAACCCACCCTTGTACGCTTTCATGAATGGCACCGGGCGCCACTTCAAGCGTGTCGGGATGGAGCGGAGATCGTTCGGATGTGCCGGCGCTCGTAAAATGAGCGACGTGGCTCGGACGATCGGCGTGCCGCGGGCCCGTCACGCGCGCGTCTCTTCAAGCTGGTTCTTGTCCGCTTGAATCTGCACCAGCGGATTGTATGAATGCACCGGTTTCACCGGTTCATTCAGCATCGCTAGCGCGTCGGCATCGTTGTATTTTGTGGACAACTCAGCCTTTATCGTGGCCCACAGTCCACCGAGGCCGCTGAAGGTGTGATCCACGGCGGAAGCTTCGTAACCGCTGTGTACCATACAGTTGGCGCACTTTGGGTTGCCGGATTCCGTGCCGTAATCCTGCCAGTTAGTGGCGTCGAGCAACTCCTGGAACGTATCCACGTACCCATCTTGCAGCAAGTAGCAGGGTTTCTGCCAGCCGAAAACGTTGTAGGTCGGCATGCCCCATGGCGTGCAAGCATAGGTTCGCTTGCCCATCAGGAATTCGAGGAACAGTTTCGACTGATTGAATTGCCAGCTTGGCTTGCGATTCGACAAAATGGCGCGGAATAAGCGCCTGGTGCGAGCCCGCCCGAGAAAATGCTTCTGGTCGGGCGCCTTATCGTAGGAATAACCGGGGGAAAGCATCATGCCTTCGACGCCCAGCTCCATCATTTCGTCGAAAAACGCGCGGACGCTCTGGGGATCGGCGCCGTCGAACAAAGTTGTATTCGTTGTGACGCGGAAGCCCTGCTTTACCGCTTCGCGGATGCCTTCGATAGCGAGTTCGTAGCCACCCTCGCGGCAGACGGAAAAATCGTGATGCTCTTTCTGCCCGTCCACGTGCACGGAGAACGTCAGGTACTTGCTGGGCTTGAAAAGATGCAGTTTCTCTTTGAGGAGCAGGGCATTGGTGCAGAGATAAATGTATTTCTTCCGCGCCACCAGGCCCTCGACGATCTTATCGATTTCCGGGTGCATCAGCGGCTCGCCGCCCGGGATCGAAACCATCGGAGTGCCGCACTCATCGACGGCCTTGAAGCATTCTTCCGGGCTCAAGTCGGTTTTCAAAATGTGCGCGGGATATTGGATCTTGCCGCAGCCCGCGCATGCCAGGTTGCAGCGGAAAAGCGGCTCCAGCATCAACACGAACGGGTAGCGCTTGCGCCCCTTTAGCTTTTGCTTGAGGACGTACGTTGCCACCGTCCACATCTGTGAAATCGGTACCGGCATCTTCCTTGGCTAGCTCCAGAAATGGTTAGGGGTATACCGCAGCCCCTGGGATCTCCCGCTGTAAGGGGAGACCACAAGTCACTATTGTAACCGAGAACCAGCGGATTTCGCGCCACTGCTTTTACCCAGATGCCATGGCATGTTCCTACGTGGCACGGTAAATGCAATTTGAGTTGGCATGCTTCCTCAAGCGCAACCGGACGGTCTGGATGCTCCCAGGAGCTTCACTGGTGCTTCAGGGGTAGAATCGAGCCGTATCCAAGGCCAAGAGACTGCTGCACTTATGCCCAGAAAGAATCTCCAAAGCCTTTTCGCAGAATTCGTCCGATTCGGGGGCGACGCCGCTGTCATCGAAAAACGCGGCTACCGTCGGGAAAAACTGACGTATGCGGAATTGCACACCCGTGTCCTTTTCTGGAGTCATGCGCTGGCTGGGCAAGGTGTTGTTCCTGGTGATCGCGTCCTTCTCTGGGGTCCGAATTCCGCCGAATGGGTCGCTTGCTTTTGGGGAATCCTCCTGCGCGGTGCCGTCGTTGTCCCGATGGACCCTGGTGCTGTGCCGGATTTCATGCAACGCGCGATCAAAGATGCTGGAGTGAAGCTCATCTTGCGTGACCGTCAACAAATGGACCTGCCCGGCGCGCCCCCCTCGATAATCCTCAACGATTTCAAAGATAGTGTGAACATGGCGGCGCCGGCGGCCGACGCCGGTGTGGACCCGGATGATGCATCCACGCGCAACACCATTGCCGAAATTCTCTACACCTCGGGAACGACGGCCGAGCCGCGCGGCGTGGTTCTGACACACGGGAATTTTCTGGCAAATCTGGAGCCGCTCGAACGCGGCATCGAAGAGTATCGCAAGTACGAGCGCTGGCTTCATCCGCTGCGCTTTGTCTCGCTCGTGCCATTGAGCCACGTCTTTGGCCAATTCATGGCACTGTTCGTTCCGCCGCTGCTCGGAGCGGCAGTCGTTTTCGAACCGTCCAGCAATCCCTCCGAAATCATACGCACCGTCAAGCAAGAGCGCGCCACCGCACTCATTGCCGTTCCGCGCATGCTCGATCTAGTTCATGCGGGAATAGAAAGAGACTTCGAAGGGCAGGGCCAATCAGAGTGGCTCAACCGTACCCTCGGAAAAGCGGAAGGCAAAAAATTTTTGAAACGCGCCTGGATGTTTCGCCGAATCCATCGCCGCTTTGGCTGGAAGTTCTGGGCAATGATCTCTGGCGGCGCGGCGCTTTCGAGCGAAACAGAGGATTTTTTCAGGCGCGCTGGTTACGCCGTGGTTCAAGGCTACGGCATGACGGAAACGGCCTCGCTGATCAGCCTGAATCACCCGTTTCACGCGACCGAAGGCTCGGTCGGCAAGATTCTGCCGGGCCGGGAGTTCCGGCTTGCCGAAGACGGCGAAATCCTGGTCCGCGGCGAAAATGTTTCCAGCGGCTACTGGGAAAATGGCACCCTGCGCCCTGCCGAGCCGCAAGGCTGGCTGCCGACGGGCGATCTCGGCGAACTCGACGCCGGGGGCAACTTGCGCTTCCGCGGGCGCAAGAAAAATGTGATCGTTACGCCCGCCGGTCTGAACATCCATCCGGAGGATCTCGAAGCCGGCCTTCGCAAACAGCCCGGCGTGCGCGATTGTGTGGTCATTGCGCTCCAACGCGGCGGCAATGCCGAACCTTGCGGCGTTCTGATGATGAAGGATTCCGAGAAAACTGCCGCCGCCGCGGCCATCGAGAGCACCAACTCCTCGCTTGCCGAATATCAACGCATTCGAACGTGGATCGTGTGGCCCGATCTCGATTTTCCCCGTACGCCCACCGGCAAACCGCGCCTTTCCGTCGTCGCTGCCCGCGCCGCCCAAATCCTTGACGCAAAGCAACCTGGCGGCCAGGGAGGTACCGGGGTGAAGTTCCGTCCGGCGTCATCGCCGCGCCGCGCCCTGGATGAACTTCTTCTGCGCTTTAACAGTTCCGAGGCCAGAAGCGCGCGAGCCGACAGTCAACCGGACGAGGAACTGAACCTTTCCTCGCTTGACCGCGTGGAGCTGATGAGCGCTTTGGAAGAAAAGTTTCACGTGGAACTTAATGAAACTGCTTTCGCCAATGCCAAGACCGTCGCCGATGTGGAACGTGTCCTCGAACAACCCGCTCGCCGCCGCACCGAATACGTCTATCCGCGATGGACGCAGCGCGAACCCATTCGCTGGCTGCGGCTGGCGGTCTATTACGCACTCGTCTGGCCCGCCACGCAGATCCTCGGTCACCCGCGCATTGTCGGCCGCGAGAATCTTCGTGGCTTGCGGGGGCCGGTGCTGATCGTTTCCAACCACATCACCCGCCGCGCCGATATCGGGTTGATTCTCGCCGCTTTGCCGCCTGGCTACCGCCATCACCTCGCCACCGCCATGGGCGGCGAATCGCTGGAGAACATGCGACTTCCACCGCGCGATTGGTTTTTCGCCAAACGCTGGGCCTATCAACTTGGCTATTGGCTCGCTACCCTGCTCTTCAACGTTTTCCCGCTGCCGCAATTTTCCGGCTTCCGCGAAAGCTTTCGCTTCGTGGGCGAATCCGTCGACCGCGGCTACAGCGTGCTGGTTTTTCCCGAAGGCCAAGTGAACAATTCCGAGGATGGCCGCATGGCCCCGTTCGAGAGGGGCATCGGCCTCGTTGCCGAGAATCTTCGCATCCCGATTGTCCCAATGCGCCTCGACGGCGTCTGGCAAATGAAGCGCGAACACCGCCGCCTCGCCCACCTCGGCGAAATCACCGTCCAGATCGGTGCCCCCGTCCGCTTTCCGCCCGGCACACCTCCCGAGGAAATCACCCAAAGACTCGAATCGCTGGTCATCTCGGCGTAGGGCCGCAGCATGCTGCGCCCTTTTGAGCGACCAGGCGACTTTTCATTAAGGCGCTGTAGTTTCAGGCCCCGGAAACTCATCGAAGATTGGTGTGGGAGCAAGCTCTCTCGCACGCCGGCAAGCATGGCGTATTGTTCTGTGGCAAAATAGTAGGTTCAAAGAGCGGATTTATGGCACACCGTACAACTCTCGAAGAAGAGCGCCCCGCAAAAACGCCGAAAGCGGCCAAGAAACCTGCCGCCGGCGGGCTCGCGAAAGCATCTGTCAGCGAAGAGCGCGAGCGCGTATTCGACGCCTTTCGCCGCTGGGGCTATCTGGAGGCGACGCTCGACCCTCTCGGCTTGTTTGAGCCGCTGAAGCATCCTGACCTGGACGTGCTGAGTGGCGAGGCCGCCGAGGAAGCTCGCGCCATCTATTGCAGCACGATCGGCGCCGATTTCATGCACTTGCCGGAGCCGGAGCGCCGCCGCTGGATCGCCGAGCGTCTCGAAGCGCCCGCCGGGGAAGTCGATCAACACAAAATTCTCGAGCGGCTGATTCGCGCCGATCTCTTCGAGCAGGTTTTGCAGGCGCGTTACCTGGGCACCAAGCGGTTTTCGCTCGAGGGCGTCACCGCGTTGATTCCGCTCCTCGACTCGATCCTGGATGCCGCGACCGAACACGGCGCGGAATCCTCAATCATGGCCATGAGCCACCGCGGACGCTTGAACGTGATGGTTCACGCCGCTTGCAAGCTGCCGCATGAAGTGGTCTCAGGATTCGAAGACGTCGATCCCCGCAGCGTCCTGGGTGCGGGCGACGTGAAATACCACGTCGGCGCTACGGGCACCTACCTTACCAGCAGTGGCAAGGAAATCGGCATCCACCTCGTTTCGAATCCGAGC
>Ga0210409_10008779_pt1 | contig 10261 bp, 7 predicted proteins | sample IncBWH17MmetaG_FD_161649 | JGI IMG/M metagenome (GOLD analysis project Ga0210409, IMG submission 161649) | Forest soil microbial communities from Barre Woods Harvard Forest LTER site, Petersham, Massachusetts, United States - Inc-BW-H-17-M | ecosystem: Environmental > Terrestrial > Soil >...
CCAGATTAACAACACTTGCTCGAGCATTCCCGCATCGGCCAGCACCATTGGCAAGCCGGGTTCGCACAGGCATTGCAACTGGATGTGTTCGCCAATAATCCGCTTGAGCATTTTGCTCATATTGCTGACGACCTCGCTGAGGTTGAGGGGCTGCGACTGCATGACCTGCTTGCGACTGAAGGCCAGCAATTGCCGGGTCAATTTTGCGGCACGATCGGCTGCGGCCACGGCCTGGTTAAGACACTCCACGGTGATCGGTTGGAGCTGATCGGGATCCATCAAAACCAGCTCGGTGTTACCGCGGATCACGGTGAGGAGGTTATTGAAATCGTGCGCGACTCCGCCGGCGAGCTGGCCGACGGCCTCTAATTTTTGCGCCTGGCGCAGTTGCTCTTGGGCTGTCTGCAGCGCTTCCTCGGTATGAATGCGATCGAGCGCCCCGCCGCAATGGTCGGCCAAAGCCTGCAACGTTTCCAGACTCGCTTGATTGTAGGCTTTGGCCCGATAGCTCTGGATGGAAATCACGCCAATGACGTCAGCCTGGTTGCGAATGGGCACGATCAAGATCGATGCGGAGGCGCGCGAGGCATCGCCAAAGGGCACAGCCCCGGGGTACATCCGAGAGGGCGCTTCTTTGAGAATCAACTGCCCGCCCTGCTCAATAGCTTGCCGCGCCATGGCCGATGGCGGTCGATGATCGTAATCGGGCAGGCAGGCTTTCCGTTCGCCTTCGATGGTATCGACGTAAAGCACGTGTGAGAGGATATCGTCGCCCGCCGAGTAGAGGTCCAGGAAACAAGCATCCCAACCAATCAAATGGTCGGCCGCCTCGACGATGATTTCGGCGGCCGCGCGCGCGGTTTTGGTCGCGCTGAGCTTCTGACCGAGCGTGGAAAGGGCTTCGATCCGAGCCTCGGCGCGGGCCCGCTCAGTGATTTCGAGCTTCAGCTCATGGTTAGCCGCCCGCAACTGCTCGGTCCGCTGTTTGACCATGTCGTCCAGGATTTCCACCTGGCGCTTGGTTTGCCGGCTCAAGCTCCATTTTTTGGTTAAGGCGTGAGTCAACTGCAGAACTTCAAGGTTATCAAAGGGCTTTTTTAGAATAACCAGATTGTCGGTCGACCCGAAGCGCTGGGAGATTTCGGCCCACGAATAATCGGAATAAGCCGTTGAGATGACCACCTGCAGATCGGGATCGGCCGCCCACAGATGGGCAATGGTTTCGATGCCATCCCAGCCGGGCGGCATACGGATATCCACAAAGGCCAGCGCGTAGGGCCGCCCGTCCTCGATTGCCTGCCGCAGAAGCTTGAGCCCTTCCTGTCCCTGGTGAGCGGAATCCAGCACGAAGCTGCCGCGCGGGCCGGGAGTGTTGGCCAGACCGAACAATTCAGCCTCGGTTCGATCGAGAGCGGCGGCATCGTCCTCAGCAAGGATTTTGCGGAAATCACCATGAATGGCGGCCGTGTCGTCAATCAGGAGAATGCGGTAATACACAGGCGCGGACGCAACCGGGCGGTCCGATGCTTCGGAATTTGGCGCTGCGCAGGCCCCGGGTGGAGTCAGGTCAGAAGCGATTTGCTTATTGGGCGACATCAAATAGCGGCTCCCGGGTTTCCACGTGAATGGGTTGCTTAATGCCTTGGATTTGAGCAAAGTTGCGCAGCTTTTCCAACGCCATCTGCGACACCTTGGTGCCGGCGCAGACAATCAGGACACCATCGTTGGTTTCCACATTGGAACTGAGGACGTGACCAATCGTTAACTCATTGAAAGTAATCGCCTTGGTGACAATCTTAAAAGCCGTCGGTGCGGCCAAGTAAATGTCGAAACAGGCGAAAGTGCTGTCGAGTACTTGTGGGTCATAACAACCGGTCCGGGCTTGCATTTGCTCTAAAGCTTTGGACTTGGGCAGGCCGGAGTTCTCCAGCTCCAGGAGGTCAGATAGAACCTTGAGGATTCGCGAACCAATCGGGATTTCGTTTGCGACAACGGAATCGGCCGGGAAACCCGACCCGTCAAAATTCTTGCTCTGATACAGCACAATTCGGGCAACCGATTCGAGGCGGGGGATATTGGCCAGCAAATTGGCGCCGATCTCCGGAATGCGTGCCAGCACATTCCTTTCGGCTTGGGTGAGATCCTGCTCTGCACGCAATTTCTGCAGCACTTTGGGCGGAATGGTCACATAACCAATTTGGGACAGCATCGCTGCCAATTCCAAATTCCAGGTTTGGGTCATGTTCAAAGAACGCGTAAAGGCACGCATGTAGTCGCGCAAGCGTTCTCCGCGTCCAAAGGAGAACGGTTCAGCCGAGGAAAGGATGCCGGTCAGCATGTTGATGCTGCCGTTAAGTGTTTTCTCCAACAGTTCGCGTTCGGCCGTAATGAGTTGGTACTGCCGGATCGAATTATCCAGAGCCAAAGCCAACATTTCCGGAGGGCAGGGTTTGTTGAGGAATTGGTAAACGTGTCCCTTGTTAACCGCCTCGACCGCGGTCTTCTGGTCGGCATTGCCGGTGAGCATCAGGCGAACGGAATCGGGCGCCCGCTCTTGAGCCTGAACCAGGAACTCAACGCCGTTCATGCCGGGCATCTGCATGTCGGCAACGATTACAGCGTAGGGGCCGTGCTGGGCCAGCTGTTTGAGCCCCAAATAACCACTGAGAGCGGTGTCAATCGAGAAGCGTTTGCGCAAATTGCGCTGGTAAGCTTCGAGCACATTGGGTTCATCATCAACAAAGAGGATTTTTGTGCTCATACTTTCATTGGCTGAGGTTGGAGATTAGCATCCGCCGCCGCGCGCCAGTGTTCCAGGCGACTATCTAGGCCCAGTGTGGCCAGATATTTCAAGTCCAATTCTTCGGCCAGGGATCGTTCGGACTGATTGCGGTGGGCTCTAATTAATGCATCGGCGGCGTGAACCGCCGTCAGGGGACTAAAGGCCAGACCCGGAGACATACCGGGTTGATGATGCAAAGCAATGGCCTCGACGACCGGGACCGGCAAGCCCCACAGCCCCAACAAATAGCCGCCAACCTCCGCATGGTTCGCTCCGAAGGCGCGCTCTTCAGCCGCCAAAAGCGCCACGCGCCCGGCGCGGTCTGTTTCCAATACCTGGTTGTATTCGATGGGAAAATTCGAAGCCAAAATGAGTTTTCCGGTATCGTGAAGGAGGCCGGCGACAAAACAATCATCCAAAAGTTTGTGCTCCGCCTCTTCTATACGCGCGATCTCTTTAGCCAATCCGGCGGTGTGCTGGCTATGCAGCCACAAAGCATCGATCGAGAATTCACCCAGCTTCACGGAGGAAAATTGGGAAAAAGCGTGGACCGACAGCACGAGGGACTTGATGGTTTCCATGCCGAGATAAGAAACCGCGTCGGAGGGGCTGGAAATCTGGCGGCCTAAGCCGAAAAAGGCCGAGTTCACGAGTTTTAGGATCTTGGCTGTCATGGCCATATCCTTGGCAACGATATCGCCAATTTGATCGACACCAATCTCAGGATCCTGAAGCTTTTCAACGATTTGAACGTAGAGAGAAGGAATGCTGGGCAGGCGGTCCAGGCGGGAAACCAACTGGCGAAGATTCTGATCTTTCAATGATTGTTCCAGATTGCTCGCGCGCGTGACGGCGGCTTTCAGTTCTTCGGGCCGGCAGGGTTTGCTCAAGTATTGATGCGTGGAGCCGACGCATTTGAGAATGAGATCCCGATCCGCATAGCCGGAAAGGACCAGGCGGACAGTCTTGGGAAAGCGTTTGAGAACTTCAGCCAGCAGCTCGGCGCCATTCATCCCGGGCATGCGCATGTCGGAGATGATGACATCGAAAGGCGACTGGCCCATCAACTGCAGGGCTTTAATGCCACTATCAACAAAGACCATGTCCCATTCGACGCGCAAGGGGCGCAGCATCCTTTGCAAACCCTCCAAAACCAGCACCTCGTCATCAACAAAGAGAATTCTCTTCTTCATGGTACCTTCCTTTCTCCTGCCGGAAGCGTGACGATCGGCAGTCGGATGATAAAGGTTGTACCTTTGCCTGCTTCGGTTTCAAAGCTGATCGTGCCGCCATGTTTATCGACTATTACCGAGCGCGAAATTGCCAATCCCTGGCCGGTGCCCCTGCCGACGCCTTTAGTGGTGAAAAACGGCTCAAAGATCCGGTTGCGGATCTTTTCCGGAATACCGGAGCCGGTGTCTTGAATACGGATTTCGACCCAATCCTTGTCCTGTCGCGTGGTGATGGTAATAGTACCTTTTCCCTTGCTGCCGTCGCCGATGACGTCGGCAATCGCATGGGTGGCGTTGATGATCAGATTGAGAATGACCTGGTTGAACTCGCCCGCCAGGCAAGGAACGGGAGGCAGTTTCGGATCAAAATGCGTTACCACCTCGGCGACGTACTTCCATTCGTTCCGAGCAACCGTGATGGTACTTTCGACGGAATGGTTTAAATCCACGGCACTTTTCTGCCCGGTGCCTGGGTGGGAAAACTCTTTCATTGCCCGAACGATGGTGGCTACGCGCTCGACACCTTCGAGGGATTGCTGCAGGGCCTTGGGTATCTCAGCCACGATGTAGTCCAGGTCGGCTGCTTGTCGCGCACTCTCCACTTGGGCGAGGAGCTCGGTATTAACGGTCAGTTGCCTGCAAGCGAGGAAGAGTTGCTCATGGTTGGCGAGCAGCTTGGTGAGATCCCCCACGGCATCGCGAATGAAGCGTGTATTATCCCCAATATATTGGATAGGTGTATTGATCTCGTGAGCGATTCCGGCGGCCAACTGGCCGATGGCCTCCAGCTTCTGGGCGTGGCGCAGTTGCACTTCAATGGCGTTGCGTTCGCTCTCGATGCTCTTGCGGCCGGTAATATCCTCAACGGTCCCAACGTAACCTAAAAGCGAGCCGCCAGCGGAAAAGATGGGAGCGGTGACCATTTGTCCCCAGCGCACTTCACCCGAAGGGGTGAGCAGTCTGATCTCGCTGGACCACTCGCTGCCGCTCTCGGCCGCCGTCTTCCAGGCGGCGAACGTGGCCTCCCGTTCCGCGGGGTGAATGGCCTGGCTCCAGCCCAGTCCGATATTTTCTTCGCGGCTCCGGCCCGAGATCTCATTCCAGCGGGGATTCGTATAGGAGCATCGGCCGGACGGGTCGGTTTCGAAAATTCCAAAAGGCGAAAAATTACACAGCTTCTTAAAACGCTCTTCGCTCCGGCGCAGTTGCTGGGTACGCGCCACCACGGCCTGCTCCAACCCGTCAATCTTGAGTTTAGCGTATTGAAGCAAGCGCCATTTTTCCGTCAAGGCGTTGGCTAACTGAAGCACTTCCACATTGTCGAAAGGTTTTTTGAGAATCACCAAACGGTCCGATTGACCCACTTTGGCGATCATATCTTCCCAGGCGTAATCGGAATAAGCGGTGCAGATCACTACCTGCAAGTCGGGGTAAGCCTGCCACAGTTTCGAGGTGGTCTCGATGCCGTCCCAACCGGGCGGCATGCGCACATCAATAAAAGCCATCGCGTAAGGCCGCGCCGCCGCGACAGCCCGCTTGACTCTTTCGAGTGCCTCCTGGCCTTGAAAGGCAGACTCCAGCTCAAAACCTCTTTGGCCGGCGCTGCGGGTCTCAGGACCAAAGAGCTCGTCGCTGACGGCTTCAAAGTCAGCGCTTTCGTCCGGCGCGGCCAGTATTTTTCGAAAATCCTCGTGGATGGCCGGATTGTCATCAATGATCAGGATTCTGCGATTTCTTTGGTTGTCTGGAGTGCTCATCGGTTTGGGCTATGGCGGACTGGAAGCGGACGCCGGCGCTCCCAGGAAAGAAGTGCCTGCCCGGAGATGGGCATAGTGCAACCTTAGGCAAGCGCTCATATCATGTTTATCGGCAAAACACCCAAATACTTTAAAAAAATCTTGTATAAGCCCTTTAGCTCGAATGCTTTCAACCACCGAGTTCGGCGGCAGCCAGAGCACCGCTATCCAATCCGAAGCGATGCCCGTCTTTTTTTGGTAGTGAACCCGTACTCGAACAGACGGCGGAACGCTCATGGTCGGCCTCTCATTTCTTTCAAAGCTCGGTGGAAATCATCAAAGCCTGCCACTTTGTCGAAAAAGCCCTGGGCCCCGAGTTGCAAACATTTGTTCCGGTAGAGTTCGTCGGCGAATTGAGAAAAGACAAGAGCTTGGCAGGTTGAACCTTGTTTTTGGAGGCTCTCCAGTACTTCCAACCCGTTGAGCTCGGGCATGCGAATGTCCAGGATAACAATGTCAGGGTGCAGTTCCGCGATTGCCTCCAGCGCCTGGGACCCATCTTGGGCCTCGCCGACGACTTGGAACTGCGGCAAAGCAGCCAGGAGCCGGTGCAGCATCCGGCGCACCGGCTCGGAATCATCCGCGATCAGAACTCGCAGCGCCTTTCTTGGGTTCCGCCCGTGACATGTACGCGATTTCAATCATCTTTGAGATCGGCAGGAATCGGACCAGTTCCGCTGCCAATATTCTGATTGGCGTGTCAGTCTGCGTCCTACAACCGCGAAGGTTTCTGCTCCCCACAGATTAAAGGCGACCGCAGATGGAAGGAGGCGACGGCTTCTTCCGGTTGCAGGGACAGCGCCACACTCGGCTGGCAAAGTCTTGGCAGGCTGTTACTGTAAATGTATATGACTCGGCAAATCATTCAGAAGGCACTTGCTCAAAAGCCGTTCCGGCGCTTTCGGTCGGCTCACGGACAGACGTCTCGTACAGATCAGAGGGGGTCACACTGCGGCCGCGCATCCAAAAGGCGGTACCAGGATCATAATTCGAGGAGAAAGGTGGCTACCGAATTATTGACATCGCCCTTATCACTGAGTTGCAAACGGCGTAGGAACTCTTTTTCCGCATAACTTCGCAGAGTTAACGACCGAAAAGTGACGTGCAAGGACCTGAAGTGTCAGACTCCAAACCTGTTGATGTGCACGTGCACATTGTCGGCAATGGCTCCGCCAGTACCGGCTGCTGGCTTCGGGTCAGCCCCTGGCGCCGACCCATGGCAGCGCTCATGCTACGGCATGTGGGTTTGCCCAGCGCGGCGCTTCACGGGGATTTGGACCGGCTGTATGTCAACAGATTGTTGGAGCTCGTCCGGGGTTCTTCGCTGGGCGCGGTGGTTATCCTCGCGCAGGAACAGGTTCACGACGATCAGGGCAGCGCCCGTCCGGAAGCCGGCTCGTTTTACGTCCCCAATCAATATGTCCTGGAGCTGGGCCGAAAGTATCCGGAATTCCTGCCGGCCGTTTCGATTCACCCCGCGCGGCCCGACGCGCTGGAAGAACTCGAGCGCTGCCTCGCGGGGGGCGCCGTGCTGATGAAGTGCTTGCCGAACTGCCAGAACATCAATTGCGGTGACCGACGCTTTACGCGCTTCTGGGAGCGAATGGCCGAGGCGCGATTGCCACTGCTGGCCCACACTGGTGGAGAACACACCCTACCCATTGTCCGTCCTGAATTCAGTGATCCGCGCCTCCTGACTCTGCCGCTCGAATGCGGGGTTAGAGTCATCGCCGCGCATTGCGCGACGAAAAGCGGGCTGACGGACCCCGAGTATTTCGACATTTTTGTCGAGATGACCAGGCGGTTTTCCAATCTCTACGGCGACAACAGCGCCTTCACGGTTCCGATTCGAGGCCGGCATGTGCGCGATTGCATCCGAGAACCGCTCGTCCAGCGAATTATCCATGGAAGCGACTTTCCCGTCCCTGTTTACGGGCATTTCCCATGGTTGCGCGGCTTTGTTGATTGGCAAACCTTTAGGCGATGGGAGCGTCATCCCAATGTTCTGGAACGGGATTACCAACTGAAAAAAGCCATGGGGTTCCCCAACGAGACTTTCACCCGAATCTGGAGCCTGCTTCGGCTGACAAAAAAACCGGGCTAGTCAGTCAGGGGGTGACCGAAAAGCCCGGGGAATTTTCGAATTAAGTACAACAGTAGGATTACGGAGAACATCGGCCCGAGTCTGTACCAAAACCCCGGCCGAAATCGCATAAACGGGCTGCAAAGAACGATTTTAACAATGCCCGCAATAAAAATCTTAGGCGTAATCTGCTCTTAATTAATCACCGACTCTTATATCTGTCAACCCCTGCCCCAAAAGTATTAACTAAACTTGACTTTACAATTAGCAGATTACTATTTCATTTCAGTGCTTTCACCAACTCAGACAGCTCCTCTGCTCGATCTATTCAATTTTTTCGGCTGAAAAATCGCCGCCCGCCACCTATTGTGTGCCGATGAATGCTGTGGAAGAACTCCAATGGCGCGGGCTCGTCGCCGATTGCACTGAACCGCAGGAGCTGGACCGGCAGCTTAGCAGCGGTCCAATCACGCTCTATGCCGGGTTCGATCCCACAGCCGACAGCCTGCACGTGGGCAATTTAGTGCCCTTGCTGGGCTTGCGCCGCTTTCAATTGATGGGTCATCACCCCATCGCCCTGGCCGGGGGCGCCACCGGCTCCATTGGCGACCCGAGCGGCAAGACCCAGGAGCGCCAGTTGCTCACGCCGGAGGTTCTGGATCATAATATAGGCCGGATCAAGGAGCAGCTCAAACGCTTGCTCGATTTCGATTCACCGGCCAACCCGGCTCGTCTTCTGGATAACGCGCAATGGACCAAACCGGTCAGTTACCTCGATTTTTTGCGTGAGATTGGAAAACACTTTTCTGTCAACCAAATGATTGCTAAAGAGAGTGTGCGGGCCCGGATGGAAGATCGCGAGGCGGGGATCAGCTATACCGAATTCAGTTACATGCTGCTGCAGGCGTTCGATTTTTTCGTGTTGCGCCGCGACTACGGGTGTGAGCTGCAGATTGGGGGCAGCGATCAGTGGGGCAACATCACGGCCGGCATCGAACTGACGCGCAAAAAATTGGGCCAAAGCGTTTTTGGCCTGACACTCCCGCTCATTACCAATGCCGATGGGAGTAAATTCGGCAAAACCGCCGCCGGGGCGGTGTGGTTGGATCCGGCCAAAACCAGTGTCTACAAGTTTTACCAATCCTGGATTCGCACGGATGATCGGGATGTTGTGCGGTACCTGAAGTTCTTTACTTTCTTGAGCCAGGAAGAAATCACCGCGCTGGAACAACAGCATACCGCCAATCCCGGCGCTCGCGCCGCCCACAAGGCCCTGGCCAAAGCTGCGACCGACCTCGTACACGGACCAGCGGCGACTGCCGAGGCCATGCGCGCCAGCGAGATTCTTTTCGGCGGCGAGTTGGCCGGCATTACCGAGACCACGTTCGGTGAAATCGTCGGCGAGGTGCCCACGAAAGAGGTCGTGCGGAGCCAGTTAAATGGAGCAGGAATGCTTCTCGTGGACGTTCTGGTTTTGAGCGGCCTGAGTTCTTCCAAAGGCCAGGCGCGCAAAGACGTCGAAGGCGGGGGCGTGTATATCAACAATATTCGCGAGCCCAGTCCGCAGCGCGCCATCAAGGCCGACGATTTGCTCTTCGGCAAACACCTCTTGTTGCGCAAAGGCAAGCGAAACTACGTCGTCCTCAGCGCCAAGTAAGGTTTATTCTTGAACCGCGGATTACGCGGATTACGCGGACAGGAGAAACAAATCACAGCATCCGCACTGCTATCCTGGAGGGTATTCTTTCGGCAACATAAGATGTTTTGTTTGCTTTTCCTTTCGCGTATTTGGCGTATTTCGCGGTTTGAATTACCGCTTCCAGGATTTCTTGTGACCTGCAACTTTCAACCTGCAACCTGCAACCATTTCCGGTTCGTTGACACGGATCCGTGCCGCTGTTAACTTTCGCCTTCTTTAAGGCGCCAAATGGATTACAAGAACACATTAAACCTGCCACAGACGGATTTCCCGATGAAAGCCGACCTGGTCGCGCGGGAGCCCGAGCGGTTAAAGAAGTGGGCCGGGTCCAGGCTCTATGAACGGGTCCAGGCGCAACGAGCCGGCCGAGAAAAATTCGTGCTGCACGACGGGCCACCGTTTGCCAATGGCGATGTGCACATCGGCACCGCGCTGAACAAGATCCTCAAAGACATTGTCGTCAAATACAAATCCCTGCGCGGGTTCCACGCTCCATATAGCCCGGGCTGGGATTGCCATGGGTTGCCGATCGAATTCAAGGTGACTCAGGAGATGCGCAAGGCGGGAGACACTGCGGCCGATGCGGCCACGATCCGCAAGGCTTGCGATGCCTATGCCCGCAAATACATCGATATCCAGCGGGAACAGTTTAAGAGGCTGGGCATTTTG
>Ga0210409_10008780_pt1 | contig 10261 bp, 9 predicted proteins | sample IncBWH17MmetaG_FD_161649 | JGI IMG/M metagenome (GOLD analysis project Ga0210409, IMG submission 161649) | Forest soil microbial communities from Barre Woods Harvard Forest LTER site, Petersham, Massachusetts, United States - Inc-BW-H-17-M | ecosystem: Environmental > Terrestrial > Soil >...
AGAAGCCCACCAGGCCGGCGATCAGGGTCCACTTGCGCCCGAACAGATCACCGAGCTTGCCACCCAACAGCAACAGGCTGCCGAACGCCAGCGCGTAGGCGGTGACGATCCACTGCCGGCTCTGGGTGGAGAAATGCAGCGCGTTCTGGGCCGAAGGGATCGCGATCGTCACGATCGTCGCGTCCAGCACCACCATCAGCTGCGCGACGCCGAGCAGGGCCAGAACCGCCCATCGATTCGGTTCACGCGGGTCGGCGAGTGCCTCAGCTGTCGTGTCGGTCGAGCTCATCAAGCGCTCCTTTCGGCTGTGCTCTCGATGGGCACGCATCGTTGCGCCGGCGCGGAGTGATCGAATCCGGGAATTCCTTAGTCCGCGACCCCAGTGTCGTCCTCAGCAATGATTGGGACCGAGATGAGCGGGGCGCCGTCACCGGCCCACAATTACGAGATACGGTGTGCCAGCTGCGTGCGTGACTTCACGTCGAGCTTCCGGAATACCTTGCGCAGGTGGTACTCGACGGTGCTCGGGCTGATGAATAGCTGAGCGGCTATCTCCCGGTTTGTGTTTCCCTTCGCTGCGAGGTGTGCAATCTGGGTCTCCTGCGGAGTGAGTTGGTCGCGCGTGTCCACGGTCCGTTTGCGGGCACGCTCGCCGGTCGCCCGCAGCTCGCGTTCGGCGCGGCGCGCAAACGCCTCGATGCCCATGTCTGTGAACGCTTCAAGCGCGGTGCGCAAATGCTTTCGGGCGTCGAGGCGGCGCCGTTCGCGTCGCAGCCACTCCCCGTAGAGAAGGTGGCTCCGGGCGAGCTCGACCCGCACACGGGTAGCGGCGAGGTGCGCGATCGACTCGCGGTACAGGCTCTCGGCCACCTCACCCTCGCTCAGCAGCGCGCGCACGCGCGCTTCGATTCCGATCGCCCACTCGGAGCTGATCACGCCGGTGCGCTCGGAGAGCCACTCCAGCGCGAAGTCGAGCAGCGCTCGGTCGGCGGTCCTAGATGCCGCTTCGGCCAGCTCCGGCAGCAAATACGCTCCGTATCCGATCGGATCGGGCTGCATCGCTTCCCAGGCCGCATCGCGCGCGGCCTCGTGACGGCCGACGCCGTTGTAGAGCACGGATCTCGCATAGTTGTTGGATGTCCATCGCCGCGCGGCCGCCTCCTCCGAGGTGGCTTCGATCAGCTCAGACGCTCGCGCCTCGTCGCCGCTCCAAGCGGCGAGAATCATCGGGGCGTTCACGAGCGGTGGATTTCCGGCCGCCCCAGCGATCAGGCGCGCTTCGTCGATCATCAAGCTGGCGGCAGTCAAGTCGCCGGCGAGCATGTGGCTTCTGGCCAGGAAGCTGAGTGCGAACTGCAGGTGCACGAGTGCGCCCGTCTCGCGAGCGCCCTCCACTTGGCGAACGGCAAGGAGATGCAAGGCCTGGTCGTCCCACATCTCGAGGGCGACGATGTTGCTGTTTCTGGTGCTCGAGACCGACAGCCGCCGACCGACATCTTCGTCGGAGAGCGACATCGCGAGCAGGAGCTCGAGAGCCCGAGCGAGTGTCGGCGCCGCGGCCGCGTATCCCTCGGTCAAGCGGATCGCGAACGCGTCGAGCAGCACGTCGACCGTCCGAGGCGGGGCCGTGCCGGATGGTGCCGCCCGCGCGGCCTGCGCGACCGCCGTCGCGCCGCCGACGACTTCAACGTCGCTTGACATGGCACCCGCGAGCGCCTCGAGGTATGTCTCGCGCGCTAGCTCGGGGTCGAGCGGCTCGAGGCGGCTCGCAGCGCTTAGAAACAGGCTGCCGGCTTCGCCATTGCGCCGCTGCTCCAACGCGATCCGGCCGCGCAAGAGGTCGACGCGCGCGCGCCCGAGCTCGTCGAGCGCTCCGGCTTCGACGCCCTCCAACAGCCCGAGCGCAGCCTCCAAATCGCCGGCATCGTGCTTCGCGCCAGCGGCCGCGAGCAGGCGCTGCGCACGGCGCGCGGGCTCGGGTGTGAGCGCGGCGGCGCGCTCGAGGAACGCAGCGACAGCCGCCAATCCGCCGCGCGCCTGCGCCCGTCCAGCGGAACGCTCGAGCTCTGCGGCGACGTCCTCGTCGGGCATTAATGCCGCCTGCGCCCGGTGCCAAGCGCGGTGATCCGGATCGACCCGCGGATCGGTCACTTCCGCGAGGGCTCGGTGGACCCCGCGTCGCTCGTTCAGCCCGGCTGCCCGATATACCGCCGAGCGAACCAGCGGATGGCGGAAAACCACTCTCCCACCAAGCTCCAACAGGTCTTCCCCTTCGACCGCTTCCACAACTGACTCGGGGATCCCGAGCTGGCGGGCCGCCCGCCAGACGAGCGCCGGGTCGCCCATTGGATCGGCCGCCGCAATCAGCAACAGGCGACGCGCATCACCCGGGAGCTTGGCCAGTCGCCGCGTAAAGCTCTCTTCGATGCTCGCGGACAAGGGCACCGCCGCGGGCAGCCCGAAGCCGCCCGCGAGCTGTGTCGCCGTCAGCCCGCGCGGCAACTCCAGCAAGGCAAGCGGATTTCCGCGCGTCTCGATAACGATCCGATCCAGGACGCGCTCATCCAGCGGGCCGGGCAGGACGGACTCCAACAGCGTCCGCGCATCACGGTGCCCTAATGGCTCGACGCGAAGCTCCGGCAACCCGGCAAGCGCGTCGCCCAGCTCACGAGCCGCGAACACGAGCGCGATCTTCTCCGCCAATAGGCGGCGAGCGACGAACGCGAGCACGCGCGCTGACGCACGATCGAGCCACTGCGCGTCATCCACCACGCACAGCAGCGGCTGCTCTTTGGAAGCCTCAGACAGCAAGCCGAGGGCCGCTAGTCCGACAAGGAACGCATTCGGAGCCTGTCCGGCACTCAGCCCGAAGGCGACGCTGAGCGCATCGCGCTGGGCGTCGGGCAGACGCTCCGCTCGGTCGAGGATCGGCGAGCACAGCTGTTGAAGCGCCGCGAACGGGAGTTCCATCTCCCCCTCGACCCCGACGGTCGGCAGGACCCGCAACTGCCGCCCCTGCTCGACCGTCCACTGGAGCAGCGCAGTCTTCCCGACGCCCGGCTCTCCATGCACCACCAAAACGCCGCCGTCGCCGTCGAGCGCAGCGTTGAGCAGGCGGCCGAGCACCTCGCGCTCGGGCTGCCGGCCGACCAATTGGCCTCCCGGCGCCGTGAGCATCCGAACATGTTACGGCGAACCCATCTACGGCGAATGCATGACTCAGGACGGTGCTCGGGGCACGAATCGGGGGCTGAGCGCGAGGCGCTGGTCGTGGCCGGGGTCCTGCTGCTCGGCCACCACGTCCGCGGCACGGTCGGGCGGCACCCGCGGTTCATTCGCCGCCATCGCCGAGGGGCGCGTCTCGTCGTGCTGGCCGATGACTCGCGACGACACTCAGGTCGCGGACTAAGGAATTCATGGATTCGATCACCGGCTGGTCGCTTCACGATCGTTCCATGAACGCACCGGGCGTGCGTTTCCACCCATCGATCCAAGGAGGAACAGATGAGCACGCCGGACACGACAACCGAGGCGCACGCCAACACGCGCCCAGCCAGCGCTGAGGATCTCCCCGACTACGCGCCGATTCCTCGTGCTGCGTTGGGTCCCGCCCTGAACGAGCAGGGGTACTACGTCGGCCGGGTAGAGCGCAACCTCTACTGGGTCACCGACGGCACCTATCAATCAGCGTTCCTGACCACGAAGGACGGCGTGGTCCTGCTCGACGCGCCGCCGACCATCGGCCACAACATCCAGCGCGCCGTCGATGAGATCGCTTCCGCCAACGGCGTGAGCAACGAGGTCACGCATCTCATCTACTCCCACCATCACGCCGACCACGCCGGCGCCTCCTCGCTGTTCAACGGGAACGTTGCGCGCATCGGGCACGAGGAGACCCGCAATCTCCTGTTGCGCGACGACGACCCCGCGAGGCCCGCACCAGAGGAGACCTTCGGCGACCGGCTCTCGCTGGAGATAGGTGGCGAGCGCATCGAGTTGGCTTGGCACGGCACCAACCATTCGCCGGACAACATCTTCATCCACCTGCCCGACCACGACACGCTGATGCTCGTCGACATCGTCAACCCGGGCTGGGCGCCGGTGTACCAGAGCAACCTCACCGAGGACGTGCAGGGCTACATCGCAGCGCCGGACACTGCCCTCGGCTACTCGTGGAAGCACTTCATCGGCGGCCACATGGGCAGGCTCGGCACCCGCGAGGACATCGCCCTGCACCAGCAGTACATGGCCGACATCGCCGCCAGCTCCCGCACCGCGCTGGATACCGTCGACCCGACGCCCTACTTCGTCAAGTACGGCGAGAACACCTGGGCCGGGGTCAGAGGCTACCTCGACGCGGTCGCCGCCGCCGCGGCGACGCCCGTGATCGAGAAGTACACCGGCGTGCTGGCGTCGGCCGACGTGTTCACCGCGAGCACGACGTTCCACGTCATGCAGTCGCTGCGTCTCGACCTGGGCTACGACTCACAGGTTCACCCCTGAGTCCGGACGAGAGGGTCGAGAGCCGAATTGATCGGCGCCGCAGACGGCTACCCGCATACCCGGAAAACACGCCACGAGAAGGAGACAGACGATGAACAAGGACCTAGGGGTCTGGACGCACGAAGACTGCGCGCTCGTGCTGATCGACTACCAGAAGGAGATGTTCGAGGTCATTCGCTCGGAGACCGACGCGGCCCTGGTCGAGCTGCACGTCAGGCTTCTGGCCAAGATCGCCAAGGCGCTCGACATGCCGATCGTGCTGTCGACCGTGGGCGTCGGGCTCGGGTTCAACGGTCCGACGCTTCCCTCGATCCTGGCCGAGCTGGAGGGCGTCGAGCCGATCGACCGCTCGTCGATGAACGCTTTCGAGGACGACGCCTTCCGTGAGGCGGTGGAGGCGACCGGGCGTAGGCGCCTGATCATCGGCGCGCTCCACACCGAGATATGTCTCACGTTCGCGACCGTCCAGGCTCTGAAGGACGGCTACGACGCGATGTTCGTCACCGACGCCGTCGGTGGTCGATCCCAGGTCGCGCACCGCACCGGGATCGAGAGGCTGTCGCACGCCGGCGCCGTGCCGACGACGGCACTCTCGGTCAATACCGAGCTGTTCCGTGACTGGGCGTCACCGGCCGCCGGCCCCGCCGGCGAGGTCATCTACTGGTATTTCACTGAGGTCCCAAAGCTCACCGCCGCCGTCGGTGTCGCAGACGCCGAGCAGCAGGCCGCGGCAGCTGCCGTACTGGGAACGACGTGATGCCAGGGAGGCTGTCCGGAAAGGTCTGCGTCGTCACGGGCACGGGCGGAAGCATGGGGCGCGCTACTGCCGTGACGTTCGCCCGGGAGGGTGCGCTGCTCGTCGGATGCGACGTGGCGATCGAGCCCGCGGAAGAGACCGTTGAGATCGTTCGGGCCGCGGGTGGCGAGATGGTGTCGCTGCAGCCATGTCGCCTCAGCGATCCCGCAGAATGCGCGAAGCTCGTCGAGCTGGCGGTGAGCGAGTTCGGCAGGATCGACGTGCTGTTCAACCTCGCCGCCAGGTCTCACTTCCACCGGCTCGAGGACTTCACCGACGAGGAGTGGGCTGCGGCGCAGCGGGACGAGGTCGATCTTGTGTTCTACCTCACCCGGGCCGCCTGGCCCCACCTGAAGGCCAGCCACGGTGTCGTTGTGAACATGGCGTCCCTGAACGGGTCCCTGAGCTTCAAGCTGCTCGCGTCGCTGGCCCACACGACGAACAAGGCGGCGATCATCGGGATGACGCGCCAGCTCGCATTGGAAGGAAGCGAGCACGGGATTCGCGTCAATTCGATCTCGCCGGGCTTCATCGAAAGCAACGCGACGCGAGGGGAGTTGGAGGACGAGGAGTGGGCTCGCGCGATGCTCTCGAGGACGCTCCTGGGACGCTTCGGCCAGCCTGAGGAGGCGGCGAGCGTAGCGCTGTTCCTCGCGTCTGAGGAGAGCTCATACGTGACCGGCATCGACCTCGTTGTCGATGGCGGGATGAAGGTGTGGTGAGCTGGAATGAGCCCGCAGCCATCGGAGCGGCTCCGGTCTGGCTTCTGGTACGTGGCGTTCGCCTTTTTGATCGTCATGGCATTCGCCACGCTGCCGAGTCCGCTCTACGGCCTCTATCGGACGCGAGATCACCTGTCGGCCCTAACGGTGACCGTGGTCTACGCGATCTTCGCGGGCGGGACGATCGCCACCCTGTTGTCGGTGCGCTTCGTCGCCGCGCGCGCCGGACGCCGAGGCGTGATGCTCGGCGCGGTGGCGACGATGATGGCAGCGGCCGGTTTGCTCGCCGCGTGGAAGGCTCTGCCGGGCTTGCTTATCGGGCGGCTGGTTACCGGAGTGGCGGTCGGGCTCGTCGCCGGGCTCGCCATTACCTACCTGATCGAGCTGCGCGTTCGCGAGGATCCGAACGCCTCCGTGATCCCCGCCCGGAACATCGGCACGGCGGTGAACGTCGGCGCGCTCGGAATCGGCCCACTGATCGCCGGCTGCCTGGCTGAGTGGGTGAGGCTGCCCTTGACCTTGCCCTACCTTCTCTGGATCGCGCTTGGAGCCATCGCTCTGATCGGCCTGGCCAAGGCGCCCGAGACCGGCACCCCGGCTCCTTCGTCTTCGGCCGAGCGTCAGGCGAGCAGTTCGTCACGCTCGGTGAGGGTTCTCGTTCCAGCGGCTGCAGCGACTCTCGCGGCCTTCTCGGCAAACGGGCTGTTCGGCGGGCTGTCCGGGCTCTTCCTGGCCACCACCTTTCACCACCCTTCACATGCGCTCGCCGGCGCGACGCTCTTCCTGGTGTTTTCCGCGGGCGTGGCGTCGCAGCTGGCAACAAACGGCCTGCCTGCGTCGCGCGTATTCGTGCTCGGCACGATTTCCATGCTCATCGGTCTCGCGCTGCTCGTGACCGCCGTGCGTCTCTCGACACCGAGCCTTGTTCTGTTTCTGCTGAGTGGCGCGCTGATCGGCGCGGGCGCGGGTGCCCTCTTCAAGGGGACGACCGGTCTCGTGCTCGAAGCAACGGCGCCGGAGAACCGCCTGGCGATGACCTCGGATTTGCTGATCGCCCTCTTCGTAGGGCTTTCGATTCCCGTGATCGGTGCGGGAGTCGCACTCGACCGAGGCTCAACCCCACCGGACACCGTGCTCGGCTTCGCCATCCTCGTCGGCCTCGGCGTCGCCGGTGCGGGGGCGTTGCTCGGACACGGGCTCAGAGGCGCGCAGCGACCTGCGGGCGCCTCATCCATCAAAACGCCACACGCATCGATCTGAAGAGGATCGTGCTCACCGAGAGGCTGCTGAAGGAATGACCCTGGAGTCGGAGACAGATGCCGTGGCGGGCCTTGTTCGCGCCAGACGCGCGCAGCGCGGGCCGGCTGAACGAGTGCGCAAGGGGCTCTCCGCGGTCGCCGACCTCGTCGCCCCCGGGCGTGTGGTGAAGGCCGCCAAGCGACCAGATGCAACAGGTCGGCGCTCCGCTGGCTGGCCACAACCTGATCCATCTCCCTTGAGCCAGGCCCCAGTCGTCCCGCCAACGATTTCCCACCAGCAGCCAATCCACCATCCAAAGGAGGCAGCAAGCAATGAGCAGCGTTGACACTCAGGTACTACCCAGCGGCACGTGGCAGGTCGACAAGGTCCATTCGAGCATCGGGTTCGCCGTCGACTACATGGCGGGCAGCTTCCACGGAACGTTCAGCGACTTCGACGCCGCGGTCACGGACGGCGTGCTGAGCGGCTCCGCGAAGGTCGCCTCCGTCCAGGTCAAGGACGAGAACCTCGCGGCGCACCTGCAAAGCCCGGACTTCTTCGACGGCGAGGCGCACCCCGAACTGACCTTCACATCCAGGACGATCAACCGCGACGGCGATCGCGTCACGATCGACGGCGAGATCACGATCAAGGGCCACACCGAGACGACCGAGATCACCGGCGAGATCTCAGATCCGATCGCCGATCCCTACGGCGGCGAGCGCTTCGGACTGACGCTCGAGACGCTGGTCGACCGCGACGCGTTCGGCATCAGCTGGAACAACCCGCTGCCGAGCGGCGAGCCGGCCCTCTCCAACGAGGTGAAGATCACCGCTGAGCTGCAGCTGTCAAAGCAGGCGTAGCGCGATGCGGGTCCTTGGTATCAGCGGCAGTCTGCGCCGCAACTCCTACAACACGGCGCTTCTGCGCCACGCTGGCGATCTGTTCGAGGCCGAGGGCGCCGAATTCGAGATCTACCAAGGATTGCGCGATGTCCCGCCCTACGACGAGGACTGCGACACCGAGGAAGCTCCCGAGGCCGTCTCGCGAATCCGTGAGGCGGTCCGGAACGCCGACGCGGTGTTCTTCGTCACCCCCGAGTACAACACCTCGATCCCGGGGGCGCTGAAGAACGCGCTCGACTGGCTTTCGCGCCCAGTGGCCACCAACCCCCTGCGCTACAAGCCGGTCGCCGTGATCGGCGCGAGTTCCGGCATGTTCGGTGCCATCTGGGCGCAAGCCGAGCTGCGCAAGGTCCTCGGCGCGATCGGCGCTCGGGTAACCGAGGGCGAGGTCGCAGTCGGTCACGCAGGCGAGCGCTTCGACGAGAACGACCGTCTGAACGAGCCCAACCTCGAGCAGGAGGTACACGAGGTGGTAGCCACACTGCTCGGCGACACACAGCCCGCAAAGACCAGCCCGCCCGCCGCCAACGCGGCGGCGCCCTGAACGGCTGAGCACCTTTCGTGAACCGCCTTCACCTCAGAGAAATCGCACCCAACCGCCAACGCACAAGTCTGGAGGCCCGAGTCGTGAGTGAGCTTCAGGGAATCGCTCGATTCAAGTTTTACGAGGACAAGCTCGAGGAGTTCAAGCGCTTGGCCGCTCAGTGCATGGAGCTCGTGCGGACCAGGGACACGGGCACGTTGCAGTACGACATTTACTTCAACGACGATCAGTCCGAGTGCATCGTCCACGAGCGGTACCGGGACTCCGAGGCGCTTATCGAGCACGCTGCGCACCTTGGCGACTTAAGTGAGGCCATCGTTGCGACGGGCTCAGTCTCCGCCGCGCTCCTCGGTAGGCCCAGCGCAGAGCTCCGAGTGCAGATGGCCGACAGCGAGGTCCGTCTGTTCACGCCCTACCAGTCGATGTAGAAACGGCTCGCCGGCTTCGGCGAGCGAGTCTGAGCGCTGCCAAACCAAACCAAAGGAGAGCCTCCGTGAGTACCGAGCAGCAAGAGAACCTCGACGCGATCCTGCGACAGTCAGCCTTCCCCGCCGACGCCAATGTGAACGAGCAACGGCGACTGCTCCGAGAGTTGCTATCGGCGCAGCCGCTGCCGGCCGACGTGACCGTGACCGCAGCCACAGTGGGCGACGTCCCAACCGCAGAAGTCACCGTTGACGGAATCGAACCTCGCCACGTTGTTCTGTACTTCCACGGCGGCGTGTACGTGATGGGGGACGCCGCCACCGCCGCCGACCTGGCCTCGCAGGTCGGCCGGCGCACACGAGCCAAGGTCATCTCCGTCGACTACCGCCTCGCTCCCGAGCACCCGTATCCGGCAGCGGTTGACGACGCACTTGCGGCCTATGAAGCCCTCCTGCAGCACGGCATCGCCCCTTCGGACATCGCCTTCGCGGGAGAGTCCGCCGGCGGCGGCCTCGCCATCGCCACCCTCGTCAACGCCCGCGATCACGGGCTACCCCTTCCAGCCGCGGCCTTCGTGATGTCACCGTATGTCGATCTCACCCTGGCCGGGACGACCATCGACACCAGGCGCGAGGTCGACCCGCTGCTCAGCCGGGAAGCCCTCCAAGCCCGAATCCCCGACTACACGTCGGGACAAGACGCCGCTCTCGGACTCATCAGCCCGATATTCGCCGACCTGTTCGGCCTGCCGCCCCTGATCATCCAGGCCGGAAGTCACGAGGTTCTCCTCGACGACGCCGTCCGCCTCGCGCGAGAAGCCGCCGCCGCCGACGTCGAGGTCACGCTCGAAATCACCCCTCGGGTGCCGCACGTCTTCCAGGCCTATCACGCGATCCTCGACGAAGGGGCCGCCGCGCTGGACAGAGCCGGACAGCTGCTGTCAGCGCATCTCGCCGGTGCAGGACGCGTCAACGGCGAGCGAGCGGCAGAACGCACTCTGTCCTCATAAGCCAGAGGTCCCTCGAGCCGATCGGACTCGAACCCCGCGATCATTCACGCCCGTCTCATCAACAGAGGAGGATGGAATGTCCAATCAGGAACAGAGCCGCAGGAGCGGGCTCGTGTT
>Ga0210409_10008781_pt1 | contig 10259 bp, 7 predicted proteins | sample IncBWH17MmetaG_FD_161649 | JGI IMG/M metagenome (GOLD analysis project Ga0210409, IMG submission 161649) | Forest soil microbial communities from Barre Woods Harvard Forest LTER site, Petersham, Massachusetts, United States - Inc-BW-H-17-M | ecosystem: Environmental > Terrestrial > Soil >...
GACAGAATGGAGCAACATGAAACCCGGTATTCACCCCGACTATCACCCCGTCACGGTGCACTGTGCCTGCGGCCATACGTTCCAGACCCGCTCGACCATTAAGGGCGAGATGCTGCGCGTCGAAATCTGCTCGAACTGCCACCCCTTCTTCACCGGCAAGCAGAAGCTGATTGATACCGCTGGGCGCGTCGAACGCTTCACCAAAAAGTACGCCGACGCCGCCGCCAAAGTCGAAGCTGCCAAAGTCGAATCCGCCAAGAAGTAATTTTGGAGTGCGGGAGCCCAGCTCCCGCTTTTCCGTCCTCCACATCTGTATCAATCTCTACTGGCTCGCCTCTTCTCATCAAATGGTTCGAACTCTTAGGTGGGACAGACCTTCAGTCTGTCCCCTTTCCTTTGTCACCATTCCTTCTCCGCGCACTTCAGCGCCCTCTGCGTCTCTGCGTTCTTCTTTCCAGATTCTAGATCTCGACTTTCAACTGTCGACTGTCAACTTTCATTCCCGTACAATGAATTCCCAACGTGGCTACTCAATCCCGCATGTTTGATGGCGCGCGCCCCGGCGAACTCGTCGAATCCGCCCCGCCCCGCGTCACCCTCCGCAACGCCTTTGCCCATCCGTTCGATTCCGCCATGGCCGCCGCGCGCACGTGCTACGCGCCTCGCCTCATCGGCCCCGAGGAAATCACCGACAAGCAGCGCCTGAACATCGGCGCCGCCACCTTCTACAGCGGCCACCACACCGTCTACCAGCATGCTCATTTCGAGTTCGGCCTGGAAAACGTCAGCCGCCAATTCGTCTGGTCCTTCCTCCACGCCCACCCCTTTTACAATTCCGAGCAGCAAAGCCAGCGCTACGTCCGCCTCGACCGCGCCCAAGCGTACGTCCCCCCCGTTTCTCTTTTCTTCGACGCGAAATGCAAGGAAATCTACGAACAAGCCGTCGCTCGCGCCTGGAACTACTATCGCGAACTTTCCGCTCTTCTCGTCACCGACACCCGTACCATTCTGAACGACATCTGGCACATGGGCCCCATGTCCCACGCCAAGCGCATACAAAAAATCGAGCGCTCCGCCGAGAAGCGCGCCATCGAAATCGCCCGCTACGTCTTGCCCCTCGCCGCCTTCACCACCATGGTGCACACTCTTTCCGGCATCGTCCTGCACCGCCTGTGGCGCATGAGCGCCGCTTCCGACACGCCCAGCGAAGCTCGCGCTATCATCGGCGCCATGGTTGGGCACGTCAAAGAAATCGACGCCCAGTTTTTCGAACGATTCGGCACCGAGCCGCTTGAAGAATTACCGGAATGGAAAAACAGTGCGGTGAATTCGAACGCCGGCGAACCTTTCGCCCGCGAATTCGACGCCAGACTCAACGGTAAGACTTCCATCCTCGTCGACTACTCCCCAAATGCCGTCCGCGTCACGGCCGATTCCTACCGCGCCGTCGCTGGCCTCACCACGTCTCAATGCTCCGACTCCGAAGCCATCGACCGCCTTCTCAATCCCGCGCGCAATCTCTATCGCCTCGAAACGCTCAACGTTGGCGTCCACGCCCCCATGATGCGCGCTCTCCAGCACGCCAATTACACGTTCGCCAAAAAAATCAGCCACACCGCCGACAGCCAGGACCAGCGCCATCGCATGATCCCCGGCTCGCGCCCTCTGCTCACCCTCGCCGATACCCGCGAACCCGACTACATCACGCCCATGCTCCTTGGCGCCAATCCCCGCGCGAAAGAAGTCTACGACCGCGCCATGCACGACGCCTGGTCAGCAAAAAACCAACTTCTCGACCGCGGCGTTCCTCCCGAAATCGCTCTCTACGTTCTCCCCAACGCCAAATCCATCCGCCTTTACGAATCCGGCTCGCTTCTCCATCTCATCCACAAATGGACCATGCGCACCTGCTTCAACGCCCAGGAAGAAATCTATCAATCCTCCATGGACGAAATCGCCCAGCTCCGCGAAGTCCATCCCGAACTCACGCGTTACATCGGCCCGCCGTGCCACGTCCGCGCCGGCATCACTACTCCCATCTGCACCGAAGGCTCCCACTTCTGCGGTATCAAAGTCTGGCTCGACTTTCCCAACATCACCCGCCGCATCTAATTCTCCTAACCTGCACCTATAGAACCAGGTTTATTTAACTCTTACGCCAAATATTTCTGATCTAACGATGCGTCTGTACCCTACAAGCAACCCTAGCCGTCCAATAAACAAGACGGTCGAAAACCAATGGGAGGCATCATGTTCTTGGGAATCCTGTCTTCGTCCGTCGAAGCTTTCTGCCGTGTTCTGCATCAGTTGCTGGACTCGGCCGCGCCGCGAATTCGGCGCCGCTCTCACAACGTCTCCTTCTCCGTCGCTTTGCTTTTCTTCGTCTTTGCCATCTTCCTCGGCGGCTGCGGTTCTACTCTGCCTATTTCCATTGCGCTCTCCGCTACTTCCACGCAAACGGACCAAGGGCAGTCGATCGGAATCACGGCGACCCTTATGAACTCGAGCAGAGGCGTGACTTGGGGCCTAAGTGGTCCCGGGTCACTCTCGAATCAATCAAGTAGTTTCGTCACGTATAGTGCGCCACCAAGCGTCTCGAGTTCCCAGATGGCAACCGTTACGGCCACTTCCGTTGCGGACGCAACAAAAACCGCATCCATGCAAATCACCGTGAATCCCCCACCGCAGATCTCCCTTCTCTTATCGCTTCCGAATGGCACCACAGGCACGCCTTACAATCAGACTATCGCCGTAACGGGGGGCAGCCCGCCGTTTACGTGGTCTCTGCCGATTGGCGCGCTCCCTAACGGGCTGAGCCTCAATACGAGTACGGGAGCGATTAGCGGAACGCCGACAGGTGGAGGCACGTGGTATTTCGATGCGAAAGTGACCGATGCGTACGGCCTTTGGGCAGATGATGGCTTCCTGAGCCTCGAAGTCTTCTCGAACACCTCGCCAGGGAACCCGGTGCCGTTTTTGAACCAGCCGTTAATCCCGGACGTTGCGGCGCCCGGCGGGTCGGGCTTCACGTTAACTGTGAACGGAACAGGCTTCGTCTCTGGAGCCACAGTCGACTTTAACGGCGCAGCCCTAGTGACCACGTTTGTGAATAGCCGGCAACTGACCGCGACGGTTCCACAGTCAGACATCGCCACTGCGGGCACTGCTTCGATCACCGTACTCAATCCCGCGCCAGGCGGCGGCCGCTCGAACGCGGTCTTCTTTCCGGTCGCTACGCCTGAAACGGCAATCAACTTCTCCAATGCCCCGGGCTCGCCGATTCCACCGCCGATTCAGTTTGACGCGCCGATCTCATTGGCAGTAGGTGATTTCAACGGTGACGGCAAGCCCGACCTCTCCATCACCTATACGGTTAGGGTGTTCACCCTTCTCGGCAATGGAGACGGAACCTTCACCCAAGCTCCCGGTTCGCCGTTCCTCATGCAGTACCCGCCGTGGGATACGCTGCCCACTCCGTACGCAGGGTTTGTAACTGTCGGTGATTTCGACAATAGCGGGAAGCCCGGCTTGGCCGTGGCAGAGTACCAAAGCTCCGAAGCGACGATTCTGCTGGGCAACGGGAATGGCGCATTCACCCCATCCTCGGCGCTTGTATACATCCAGAATTTTCCCACCGTGTGTCTAGCCCCGGGGGATTTCAATGGCGACGGCAACCTAGACCTGGCCGCTGCGGGCAACGGCGGCGGGCTGCCCGTTGTCGTCCAGTTAGGATACGGAGATGGGGCGTTCAATGTGGTGCCCAGTTCACCATTTGGGCTTTCTATTGGGGTTTCTTCGCTCGCGGTCGGTGATTTCAACGGCGACGGTAAGCTCGACTTGGCGCTCGTTTCGGATGGCTTGCAAGGCGGTGCAGCTGGCGTGACGATCCTACTTGGGAATGGAGACGGCACGTTCACTCCCTCGGCTGCTTCACCTATTCCTGCCGGAAACGCGCCGGACGCGATCGCTGTCGCCGATTTTAACGGTGATGGCAAGCTGGACTTGGCCGTCGTCAATAACGGTGGCAATAACATAAGCATATTGCTGGGAAATGGGGATGGAACCTTTACTCAGTCGACCGGCTCACCGATTCCCGTGGGAAGCCAACCGCTGGACATAGTCGTGGGCGATTTCACCGGGAGCGGAAAGCTCGACCTGGCCGTCGCGAATCTCGGCAGCGACACAGTAACCATTTTGCTCGGGAATGGGGATGGGACGTTCGCTCAGGCCGCAAACTCACCGGTTCCAGTGGGGAAAGGTCCCCATTCGCTTGCCATTGCAGATTTCAATGGCAGTGGCCGGCTCGGCCTTGCGGTAGCTAACATCCATGACGGTACAGTATCGATTCTGGTGCAACAATAGCGGCCAAGACCTTCGCCGGAGCGTATAAACGAAAGGCTCCTATCGAGAGGTCGTTCCCGGTTTTCACGACGTAGCGCCGCGCATACTTTAGGCGTCTAATAGAGAGGAGGAACTCTCCATGAATTCTCCTGCCCGCCCCTTCGCCGCAGTCCTTTTGGCGATCAATCTTTCGGCGCCATCTTCCTTCGCCTTCGATACTCCTTTATCCGACGAGGCCGTCCGCGAAGCCTACTTCCTCGGTCAGCGCAACGATGAATCCACTCTGAATTTTTTCAACTCCTACCTGCGGCTCCTTCCCAAACCGGACACCGGCGCCTTTATCGCTGAAGTCGAGGTTTATACTCCGTATGTCCAGGTCGTCGAAACCTCTCGCCGCCGCTCCGTCGGCTACAGCGCGCAGCAAGCCACCAAGGACTATCGACACCTCAAGAACAGAATCTTCGTCCGCATTCGCATCGACTTCACGCCTACGTATGGCAATCTCGAACTTTATCGCTCCGAAAGGGCCGATCGCGATGATGCCGACGACTCCGCTCCGCGTCCCGACTTCTCCAACGACTTCCGTGTTGGACTTTCTCAAAAGGACAAGTGGGTAGAACCCCTGCGCATCATTGTCCAGCCAACCAATACTCCTAATACTGGCCACTACGCCTTCGCTCCACCGGACTTGGCTGGCTATTCCTATTTCTCAAGCAGCGGCGGTCCCGCCTACGCCTATTCCGGTTCGACTGGCTATTCTTGCCTCACCGGCTGGCTCGTCTGGCTCGAGTACGACTCCCGCGACGTCGCCTCCGACGACTCCCAGGTCGAAGTCTTCACCACCGACGGCCAGCACGTCGTCGTCCCCTTCGACCTCGGCCTCCTCCGCTGAAACGCTTACCCCGGCCTGACTCGGGCATTCCTCACTAAGCTCCCAACCGCAACCGACAGATAACGCGTCAGGGCCTGGCACTCCAATTCTGCCTTGGCTATTCTCCGTTTGCTGTCGGGCGCGCCTAGGAACGCCAGCGCAGGGTTACAGGTCCATCCATCGGATGCACCATCGGCCCGCCCGTTCGCCGCGACTCGATCAAGTTGGCCTTCAGCCCGAAATACCACTTCGCCGGCCGGTCGGCATCGTCAATCAGCATCAACCGCGGATTGTGCTTCAATCCTTCCGCCTGCCGGATCATCGTCTCCTGATCCTGCCGGAGAAAGGTCTTGCCGAACATCCGGAAAATCCACACCGGCAAAAAGAAAAGATTCCACGCCGCCACAAAATCAATCCGGCACAAATCGCGCCGCACCGGCGTCACCGTCGCCCGGCTGGAAAACCACAGCTTCCCGCTGCGATCTTCCTCGGTGCGGAGATTCGGCAGCACGAAATCAATCGTCGTCGTCACCGGCTCGCCGGTGATTTTCTTCAGCAACTGGTACGGTGCGCTGTTCGTGCTCGGCGAGTGCGGGCTCATCCGGAATCCGTTCGGAATCGGCTCGAATTTTTTCTCTTTCGCATGGATGCTCGCCCGCTTCCGCCAAAACCACGATTGATGCACGAACGGCCCGTGCGCCGGGTCCATTAATCCGATGATCCCCTGGTCCACATGCGAAGGCAGCTCGCAGGAAAGATGCGTGATCTTGTACTTCTCGCTGAATACGTTAAGCGCCGGCGCCGCTGGAATCGCCTCTGGCAATTTCGTTCCGAGAGCATTCATATAAACCCAGACGTAACCGTCGCGCTCTTCGCAAGGATAATGCCCCGCAAAAATCCGCTCCACTTTCAATTTGTCCTGCGACGTCAGCGAAGGAATCTCCACGCACTGCCCGCTGCACGCCTCGAACCGCCATCCGTGGTAGCAGCACTCGACTACTCTTCCATCAAGCCGCCCGTACGAGAGTGGTATCCCCCGGTGCGGGCACGAATCCCGCATCGCAAACGCTTTGCCCTCGGAGGTTCTGCCAAGCACCAACGGCACTTCCAGCAGCATCGCCGTGACGAGATTCTGCCCGCGAATCTCCGTGCTCCGCGCCGCCGGATACCAGAAATCCCACAAAAATCCCGCGTCCGCCTGCGCGGCAGCCTCCTGCGCCGCATCAGCATCCATCCGCATCATCGTTCGTACCGCTTCGCTCATAAGTTGGTTCGCATCGTAGTATAACGCCTCGCGCCAGAGCAACGGTGTCAGCGGCAGTTTCAAACAGGCAGTCAGCCTTGGGAGTTACAATACCAGCGCAGTTTCGTGACCTAGAAAAATGGTCAGCCAAGCGATTCACTGAGAGTGTTTGAGAAAGCAATTCCTCTTTTCCCATGCACATTGATGCTCATCAGCACTTTTGGACTTATAACCAACGCGAATATGGCTGGATCGACGAATCCATGGCCTCGCTTCGCCGCGACTTTCTGCCGGACGAATTAAAGCCGGAGCTGGAGTGCAGCGGATTTCAGGGAACCATTCTGGTTCAAGTGCGGCAGACATTGGAAGAGACCCGATGGCTCCTAAAACTAGCCGAAGCCAATCCGTTCATTCTCGGCGTCGTAGGCTGGGTCGACCTATGTTCGCCGCAATTGCTCGCAGATCTCGAAGCCTTTAGAGGAAAGCCCAAGCTCGTCGGGATCCGTCATATTGTTCAGAGCGAACCGTATGACTACCTGCTTCAACCGGAATTCTTGCGCGGCATTTCCGTGTTGAAAGAATTCGATCTCGCTTACGACATCCTGATTTATACCAAACATCTTCCCGTTGCAGTTGAGTTCGTACGGAAATCTCCTAGACAGCGGTTTGTTTTGGACCATCTGGCGAAACCGCCGATCAAGAGTGGGGAGGTGGACTTCTGGGCGCGCGGAATTCGGGAACTGGCTTCATTCCCCAATGTGTATGCCAAGGTGTCAGGCCTGGTTACAGAAGCGGACTTGGAAGCCTGGAAGCCCGAGGACATCCGGCCCTACCTCGACGTGGCGTTCGAATGCTTTGGCCCTAGCCGATTGATGATCGGCTCGGACTGGCCGGTGTGCACGTTGGCAGCTTCCTACGAGCAAACCATGAACATTGTGAAGGATTACCTGAGCAAGTATGCGCCGGCGGAGCGAGAGGCGGTTCTTGGGGGCAACGCCGCGAATTTCTGGCGATTGAAATTCTGATCGAACGATGGCGCGACGAAACGCCAGCAGTGTTCTACAATGCCGCATGAAAATCCGACCTGCACGTAGACGATGACGACAGAGAAAAACGCAGGTTTGTTCCATGCCCGGTAAAGTGCTCAAACTCGATGTCAAAGATAATGTGCTGATCGCGCTGGCCGACCTGCGAAAAAGCGAACAGATTCTATTTGATTCTCAGACCTACACATTGGAATCCGACGTTCCCGCAAAACAAAAGTTCGCCACCGAAGATCTCACGATTGGCGCAAGTGTCAAGATGTACGGCGTGATTGTGGGGAAGGCCGTTGAACCGATCCGCAGGGGCGGGCTTCTTACGACGAGAAATATCCACCATCAGGCCGCGGCATTTCATCAGAAAACGAGCGAGTTCCACTGGACGGCGCCGGACGTTTCGCGATGGCGGCAGCGTGAGTTTCTTGGTTATCGGCGAACGGATGGGCAAGTCGGCACCAGGAATTACTGGATCGTGGTGCCGCTGGTGTTCTGCGAAAACCGGAACATCGGCGTGCTGAAGCAGGCTTTCGAGGAAGAGCTGGGTTTTGCAGCACCGCAAATCTACCGGAAGCAGGTGGCGGAGCTGGCTCGGTTGTATCAAGACGGCCGAACGGAAGAGATCAAAAATTGCAGTTTGACGGGTGACACTGGAATTCCGGGACGTTCCCGCGTTTTCCAGAATGTGGATGGCGTCCGCTTCCTGTTGCACGAAGGCGGGTGCGGAGGAACGCGGGAGGATTCGAAAAATCTCTGCGGGCTCATTGCGGGCTACCTCCATAATCCCAACGTGGCGGGGGCCACGGTGCTCAGCCTGGGCTGCCAAAATGCGCAGATCGAGATTTTGCGGGAAGAGTTGCGCAAGCGGAATCCGAGTTTTGATAAGCCACTGGTGATCGTAGAGCAACAACAAAGCGGCACCGAAACCGCCATGCTGACAGAGGCGATTCGGAACACGTTTCTAGGCCTGATGAAAGCCAACGAATGCCGGAGGACAAGCGCCCCGCTCTCCAGTTTGTGTATCGGATTGAAGTGCGGAGGCTCCGACGGTTTTTCAGGACTTTCCGCAAATCCGGCTATCGGCCACACTTCGGATCTTTTAGTCGCACTTGGTGGAAAAACCATCCTTTCGGAATTTCCGGAATTGTGCGGCGTGGAACAAGAGTTCATCAATCGCAGCAAGCGTGTGGAAGTCGCGGAGCGGTTTATTCAATTGATGAAAAATTACGGTGAGCGGGCACGCGCGGCTGGATCCGGTTTCGAAATGAATCCCAGCCCCGGGAACATTCGCGACGGTTTGCTGACGGACGCCATGAAATCCGCGGGCGCGGCCAGGAAAGGCGGCAATTCCCCCGTGGCGGCGGTTCTGGACTATCCGGAGTATGCGACTGAGACGGGACTGCATTTGCAGTGCACTCCCGGAAATGACGTGGAGTGCGTGACGGCGCAAGTGGGCGCGGGAGCCAGTGTGGTGCTGTTCACGACGGGACTGGGAACACCGACGGGGAATCCCATCGCGCCGGTGGTGAAACTCTCCACCAATTCAGCGCTGGCGCGGCGGATGCAGGACATCATCGACATTGATACTGGCGGAATTATTTCCGGGGAAAGCAGCATCGAGCAGATGGGGGAAGAGATTCTCGGGTACGTGATTCAGGTGGCGGGCGAGGAAATTCGCACGAAAGCGGAGTGCAAGGGGCAGGAAGATTTTATTCCCTGGAAACGAGGGATTTCGCTCTGAAACGCGCGAGCTGCGGCATCGAAGAATTCCCGCTGCATCGCGGTTTCTTTTAGTTTGCGGGGTTAACTTATGGATCTCCAATTAAAGGGCAGAGTTGTTCTTGTGACCGGAGGCGCGAAGGGGATCGGCGCGGCGATCGTACGCGCCAGCGCGGCAGAAGGCGCGATTCCTGCATTTCTGGACCACGACGTCGAAGCAGGACAGCAATTGCACTCCGCCTTGCGAACCGCCGGCTTGGAGAGCGAATTTATCGCCGGAGAGATTACTGCACCGCAGACCTGCAGCAAGACTGTGGAACATGTCCTGGAAAAATTCAACAGGCTCGACGTACTGGTGAACAACGTAGGCGCCAACGACAACGTGAGCCTCGAGCACGGCACGCCTGAAAAGTTTGTCGCGTCCCTGGAACTCAATCTGGTGCACTACTACGCGATGGCGCACCACGCTTTGCCTGCTCTCAAGAAGGCGCGAGGCTCGATCGTCAACATCAGCTCCAAGACTGCCGTGACGGGACAGGGAGGAACGTCCGGCTACGTGGCGGCCAAAGCCGCGATTCTGGGCCTGACACGGGAATGGGCCGCCGAGCTGCTGCCCACGGGAATTCGCGTCAACGCTGTGGTTCCTGCGGAAGTGATGACGCCTCTGTATCGGCAATGGGTGTCCGGCTTTCCAAATCCCGAGGAAAAACTCGCAAGGATTATTTCCAAAATCCCGCTCGGAAAACGCATGACCAAGCCGGAGGAAATCGCGGACATGGTTCTCTTTCTTATTTCTGAGCGAGCCAGCCACATCACCGGCCAGCACGTTTACGTGGACGCTGGCTATACCCACCTGGACCGCGCGCTGACATAACGGAGATGCCGGATGACGACTTCTGCAGGCGCACCACCGAGCCAGAGCTGGTCCGTTCCCGTCACGGAGCGCCGCTTTCTTGTGCCCTTCGTTCTCATCACCAGCCTGTTTTTTCTGTGGGCTTTCGGCGTCAATCTCAATGACATACTGATCCCGCATCTGAAAAAAGCCTTC
>Ga0210409_10008782_pt1 | contig 10258 bp, 7 predicted proteins | sample IncBWH17MmetaG_FD_161649 | JGI IMG/M metagenome (GOLD analysis project Ga0210409, IMG submission 161649) | Forest soil microbial communities from Barre Woods Harvard Forest LTER site, Petersham, Massachusetts, United States - Inc-BW-H-17-M | ecosystem: Environmental > Terrestrial > Soil >...
CGCGGCTAAGCCAGCAACGCCGCAACTTTCTTGACCAGCGCTTCGATCACTACCTCGCGATCAAGCCCCAATTCGCCCAATTCGCCCTGCGCAATCGCGTCCCCGGTCCGCTCCATAGTGAACAAATGAATCGCGTCGTCTTCGCGACGACGGCGCGGCGCACCGATCCGGCTGCGAATCCTGGCCATCAGGTCCAGTTGCTGCCTTCGCTGATCGCGATAGAAACGCCTGACTTTGGCGTCGGTGAACACCAACTCCATCAACGAAGCTCGCAGTCCCAGCCACCGCGTATGGAAATCCACGGTTAGCTCAACGAGCCGCCGCGCGGTAACTGCCGGCGGGTCACCCAACGACAGTTGGTTCTCAACGGCCTTCCATTCCGAAACAACCCAGGTTTCATAGGCGGCCAGAAAGATCTCGCGCTTATCGGCGAAGTGTTTGTAGAAGACGCCGGTGGCATAACCAGCCGCGCGTGCAATTTGGTTGGAATCAGTACCGTGGTACCCGGCGCGATTGAAGAGCTTGGCCGCGGCAGCTACCAGGCGCTCCCTGGTCTGTGAGGGCGGTCCGCGGCGCGGGCGAGGTGCTCGAAGTTCTCTTTCCAAGGCTCGGGCCACATTCCCTCCTTTTTGACATTCCATCCTGTAAATGATACACCTATCACTTATAGTGATATAACTTTCACTAACGAAATGGAGACTAACCTCATGCGCTTTCTGGTTCTCGCCGGCAGGATCTTGTTCGCGTTGATCTTCGTTACCGCCGCTCCCCGCCATTTCTCCAGGGAAGGCATCGAGCACGCCGCCCAACTCGGCGCTCCGTTGGCCGGACTCCTTGTTCCAATTTCAGGTGTGCTGGCACTGGCCGGCGGATTGAGTATCGCTCTTGGTTACAAGGCGCGGTGGGGTGCGTGGTCACTCGTAGCCTTCCTGCTGCCAGTCACCTTCATCATGCACGGCTTCTGGCGATTGCAGGATCCCGTTCTGGCCCACACCCAGCAAGCCATGTTCGCCAAGAACATTTCCATGCTAGGCGCGGCTTTGATGATCGCGTACTTCGGGTCAGGCCCGCTTAGCATCGATGGCGGGCAATAACCGCAGGCGAGTGAGGTGCACCAACGGAAGGTCTAGCGCGAAGCTCGGCCACTCTGATGCTGTTTCGATGTAGTTGCGCGCTTAAGCGCGTCCTTACGAGCGCCGCGCGAGCCGGCCCGACCATCGCGCACAAACATAGGGTACAACTGAAAATTCTTGGCTGGATGTTGGGTCAGACCGAAGAGTTCGCCGCGCAAAAGCCGCTAAGAACCCTCCCGCCCGGAATTCGCATCGTTCGCAACCGCCATCGCACCCTCGGCGGAACCGTTCCCTGCGCTAGCAATCTCGTGCATCGCTTTGCCGGGCTCCTTCAAGCCATTCAGCGTGGTCTTGGCATGCTCGTCCACCGCGCCCACCGCCGCCACCAGGCAAGAGTACAGAAACGCTTTCATGCCCGTGCGAAATTGCTCCGTGGACTGCTCCGTCGCCCGCGCCACATCGCTTTCAATCGTCCGCCGCCGCGCCTCGCACGCCGCGCGATTTTCCGCATCCAGCGCCGCCAGCGAAGACATCGCACGTTGCGTCGCTTCCGAGATGATCAGGTCCACCTGAACTTCCGACTGCCGCTTGAACTCCTCCATCGTCGTGCTCGCGGCATTTTGCACCTGCGCGCGCGCCTCCGCGGAGGATGCCGCCATATGTGCCGCGGCTTCCCGCGTTACCATCAACTTGTCTTCCATCAAGCGCACCAGTTGCCGGTCGGACACCCGGGTTGCGGCCGCTTCAAAATCCTCGGTCACACGGCTGACGGATAGCGCCAAATGCTCGCGAATGCGCGGCTCCACAGCGTTGCTCGTCTTTTCCAACAATCGTTGCGCCTCAGTCAGACATCGCTGCGTCTCCGCTGCAAAATGCTCGAGGCGTTCGGTAAGCTCTTCGGTTCGGCCGCGAAATTCCTTCTGCTGCTCTTCCCACTGCGCCCGGTCTTCCGCGAGCCGAGCTTCCATCCGGCTCAACACTTCTTCGCGAGCGGTGCGCATCATGGTCTCCAGCCGCTGCCCGGAGTGTTCCTCGATCTGGTGCACGCTCGCTCTGCACACGTCGTCGATCTTGCCCAGCGCCTGGCGGACCGCGCCCGCCAGGTGCTCGTTAATAGCGTTGTGCACGGCCTTATCTGCCGCCGTCTGCAACTTGCCGTGAACTGCCGCCACCAGTTGGTCGGAAGTAATCACCACGCGCTCAGGCTTCGCCGCCGCGGCGGGAGGTTGTGCGGGAAACGCCGTGACCCCGGTGCTGCGATATTCGGGCCCGGCAGGTACCGATTTTGAAGCAGGCGAAAGCTCCGCCGTCGATGCTGATTCCGGCTCCGGAGCGGTCGCGGTCGCTGTCGCTGTGGCAGTCGCCTCCTGCATCTTCGAACCGTTGGCGTTGGCTGCCGCCACTTTCTGCCAGTCATCCGGCGGCGCGGGGACACCCCACACATTGGCCGGCGATTCCAGTTCCACGCCGATCTGATATAGCTCGCGTGGGCTCATCGGCGGATGGATCGACCGCACCTGCGCACGCATGACCGGAGTGCTGCTTTCGCCATTCGGCTCCAGCACTTGCAGTCCGATCCATGAACCCACCGCATAATCATGACGCGACGGGTAACGGCACCCGTGCATGTTCAAACTCACTGCTGAAGTCCGCTCCTGGAACGACAAACCCAACTTTGTCTGGCCCACCACGACCAGTGGCACGGTTCGATCGATCCGCGTACTTCGCCGCGATTCAATACCCGAGAATCTAGCTGCTGCGCCCACTTCTACCTCCACTACAATTGACAATTGGATAGCCCGACACCAATGGGGAAGCCTACCACCGTCCACAGCGCCCGCAAGGGGAATCTTTGGCCCTACACCAAGGTAAGAAAAAGCGGGGGCAAGGTCAAGGACCCCGAGTACTGGAACCGGCTATTAAGCGGCGGGTTACGGCTATTGCGGCTAGTAGCGCATGCGTTCGAGTAGGGGTAAACTATGCAACCACTTGCCCGTGCTCTGGAGACGGCTAAAGACTTTTCTGGGCCACCATACCTGTGAACCCACGACTCGCCGCCATTAGCGGTCCCTTGCGCGACTCGGCCTTTCCTTTGAAGGAAGGCGCACTGTCGATCGGGCGCGAACTCTCGAACGACCTGATCATCGACGACAGCTTGGTCTCTCCGCGCCATTGCCGGGTCAGCTGGCACGACGGGCAATGTACGGTTCAGGACCTCGGCAGCCAATCCGGCACTTTCGTAAACGGACTTCCCGTCCTGGAACGCCCACTCGCTCACGGCGATCAGATCGTCATAGGGGGTTCCATATTTATTTACTTCCGGGAAGAGCCGACCGCGACCTTTCCTAATCCCGTCGAGTTGAGTGACAGCTCCACCAACGCCCTTGCCACCACCCGCCTACGGCGCGAAGACGCTCGCTATCTGCAGCCCGAAGCGTTAGCGGCCCTGCCCACCAGCGAGCGCACCGCGCGCGACCTGCAAACGCTGCTGAAAATCACCACCGCCATCGGTTCCATCCGCAATGTCGAATCGCTGCAGTGGCAGCTTCTCGGCATGATCTTCGACGTGGTTCCCGCCGAGCGCGGAGCCATTCTCGCCGGCAACGACCCACAGGAATTCTCTTCGGTGGTCGCTTGGGATCGCGTTGCCGGCCCGCAACACCCAGTCCACGTCGATCGCGATCTGGCGCAACAAGTCTTCCAGGAGCGCATCGGCATCCTGAGTAACGATCCCAGCGAAACTCCACGCACTCCTCCGGTGCACTCGCTGATGTGCGTTCCCTTGCTCAATCTGGATAAAGCCGTCGGCCTGATCTATCTGGACACTGCGAGTCCGGTGGTGCGTTTCACCGACGACGATCTTCACCTGGTCACCGCCATCGCCGGCATCGCTGCCATGGCCATGGAAAGCGCGCGCCAGGTTGAGTGGCTCGGCGGCGAAAATCTTCGGCTGCGTGCCGAAGTGAATCTCGATCACGACATGGTGGGTGACAGCGCCCCCATGCGTGAAATCTATCAGTTGATCGAGCGCGTCGCGGCAACGCCTTCCACCGTGCTGATCTACGGCGAGAGCGGCACCGGAAAAGAGCTCGCCGCCCGCGCTATTCATCGCAACAGCGCCCGCCGCGATCAGCCCTTCGTGGCCATCAATTGCGCCGCGCTAACCGAAACTCTGCTCGAAAGCGAACTCTTCGGACACGAACGCGGCGCCTTCACGGGCGCCATCGCGCAGAAACGCGGCCAACTGGAGATGGCTAACGCCGGCACGATCTTCCTCGACGAAATGGGCGAGATCAGCCCCGCGCTCCAGGCCAAACTCTTGCGCGTCCTGCAAGAGCGGGAGTTTACGCGGGTGGGCAGCACGCGGTGTATGCCGTTGAACATCCGCGTCATCGCCGCCACCAACAAAAATCTCCAGAGGGCCACCAAGGACGGCACGTTTCGCGAAGACCTGTACTACCGCCTCAACGTCGTCTCCATCACCATGCCCCCGCTGCGCGAACACAAAGAAGATATCCCCCTGCTCGCCGGATATTTCGCCGCCAAGTACGCCGAAAAATGTAACCGCCGCATTCTGGGAATTTCGCCCGACGCGGGCGCTCTGCTAACGCAATACGATTGGCCCGGCAACATCCGCGAGCTCGAGAATGCTATCGAACGCGCCGTCGTTCTCGGCTCGTCCGGAATGATCCTTCCCGAAGACTTGCCCGAAACGCTCCACGAAACGCCCGCGCAATCGATGCGCTCCTCCACCTATCACGAAGCCGTCCGTCAACTGAAACGCCAACTCATCCTTACCGCCATGGATCAATCCGACGGAAAAATTACCGAAGCCGCGCGCCTCCTCGGCGTCCACTCCAATTACCTCCACCGACTGATTCGCAATCTCGATCTCCGCCTGACCCTAAAAAAACGCAACAAAGCCTGAACCCCAATCACCACCGCCAAATCCCACGCATTACGTCACGGTCATCTCAAGAATTCTCCGTGAACTCTGCGCCGACTCTGTGCCCTCTGCGTTAAATCTCTGCTCTTTCCCGCCGCTCTCGTCCGGTCTCTATCCCTCCAGATAGCAAAAGCTATCCGATCAGATAGGATTCACGCACCGCGTTCCGATTCCGCTCCGCAAACCTTTTGCCTTCAACAATCCTCGTCCACTGCGCAGCCCCCTGAGCGCGGCCCCTAAGGTGCTTCCAGTAAGGCGTGCGCCAAGAGCACAAAGTTCAAAAAAGGAGAGCCCCCATGAAAAATAACCTGAGCCGCATCCTCACCATCGTCGCGATCGGATTGATCGCCGTCTGTGCCGCCCCGGCACCCGCTGCAGCGCAAGACGCCTATCAAGGCCACTTCACCCTCCCAAATGACGTTCGCTGGTCCCAGAATTTGCTGCCCGCGGGCGAATACACCTTCGCACTGAAGTCCAGTGGACTGCCGGCCCAAATCCTGATTCACGGACCAAACGGTTTCGCAATGATTCTCACTTCCGCTACCTCTAGAAAACAGAGCGACGCCTCGAGCAGCATCACCATCGAACGCCGCGGCGGAATGCGCGTAGTCAGCGATCTGTACTTGGCTGAACTGGGCCTCGACCTCCGCTATGCCGCTCCCAAGCTGCCCCATAACGAGATCGCCCAGGGTCCCAGCACCACCGAACAGGTCTTCATCGCGATGACCACGAAGTAGTCCTTCCTCGCTGTCTCACCCTGGGGGCAAGCCGCAACCCACCTCCCCCGACCCGACGAGCGGCTTGCCCCTGGTTTTTTGCAAAATGAGGTTTTGCGGCAAAAAAAGACCCCACACGCCGGTCGGCAGGTGGGGTCTTTTGCATTTGCCGGGAGTCCCTAAATCCAGGGGCGCTTCAGTTACTTTCACGGGCTGGCCGGCAAATTTGAATACAGCGTCTTGCCGCCGCTTTCCTTCACCAGGAATAGCGTTCGGTGATCCACCGAATCGAGCAGGTGCTTGATCCCTCCTCCGTCGGAAAGCACGAAATAACGCTCATTGGAATTCCAAAGAGATTGGAATTGTCGATCATCAATAAACACCGAGGGGCTGCCCGGCGCATACGAGCCGTATTCCAAATTATTGACACGCCCGTTCCAGAGCAGCGCCGTCTGCCCGGTGTAGAAGAACACCGAAGAGAATGCGTAATACTCGCCATTGATTATTAGCTTCCCGCTCGGCGCGCGCAGCAGCGCCTCCGCCAGGGGCCGCGACGAAAGGTAAGGATCAAATACTACGAGCGCAAGCCGCGCCGCATGAATGAACAGCACCATCATCAATGCGATCGCAATGTAGACCCGCTGGCCGCGCAGCACCCAGCACGCCGCGGCCCCCGCAAGAAAAGCCAGTCCCGCCAGCAGCAACGGGGTGCGCAGGTAAGCGAACGATTGAATCGTCAGATCACCCATGTGCCCCAGCGACAGCGTGTACGCTTCCGGGTGCTGCTGTAGCGCCTGAGCGATATCGCCGGGCGCGGGCGTTCCATGCACCAGATACAACAGAACGCCGATACACAAGGCACACAATCCGGTGATCACGCCCAACACGCGCGTGCCCCAGCGCGTCCACAAATCTCCAGCAGCCATGGCGCTCCCCAACAACAGCGCCAAAGCTGGATAAATTGGCATCGAGTAATATTCCTGCGTCGTCGAAAACGTGAAGAAGACCAGCAGGAATCCCGCCCAGCAAAGGGCCAGGAGCCGCGTCTGTCCGGCCCGATCGGCGGGACTGAACCCCAAACGCGCAACCGCCGGAAAATAAACGCTCCAAGGGAAGAGCCACAACAGATGCAATCCCCAAAACGCCGGTCTAGGCACGGTGTTGTAATCGCGGGGGTAGCGCAGATTCAGAAAGCGCAACACGTGTTCATTCATGAAGTAAAACCAGAAGAACCCGCGATACTCCCCCGGCCCGCTATGCATCGTGAAATTGAGGTAAGGCGGCATTCGCAAGGTCGCGAGAACGTGCCAGGGCGCCGCGATCACTAGGAAAATGCCTACTCCAGAGAACAAATGGAGTCGCTTCCACACCTCGCGGGAAAGTAATTGCCTGGTTAGAACGAGATACGCAAGAATTCCTCCCACAGGCACGACCAGCGCGATCAAACCTTTCAGCATCACGCCCACGCCAAGGCTCGCGGCCAGCACCGCCGCCCACCGCCGCGGATGCGCCTCTTCCAAGTCTGCCGCCCGCTGGAAAGCCCAATAGGCTAGACAGGTTGTCAGCGTCAGCATCACGTCCGGTATCTGGATTCGCGTGAATAGAAACAGGCCCACGCAAGTAGCGATCACCAGGCCCGCGTAATATCCGGCCCGCTCCTCAAATGCCCAGCGTCCATAGCGGTATACGACCCACGCCAGGAGCACCGCGGCCAGCGCCATCGGAATACGCGCCGCCCAATCGTGCACACCGAACACCCGAAAGGAGTTCGCCATCAACCAGTAGATCAGGGGGGACTTCTCGACGTAGGGCACGCCGTCCAGGTGGGCGATCACCCAATCGCCACTGTCCAGCATGTTTCGCGCGATTTGTGCCTGCACGGCGTCGACGTCGTCCATCAAGGACGGCGGCGACACGATGCAGCCGAAAAAAACGACGGCGGCCAGCGCGATTAGGCGAGCACTCGTGCTGAAACGATCTCCTCCACCGCTCCCGGCAGACTCACTTCGCTTGACGTCTGAATATTCCAGTGTTTGATCCATAAGAAGAGAATCATGAGGCTCCACAGGTGGAAGCCCACGTTCGTGCGGCGTTCCATGTGATCGCTCTTCAGGCGTTCAATCGCCCCAGTGCGAAACAGGCCATTCTCCCTAACGGCCGCGGGGCTCAGAATCTCTTCCAGAAACCCTCGCAAGGGTCCGCGCAGCCAGTCGTGCGTTGGAATGTCCAATCCCGTTTTACTGTGGTGCAGCACACTTTTCGGGAGTTTCGATCTCATCAATCGCTTCAGGATCACTTTTTGCCGCCGGCCGCTGACCTTGAACCGATCCGGCAGGCTAGCGGCAAATTCGATAATACGGTGATCCAGATAGGGTGGGCGCACTTCCAGGGAATGCGCCATGCTCATGCGGTCCACTTTCTGCAACAAATCGTCCGCCAGGTAATATCGTTGGTCAAAAGTCAGAAAGCGGCTGAGGCTGCCATAGCCATTCGCTTTCGGCAAATCGCTCCCGAACAAGTCCTGCACTCGCGCTCGATTGGTTCGCAACAGCAGGTCCCCCTGCTGCGCCCGCGAAAACGACCCGTTCCAGTAGGCATGCGCTTCATCCGGAGAAAGCAGCGATCCCTCCAGGAACCGCTTCATCTTGTACTCGAAGCTGATTTTGTCGTCGGAAACCGGCCAGTAATTCAGTGCGTTGAGAAGCGAGCGTCGGGCCGCTTCCGGCAACAGCCTGGCGTAACCCGCAAGATGGTCCGCGCGATACGTAATGTATCCGCCGAAGAGCTCGTCCGCTCCTTCACCGCTCAGCGCGACGGTGACTCGTTGCCGGCTGAGCTTCGACAAAAACCACACCGGCAACGCCCCCGCATCTGCAAACGGCTCATCCGAGTAGTACGCCACGTCCTCGATCGCGGATGGCAGGTCCAGTTCCGGGTTCAAATCGAGTTCCTGATGGTCGGTCTGATATTTGTCCACGAGCTCATGGATGTAGGAGGTTTCGTCGAAACTCCGGCCGCGAAACGTGATGGAAAATGTCTTGAGTCGCTGCGTGCTTGCTTGCGCAGCATAGTGCAGCAACGCCGAGGAATCGATGCCCCCGCTCAGCCAAATCCCTACCGGCACGTCCGACAACAAATGGTCTTGCACCGACTTCTTCAGGAGTCCATCGAGTTCCTTTTCCGCGTCGCCCAGCGTCCAATCCTGTTCCCGTCCGCGCGGCAGCTTCCAATAGCACTCTTCCAGCACCATGCCGTCGCGCCACTCCAACATGTGCCCAGGCCGCAATTTCTGGATTCCGTCGATAAGCGTGAACGGCCCCGGCACGTAGTTGAGAGCCAGGTAATGATGGAGCGCGCTGTGATCAAGCCGCCGGGGAATTTCCGGGTGGGACAGGATCGTCTTCAACTCCGACCCAAAATAAATGTCCCCGCCAAATCGGCCGACGTACAAAGGCTTGATTCCAACGCGGTCACGAACCAGAACCAGCCGACGCTCGTCCTCATTCCAGAAGGCTGCCGCGAACATACCACGCAGCCGGCGAAAGCACTCCGTGTCCCACTGCAAGAAGGCACGCAGTAAGACTTCCGTATCGCTTTCGGTCGAAAACGTGTGGCCCAAATTCTGCAGTTTTTGACGCAATTCGCGGTAATTGTAGATTTCACCGTTGAAGACCAGGACGGTCTTCCGGTCGTCGCTGAAAAATGGCTGGGCTCCCGCTTCCAGATCGATGATCTTCAACCGCACCGCGCCCAGAGACACGCTCTCGGACTCGTAAGTGCCCTGCTGATCGGGCCCTCGATGGATTAGGAGGTTTGTTGCTTCCCGGATTGCGGACCGATTAAATACACGTCCACGGTGCGTATAGCCCGATATGCCACACACGAAATGTTGCCCCCAATTTTACGCCGGGAAAGACCTTCTCTCCTGCTTTCCTGGCGCACTCCGTATGTGCGATTTAGAAGCGCCCTGTGCTCCCACGGGTTGCCCGTAGGCCTCCGGTCGTCTGTACGGAAGAGGTCTAAACCGCCTAAATACTTGTCATGGATAGTAAACTACCGTGATGTGGAAAAGGTAACTTTTCTGCGCCGATCCTCGTAACCAACACGGCCGCCCCTGAAACCTGCGAATTTAGCGGCAAATTAACGGAAAACGGTTATCCTCACGGTTATCCTCGTGGCACAGCGATGCAGGCCGAACCCGGCTGCTTTCGACGAAACACATACGGCTCCTTCGCCTGGGCCAATATCAGAAGGGAACGCAACCGATGCAAATTCGCCCGGAGAACCACTCCACTCCACGCAGCCGCTCCCTGTTTTCGAGCGCCACTCTCCTGATTGGTCTGTGCGTAATCGCTTTTTTTCTCGCAAGCCCGGGCACGATAAGCGCGCGAGCCACTACTGCGCTCCCACCCGATACCGAGTCTCCTGCCGCCGACACTCAGGCAGACTTCGAACGGCGGCTTCGTACGCTCGAAGCGGAAGTGGCGGAACTGAAGCGCCTCCTTACGGCCAATACCCCGGCT
>Ga0210409_10008783_pt1 | contig 10257 bp, 6 predicted proteins | sample IncBWH17MmetaG_FD_161649 | JGI IMG/M metagenome (GOLD analysis project Ga0210409, IMG submission 161649) | Forest soil microbial communities from Barre Woods Harvard Forest LTER site, Petersham, Massachusetts, United States - Inc-BW-H-17-M | ecosystem: Environmental > Terrestrial > Soil >...
CGATCTCATTCCACTGCTCGAGCACCGCCGCGGAAGGTCCGAGCGCCGGCTTCGGCGGTTCCATCTTTTTCGCTGCTTCCTGCGCCAACATCGGCAGCACGGCCAGCCCTGCCGCCAATACCAGCCCCCCAATCGCATTCCACTTCTTCATAAGTGCTCTCCTCCGTTTCGCCCCAGACAGGCCGGGGCGTCCTCTCCATCAGACGGGCCATCTCGCAAAGTGTTTCGAACGACGGAGTCTTGGCGTGACTGGCGTCTCGTGGGCGTCCATCTTACTCAGGAAACCGCCGCCCGTCACACCAAATTCCACACGCCCGGGCGTGCTAAACTTGATGTTTGTACCCTTGGGGGATTTCACTGTGAATTGGGCTTTTTTGCTGTTGCGCATCGCCATCGGATTGAGCATCTTGACGCTGCTGTTTCTCTCCCAGCGCTTCTGGTATCGCTCCCTGTGGCGCCTCACCTCAAACTGGGGCCAGGTCTGGCTCCGCGTTGCCGCCAGGCTCGCCTACGTCGCCATCCTTCTGATCGTCATTGCCACCTTATTCGAAGGCGTCAGCCTCGGCCGCGGCCGCATCATTCCCCGCGCCTCAATGATCGCTGTCTTTACTGGGCTTTGGTTTTTCAGCGCGCTCTTTGCCTATGTTGCGGTCAAGATGGTTCACGGCGTGGAGCGTGTCTGGCGCTGGTTGCGCAGAGCGGCGAGTGCAAGAGTTCCAGTGGTATCACTCGCAACGGCGAATGCGGCCGCCATCCCTGTCGCTGCCGAAACCGTCGCCGACCCCGGCCGCCGCTACTTTTTCCGTGCCGCCACTGCCGCCGCCGGCGCCGCTCCCTTTCTCGGCGCAATGTACGGTTTTGCCGCAGAGCGCCTGAACTATCAGGTCCGCCGCGTTGAAATTCCCATGCACAATTTGCCGCCTGCGCTCGACGGCATGAAGATTGTCCAGATCAGCGACATTCACCTGAGCAGCTATATGACTCGCTCCCAGCTGCGCCGCGCCGTGGACATGGCCAACGATCTCGGCGCCGATCTTGCCATCGTCACCGGCGACCTCATTACGGGCATGGGCGATCCCATCGCGGATGCCGTCGACGAAGTCCGTCGCTTGTACGCCCCGCTCGGCACCTGGGGCTGCAACGGCAACCATGAAATCTACGCGCGCGTCGAAGACGAAGCCGCTTATCTCTACGCTCAGGCAGGGATGAAGCTTCTGCGTCATGAAAACACGCAGATCACTTTCAAAGGTGCGCAATTCAATCTCATTGGCGTGGATTACCAGCGCGAGCGCACAAACCGCGGCCAGCGCCAGCAAACTCTGGCCAATGTTGAGGCGCTCGTTCGCCGCGATATGCCCAACATTCTACTCTCTCACAATCCAAACAGCTTCAATCGTGCCGCCGAGCTCGGCATCGAGCTTTCCCTTGCAGGCCACACTCACGGCGGCCAAATCCAGGTCGAAATCCTTGACCATCGCCTCAGCCCCGCGCGATTCATCACCGACTATATCGCAGGCCTCTACCAGCGCCCTCTTTTCGCCCCGGCCGTCAATGAACGTGCTGCTTCGAAGGCTTCAGCCACCCACGCCTTGAGCCCCTCCCTCTTCGCCTCAACTTCGGCTCCCATGGCCCAAATTTACGTAAACCGAGGCCTCGGCACGGTCGGCGCTCCAGTACGCCTGGGTGTCCCTCCCGAAATCAGTCTCATCGTCCTTCGCCGCGCCTAGGCTGGGGCTCCGCTGAAATCAGTTTTTCGTGAACGTTCCCGGGCACCGTGGAATTAGAATCTGCGGACTTCCGTATCCTATAACGTTCTGGATTCAATTTTCAGAAACCGGCTCTTCTTCAGCCTGCTGCAAGTCGCTTGTTCTCAATTCGAATGGGCTATTGTAAATAGGGTGACTATTGGTAGCCAGCTTGCATCCAACCCTCGTTGGTCCAGCCGGGCGGAGGCTCGTTCGCGAACGCGTGGGACGTGTTTCGCTTCGAAAATCTCGCTTTGGAAGGATTCTCAAATGCTGTCTATAGATAGGTCCTGGAAGTTTCTTCCTGTCTTTGCTTTTTCGCTTTTCTTGCTCCCATCTGTAACACAAGCGCAACAATACAAACAAACAAACCTCGTTTCCGACATCGTCGGTATGGCCCCAACCATCGACCCCAACCTGAAAAATCCCTGGGGACTGACGCGCTCCTCCACGACTCCCGCTCGTGCCGGAAGTCCCTTTTGGATCGGCAATAACAATTCCGGGACCTCTAGTCTGTTCACTGGCACCGGGAATCCTGCCAACATCTTTACGGAATCCGGCGGCGCCTCCGGAAACTTCATCACCGTTCCCCCTCCGGGCTTCGCACCAGCGGGAACGCAATCCGCTCCCACTGGCGTGGTATTTAACGGCAGCCCCACTGATTTTCTGCTGAACAAGGGCACACCGGCGGGCCAAGCCGCTGCTTTTATTTTCGCCACCGAGGACGGCACGATTTCCGGCTGGAACCCTGTTGTGAACCTTGCTGCTGGCGGCAAACCTCCGTCGATCAATGCTGTGCTCGAAGTGGACAATTCCGATAAAGGCTCTGCGAATGGCGCCGTCTACAAGGGCGCAACTTCCGGTGAGATCAAAGGGCAGCGTTTCCTCTACGTCACCAATTTCCGTTCCGCTAAAGTCGAAGTCTACGACACGAATTTCAATCGCGTGCGCCTGGGAGAGGATGCCTTTGATCCCGACGGCGATGGTGATCGTGACGGTGACGATCACATCCCTCATGGTTTCGCACCCTTCAACATTCAGAATATCGGCGGTGTGCTCTTCGTCACCTATGCTAAGCAGGACGCGGCAAGGCACGATCCCGTCGGTGGGGATGGCGCCGGCTTCGTCGAAATCTTCACCCCAGAGGGCAAGCACATCGGCCATCTCGAGCACGGCGACTGGTTCAACGCGCCGTGGGGCGTGGTGTGGACCACCCGCGATTTCGGCGAGTTCAGCAACGCCATTCTCGTCGGTAATTTCCGCAGCGGATGGATCGCCGCGTTCAACGGCTTCACCCACAAGTTCCTCGGTTTTGTGAGGAATCCCGACAATTCACTCATGTTCATCGATGGTATCTGGTCGATCACCTTCGGGAACGACGCGAATGCCGGCCCGGCCAACACTTTATTTTTCACCGCCGGAATCAACAATGAAAACGACGGCCTCTTCGGCACCATCACTCCCGTCAATGGCCTCGACGGCGACGAAGAATAATCCGTCCAGTCTCACAAAACAAAAAAATTAAACATGGAGACGGCAGGGCCGGCCAAGGCTCCCTGCCGTCTCCTTTTTTTTCGCTATAAATTTCTCCGCAAATGCTTTTCAGCCCGGCGTCAATGCTAGAATCTCCTCACGCCAATTCAGCCGATGCCTATTCGAGAAAAAAATTACTGGGCGACCACCGTCGAGTCGCCTGCTCTCGCTGCCGCGCCGGAACTTCCCGATTCTGTGGACGTTGCCGTTGTGGGCGGCGGATTCTGCGGCCTCTCCGCGGCGCGCACGCTGGCCAAGCGCGGCGTGAGTGTCGTGGTGCTCGAAGCCGAAACCATCGGGTGGGGAGCGAGTTCCCGCAACGGCGGCATGGTGCTTACCGGGATGAAACTTCCCGCGCCGACGTTGATCAAGCGTTACGGAAATGAAGTGGTGCGCAAGATGTATGCCGCTTCGCTCGAGACGATCGATTGCGTCGAGCAAATCATCCGCGAAGAAAAAATTGAATGCAACTTTTCGCGCTGCGGCCACCTCGAAGTGGCCTGCAAGCAGGCGCATTTCGATGGCTACCAGGAAACTGCCGCGCTCACCAAGCGTGAATTCCGCCATGAGCTGCGCATCATCCCAAAAAGCGAACTGCGCTCAGAAATTGGCTCAGACATTTATTTCGGCGGCATGGTCGATGAAGCGAGCGCGGGGTTGAATCCCGCGCGATACGTCGCGGGGCTGGGGCATGCCGCGCAGCGCGCGGGCGCATGCCTTTTCGAGCACACGCGCGTTACCTCTATTGAGCAAGAAATGAAAGTCGGCGCGCGTAAATTCCGCGTGAACACTTCATGCGGTTCGGTCACCGCGCGAGAAGTGATACTCGCGAGCGGCGCATACACGACGCAGGCTACTCCGGCGCTGCGCAAAAAAATCATTCCCATCGGTTCGTACATCATTGCAACTGAAGTTCTGCCGGCTGCTCTAGCGAACGAACTCAGCCCGCGCAATCGCATGATTTACGACTCCAAACATTTCCTCTACTACTACCGGCTCACGCCGGACAACCGCATGCTGTTTGGCGGACGCGCCGCTTTTTTCCCAGCGACCGAAAATACGATTCGCCAGAGCGCCGAAATTCTTCGACGCGGCATGGTTAGCGTGTACCCCCAACTGCGCGACACGAAAATGGAATTCGTGTGGGGAGGCACGCTCGATTTCACTCTCGACGTGATGCCGCACGCCGGAAAAATCGACGGCATGTATTTCGCCATAGGATTTGCGGGACACGGCGTGGCCGCGGCAACCTGGTCTGGCGCAAAACTCGCCGGACTGATTTGCGGCGAGTCCAATGCTATTCCGTTCGACGGCATCAAGTTTCCTGGCGCGCCGCTGGGCTTGCGCAGCGGGAATACCTGGGCACTTCCCCTCGCTGGCGCGTGGTACAAAATCCTGGACTGGCTGACGTAGAACAGTTCCTAGTTCTAAATCATAAGTTTTTAGTGTTCCTCTGCGTCTCGGCATTAAGTTTCCCTCTGCCACCGTTAGACTTGCAGGCCTTTCTTCCGCATGGCGCGAAACACAAAATACATGGCGGGGCCGAAGAGGACGGGGACGGGGCCCCACTTGCGCGCGAAGGGGTCGCTGGCCACCAGCGCGACCACGCTCATCAGCAACGGCGCGACGATGACGTAGAGCAAGCCGGCGCGGCCCCAGGGAATGCGGAAGGGGCGCGGGAGCTCCGGCTGCGTCTCGCGCAGCCGCCAAGACGCCAGCACTGTCAGAATCGTGACGCCGATGCGCAGCCAGACGTAGATGGTCAAAAGTTGCACCATGGTTCTTTGCGCGAGCAGTGCGTAGATGACGCAGGACGCGATGATGGCGATCCACGGCGTGCCGTAGCGCGGATGGCGCGCCGCGAGCACCGGCGGCAGGTAGCCGTCCTCGGCCATGGTGGAAGGCATGCGCGTGCTGGTGAGCACGGTGGCGTTCAAGAGCGAAAGATTGGTGATCATCGCCGCGATGGTCATGGCGAAACCCAGCCATCGCCCTCCGATCAAAAGTGCCGCATCGGAAAAATATCCGGTGTGCCATTTCTCCCAATTTCCGAGCGCGGCGAGCGAGAACATCGTTGGGAGAAAGTACGTGGCGATGGAGAGCGGCACGACAATGGCCAGCGCGATGGGATAACTGCGCTGCGGATTTTCCACTTCTTCGGCGACGCTGGAAACTTGTTCGTAGCCGGAGTACAGCCACAAGCCGAGCGCCAGCCCTGCTCCGAACACCTGAAACGGCGGAACGTGCGGCAGAATCAGCGGAGTAAAGGGGTTGTGGTGCCACTTCGTGGCAGCGATAGCGCAGAGCGCGACGATGGGCAGCAGAATGGAAATCTCCAGGATAGTTGCGACCGTACCGACCATCTTAATGCCACGTACATTGATGTAGCCGATAACAGCGATCACCGCGAGCGCAACGGCGTAGTGCTTCCTTCCGGTGAGCACGGGGAAGAAAAACGAAAGGTAGTCGGTGAACAGCACAGCGTATGCGGCTACCAGAAGAAACGAAGCGGTCCAGTTCCACCAGCCGGCCAGGAATCCCCAGAAGTCGCCGAACCCCGCGCGGACCCAGCGGTAAAAGCCGCCTTCGACGGGAATCGCGGTAGTCAGCTCCGCAGCCACCAGCGAAACGGGAATGCACCAGAAAAACGGAATGAACAGATGATAGAGCAGCGTGAGCCCCGGCCCGCTGGTGGTGACCATGTCCTCGAGGCCAAAGGGTCCGCCTGTGGCGTAGGCGTACATCACAAAGACGAATGGCAAGAGCGATGCCTTGCGCAGGGCGGCGCGCGTTGCGTTGGGTTTGCTGGTGGTGGATGAAATGTTGGCTGGCCTCGTTCCCGACGTAGGGCGAATTTGTGCCGCAGAGAGTAGCGCACTAGGCCGCGTGATGGGAAATGACCCGACAAAGTCGGGTGGGCTCGTGACCTCCTAGCTCGATGCGCCTTCGGTGCGGAGGCGGGCGATGACCAGGCGGATTTCTTCGTATGGGATTTCGGGAGGGAGAACTTCTTTTAGGGGTTTAAGGCGGTCCATGCCGAGTTGCCGGCAGGCGGCGGCGATTTGGTTGTAGCGATCGGGGGCAAGCCAACCGGGTTGGAAGGTGGCTTCGCCTCGTTCGATGAGGTCGGCGACGAGGGAGACGACGGCGCGGAGGGTGCGGGAACGAATTTGGGCGATTTCCTCAAAGGTGTGGCCTTCTTCGAGGAGGCGCAGGGTTTCTTTGGCGGGGGAGGAGACTCTTAGTTTGCCATCGTTAGTGGCGCGTTCGCCTTGGCGGAAGCGGCGGAGGGCCTCAAGGATTTCGTTGCCGTACATTTCGACGCGTTTATCGCCGAAGCCGGAGATGCGGCGGAGTTCCTGAAGATTTGACGGTTTCGCGAGGCACAGATCCACGAGAGCGGAATCGTGGAGCACGGCGAAGGCGGGGAGGCCTTTGTCGGTGGCCAGCTTTCGGCGCCACTCTCGCAAATATTCTTTCAATTCCAGATCGAGCGCGCCCAAGGATGCGCTCGAGTCAGGGAGCTGCGCGGTCGCGCGGGGAGATTCTATTCTGCGCGGCGCGGTACGTTTGTTTCGCGACGATTGCAACTCGATTTCCAGCCAGTCCGGTGGCGCTGCGCAGGCGTCGCAGTTGCCGCAGGATTCCCATTTGGGAGTTTCGCCGAAGTGCTGGCAAATGTGGCGCTGGCGGCACGCGCCAGAATTCACGAAGCTCTCGACTTCGCGATAGCGCTCCCACGCACGATCTCTCTCGGCGCGGTCTTCGATTTTTCCGTTGAAGTAGGCGTGGAGCCCAGCGTCTTTTTTTTGCCAGAACAGAAAGCAATCGGCGGGGAGGCCGTCACGGCCGGCGCGGCCTGCTTCCTGGTAATACTGCTCGACGCTCTTCGGAAGTGCGAGATGGATGACGGCGCGCACGGCGGGTTTGTTGATGCCGAGGCCGAAGGCCATGGTGCCGACGAGGATGCGAACTTCGTCGGCCATCCACTTTTCCTGGTTTTCGCGACGGGCGCGGGATTCCATCTGGCCGTGGTAGCCGATGGCGGCGGTGCCGTTTTCCTCGAGGAAGTCGACGGTTTCGCCGACGCGCGCGATGGTGGGCGCGTAGACGATGACGCTGCCGTCGGAGACTTGCTTGACGGCGCGAAGGAGGAGTTCGTCCTGCGTGCGGGCGTTGGACTGGCGAACGATGTAGCGGAGATTGGGGCGGCGGAAGCTGGCGATGTGTTTGAAGGGATCGCGGAGGCGGAGCTGCTCGATGATGTCGCCGCGAACGCGCTTGGTGGCGCTGGCGGTGAAGGCAGCGATGGGGAGATCCGGAAAAAGCTCGCGAAGGCGGCTGAGCTGGCGGTATTCGGGGCGGAATTCGTGGCCCCATTCAGAGATGCAGTGGGCTTCGTCGATAGCGAAGAAGGAGATGGGGAGGCTCTTGAGCCAGTCGACTGTGTTGCCGAGGGCGACGCGCTCTGGGGACAGATAAAGGAGCTGATATTTGCCAGTAGAGGCTTGCTGGAGGATGTGGGCGCGGTCTTCGGGGGGTGTGGCGGCGTTCAGGCAGGCGGCGGAGATGCCCATTTGGAGGAGCTGCGCGACCTGGTCCTGCATGAGGGCGATGAGCGGGGAGATGACTACGGCGGTATGGCTTCCGGCCAGGACTGCGGGTAGCTGGTAGCAGAGCGATTTGCCGCCCCCGGTGGGCATGATGACGCAGGCGTCGCGGCCTGCGGCGAGGCTGCGGACGATGGCTTCCTGGCCGGGACGGAAGGATTCATAGCCCCAATAGCGGTGGAGGGCTTCGTAGAGGGTGGCACTGTCTTCGTACACGGGGGTATCCTCGCGGGTTCGATGGGCGAGGGCAGGTGCGGCAGCCATGAGGAACTCCAAGGCCCGGAAAAGAAAGGGCGCGGACATTTTCGCTTTTGTTTCGCCACATGTCAAGTGCCAATTTTGACAAAGATAATGAACGGCGGAAAGAGGGCGGGCGCGTGGAGACGAGCGAAGGGCGGCGAGGCTGCGAGAAATCAATCAGAAGCGATTGGTGTGGTAACCGTAGAGATTGCCGGTGATGGAGAGGACTTGGGGGATGGGTGCGAGCTTATGCCAGCGACGAGAGTGGCTCATTTTCCAACTGAGCCAGTTGACGCCAGTGGCTAGGGCCAGGCCGGTGGCGTAGTAGGCGGGGGCGGGGAGATGGACAAAGGGTTTTGCGAGAGGGTCGGTTTCGTACCACCAGGGAGAAGATCGCACGGCCAGAGTTTGATGCATGTCGAGGATAGCGGCGGTGTAGACGCCGGCGCTGAGGAAGATAAATTTCTTTTCGGAAAGATGCGGCAGGAATGTGCGCCGCGCCTGGATTGGGGGTCGCGCGGGAAAACACGCTGGCGGCGTGGAATTGGAGTCCGCCGGATGGGGCGCGGGGAGCAACGTAGAGGGAGTCGGTTTTGCCGGGAACGGCTGGGTTTGAGGAAAAGCGAAGGATGCAGCGAAGAGCGCAGCCGGGAGCGCTGCGAGAAACGTGAGGATTCGAAGCGATCGAGAATTCATGAGGAATCTTTTTTTGCCGATGCAGAAAAATTTCTGAGCGGCGGTTCCCAAGGAATTCGAGATGGTGACTGATGCAAAGGAGAAGGAAGAATCGTTTAGAAGGGGGCAATTGTTTGGCCATGTCGTGCGGGTGCGCATGGATGGGTTCGCGGGAATTCTTTCTTCCGAAGAAGTCTTCTCTTTCGTTCCACATCCGGTTCGTCGACTGCATTCTTAGAGTTTGCTTAGAGAAAATCTTCCAGGGAAGATTTGACGCGAGAAAGCGGATTCGCTGACCATTTTGAAATTGTGGATGGTGAACTTCTCGAATGGGGAAGCAGTGCCCTCGGCGCCGCGAAAGTTGCGGCACCTCTCACCGGGTGCCATAATTCAGCTTCGAAGTGACGAGTTGCGAGTTCCGCGTGGGGCAGATTTTTTGCAAAGGTGTGGGGGAGTTCTGGGGGATTTATGGCGCTGAGAGATAAGTGGGTGGAAGCGAGAGTCAAAGAAGGTGCGAGTGCGAACGGGTCGAGAAACCTGTCGCAGATGCACCTGGCGCGGCAGGGCGTGGTTACGGAGGAGATGCGCTATGTGGCGAAGCGCGAGAAGCTGGAGCCGGAGCTGATTCAAAGCGAAGTGGCGCGCGGGCGGATGATCATTCCCGCGAACGTGAATCACCGGAACCTGGAGCCGATGGCGATCGGGATCGCCAGCAAGTGCAAGATCAATGCGAACATCGGGAATTCGGCGACATCGTCGAACATTGATGAAGAGCTGAAGAAGCTGCACCACGCGGTGCACTATGGCGCGGACACGGTGATGGACCTTTCGACGGGTGGAGATATCCCGACGATTCGAAAGGCGATTATCGAGGCTTCGCCGGTGCCGGTGGGGACGGTGCCGGTGTATGAAGCGATTTCGCGGGTGCGGCGGCCGGAAGATTTGACGATTGGGCTGATGCTGGAAGTGATTGAGGAGCAGGCCGAGCAGGGCGTGGATTACATGACGATTCACGCGGGAGTGCTGCGGGAACATGTGCCGCTGGTGCGGAAACGGATTACGGGGATAGTGAGCCGTGGCGGGTCGCTGATGGCGCACTGGATGGAACATCACAAGAAGCAGAATTTTCTGTATGAAAATATCGAGGACGTTTGCAAGATTTTCAAGAAGCATGACGTGAGCTTTTCGTTTGGCGACGGGCTACGGCCGGGTTGCATTGCGGACGCGAGCGACGAGGCGCAGTTCGCGGAATTGAAAGTGCTGGGCGAGCTGACCACGAAAGCGTGGGAGCACGACGTGCAGGTGATGATCGAAGGGCCGGGGCACGTGCCGCTGGATAAGATCAAGGAGCAGGTGGACAAGGAGATGGAATGGTGTCACGAGGCGCCGTTCTACACGCTGGGGCCGCTGGTGACGGACATTGCGCCGGGGTACGACCACATCACCAGCGCGAT
>Ga0210409_10008786_pt1 | contig 10256 bp, 8 predicted proteins | sample IncBWH17MmetaG_FD_161649 | JGI IMG/M metagenome (GOLD analysis project Ga0210409, IMG submission 161649) | Forest soil microbial communities from Barre Woods Harvard Forest LTER site, Petersham, Massachusetts, United States - Inc-BW-H-17-M | ecosystem: Environmental > Terrestrial > Soil >...
CTTATGCGCATTTTATGCTGGTGAACCTGTATGCGAAGACTTATGTGCCAAACGGAACAAACAATTCACCTGGTATCCCATTCCTTACTGCTCCGGAGACTGTCGTTTCAGGCAAATACAGCCGGGAGACTGTCGAAGAGACCTATGCTAAGATTGAGAAGGATCTGACTGATGGAATGCCATTAATAGATAATTCAGTATACAAATCTGCGCCAAAGTATCATTTTACATTGAATGCAGTAAACGCTTTTGCTGCAAGGTTCTATTTGTTTAAAGGTGATTTTGCTAAATCCATTATGTATGCCGGCAAAGTTTTGACCAGTCCTGACCAGATCAAGCCCATGTTAAGACCCTGGAATACGATCTATCAAAATGCAGCTTTTGACGCATTTAACATCATGTTTACGCAATCTTCCCAAAACTCAAATTTATTGATGGGAGAAGCCAATTCCGTATGGGCAAGAAGTCACTATATCAGATATGGTTTTGGAAGAGCGACTGCCGCCGCTACCGTAAGTGCAGCTAATGTAACCGGAGGGGAATTTGCTTATCGGGGTACAGGCCCATACATTGAGCCATTTTTTACAGCCTATAAGTTTAAAGAGTTGTTTTTTGAAAGTAAAATCGGTTCGGGCTTTGGAGATCCCTATATCATGGTGCCCTTGCTTACTGTTGATGAGTTGTTGATGAACAGAGCAGAAGCTTATGCATCCAGTAACCAGTTTGATTTAGCCCTGCAGGATATCAATACTTTCCTGAGCACCAGGATAAAAAATTATAATCCAGCAGCACATACGGTCACTTTGGCTAGAATTGCCAGTTTTTACAACATCGCAGATCCAAAAGAAGGTTTGATTAAAACCATTCTTGAGCTGAAAAGAGCAGAGTTTATTTCTGAAGGGATCAGATGGTTTGATTTAAACAGACATGGTTTAACGATCAGACATTCTATGCTGGATGCAAATGGAAAAACAACTTTTATTGAACTTGGAAAAGATGATCCAAGGAGATTATTTCAATTGCCTGAAGCGGCAGTGAAAGCTGGTTTAACGCTTAATCCTAGATAAGAAAGAAGATGAAAAAGATATTTTTATATGCATTGATATTGGGCACAGGTCTGATGTCCTGCAAGAAAGAAAAAGCATTGGATGTAGATCTTAATAAATCTAATTTGGATAGTTATAAAGATAACGATACAGACAAATGGCTAAAAGCAAACTTCCTGGATGTGTACAATATGGAAGTGATGTATCGCTTTGACCGTTTCCAGATTGACCTTGATAAAGATGCGGTTCCTGTAATCGAAGCAAAGGTAAGGCCCATGATGGAGGCTTTCCGTTCGGTTTATATTACACCGTATCTGAACATTGCCGGGAAAAACTTCTTTATGCCAATTGTGCCTAAGGAAGTGGCTTTGTTTGGAAGTGCTCAGTATAGGACCGAAGATCATACCCGGTTATTAGGAACAGCTGATGCAGGAAGACAGATCAATCTATTTGAGGTAAACAATTTTGATCCAAATAATTTTGGTGACTTTCTGGAGAAATTCCATACCATCCATCATGAGTTTACCCATATCCTAAACCAGAATATTCCAGTTCCTCCGGGTTATGAAGAAGTTTCAAATAATTATGTTGGTGCGCAATGGATACAACGAACAGAAGAAGAAGCACAAAGTCTTGGTTTTATTACGCCTTACGCCAGGATGAATAAAAATGAAGACTTTGCAGAGATGACCGCTACTTTGCTAGTTGAAGGGCAGGATTATTTTGATGTGTATGTGAACTCTGCCAATGCAGATGGTAATGCAAAATTAAGAGCGAAAGAGCGGATTATTGTGGATTACTTTAAAGCCAGTTTTGGCATGGACTTCCGGGCCCTGCAAGCTGAAGTTAAAAAGGCCATAGCCGGATTAACTACTGGATCACTTTTATCTGCCGCAGATCTTTTTTCTGGCGGGGTGTTTAAAGGCGTTGGAATCGATAGATCTGCGACGAGCCAGTCAACCGCTTTTACAACATCTTTTGATGCAGCAGTAGCTGCATCCCCTATCCCTCTTTCTCCCCAATTTGAATTGGTATTTGCAGATGCAACCAGAGTAAACAGAACAGATATGATCCTCAAATTTAAAGGCGGGGGCTACGATTTTTGGTTTAATCTGAAGGCAACCTATACAGGTAGCAATGTGAAATTTGTGCTTTCTGATTCAGGTACGAGTACCCCATATGCAAATGGGAACGTGATTAAGACATCAATTAAACCATTACTCGATTATTTTACGACCAAAACATTTAAAATTGACTGGATTGAAAATATAATACCTGGCTCAAAAGATAAACAACTTGGTTTTATAGATACATCAAACAATAAACTTGGTTTTTATGGGGCAGTTAGCCGGTATTAAAAAATATAAATGATGAAAAAGATATTTGTAATCAGTCTTTTTGCAATACTGTTCATGCAGGCCTGTAAAAAGGATCAACAACTTGTTGATGGAAAAAAGCCCGAGGAAAACGTTTCTGAGGCACTAGAGAAATACAGAAATGAGCTGATCAATACCCCAAATGGATGGATCGCTTATCTGTATACTAATGAAATAGGCGGTGGTTATAGTTTTTATCTGGATTTTAAAAAGGATAACGTTCTTAGTCTGAAGGCGGATTATATTTCCGGTTCAAGTCAAAGCACTTATAGGGTGAAACAGGTCATGGCTCCTTCTATTATTTTTGACACCTATAATTCCCTGCATTTATTGTCCGATCCGGATCCCTCTAAGTTTGGAGGAGAAACGGGTGTTGGTTACGGATCTGATTTTGAATTTGAGATCAGGTCGCAGGTAGGAGATACGATAAAACTTGTCGGTAAGAAGCGTCAAACGGAATTTATTTTGGTGAAAGCTACCGCTGCAGATAAGGCCTTTTATACAGATGGGGATCTCGAAGAGTTACAGACTTATTTAAAAGCGAATCCAAACTTATACATTCTTGATGAAAAGGATAATACCAAAAAGATGCAGGTAACTGTAAATACAGATGTTTCCAGCAGGCAGGTTAGTTTAGCTGTTGAAAATAATGGCGCGATTAGCTCCGCGAATGCATCCTTCTCTTTTTCACCCTCAGGACTCTTAAACAAAACCTTAACTTTTGGAGGAAATGTATTTACCCATTTTACCTGGGATAAAGCAAACAAGAAGTTATTTTGGCTAACTTCTACCGGGAAAAAATTTGAAGTATTTGTATCCGATAAGCCAATTATTCCGCTGCACTATTTAATGGGTACGGTTTCGTCTTCGATTAGCATACCAGGAACAACCACCCTGCCAGGTTCTGGCCAGACATTTATTACTGCATATAACCTGATGAGGTCTAGGATAACAGCTGGTTTTAGTGTTCCAACAATAGGCAGAGATCTGAGTTTCTCTTTTAATGATGCGAACAAAACGTTTACGGTGTCATTAATTGTTGTGCAAAACGGTACAAATGCCTTTGCTGCAAATTACACGTATAGTTACACCAAATCTGCTTCAGGAGAGTACAAATTTACCGGACCACCAGTAGTAGGGGGTGGAGCAGGTGCGGCCATACAAAGCATCATGAATGCCTTTATTTTAACCCGTTTAACAGCTCAGACTTTCACATTGGAATATTATGTGGATGCTGCTAATGGCAGAACCTTGGGCAACATGATCAGTAAAGATCAACCGTCCTTTAATATGACCGGACTCATTCAGTAAAAAACAAAACCGCTCTCTCTTCAAGCCGGACGTTTTCGTCCGGCTTTTTTATTTAATGACCTGTCATCCACAATTATTCCTTCTTCATTAACGTTCTTTACTTATATTTGCCATTATGAAAAGGATCGCATTTGTCTTCGTTTTTATACTGCTATCCACTATTGCAGTGCAACATACAGCCAGCGCGCAATGTGCCATGTGTACCATCAGCGCAGAACAGGGTGTTAAAAATGGCAATACCCAAAGTAAGGGCCTGAATACGGGTGTACTTTATCTGATGGCTATTCCTTATTTGTTAATTGGCGGATTAGGTGTGTTGTGGTATGTGAAATACCGTAAAAAAACGATGACACTGAAACATGATTAAGCCTTCCACCTTCCAGTTTTTAAAAGACGTATCCCTGAACAACAACAGGGAGTGGTTTGCTGAACATAAAGGAGAATATGAGGAAGCACGGGAAGATGTATTACAATTGGTACAACTGCTGATTCCCGAAATTGCTAAAGCAGATCCACTTTTTTCTGCGGAGACAGATCCCAAAAAATGCGTACTCCGGATTTATCGTGATGTCAGGTTCAGTAAAAATAAGGACCCTTACAAAACCAATTTCGGGATCTGGTTCTCTGCCCGCACCAAAGGAGGAAACGAACCAGGATATTATCTTCATCTGCAACCGGGAAACTGTTTCATCGCAGGAGGTTACTGGATGCCGGAAGCACCGCATCTGAAGCTGATCCGTCAGGAAATAGATTATAATATTTCCGACTTTCTGGAAATTATACAGGAAAATAACTTTGCCAAAAACTTCAGATTCAGTATGGAAAATGCCCTGAAAAATGCACCGAAGGGATACGATCCGGCAGATCCTAATATCGCTTACCTGAAGCTAAAGAGTTTTGAAGTAATCAAAGAACTTAAAGAAGAGGATTTTTTTAAATCCAATATCGTTGATAAGTTGAAAAATTATTTCGAAACCATTTATCCATTAGTTGCATTTCTACGAAATGCACTGGAACAATAAAGACCAGTCTTAAAACAATAACCTTTAATTGATAAACCATTAATGAAACACACTTTCTTAGGCTTTGCCTTGATCCTGCTGCTCTCTTCTGTGACCTCCTGTGTCGTTTTATCACCCAAAAAATATAAAGCCCTTCTGGCCAGGGCCGACTCTTTAGATAAAGGATGGCTGGAATCGCAGTACAACGGTCAGACACTGGAAGCAACACTGGCCAAATTAAGGAAAGACACGGCATCACTTCATGGACAGATTGCTGACCTGCAGGGAAAATATGATGATGTAGACGGTAAATACGCGAAATTACGCAGCAATAGCACCAATGAGATCACCAAGCTCTCCGGAGACTTGAAAGCCCGGGAAAAGCGCTTAAAAGAGGTGGAAGAGATTTTGCGCAAACGTGATGAAGCAACCAACCAGCTGAAAGAAAAGCTGCAGGGTGCCCTGCTTGGCTTTACAAAAAGTGGCTTAAGTGTAGACATCAAAAACGGTAAAGTGTATGTTTCTTTAACCGATAAGCTCCTGTTCCCTTCGGGCAGTATCATTATAGATGAGAAGGGTAAACAGGCACTGACTCAATTGGCCGGAGTACTTAAGCAGCAACCGGAAATTAATATTGCGGTAGAAGGACATACCGATTCACAGAAAATTAATAACCTGGGGCAGATTAAAGACAACTGGGATTTAAGTGTACTGAGGTCAACTTCGGTGGTACGCTTCCTGACAGAAGTAGAAAAAGTAGAGCCGGTAAGAATGACAGCTACAGGTAAAGGGCAATACCAGCCGCTGGCGCCAAATACCTCAGCAGAGAGCAGGAGCAAGAACAGAAGAATTGAAATTGTACTTTCTCCTAAACTGGATGAACTGTATGATTTGATCAAACAATAGATATAAAAAAACCGGATGTTATAGACATCCGGTTTTTTTTATGTTTTGGCTTTTAATTAAAAAGGACTTTTGAGATCTTTAAAAACGGAGAGCACTAAATCCTTCTCAGACAATAAAAGCTCCGCTTCCGGTATTTCCCGGCTCCATTCAATATTCAGGTCCGGATCATTCCAGATGACCCCTATTTCCGATTCTTTATCGTAATAATTGCTTACTTTATAAGTAAAGATGGTATTATCTTCCAGGGTCAGAAAACCATGTAAAAAGCCTGGCGGTACCCAGAGTTGTTTATGATTTTCGCCACTCAGTTCTATGCTGTAATGCTGACCGTAGGTAGGGGAGTTTTTGCGTATATCAACCGCTACATCCAGCACTTTTCCTTGCAGCACACGCACCAGTTTGCCTTGAGCAAAGGGTGCTTTTTGGGCATGAAGTCCTCTTAATGTTCCTTTCTGCGAAAAGGACTGGTTGTCCTGAACGAAAGTGACATCAACGCCTGCTTCTGCTAAAATTCTTGCATTGTAACTCTCATAAAAGTAGCCGCGGTTGTCTTTCCATACTTTTGGTTCGATCACCAAAAGATCAGCAATAGGTGTCTGTAAAATATTCATAGTTATGCGATGTATTCCATTAAAGTACGGAAAGATACAAATCTATCTTTAAATCTGATGTTCAATTCTTCATCCAAAGCGGGCTCCTGGAGCTCCTTAAAAGTCAGGTAATTGGCCATATGTTCGGCTGTATACTGGCAGCAAAAAGTAATACCCTCATTTGGTGAATCCACTACCCGAAGTAGCTTATTGGAAATAAAAGCGCCTGTAGCCAGAGCTTTTGGAATGTGCATTTGCTGCATCCAGTCCAGCCATTCGGACGCAGATGCCTCTTCTACAATAAAAGTAACGTTGTATAATAACATGTTGCAAAGATAAGACTATAAGGGCATATTGTCTCCTCTAAGTTTTCTGTAAAATTTCCGCGCCTCAATGGTATACATACTTCCCGGAAAATCAGAGATCAGCTTCTGGAATAATTTTTTGGCTTCCTCTGGTTGTGCCAGCTGGTCCTGGTATAATCCTGCAAGAATAAAAAGTGCATCATCTGCCCACAAGCTTTCGGGATGCTGGGAGATCAGGTTTTGCAGAACAGGTGCAGCCAGGGCATAATTATGTTTTTTAATATAAATATTGGCTTTAGACATTTGCACATCATCCGAAAGGCTGTTTCCCGGGAACGAAATATTAATGCTGTCCAGCTTAGCAAGGGCCTTTTCCGGTAAATTTCTGAACTGCAGCATTTCTGCATCTGCATACATTTTTAGTGCGCTGCTGTCAGCAGGAGATTGCAGGTTATCGGAAAGGAGTAAACTCAAGTTCAGGGCATCATTGGCAATCAGCTGCGAAGTAGAGGCTTTAAGCACATCAGCCTGAGCTTTTGCATAGGCAAAATTACCCTGATAAAAGGAGAGTTTTGCAGAACGGAACCGGGCTTCATTTCCGATGTCCTGGTTCTCAAATTTTTTAGCCACTTGCTCATAGATCAGAAAGGCCTCCCAGGGTTCGTTATTCAGAATGTAAATATCGCCAAGACTCAGTTTGATCCGTCCGGCCTCCATTGGGTTTAAATTAGGAACTTTTAGGGCGTTCTCTAAAGCTTCCTCTGCTTTTGAAGGCGCATTTAAATAATAGGCCTGCAAATTGGCCCATCTCGTCATGGCAAAAAGCGTTTGTGTGGAAGAACCAAATTCTTTGATGAGGGCCTGATACTGATCTGCCAGTTCTGCAATCGCTGTTTTTTCGTAAGCGCCCTGCAGCAGCAACTGGTATTTTGTATCAATCAGCTGGATTTTTGACGGGAGATAATATTCATTCTGTGGCCCCTTGGCCAAAAGATATTCATAGGCCTTTATTGCTGAGGGGTAGGCATCGTTAGAAAGAAAAGTATTGGCCAGATTAAAAATTGCAGCATCATTTTGTTTGAGCCGCTTATTTTGGGCAACTAATTGCCTTAAAGCCATGTCAAATTCCCTCCGCTGTATGTATTGCCAGGTGAGCAGTTGGGTAAAAGTATCGTTGTCCGGTTCTTTCTGAAGCTTTTTGAGCAGGATGGTCTGAAGGATCAGATAGTCACCGTTTCCGTCAAATAAACTGGCCAGGTCTGCTTCGGCCTGAGGTAACATGGCAGGAGAAACAGACAGCGCATTAATATATTCATTAACAAGACCATCTTTGTCTTTTTTGAAACGGTATAGGTTCAGTAGTTCGGGCGCAAATAATTGTTCATTACCAAGAATCTTCCTGCCCTGCAAGAAGGCAGAAATTGCGAGGTCGTAGGCTTGAAAGCGGTAAAAATAACTGACATAGAAGCGGATCTTGTTTTCTTCTTTTGGAAGGAGGGAGATCACTTCAGCAAATGTTTTTAACGCTTTGTCCTGTTGTCCGCTTTCCTGGTAAACTTTGCCCAGTGAAATCTGGTATCCTAAATGGTCCGGCTGCTGTTTGATCATTTTTTTTGCCAGCTTTTCTGCTTCCGGATACTTTCTGGTCTTTAGCAAAGTACTGAGATAAAGATCAAAATAATTATCTGAGGAATTCTTTTCAAATAATTTTCCCAGCAATAGTGCCGCCTTTTCATATTCGCCCTGTTCATAAGCCTGATAAGCCGCAGCATCGTCATTAAGGACTTGTGCAAAAAGGCAATTGTACGACACACATAAGAAGATCAGGAGGCCAATACGTTTCATTTGGATGTTCTGTTTTCTGGGCTGGAATTAAACAATCAGGCTAATATACTTTAAATGTTACTTTGAATATAATTTGATGTGTTTCAAAAATGATTAATTTGACATACACAAGAACAATCCAAAGTAACAATATTGGTGTATAGCCTTTTTAGGAATAAGCCGATGTGTACCTTTGTAGGCTGATAACGATATGATAGCAATTAAAAGAAACCTTTGGTTATTTCTTATTCCCCTTTTCTTTGCCTGTAAACAGAAGGGAAAAGAAATTCCTGTGGCGGATTTCTTTAAATCACAAGACAAATCAGGATTCGGGCTTTCTCCCGATGGTAAAAGTCTGTCTTATTTTAAGCTGGAAGACAACAAGCAAAATATAATTATTGAAGATATAGCCAGTGGGGAAACCAGGCAGATCACCAATCTGACAGACAAAAATGTAAATTATTACACCTGGGTAAGTAACAATGATCTGGTTTATTATAAAAAAGACGATTCAGGACGGCAGATCGATGTGTTCATCATTGATAAGGAAGGCAGCAATGAACGTCAGCTGAATGACAATGAGCGCAGTAAAATGAAAGTGCTCAAAGATCAGTTGATTGACGACAAGTATTTGTTGGTTTCTTCCAATAAAAGAGATTCTACTGTATTTGATGTTTACCGTTTAAATGTACGGAACGGTAAAATGGAAATGGCAGTGAAAAATCCGGGAAACATCACCAATTGGTATGCAGACCCAAAAGCCAGATTGAGACTGGCGACTTCCAGTGATGGTGTTAACGAAACACTGTTGTACCGGGAAAACGAGAGCCAGGAATTTAAGCCGGTGATTACAAATAACTTTAAAACAACATTGATCCCGGTTGCTTTTTCGGAGAACACACCTAATAGTATTTACGCCATATCCAATGTTAACAGAGACAAAAATGCCCTGGTAGAACTGGATTGTAAAACAGGAAAAGAAAATAAAGTACTGTTTAGCAATGATACGCTTAATGTGGTGGAAGCCCAGTACTCTGCGAATAAAAAAAGAATGGCCTATGTGGTTTGCGAAACCTGGAAGAGGGAAAAGTTCTACCTGGATGACACTGTAAAACAGTTTTATCAGAAACTGGATCAGCTGTTGCCAAAAACGGAGTCTTATATTGTTGGTCAGGACAAACCGGAAGACCTGTTTGTGATCCGTACCTATACAGACCGGAACCCAGGGTCTTATTATTTGTATTTTGCCAATAATGGCAAGTTGAGAAAACTGAGCGATGTAAATTCTTCCATCTGTATAGAAGAAATGAACGAAATGAAGCCCATTTCTTACCGGTCAAGAGACGGAGTTATGATCAATGGTTATCTGACTTTACCCGGAAATAAAGCTGCAAAAGACCTCCCTTTGATTGTACTGCCGCATAATGGAATTGGACCGGATACCCGGGACAGTTGGGGTTACAATGCTGAAGTCCAGTTTTTAGCCAGCAGAGGATATGCCGTTTTCCAGCCAAATTACAGAGGTTCTGCAGGATATGGTAAGGAGTTCAGAGCGGCTGGATTTAAACAGTGGGGTTTAAAGATCAAAGAAGATATAGAGGACGGGGTGAAATGGCTGGTGAAGGAAAAGGTGGTTAACTCTAAAAAGATAGGTATTTATGGTAGCGGTTTTGGAGGTTATATTGCGTTGAACAGTCTATATTCCAGTCCGGGTATATATGCTTGCGGCGCCTCTAATTCGGGTATTATTAATTTGTTTGGCTTTTTGAAATCCATTCCGCCCTTCTACAAAGCAAGGCTTCAGATGATTTATGACGTGATTGGCAATCCGGTAACAGACGTGGACTACCTGCGGCAGGCCTCGCCGGTTTTTCATGCAGATAAAATAAAGGTGCCT
>Ga0210409_10008787_pt1 | contig 10256 bp, 7 predicted proteins | sample IncBWH17MmetaG_FD_161649 | JGI IMG/M metagenome (GOLD analysis project Ga0210409, IMG submission 161649) | Forest soil microbial communities from Barre Woods Harvard Forest LTER site, Petersham, Massachusetts, United States - Inc-BW-H-17-M | ecosystem: Environmental > Terrestrial > Soil >...
CGGCGAAAACGCGAAAATGGCTCTGGACACTCTCCGGGAGAACAAGTTGCGTTCATTTCTCACTGTGTTGGGAGTGGTTATCGGAATCACCGCGCTCATTACCGTGGCGTCCATCCTGGTGGGTTTCTACGCGGACATCTCCGCCTACCTGAACGACTACGGCGCGAATACCGTCTGGATATTCAAAGTTTCCCCGGGAATCAGCACCGGACGAATGACCGCGGAGGAACGCAACCGCAAGCCATTGACCAATGAGGACGCCCAGGCGATCCGCGAGCAATGCCCCGCGGTGACGGAAGTGTCCGTGTCGATTCTCAAACGCGTTTATGACATGCGTCGCCCGCCGTTGATCACGGCGCGCTACAAGGACAAGGAAGTGAGCGGCCTGAATTATTCGGGATCGGATGTCTACTACCCGGATGTCTACAATGCCAAGACCTACATCGGCCGCTATTTCACGGAGGCCGAAGATTTGCACCGCGCGGACGTTGCCGTCATCGGCTACGATCTCGGCAAAACATTTTTCCCGGACGGAAATGCCCTGGACCAGATTATCTATGTCGAAGGATTTCCCTACCGTGTCATTGGCGTCTTTGAGCACCGCAAGGGCCAGCTCTTCCAGGATCCTCCCGCGGAAAAACAGGTGCTGGTTCCCTATCATACGTACCGCAAGCATCATCCCGCCGACGACGAGCACTTCATCGGCGCCGTGGCGGCCACGGGAAAAATGGCGGAGGCCAAGGACGAAATCAGCGCCGTACTGCGGCGCACGCGCCACGTTCCTTATTCGGCGCCGGAAAATTTCGGCCTGTCCTCCGCTCAGGAAATTGCCAATCAGTTCAAACAGATCACGGGTTCGGTCGCTTTGCTGACTGCCGTGGTCAGTTCGATCGGTTTGCTTGTCGGCGGAGTCGGCGTCATGAACATCATGTTGATGTCGGTCACGCAGCGCACACGGGAAATTGGGGTGCGAAAAGCGATGGGCGCGCGCCGCCGCGACGTCACCTGGCAATTTCTGACGGAAGCGGTTGTGCTCACGGGCGCCGGCGGAGTCATCGGCGTGCTGCTGGGAATCGGCATCAGTGTGCTCATCAATATCTTCTTGCCCAGATTGCCGTCGACTGTTCCGCTGTGGGCCGTGCTTCTAGCCGTTATTGTTTCCATGACCGTCGGGCTCTTCTTCGGCATCTATCCGGCGGTGAAGGCCGCGCGGCTCGACCCCGTCGAGGCTCTCCGATATGAGTAGTGCCCAGGTAACAGTTGGCAGGGAGCAGGCGGCAGGCGGCAAATTTCAGAAATGCTTTTGGCGCAGCTTCTGTGTCAGGCTGGTTAGCATTTGGCCGACTTCCGAACACGCTTCCAACACCAGGATAATCTCATCTTCATTGATGTATTGAAGCCTGCCGGCAATGATCAGGTGAGTTTCCAGCTCGTTGAGGGAACCATTGGCGATTGAAAGGTGCCGGAGGTATTTGCCAAGGTTCATTCTCCCGTGCCCCTCCGCAATGTTTGCCGGAATCGAAACCGCAGCTCTTTGGATTTGGCTGGTTAAACCATAACTTTCCGATTGCGGAATTTGCATCGAGAGTTTGTAGCACACTTCCACAATATCCATTGCCCGGGTCCACACCGCCAGGTTACGGTAATTAGCGGCGTTCGCTCTCTCAAATGGAAGCGCGATGTTGAATTGAGTTGTCATGAAACGTGCCTACTAGTACTCATCTATCATGAAGACGGAAATTCCGCAATTCCCAACTTTGGCAGGGACTCCACGGTTCAAGGGGCCCGCCATCCGCCAACCACCCCATGCTACCTTTCTTGCCCGCTTGGGCGCTTCGCGGTACTCTGTTCTTGCCATGGATGAACAAGTATTTAAGAAACGATGTGATGCGGCCTTTGAATCCCTGCTTCGCCGCCTTCAAGAAGTGGGCGATGAGCGCGGATTCGAGGTCGAGGGCGGGAGCGGAAAACTGGAAGTCCTTTTCGAAGACGCGGACGAAACCAGATTCGTGATCAGCCCGAACACGCCGGTGCGCCAGATTTGGATTTCTGCGCTGACCACCAGCTTTAAGCTTTCCTGGTCGGATGCGGCGGAAACTTTCGTGCTGGACAAGACGGGTGAGACGCTGATGCAGCTCATGGGGCGCATTCTTACCGAGCAGCTTGGAAGCCCTGTGACTGTCTAGAATTATATGATCCCCTCCCTTCGAAGCGTTTTGCGATTTTCAGGGCGGCGGGCGAACTTGCCGCTCAACGCGGCCGGCAAATGTGTGTCATGCCTTCTTTGGCAGATTGCGTTGCTGGCGTTCACAATCCTCACGGTCAAGGCGACCGCGCAGGACAACGCCTTTCCGGCCGCGGCCAGCGTGCTTCAGCCGCAAGCCTACGTATCGCTGCAGCCCGTGCCGCGCGGCCGCTCCTTCCAGATCGCGGTGGTCGCGAAAATTTCTCCGGGCTTCCATATCAATGCGCACCAGCCTTCGGAAGACTACCTGATCCCCACAAAAGTCATGGCGGACCTCTCTCCCGGAGTGTTCCTTGTGGAGACGACGTACCCGCGCGGAGTGATGCGCGCGTTCCGGTTTTCGAAGACGCCGCTGCGCGTTTACGAAGGCTCCTTCACGGTGCTCATGAAACTGCGCGCGAACAGCACTGCTCCTCTAGGCCCCCAAAAAATCGGCCTCACGGTGGCCTACCAGGCCTGCAATCAGGACGCCTGCCTGCCCCCAACAAAAGTTCCAGTGACAGCGGACCTGGAAATCGCCGCTGTGGACTCGACTCCGCATTCCGTCCACGCGGATATTTTCGCTCCTGTGCCCAAGTAGGACGGGTTTCAGCCTGTCGCGCTTTCATTGGCACGCGCACGAAAACCGGACATGCTGAAGCCCGTCCTGCTCAATGCAACGCGCAAGATTTTTCGGGATCGGAATCAGCGTGTTGAAAGGCCTTCGACCGCGCGGCGCAGGCGGCTGACCACCCGCTCCTGCCCAATCACCAGCATGGTTTCAAACAGCGGCGGGGCCACAGCCTGCCCGACAATCGCAACGCGAGTGGCATTGATCAGCAGACCGGCTTTAACGCCTTCGGCGGCAGCCAGTTCGCGCAAGGCATGGTCACACGCGTCATGATTCCAGTCGGCTAGCGCGGCTAGCGCGTCCGCCAGTTTTCCGAGCATTGCGCCCAGGCGGTCGTCCTTCCAGAATTTCTCCCGGGCCTGCGGATCGTACTCGAACGAATCGCTGAAAAATGCCCGCGCCCATGTTGAAAAATCCGGAAGCAAGCGCGTGCGAGGACGGAGCAAGTCCACGGTCTTGGAAAACCACTCGCGCTTTCCGCCCGCCCATTCCGGTTGCCACAGTTTGGAGCGCTCAAGTTCGCCTTGCACGGCGGGGAGCAACTCGTCGATCGGCAGTTTCTGAAGATATTGCGTGTTGAACCATTCGAGCTTGGGGCGGTCAAAAACGGCGTTGGTGCGGCTCACGCCTTCGAGTGAGAACCTCTCAATAATTTCAGTGGTGCGCATGAATTCTTCATTCCCCGCCGACCATCCGAGCAATGCCAGAAAATTCCGGAACGCCTCCGGCAGAAATCCTTCGTCTCGATAAGATCCCACGCTGGTCGCCCCATGCCGTTTGGAAAGCCGCGTGCGGTCCGGCCCTAGAATCAGCGGCACGTGCGCAAAAATGGGCGGCGTGGCGCGCAGGGCGCGATACAGCAGCGCCTGCTTCGGCGTGTTGGAGATGTGATCGGAGCCGCGAATCACGTGCGTGATGCGCATGTCGATATCGTCCACGACCGCGCTCAATTGATAGGTCGGCCCGCCGCGCGCCTGGCCTTCCTTGGGCGAGCGCAGCAAAACGAAATCCTCGATCTCCTCGTTGGACACTTCGCGCGGGCCGAAAACGGCGTCCTCGAATTGAGTGACCGCGCCGAGCGGGACGCGAAAACGAATCGCCGCATTTTCCGCGCCCGCTCCTGCCTTGCCTTCGCGGCAAGCGCAGCGAGTGATGCGGCGCGGGCCCTGCTCTTTTTTCGCGTCCTCCGTTTCCTCGGTTGCGTCGCCGCCGCCATATTTTTCCGGCGGACAATCGCAAAAGTACGCCGCGCCAGAGGCGGCCAGCTTGAGCGCCGCTTCACGGTGCAACTCGAGACGCTGCGACTGAAAGTAGGGCCCCTCGTCCCAATCGACACCCAGCCAGCGCAAGCCGTCCAGAATGCCCTCGACCAGTTCCGGACGATTGCGTTCGACGTCCGTGTCTTCGATGCGCAGCACCATCGTCCCGCCCCGTCCGCGCGCAAACAGCCAGTTAAAAAGCGCGGTGCGCGCTCCTCCCACATGCAAATATCCCGTCGGAGAAGGCGCGAACCGCACACGAATTTCGCCAGCTGGCATTCCCGGTGCGTTGGAAGTCGTGGACATGCTCTTAAAAAGGCCTCTCCTGTGAGTGAAAAACACTTCATCTTAGCCGAACCCGCTCAGGAAGGCGAGCCACCGCGGCGGCGATTGCACGGCTCCGGAAAAAAGAGAAAGGTCAATTCCTAGTTAAGAAATCGTGTGTCCCATCGCTCACGTGCCTTGTTCCCGACTGGTACCCCCGTACCCTTGACCGTCTGGAAATGCGTCCCTTATAGTCGCGAAAGTGGGAATTTTCCGGGGAGGGTGTGGTGTTTCTGTCGCCTGCAGCGGCATTCCCACCGGAAGATTGGCGGCGTAGTTTCTTTGGACGGATTTTGATTTCTTCACCGGACCTTGCCGGCGACTTCGTTCTGGTTGAGTTGAGGGGGATGCGCGAATTGCGGCCCTGATGGCGCATTGGATTTGATGACTCCGGAAAGCATCATTGCGATCACTCTGCTGGCCACCTCGGCGTTGACGTCGGGTTTCTTCGCCTACATGCACAGCTTGCGCCGCCAGGCTTACCTCATGCTCTGGAGCGCCGGATGGTGCCTGCTCGCTCTGCACTACCTCAGCCCCGCCCTGGAACCCTGGACCCTCGTCGCTCCCTGGCAGGCTGCGGTCAACGAATGGCTATTGGCTGCGGCGGCCCTGCTGTTTTTCAGCACCGCCCAGGTGTATACGAATACCGAGCCGTGGGTACGCCCGCAGATCGCGGCAGGCGGATTGTTTGCATTGTGGTCGGCCGCCTTCTACCTGCATCAGGTCAAATTCTCTCCGCAGCTCGGCGTCGCCGCCGTGCTTGCTTTCACCGCCTGGCTCTTCTACCAGGAGAGCCGGCGTCACGAAACTTTTGCGGACTTGCTGTTGGCCGCGTCGTTCCTAAGCTGGAGCGCGATACTGATCGGGGAGCTGCTGCTTACTTCCCACATCGTCAACTCCCTGCGCGCGCTGGAGCTTCTGCCGCAGCTGTTTGCGGCGGCTTTGATGGTGATGGGCCTTTACGAAGAGGAAAAGCGCCGCGTCGAGCAGAACATGCTGGCGCTTTCCAATGTGAACCTGGCCACGTCCAGTTTTATCGGCCCGGAAATTCAACAAATGCTCTCGCAGGCGTTGGAGCGTGTACTGAGCGTAGTGCGCATGCCGGCCGGTGTGCTTTTCCTGCATCACGGACATCCCAAGGGGCCAACTTCCATCGTCTCCGTCGGCCTGACGGAAAATTTCTGCGCCGTCGCCCAGGAAGAAGGTCTGGACGATCATCTCGTGGATATGGTTTCGCGCTTGGGCGGAATTGTGGTTTTCCGCGATCTGGGGCGCGACGCTTCCTGGACCGCTTTGGAAGGCGAGGAGGCATTCCGGCGTTTCCGGCAACTTGCGATCAGCCAGAATCTGCGCACGGTTGTGGGGATCAGCCTGCAAGCCAAGGAACAGGCGTGCGGCGTATTGTTCCTCGGAACCTCCGAGAGCCGCCGGTTTACCTCGGCCGAACTCCGCCTCCTGCTGGCGCTCGGCCATCAAATCGGAATGGCCGTTGAAAACAGCTATCTCGTCCAGCAGTCCGCGCGCCGCACGCAAGAGTTGCACATGCTGAACGAAATCGGCCGGGCGCTCAGCTCCACTCTTGATCCCGACACACTCTTCGATACGATTCTGGTGGAAATCAAACGCCTGTTTGATTTGAACCATTTCTGCGTCGCGCTCCACGATACGAGCCGCAATGAAATTAAATTTGAAATCGAGGTGCACGACGGAGAAGTTCTGCCCAAAAGGTCCCGGCCGTTTGGCGGAAACCTGGTGATTGAACACCTGATGCGCACGCGCCAGCCTTTTTTAATTCGGGAAAATTACGCCGAAGAAATGCGCAAGCTCGGTCTGGAACCGGAGAATTCGCACGAAGGAAGTTTTTGCGGCGTGCCGCTCTTGCTGTATGAGCGGCCCATCGGAGCCATGGTGCTGCAGAGTCCTCTGGAACGCGCTCTCGATGGGGGGCATCTGGAAATGATGCGCGTGCTGGCCAGCGAAGCCGTTATTGCCCTGGAAAATGCGCGCCTGTTTCGTGAAGAGCGGGCCAAGTCGCGCCGCTTGACCCTGTTCAATAACATTTCCCGAAATATCATTACCACGCTCAACTCGGATGAAATGCTGGCCAAGATCGCGGAAGAACTGGAACAGGTGCTCGACTACTCTCACATGGGAATCGGGCTGCTCGATTATACGGCCAAGGAAATTGTGATCAACGCCGAAGCCGGCCCTCGCAAAGGCGCACTGGGACGCCGTCTGGGCCTGGACGGCAATCTCGTAGGCCGCGTCGCGCGCACGGGACAGGCGGAGAGCGTTACCTATGACGCGCAGCACACCGGGCTTGAGCCCGTGCTCGAGGGCTCGGCATCCGCGATTGCCCTGCCGATCGTTTACGCCGACCAGTTGCATGGGATTTTGTACATGGAGACAGACAAGGCCTGCGTCTTCTCCCAGGAGGAGGTCGTGTTCCTGGGAACGCTGGCCGACCTGATTTCCGGCGCACTCCACAGCGCGCTTTCGTTCCAGAAAGCTCAGGAACAGGCCATCACTGACGGCATGACCGGGTTGAAAACCCATCGGTTCTTCATGGAGGCGCTGTCGGCGGAATGGAAGCGCTCGACGCGCGCGGGACGCTCATTCTCGCTGGTGCTGATGGATCTGGACCGTTTTAAATTCGTGAACGATTTCTACGGACATCTGGACGGCGACCTTGTGCTGCAGCGCGTGGCCCACACCCTGGAGCTCAATTGCCGAAGATCCGACGTAGTGGCGCGCTATGGCGGCGATGAGTTCGTCATCCTGATGCCCGAAACGGACTCCACGCAAAGCCACCAGCTCGCCGCCAAACTGCGCTCCTGGATTTGCTCCGATCCCGTATTGCGCGAAAAAAATGTGACCTCCAGTTTTGGCGTCGCGACGTTTCCGTTGAACGGCTCGACTCCCGAGGAATTGATTCAGGTCGCCGATGCTTCGATGTATCTTTCCAAGCATCAAGGCGGTAATGCCGTCTCCACCGCGGACCAATTCAATCCGGATGATTCCAAACAATGGAAGCGTGACGTCCTCGACGCCTACCTTGGTGTCACGCTCAAGCGGCTGTTTTCCACCGGCCCGGACTCGTTTGTGGAAATCCACAGCCGCATCGAACAATTCGCGAGGTCGCTTGCCGAAACCGAACGCGCCTCGAATCGCTCGGACACAAATGGAATGCCAGAATCCTCCAGCGGGTCGCATTACGAGCCGCTGCCTGCCATCGTTATGGACACGCTTACCTCGCTGGCGCTCGCCGTCGATGCCAAGGATCAATTCACTCAGGGGCATTCACACAAGGTTTCCAGCTATGCCGTCATCATCGCCGAAGCCATCGGCCTGTCAGGCCCTGAAATCGAGGAGGTGAGGTTGGGCGCGATGCTCCACGACGTAGGAAAAGTCGGAATTGTGGAATCGATACTGAACAAGAATGGCCCGCTCAATCCCGACGAATGGGAAGCCATGAAGCGCCACACGGAATATGGAGCCAAGCTGCTCGAACCGCTGCGGGGAACCGAGCGAATCCGCGAAATGGTCGCCCATCATCACGAATTCTTCGACGGTTCGGGTTATCCGGAGGGGCTCGCCGGCAGCCAGATCCCGGTGGGCGCGCGCATCATCGCCATTGCCGACGCTTACGACACGATCACCTCCGAACGGACTTACAAGAAGGCGCGCGCGCCCGAAGAAGCATTCCAGGAACTCGACCGCTGCGGCAGAGCGCAATTTGATCCCGAACTGGTGCGGAAGTTTATCTCCCGCCTGCGTGAATTGCCCAACCCCCTGATCCAGAATCCTGCCCTCGCCCAGGAACCGGAAGTCTTCCGTTAGGTCCGGTAGGATAGGCTTCAGCCTGTCTTCCTTCGACTTCCGCCATTTACGGTAAAGATCAAAAGCAGACAGGCTGAAGCCCGTCCCACCGTGCCCCCCAACGACACGCTGCAGCCACACCAGACTTGTTTCGCCGCCTTTGATTGCGTAGAATCGCGGTTCTTCTAGCGTGGACCAGCAAGTCTTACGGAGAAAGAATGGCCAGACGCATTGCTGCGAAGATTACCGGTGTGAGCGGGTACGTCCCGCCCCGGGTAATGACCAATGCCGATTTGGAAAAGCTGGTGGAAACCGACGATGCCTGGATTCGGGAGCGCACCGGCATTCGCGAACGCCACGTCGCCGATAAAGGCGTCGCCGCGTCCGACTTGGCCACGGCTGCTGCGCGCCAGCTGCTGAAATGCAAAAACATCCCCGCTTCGGAGATCGACCTGATCGTGGTTGCCAGCGTCACCCCAGACATGATGTTTCCCGCAACCGCGTGCCTGGTTCAAAACAATCTGGGGGCCACGCACGCATGGGGATTCGATCTTTCGGCGGCCTGTTCCGGATTTCTCTACGGCCTCACGGTCGGCGCTCAATTTATAGGAGCCGGCACTCAGAAAAAAGCGCTGGTGATCGGCAGTGACGTGATGACTTCCATTCTGGACTATAAGGATCGCGCAACCTGCGTGTTGTTTGGAGACGGTGCCGGCGCTGTCCTGCTGGAGCCCACCGACCGCGAGGACGAAGGCATTCTCGACTTCGTGCACGACGTCGATGGCTCCGGGGGAAAATTTCTGTACATGCCCGGCGGCGGATCGCTGCACCCTTCCTCACACGAAACCGTGGATCAGAAAATGCACTACGTCCATCAGGAGGGCGCTCAGGTCTTCAAATACGCGGTGCGCCGCATGGCCGATCTGGCTTGCGAAATGCTCGAGCGAAATGGGTTCAAGAGCAAAGACCTGGCGCTGGTCGTGCCTCACCAGGCCAACTTGCGGATCATTCGCGCAATGCAGGAGCGGCTCGGTGTGGACGACGCGAGAATCATGGTGAACATCGACCGCTACGGAAACACCACGGCGGGAACCATCCCTCTTGGCCTGCGGGATGCCGTCGACGAGGGCCGCATCAAAAAAGGGGATCTTGTGCTGCTTGTCGCCGTCGGCGCGGGATATACCTCGGGTGGGGTTCTTCTGCGCTGGGCTTACTAGTTAAACCTTCCGCTTTTCTAAGCACGCTGAGGTCTGATTACATCCCGCGGACTTGCGCGGCGTAAATCATGTTCCGCTGCAGGTGCTGGTGCATCAGGACTGCAGCGTACCGAGAGCAGGTGGTCATCTCGACATCCGCCCAGGCACTCAACACAGGGAGAAGTTTGCCAAGCCTCTCAACTATGGTGTAGTAAGCGCAAATGCCCTTGAAACACTCGCTCCGCCCGTAGAGATCGGGAGACAAATCTTTTAGAATTATAATGTTACGGAAGTCCCGAGGGCCAATCCCCTCAGACACGACTTCGGCAGCAACACGGATTGGGTCCGAGATTGGTTGCCGTGCAATGCCACAAATGATTGCCCGCCAGTAGAAAAAACCCAGCATTGCCAGGGCAAATACCGAAACCGTGATTATGATTGTCACAACCATATGGGACAACCCTCAGCATGACAGTTTGATTCAGCTCCATGCCCGGAGCAATGGCTGTCTGGTACTAACCTTTTGTGCCTCTCGTACCAGTGGATGCCTGAAAAAGTGTGGTTTGGGGGTAAGAATTACCCCGGTTGGAGACCCTGAATTGACCCGCCGGAGGGAATTGAGGCAATCCCCGCTACCCCTCACCGGAATTGGCAGGCGGGTGTCACATGGCACCAGGTAGCAATCCGGGGTGCCTCTCGTGCCGCGCTTAAAACTGAGCAGGGTGGCGACAATGGACGCTGCCAGGCAGGCTTTTTTTGCGGCGATTCGTATCCTGATAAGCATCGATTTTGCCGCTTCCCGT
>Ga0210409_10008788_pt1 | contig 10255 bp, 10 predicted proteins | sample IncBWH17MmetaG_FD_161649 | JGI IMG/M metagenome (GOLD analysis project Ga0210409, IMG submission 161649) | Forest soil microbial communities from Barre Woods Harvard Forest LTER site, Petersham, Massachusetts, United States - Inc-BW-H-17-M | ecosystem: Environmental > Terrestrial > Soil >...
TTGGTCATGCGGCCGTCCCGCTGCAACAGATGCAGGATGCGGCGATCGATGCGGTCGATCTCATCATTGCCGTTGGAAGATTCTTTCATATCTCAACCTAAAACATATAAATACTACCGGTAATCGATCGGTTTGCGGTAGATCAGAGGTAAATTCGGCCCCAGATGGAGAGCACCTTACAGCGCCTTTTCGCTATTGTCCGCGCGATTTGAACCCCCAGCGGAGATGTCAGTGCTTCGGCTCGATAAATTCAAGAAATACCCCCTGACGTTCGGACCGACCCCGATCGAGCATCTGCCGCGGTTGACGGCTGCGCTCGGCGACAAGGTCCAGATCTATGCCAAGCGCGACGACTGCAACTCCGGTCTCGCGATGGGCGGCAACAAGCTGCGCAAGCTCGAATACATCGTGCCCGACGCGATCGAGTCCAATGCCGACACGCTGGTCTCGATCGGCGGCGTGCAGTCGAACCACACCCGCATGGTGGCGGCGACCGCGGCCAAGATCGGCATGAAATGCGTCGTGGTGCAGGAAAGCTGGGTTCCGCATGAGGACGCCGTGTACGATCGCGTCGGCAACATCCTGCTGACGCGCCTGATGGGGGCCGACAGCCGCATCGTGCCCGAGGGTTTCGACATCGGCATCCGCAAGAGCTGGGAAGACGCCATCCAGTCCGTCAAGGATGCCGGCGGCAAGCCCTACGGCATTCCGGCCGGCGCCTCGGTGCACAAATATGGCGGTCTCGGTTATGTCGGCTTTGCCGAGGAGGTCCGCGCCCAGGAAGCCCAGATGGGCATCAAGTTCGACTACATCGTCGTCTGCGTCGTCACCGGATCGACCCAGGCCGGCATGATCGTCGGCTTTGCCGCCGACAACAGGGCGGATCGGGTCATCGGCATCGATGCCTCCCGCACGCCGGTCCAGACCCGCTCGCAGGTGCGCGACATCGTCGACCACACCGCCGAGCTGGTCGAGCTCGGGCGCAAGGTGCGCGACGACGAGATCGTGATCTTCGAAGACTACGCCTATCCCGCCTATGGCGTGCCGAGCAACGAGACCAACGCGGCGATCCGGCTGGCCGCGCGCACCGAAGCCATGATCACCGATCCGGTCTACGAGGGAAAATCCATGCAGGGCATGATCGACCTCGTGCGCAAAGGCTATTTCCCCGAGGGAGCAAAGGTGCTCTATGCGCATCTCGGCGGCGCGCCCGCGCTCAACGGCTACAGCTACACCTATCGGAACGGTTAACTGTCCGGGCGAGGCCTTACAAAAATGTTGACCAGAGAGAACGAGTCGCGTTCTCCCTGGCAGCTTGCCCTGTCAGAAGAGAATCGAAAAATCGTGGTCGAGACACCATCATCCAGCCGCGCCCAGACCCAGCCTGCCGTCGACTATCCGGTCGAGTTCCAGCCACCTGATATCGCCGAGTGGTGGCAGGGCAACACCGGCACGCCTTTCGTGTACAGCTTTGCGGCCGAGCAGTCCGGTCCCCATCTTCTGATCTCCGCATTGGTTCATGGCAATGAGCCGGCCGGCGCCGCGGCGCTGCACCGGCTGCTGTCGCAACGGCTCAAGCCGTCGCGCGGTCGTCTCACGCTCGCCTTCGCCAATGTCGGCGCCTATGAGCGCTTCGACATCGCGGATCCGCGCGCCAGCCGCTGGCTCCAGGAGGACATGAACCGAGTCTGGTCGCCTGACATTCTTGCCGAGGTGCCGCCGCGCAGCGCCGATGTCGCGCGCGCGGCGGCCTTGCGGCGCTTCGTCAATCATGCCGACTATCTGCTGGACCTGCATACGACGCAGCATCCGAACGAGCCTCTGGTGCTGGCCGGACCGCTCCCGCGCTGCCGGGAGCTTGCGCGCACGACCGGCCTTGCCGATCTCGTCGTGGTGGACCGCGGCCATTCGCAGGGCCGACGCATGCGCGACTACGCCGCTTTCGGCGATCCGAAATCGCCCAGGACGGCGCTGCTGATCGAGTGTGGCCAGCACTGGGCGGCCGAGAGCGCCGAGGTCGCCTATGCTGCCTGCATCCGGATGCTCGAGCGCCTCAACATGGCGCCCGACACGTTCGAAGCGCCCGCTGTGTCCCTGCCTCGCGAAGCCAGCCGCTTTGTCGAGATCACGATGCCGGTGACGATCAAGCATGAATTCGTTTTTGCGCTGCCGCTGCGTGGCGGCGAGATCATTCCGCGCGCCGGCACCGTGATCGGACATGACGGGGGAGAGCCCGTCGTCACGCCGCATGACGACTGTTTTGTCCTGATGCCGTCGCAGCGGCTGTGGGCCGGCCTGACCGCGGTGCGTCTCGGCCGTCTGATCGTGCCACCGGCACGCGCGGCTTAGCGGCCGCGCCGGATCACTCGAACCAGGCGGCATAGATCTTCTTGTAGGTGCCGTCTTCCGCGGCCATATGCAGCCACTGGTCGACAAAGTCCTTGAGTGCGGGGTCGCGCTGCATCCAATAGGCTTTTTCCGCGAAATCGAACGGCTTGTCCGGATGCACCGCGCAGAGCACGCCGGGGTGAAGCTTCTGCTGATAGCGCGTCTCCGATGAATCCGTGATCATCAGGTCGGCGTCGCCCTTGGCGATCTCGTCGAAAATGGTGACGTTGTCGTTATAGACCTTGATCTCGGCATTCCTGACGTTGGCGCGTGCAAAACGCTCGTTGGTCCCGCCGGGATTGACGATGACGCGGGTGCCCTGCTTGTCGATATCGGTGAGCGTCTGGTACTTGCCCTGATCGGCGCAGCGCGCGATCGGTGTCTTGCCTTCGCGCATGATCGGTGTCGAGAACAGGCCCTTCTTCTGCCGGTCGAGCGTGATCGAGATGCCACCCATCGCGATGTCGAAATTGTCGGCCTCGAAATCCTTCATCAGCTGCGGCCACGCGGTCTGCACGAACTCCACCTTGACCCCGAGCGCCTTGCCCAGCGCCTGCGCCATGTCGACGTCGAGGCCGGTGAATGTCGAACTGGACTTGTCGAAATAGGTGAAGGGCCGGTAGTCGCCGGTGGTGCCGACGCGCAAGGTCCCGCGCTTGATGATCTCGTCGAGCCGGGAGGCTTGCTGGGCCTGCGCCGAAGACATCAGCAAGAGCCCTGTCAACAGAGCAATCGCGATACGAACCATGCCATTTTCTCCTTGCATCTTCGTTGAGCGGTGGGCGCTTGACCCGTATTTAGACCAGGGAAACGCGGCGCGCGAGGAGGAAGACCATCGTGAGCATTTCGATGCATCAGGCCTCGGTCGGCGTGTTCGTGCCGTTTCTGGAGAATTTGTCCGGCCTGCTCGACCGCGCCGCTGACCATGCGGAGACCCGCAGGATCGACCCACAGGTCCTGGTTGGGATGCGGCTCGCTCCGAACATGTACGATCTCGGCCAGCAGGTCGGCGAGGCCAATCGCCATGCGACGGTCGCCTGCGCGCTGCTGGCCAGCTGCCAGCCGTGCTCGTTTCCAGTGCAGAGGCCCGATATCGGCGAATTGAAATCCCGCATCGCGACGGCGATCCTGTTCATTCAAGGCTTGCCGAGGGACGCGATCGAGGACGCAGCAGAGCGAATTGTCGTTTTCACCTTCAAGAACGGGGCGACGCGGACGTTCACGGGCCGGTCGCTCCTCCTGAGCTTCAGCATCCCGCAATTCATCTTTCACGTCACCACCGCCTACGACATCCTGCGGCATGCCGGCGTCGATCTCGCGAAAAAGGATTTTTTGGGGTCTGCGCGAGAGCCCTGAGCGGCGACGACGGTGATGTCGCCTCATCCCGAGGAGCTTGCGAAACGAGCGTCTCGAGGGATGATGCCGGAATCAGCATCGTGGCCTCATTGGTTCTCCAAGCGATTGCGAAGCATCGTCCGGAGACGCCGCGCAACCGCGCGGCTCCTCAGCATGAGGTTCCAGCGGCGCAGCAGGACGCTAGACGTCGCCGCCGCCGAGGCGGATCAGCTCGACCTCGTCGGTCCGCGCCGCCATTTCGCTCTTGAGCCGGTCGAAGCGCTGCCGTGCCTCGCTCTCCCGATCATCCACCCATCTGACGGCGGCTTCCGCGGTCATGGGCCCGGAGATGATCGGAACGGAGTTCTCGCCAATCGTCTCGTCGACGTAGAAGTCGCCATTGTCGGCGCGGCGGACCGTCCATTTGAAACGGATGGCCTCCATGGGGCCGGGGCCCATCCTGGAATAGCCGTGGACCTCCGCGGCCGGTGCATCAGCAGCCTCGTGTTCGCCAATCGACTTCTCAGGCGGCACCGACGTCTCCTTGGCTGTCGCTTTGGCCCCACGGGGCGGCTCGGGTTGATCGAGAATGCTTGCGATGGTTGCAAGCGCTTCATCTGTTGGATCGCTTTGACTCACGACCGCAACCTCCATCCACAACTCTGGGAATCCCCGACCGGGATTTTACCTATCCCAGATGGTACCTAGACGAAGGAATTTAAGCCTTTTGGGCTCGGATCGGTGGTATTTTAGTCCTCCCGAGAGTTCCGGCCGGGGCCGGCGACCGCGGAACTCCGGCGGGCTGCGACGCCGCAGCCCGCCAGTTCAAGCTGCGGTAGTCCTCGAAGGCCGCATCTTATCTTGCTGTTGTTTCAAAAGGAAACGATCGGGAGCCGGCCGCCGCCCAGCGCGTGCAAGGAGGGTCAGAGCACGTCGAGGTTGATGACGTTCTGCCGGATCGGTTCCCCGTCGAGCGCGCTCAAAAGATTGCGCGCGGTCTGCTCGCTCATACGGTCGACGGCTTCAACCGTGACGCCAGCGACATGCGGCGCCATGATCACATTCGGCAAACCGTGCAGGACATGGCCGACCGGCGGCGGTTCCTCCTCGAACACGTCGAGGCCGGCACCGGCAAGTTGCCCTGAGATCAGCGCTTCGTGGAGCGCCGTTTCATCGATCAGGCCGCCGCGGGCGGTGTTGATCAGGTACGCGGTTCGCTTCATCAGCTTGAGGCGCGCGGCGCCGAACATCGCGAGCGTCTCCGGCGTCTTCGGACAATGGATGCTGACGAAATCGGCGCGTGGCAGCGCCACGTCGAGATCGGCGACCGGCTCGCAGCCGCCGGCTGCGATGTCGGCGGCAGACTTGTAGGGATCATAGACCAGAACCTGCATCTCCATGGCCTGGCAGCGCTTGGCGGTGCGGGTGCCGATGCGGCCGAAGCCGACGATCAGCACCGTCTTGCCGTAGAGATCGAACGGGAGAGTGCCGAGCCGATAGGCCCAGGTGCCGTTCTTGACAATCGCGTGCATCTCGGTCGCGCGCTTGGCGAGCGTGAGCATCATGAAAAGTGCCTGCTCGGCGACCGAAGGCGAATTGGCGGTTCCGGCGACCATCAGCGGGACCTTGCGGCGGCTCAGCGCCGGCACGTCGACCGCGTCGTAGCCGACGCCGATCCGCGTCACCACCTGCATGTCGCCGGACGCTTCGAGCTCCGACTCGCCGAAACGGGTGGCGCCCAGCGCCACGCCATGCACCGGCGCATGCTCCTTGAGCATCGCCTCAAAATCGTGGGCGGAGATCAAGTTGGGAAACTCGACGAGTTCGATGTCATCCCGCGCAGTCAGAAGAGCCCGTGCCTTGGGCGACATCGTTTGCGTGACAAAAATCTTCTTCTTATTGGTCGTCATTTCCTGCCCTTGGGTCCTTTTTGCGCCGTTACAGGACGACGCCGGAGCCCTCGTTTAGCAGGTGCATATTGTTGAGGTCCACCGCCAATCGCATCGGTGCGCCGTCGGTCGCGCCGGCACCCGGACTGACCCGGCCGCACACCTGCGTCCCCTCGAGCGTGAAATAGACCAGCGTCTCCATCCCCATCGGCTCGGTGACGTCGAGCACGGATTCGAAGGTCTCGATGCCGGGCTCGGGGGCTCTGGGTTCGGTGAGATGCTCGGGCCGGATCCCGATCAGGAGCTTTTCCGCGCGCGGCACGTTCCGATAGCGCGCGGCGCGCGCTGGTGGCAGCGGGAACGACAGGCGGTCGGCCACGCGGATGTTGAGACGGCCCGCGACATCCTCGAGCCGGCAGGGCATGAAATTCATCGCGGGCGAGCCGATGAAGCCGGCGACAAAGCGCGTCGCCGGCTTGTGATAGAGCTCGTTCGGTGTGCCGATCTGCTCGATGCGGCCTTTGTTCATGACGACGACACGGTCGGCGAGCGTCATCGCCTCGACCTGGTCGTGGGTCACATAGACGGTCGTCGTACGCACCTTCTGGTGCACCTTCTTGATCTCGATCCGCATCTGCACCCGAAGCTTGGCGTCGAGGTTGGAGAGCGGCTCGTCGAACAGAAACACCTTTGGATTGCGCACGATGGCGCGCCCCATCGCCACGCGCTGGCGCTGGCCGCCTGAAAGCTGTTTGGGTTTGCGGTCGATCAGGTCGGTGATGTCGAGCATGCGGGCGGCTTCCGTGACCCGGCTCTTGATCTCGGCGCGCGGATAGTGCTTCAGCCGCAGCCCGAACGACATGTTCTCCGCCACGGTCATGTGCGGATACAGCGCGTAGTTCTGGAACACCATCGCGATGTCGCGATCCTTCGGCGGCACGTCGTTGACGACGTCGCCGCCGATCATGATGTCGCCGTCGGTGATGTCCTCGAGCCCCGCGATCATGCGCAGCGTGGTGGATTTTCCGCAGCCGGACGGTCCGACCAAGACGACGAACTCATGGTCGGCGATATCGAGATCGATGCCGCGCACCGCCTCGACATCGTCGTAGCGCTTCACCACCTTGCGCAAATTCACTTCCGCCATGAGTTCAACCCTTCGTCGCGCCGGCGGTCAGGCCGGCGATGTAATAGTCCATCAGGAACGCATAGATGATGAGCGGCGGGGCCGCGCCGAGCAGCGCGCCGGTCATGATCTGTCCCCAGTTGAAGACGTCGCCCTTGATCAGCGAGGTGATGATGCCGACCGGCATGACAAGCTGATCGGTCGAGGTCGTGAACACCAGCGGATAGAGGAACTGCGCCCACGAGACCGTGAAGGCGAAGATGGTCGCCGCGATCAGGCCTGGCAGCGCGACGGGAATGAAGATGCGGGTCAGGGTCTGGAACCACGACGCGCCGTCGATGATCGCGGCCTCGTCCAGCTCCTTCGGGATCGAGGCGAAATAGCCGATCATGATCCAGGTGGCGAACGGCACCGTCAGCGTCGGATACAGGAGCAGCAGCACGTACCAGTGGTTGATCAGCGAGATCCCGGTCCACTCGGACAGCCGCGCGAACATCTTGAACAGCGGCAGGAACAACAGGCTGTCCGGAATGAGATAGGTCAGGAACACGCCGGTCGCGAGCGTCGCTGAGCCCCAGAAGCGCATCCGCGACAAGGCGAACGCCGCCGGCACGCTGATCAGCATCGTGATTGTCACCACGACGACCGAGACCATGGCGGAATTCCAGAAGAAGCGCAGGAATTGGTTCGAGGTGAGAAGTTCGATGTAGTTCGACAGTGTCGGATGGAATACCCACCACGGGTTGGTGGCGGCCGAAATCTCCGCGCTGCTCTTGAGCGAGGTGATGATCATGTAGATCGGCGGCACCAGCGCGAAGATCGCAAACAGCGCCAGGAAGAAGTATGACCAGCGCAGCGCCCAGGTACGGTCGCGGCTCATGCTGCCATATTTGACCTTGCGGCGAGGGCCGGACTTGTCGATTGCGAGCGTGCTCATCAGGCTTCGTTCCCGCGTTTGTTGATGTCGCGCAGGATGAAGATCGCCGCGATCGCCAGAATCGGCGCCATGAACAGCGAGACGCTGGCGCCGAGCGGAATATCGCCGCCCTCGATGCCGAGCCGGAACGCCCAGGTGGCAAACAGGTGGGTCGTGTCGAGCGGGCCGCCGGCAGTGAGGATGCGCGTGATGTCGAAATTGGCAAAGGTCACGATCAGCGAGAACAGCGTCGTGATCGCGATGATGTTGCGCATCATCGGCAGCGTCACGTACCAGATGCGCTGCCACCAATTGGCGCCGTCGATGGCTGCGGCTTCATAGAGCTGCTCGGGCACCGATTTCAGCGCCGCCAGATACATGATCATAAAGAACGGTGCGCCATACCAGACATTGACGAGGATGACCGAAAAACGCGCCCAGCCGGTCTCGCCCAGCCACGAAATCGGACCGACGCCGAGGGAGGATAGCGTGTAGTTGAAGGCGCTGTAGGAGGGATCGAACAGCCACAGCCAGGCGAGCGTGCTCATCGCCGGCGGGATCACCCAGGGCACCAGCAGCATGCCGCGCCATTTGCGCTGTTTCCTGGTTGGGATGTTGTGGGCGAAATGCGCGACGATGAAGCCGATCAACGCTTTGAAGACGACGGCGGTGATGGCGAAGATGCAGGATTGCTCCACCACCATCCAGAACGTGTCGCGCTTGAACAGGAATTGGAAATTGCCGAGGCCGATGAACCTGGTCATCGACTTGTTGAGCGTCGCCAGATGGATCGAATAGCCCGCCGGATAGACCACCAGAATCGCGATCAGGAGGATCAGCGGCAGCGTCATCAGGAAAGCGACGGTCGATTTCCGCTGCAGCGCGCTTTTCAGGCTGGAACGCTTGGCCCTGCGTTCGACGCTCGCGACGCTGGTCTGTTGAAATGCGACATCGGCCATGGTGCGTGTTCCCTATCGGGTGATTCGTCACGAGCCGCCCCGGCGGCGCGTGAGGTCAACGCGGGAATCGATGCGCCGCGTTTCGCGCGGCGCATCGGCTTAAGGCTCAGGTTCGCATGAAGCCTTCGCATTCGCCTTCGGCCCAGGCGAGCGTGTCCTCCATCTTTTCCCCTCGCGCATAGCGCAGACACAGCTTGGTCAGCGTGGCCTGGACATAGATCTGCTGGGCAATCTTTGGCGGCGCCGGCGAAGCGGCGATCGAGAGGGTCTGGCGATTGTACGGATTGGGATAGTGGTAGAGCGTCCCCTTGGGCGGCTCTGCCTCGGCCCATGTCTTGAATGTCGTCAGTTTTGCATAGGCCGGCAGGTCATAACCACCGCTCGCCGCGACCAGCTTCTCGATCGAGGAGGGTTTTGAGAGGTGGACCAGCAGGCTCTTGGCGGCTTCCTTGTTCTTCGAAAAATTCCAGACCGCCCAGAAATACGGCAGATAAGGCGCAAAACGTCCCTTCGGCCCGGCGGGGAAGCTATGGGTCCAGCATTGCTCCGCCACCAGCGGCGCGTCGCGCTTCGCCACCGCCCACGCGCTCGGCGGGTTCATGATCATCGCGCCCTTGCCGGAGATCAGCCACCTGTTGTTGGAGGCGTCGTCCCACGACGGGACATCCGGCGGCAGGAACGCGATCAGCTTCTTGTAGTATTCGAGCGCCTGACGTACCGCGTCGGTCTTGATCGTCAGGTCGCCCTTGGCGGTGACGAGCTCGGCGCCGAACGACTGGAAGATCGCACCAGCAGTGTCGACGCTGTCGCTTGTTTCGCCCAGACCGATTCCGAAGGGGAAGCCACCCTTCTGGCAGGCCTCCGCCGCTTTGAGGAACGTGTCCAGCGTCCAGTTGTCGTCCTTTGGCGGCGCGCCGGCCGGGTACATCTCCTGCACATCGATGTTGGCGTACTTCTTCATCAGATCGATGCGCGAGCAGGGTCCTTTGATCTGGCTGCCGATGCAGGTCGGCACAGCCATCCACTTGCCGTCGAGCTGGCCGAGATATTTGACCGTTCCATTGACATCGCCGTTTTCCTTGATGATCGGCTCCATGATGTCGTTCATCGGCTCGAGCAATTCAGAATTGCCGTGCGGCCACCAGGTGGCCATGGCCAGGATGTCGTGGCCGGACTTCGCCTGGGCTTCGGCCGCGATCGTGATCTCGTTCTTTCTGCCGTTGCTCGTGATGTAGTCGATCGCGACCTCGACCTTTTCCTTCTCCGCCCATTCCTTGACGAGAGCGGCGGAGGTGTCGTTGGCACCGGGAACCCAGTGGTCCCAGAAGCCGATCGATAGTTTTCCGGCGGCGTGTGCTGTGCGGATATAGGGCGCCGACACCAGCGCCGCGGATGACATGGCAGTAGCTGCTACGAACTGTCTCCTGGACAGCTTGCTCCGGATCATGGCGTAACCCTCCCTGGTGAGCCAATCGGATATGTCGAGAAATCTCGTTCTCGTTGATTGTCTTGCGGGTCCTGTGCGGGCCCGTGGAGATTTCATTATCCGCGATCAGAGCAGAATTGATGGCATCTGTCGAGAAACCAGGTTGTCGCGACCCTAGAACTAATGTCGTGCGCATATGATGGGCGGCGAGGAGGC
>Ga0210409_10008789_pt1 | contig 10254 bp, 11 predicted proteins | sample IncBWH17MmetaG_FD_161649 | JGI IMG/M metagenome (GOLD analysis project Ga0210409, IMG submission 161649) | Forest soil microbial communities from Barre Woods Harvard Forest LTER site, Petersham, Massachusetts, United States - Inc-BW-H-17-M | ecosystem: Environmental > Terrestrial > Soil >...
GACCGGAAGAACACGCCGGTTGAAGAAGGAAGAAGATGTTGGAATCTGAATTGGGGAAGAAGACGCCGCTGAAGAAAACGGAATTCCTCACTGGCGGCCCGGCCGGACTTCTAAACTACCGCTGTCAGGATCGAAGTAATTTTCCAAACGCGCTACTCCTATCTTGTTCGGCTGGCACCAATTGGTGATGCTTCGCGCGGTGCGCGCAACCCTCGCGGCCTCAAACAGCCGCGCCACTTCCCGCACGGTCAGCGTGCAATACTCCTTGGGTTCCGAAGGCTTCCGAATCGTCCGGAACATTTTCGAAGTTTTCGCGTCCTAGACCCAGGGCTCAGAATCGCTTATTTCACCTGCGGGTGAGCCGGATCTCCCTTGCGCACCTCGTCATTCTATGCAAAGACTTAGCGTGTCTGACCGCTGATGGAATGGGGTCGTAGCTCAGTTGGTAGAGCGTCTCGTTCGCAATGAGAAGGTCGCAGGTTCGATTCCTGTCGGCTCCACCATCTTGAATTTCGCTCGGAAGCGTCGCTCACGCTTCGCAGGGCAAGGTTGTTTTCAGTCAAGTAATTCCAGGGTTTTTTGAACGAAACGGTTAAGGTCTGAGCGCGCAAAAGGCGGTTCGAGCCGACTTTTTGAAGAAATGACTTCATTTCAACCCAATTCTCCTCAGAAGGCCATTTCTGAGCCTGATTTGCCTGTAAAACCCAATTTTTCAACGGTTCGAGCCGATTGTGTCGGCTCTTCTCCAGGGCCAGGATTTGCTGTTCAAATTCGACCTTCTTGGCGACGAGGGGATTTTTGAGTTCTTTGAACTCCTGCACATCCAGGGCACCATCAGCGAACCCATTGTTGACCCGGTCGATCTTCGCCTTGAGGGAAGTCAGCTCCGCTTTCAGCCGTTCGATCTGTGTCTGGCTAGCTTGTGAGCCGTCGGCTTCCCACGTCTCGATCCGGGCCAGGAACTTTTCCTTCCACTCTTCGGGCAGGACGACCATTTCGATATTCCGCTTGACCTCTGCGCCGAACGCCTCCTCGCGGATGAAGCCACGGTTTTCGCAGTACTGCTTCTCATTCTTGTGGGTGCAACGGTACTAGTGGAAGCGAAGGCCACTTTTTTTAATGTGCCGCTCGGCGGTAATGCAATAGCCGCAGGAATCACAGGTGGCGAAATTGAGGAACTGAAAGCCCTTATTGCCGCGGTGCTTCCGAGGCTTCGCCACGAGAACAAGTGCCCGTTGGACCTCGTCGAATGTCTGTTTCGTGATCATCGGCGCGTGTATGCCTTGGTGCATTTCTCCCTTGTGGAAGAACACGCCATAATAGAAGGGATTTCGAAGGATGCTGCCGATGGACGAGAGTGGCAAGGGCTTTTTGCACAGGGTCCCTGCTAGGCCAACTGCCGCCATTTCCCTTTGGATTGCGGTCAGAGAATACCGGCCTGTGGCGAACTGTTCAAAGACTCTCTTGAGCTTAGGAAAATTCTTTGGGTGTGGTTCAATGGTGCGCAGGTGGGGTTCGCTCAAATATCCGATTGGGACTCTTCCGTGGTGAATGCCTCGACGGATCTTCTCGCGAATACCCCGGCGGATATTCATTGAAAGATCACGGACGTATTGATTGGCCATCCCCAGCTCGACCGCGATCATAAGCACGTTATCAGAAGGCAGGTACGACTTTTCGAATGTGCGGATTCCCTGAATGACTCCACGTTGGAGCAGTCCGATGATCTTGCCACCGTCATCGAAATTTCGAGCGAGCCGGACCGCTCACGTGCATTTGTCATAACTGGAACATAAGTATTATTTATTCAATCAGATGTGACTTAAAGTCTGCGCAATTGATGGCAAAAGATTGCCAAGACTCGGTAGGCGGGCGACGCGCCTAATTTGATAGCTTCGTAATCGTGAACATTCTGGAGGACACTCGGTTTCGGAATCAAGCGCTATGGAATATCGAGACAAGCGGAAGTGATCTTCCGCCTACCCCGAATGCTCTTTGACCTAACGACACTCATCATTCTATGAAAACTCGCCACGCTTTCGTCATTCTTGCCGCATCTTTGTGCTCCGCTGGTGCTCAGGTCATCGGGGATCAAACGCCCCCGGCGCAAATCACCAACCAGTTCTCGTTCAGTGCCCTACCGGACCCTTCGACCTGGCCAGGCACAGCAATCGACTGGTGTTCGACGGCCCGGCAGTTTACGCAATGGATCACAAATAACCAAACCGGACAGGTCACGACGCGAACACCTCAGTTTGTGGAGGTCTGCGGAGGCTTAAACTATTTGGATTCAGGAACTTGGCGTGAATCAAAAGACCTCATTGAGTTGACGCCAGATGGTGGTGCAGCTATGCTCCAAGCGGCGAACAGAATTTACTTCAACTCTTCACTGACGGCCACAATGGACGGAGCCATTAAGATCGTTACGAGAAGTAACATCCTTTTCAATACCTACCCGATGGGCGTGTATTATTACGACCAAGCCGCGGGCAAGGAGGTTCTTCTGGCCCCTCTCCAGGGTTCCACACCTGGTACCTTGCAGCCCCCAAATCGCGTTCTGTACCCATCCGCATTCCATTCCCCCCTGCTGGAAGCCGACTTGCGTATCACTTGCACGAAGGCCGGGATCGAGTGTGACACGATCATCACCAAAAAGCCAAAGTCGGCTCCGGATGCCTTTGGCTTGGATCCATCGACAACATTGCTTCAGGTTCGTCACGCCTGGTTTACGACAGCTTTGCCCCGGTCAGTGGTCATCAAGCTCGACTCAGACCTTATCGATACAGGAATAGATTTTGGCGACATGTTGTTCGCGCCTGGGAGAGCTTTTGCGTGGGACGGCGCTAGTGTAGCCGATACCAATGTCCCGGCACAGATTAGTTTTCTAAGCGAGGAGACCAACAGCACTGACGTTACTGTGGGAAAAACCTGGCAACCAGGTAACCCGAACATTTTGACGGAATCGGTTCGTTGGAATGACGTGGTACAGAGCCTGGCCCAACTCCCCGAGATGGCAAAAGTGAACGATGATAGTCAGCCAGGTTCCGTTGCCCCGGGCCCACGGCAGCCTGCCGGGCTAAAACCGACACTGCCTGTCAAGCGGGCGATCCAAGTTGCGACCTCAAGCCCACGAGGCGCCGGTTTTGTGCTCGATTGGATGATGGTGACAGGCAACGGTGATTACGAGTTTCACACCTTCAATGGGGTAAGTAATTCGTATTACTTAACCGCTAATAACGTGTTTAACGGGAACGTTACTTTCGATCCCTCGTGTGTGATTAAGCGTGTACGCACAGGCGCCTCATTGATTCTTGATGGTTCAGTCCTCTGCGACGGAAGTGCCGCGCAGCCATCGATTTTGACCATGGAAGATGACGACGTTTTCGGTCAGGGGGACCTTATACCCCCAAGTAACGTTAACTGTCCTCAGATAACCTCCGGCCCTGCCGTTTGGGTATGGTATTCTATGCCGGGAAATGTTGCACTATCCTGCATGCGTATCCGTTGGGCCCAAACCGCGGTGGAATTTGATGGGTCGAATTGCAGCACGACGCGTGCTCTTCAAACGTCCCTCGTAGATTCCTGCACGACTGGCGTGTATGCCAACAGCTGCACGGTTAGCATCACCGAATCGACAGCCTGCGACGTGACTACCTTGACAAGCACGACAGGTTGCACGATCTCCGGGACGTTTTCAGCGCCTACTACCCTGGCGGATTCCACGATCTCGACGATGCAAACCAGGACTGCGACTGCGGGCCAGGGCATTTGGCAATACATCAATGGCTTTCCTGCATCCTATGACCCGAATTCACTGGTTTACGGGTTGACCGGCTATACCTGCATGTCCCCGTCGAATTCCGCCGCCCCAGGTTCATATTGGTATCAAAATCCATGTGTGTTGGTTACTCCCTATCATGCGATATCGGTGTCACCTTATCACGCTGGCGGCTCACTCTTCAGCAACTTCCTTTACCGCTTCATCGACTCCAATAACCATCACCAGGTGGTACAGTGTGTCAGCCACGTGTCTATAACCAATAACGGTCAATGGGTGGACATCGGAATTCTCCGATTCGACCAAGCCGTAACAAATGTCGCGATGGTGAGACTCCTCCCGGATGTCTCACAGAAGCTCCCATTCACAAGACTAAACAACGATCCGGGGTTTGGTCCACCACTCGAGTGCAAACTTCAGTCGGTTCCCTGCATTCTGACCAAGCCGGCGAGCGCCTTCAAGGTTGCTTTCGTGAAAGATTGGTTCGCATTGGCAAATAACTATTATGGACTAGCTATGTTTGAAAAGAGCTTGTGGATAAGTGGTTGGGATAGGGATATAGTTGGCGGCGATAGCGGGCACCCAATGTTCATGATTGTAAACAATGAATTAGCGTTCATAGGGCCTGTTGCTAATGGTTATCCTCAAGGTCGATTTGGTGGCGTGATGACAAATAATATCAACACAGCGATTTATGTTGCCGACGTTGCCGCGTACGGGCAAGGTAGCGGGAAGACCGTTGCCACCGTTGACGTGAGTTCATTTCCAAATCTCTGAGTTTTACAAGAACGCGACAAGATACTAGTCACTACGGACCGACCCTGGGAGCCATTTCCTCCATGCACGCAACTTTAAACAGGAAGTATATTATGAGTAGGATTCAGATTCTTATTATGTCGTTTGTTATTAGTTCGGCATCTTATGGACAGGGATTGGTGGCTTTTTATAATACGCCTACGACCCTTGTCAGCGGAGGTCCTGGGGGCGGACCTCCAGCGATAAGTCCGCCCGATATATACTATTTCGGCCTACTAATCTCTCCGTCCGGTGCCCCGGGCAGCTTTGTCTTCAGCGGGGTTTACGCTACCAACCAATCTATCCCCGGGCTTTTTAGCGGGGGTGCCGCAGTCGCCGTACCTGGATGGGCTCCCGGAACAACACGTTGGTACCAGATCGAGGGGTGGTCCGCGAACATAGGCCACGATTGGAATCCGCAATGGCCGCAAATATTTGATGGGTACCCTGTGGGTTCGGCGCTTGGGTTAAGTTACGTGGGCTCGGGTGTTGCCGGCGGTCCCACGAGTACTGGAACATTACCAGCTTTGGCCTTGTTCGACGGCGGTAGTAGCACTCTTCAGTCGGGCTTTAGTCTATACCGTGTTGTTCCGGAGCCATCGTGTTTGGCATTAGCTGCCGTCGGCTCGCTAACTGTGGTCGCCTCCGGCCTTTGGCGGAAAAAGAAATCTGAACGTTCGTCCGCGCACCGCAAGTCTTGATACTAGGTCAAAGAGGAACAGAAAAAAAGGGCATGCATGCAGCCTGCTTCGACTACACCTGAAGCGACGAAATAGCCGGCGGCTCGAAACGTGGGCGGGGTCACCCATTAGTCTGCATGCACTCCTTCTAAAAAGGACATTGTGCTGGTGTCGAGTTGCCGGTCACTTCCACGACACGTTTGTCGATCGCGACAGCAGTGAAGCGCGGTGTTAATGAAAGAACTGCAATATCCACTTGCTTGCGGTGCCTATAAAAAGCGATGCCCAAGCCGCTGGATGGTCGGATGTTAAGATTTGCATAGGCTCCTTCGCTGAAGGATCCTCTGTAAGAGCGTAGGAACAGCTAATGCCCAAAGCGAGGAGCGCTGGCCGGATGGCCAAGCGAAGCACCTTACGACCCCCTGGGGAGGAACGATGGAGGGGTGAAGGGGGTGGGGTAGCCGCACGAGCTGCCCCAAGAGCCCCAAGCCGAAAGCCCCAAACGAAACGCCCCGATGTGACATCGGGGCAAATTTCGCGGGACGGAGCGGTCAGTAGCTGGCGACGATGGCTACGGGTTCGCCCGTTTCACGTTCCTTGGCTTCGCAGAGCGCGACGAAGTTTCGGAAGCTCTGGCGGACGAGCTCGATTTCATGCTCGTCCGTTTCCTCGTAGACCTGCCGCTCGCGCTCTTCGGCGAGCCGCAAGGTCTCCGGCAGCCGCGCGCGCAGGACTTCGGCCGAGATGGGCGCACGGCACGTGGCGCTCTCGAACGCTTCGCGGCAGAGGAACTTGGTGGCATAGGGCACACCGTGATATGCTTCCCGCAGGTAATCGAAGCTCCGGACTAGAGAGCTTTGGCGGGGAAGCCGCGGCGGCGGCTCTCTCCCTTGCGGATGACCGTGGCGCCTTTCTGGCCTGCGGCGATGCCGTTTTTGTAGCTTGCGAGGACCTGCTCGCCAGCCCAGCGGACGATGTCTGCCGGCTCCTCGCTGCTCTGGAGCTTCTTCACGAGCTCCTGTTCGAACTGCTCGATGTATGTCATGTTCGATTGCGTGTTGGTTGGTAAACTGGGGGCTCGACCTTGGGGCTCCGTCGTGCGGCAGATAAACAGCTTCTTTTCTTTTTGCCCGCCCTTACCTTCGGTGAGGGGCGGGCGAAAAGGGAAGAATCGGAGGGGGAAAAACCAGAAGCCGGAGGCTTCCGCTAGGGTTTGGCCGAAAGGATGACCTCTTGAGCGTTGTGTCGCTCAAAATATGCCTGGAGTTCCTGCTTGCTTGCAATGTGTCCAGAGCCAGCGATTCGGCCCAGATGCCTTAGCATTCGGTAATGAACAAGTGTTTTTCCGACTTGGCTAATGTAGAGGTAGCGATTGTTCGCCATCCATATTTGGCCCGCCCGAAAACTCTCACTCAATCCTGTCGGTGAACTCTTCATTCCTCTCTGTAAGACACCTCGGGGGCTTTTTCGTTCCGGCAAAAAAGTGAGTGTTTTTTGCCTCAAGCAAATCCGGGATTCAGGCTCAATTCTCCAAAACTGCCCCAACCTGGTTGAGGTAGCAGACCAGGGCCTCAGGCCGAATCAGGTTGGTCAATGCGGCCCGTTGCTGTGGGTTCCGCAGCTTGCGGTATGGTTCTCAACGACGACGGAAAAAAGGGGTCCCACTAGCCCCACCCCGCCCCGTTTTACTGGCGGAGGCATTTTTTGCCCAGAAAAGATAGTATTTACTGAAGCATTCAAATGCTGAAGGCCTTGGGTCTTTATTTCGTCGGCCAAACGCTTTGACGATTCGTATCTATGGCCCGAAGCACGAAATCCGTGTCAAAAGTACGAAACTGGCAGAACCCTAAGTCAACAACCGGAAATGATGCCGCTTTGAACTGCCGTGGAGTCCACGCCTTCACCTTGGTTGATACTTCTTGGACCTCGGAGTACGTCGGTAGCCGCACCACCCCTTTGCTGTTGATCACAACATTAGTTGCTCGCTGTTCCAGTACCTGTCTGGTGTAGTCGTCGGGAGGCCACTGCGGCTGATTGGCTGGGTTCGGGCCTGACCCCGCACAATCGATGACGAATGTCAGGACAGAGGTATCGTCATCATAGACGCACAAGAACCGCCGAGCGTCGGGGAACGAGTAAACGAAGACAGGAGAGTCGAAAAAATCCTTCCACACTCCGAATACATTGGAGCCGCCCACCTTTAAAGTGATCACTCGACCGCTCCATGGCGGTCCAGCGGGTTCGGTCGCTGTTGCCACAACACTTCCGCCTGACCTAAGGAGCACCGTGCGTGGCCCGAACAGCGCAATCCCAAGTAGCACAAGGACGAGGACGGCAGATAGAAAAACCCATTTCCACATAGGTTCCAAGGTGCTCAACTATGGCATCATACCAGGGTTCTGCTGGCTCAGTTCCCTCCGTTATCTCCTGTAAAAAATAACTCCAGTCGTTTGTGAGACACGACTCCAGAGCGTTAGACCGGGAAGGAGATTGCAGGCGTGTTGCGGTACTTGACCCAGTTGCCTTTGGGGCGGAGGTCATCAATCAAGGAGCCTCCTTCCCGCGCGCGGCGCTCGGTTTCGGCGACCTGGCTGGGGGTCAATGCTTTAAGATAGTCGTCCCACCAGTTGAACCAGCGCCAGAAAAAAGGAGAGAATTGCTCGCTGGCCATGACTGGGAAGAGAACGTCGAAACGCTGGGTGGCGTCGGCCGCTTCATTGAGCCGCTCCAGGATGGGTTTTGTTTTGTCCTGGAATGCGGTTTGGGTGATGTCGCCGGTCTGCAGCGAGCGTTGCAACCCGCGCAATTCATTGACCATCACGCAGCAAGCAACAAAAACGGAGATCTCGGGTGCGCCGAGGTAAAAGACCTGGTCCCTCTCCACCTCGCACTCGGTTGTATTGAGCTTCGGTTTCAACGTTTGGGTGACTTCGCCGCATACTTAGCTCGCAGAATTCAGGCCTGCGCGCCATTCGGTGAAGTACGGATGCGGCATCGCCAAAACAGCGGAGCCTCCAGAGCAGAGAACGCAGAGAACACAAGGAGGGGCCTGATTGTTCGTCTGGACTACCCCGTGAAATTCTCTTCGTTCTCTTTGTTTCCTTCTGTTCCTCTTCATTCGTTCTGCTGAGGGCGTCGTTCCCAGGGCCACTGACAAAGTAGCGGACGCCGTCGTCTGGTGGGGCGAGGTTCCTGGCGAGCCCTGATCAGTTATTCAACAAGGCGGCCTGTTCATTAAGAGAAACGGATTTAGTTAGGGCTCGGCGGGAGCCTCGCCCCACCAGCCTGGCGCGTACTCCAGTTGTGGACTTTGTCACTCACCGAGCGCCGCTCCTGGGCCTGGGCGGTTTGGGCTTGCGCGTTCGGGGTTGGGGTGATGTATAGTTGCCGGGTAGTCCCCGATTTATGGCCTGGGCCTGATATGAAAAGCGAGGTGCTTTGCTGTCTACTGCTTTGGGCGGTGGTTGAGGCCTGTCCAGCCGAGTCTCTAACCGGAGCCTACCTGTTCTCCACTTTTGCCGGGGTGAGCGGGACCAATGGTTCGGCGGACGGCACAAACACTGCCGCGCTTTTTAACTTTCCGGGCAGCCTGGCCCTGGATACCTCCGGCAACCTCTTCGTGTCGGACATTTTCAATAACACGCTCCGCAAGATAACGCCGGTTGGCACGGACTGGGTGGTCACAACGATCGCCGGACAGGCGGGCAATCCAGGCTCGGCCGATGGAACTAACGGTACCGCGCTGTTTGATCGGCCAAACGGGGTGGCAGTAGACCCCGCCGGCCACGTGTTCGTTGCGGATCACTATAATCATACCATCCGGAAAATGACGGCTTCGGGCACCAACTGGATCGTCACCACCATCGCCGGACTGGCCGGCGTGACCGGCAGCGCTGACGGCACGAACGCGGACGCCCGGTTTTGGAGCCCCACCGGCATCGCCATCGGCACCAACCACCACCTGTACGTGACCGACACGGCTAATTTCACCGTGCGTGAGATCGTTCCTGCGGGCACCAACTGGGTGGTCAGCACGATCGCGGGCGTCGCATTGAATTTTGGATTTGCCGACGGCACGAACGCTGACGCCCAGTTTGATTATCCTTATGGCATCACGGCTGACAGCGCGGGCCGCCTGTACGTGGTCGATTGGGGAAACAGCGCGATCCGGGAAGTTGTTGCTATCGGCACCAACTGGGTGGTCAGCACGATCGCCGGTGTCTCAGGGCTGATGGGCAGCGCCGATGGACCGGGCTCGGTGGCAACCTTTAACGAGCCCGCCGACATTTGCGTCGACCACAGCGGCAATCTCTACGTCACCGATCAGAGCAATAACACCATCCGCAAGCTCATCCCGTCCGGAACGAATTGGGATGTAAGCACCATTGGAGGCGTCGCTTCGCCGCAGGGCGGCAATGCCGATGGGTTGGGCACTGCGGCGCGTTTCAAATATCCCTGGGGAATCGCCGTAGACAGCGGGGGCATGCTCTACGTGGCCGATCACGGCAACCAAACGATTCGGAGCGGGGTTTTTCTCCCGGCGTTGGGGATTAGCGCGGGTGTGGCTCAGGTTGTCCTTTCGTGGCCGGCGGCGGCGGGCGCTTACGTGCTGGAAACCAGGAGCACTCTGGACGCGGGCGCTGCCTGGTTTCTGATCAGCAACGCGCCCGTCACCAATGGTCTCAATGTCATGGTGGTGGATCAGCCGAGAACCGCGCCGACGTTCTATCGTTTACAAAAGGTTCAGGTCTCTCAGAGTCCTTAGCTTCTGAACTTGCCAGCGGCCCCGGGGTGGGTGGACGATATCGGGATGAGCGCCGAAACTTCTCCGAACAATCTCTCCCGTCGGGATTTTCTTGCCGCCACCACGGGCCTGTCCATCGCAGCCACGATGCAGCCGAGCACCGTCTTCGGAGCCGAGGCCTCCCCGGGCGCCTCCAAAATGATCGGCATGCAGATCGGCGCGGTCTCGTTCACCGACGAGGGCATCGACCAGGTGCT
>Ga0210409_10008790_pt1 | contig 10254 bp, 8 predicted proteins | sample IncBWH17MmetaG_FD_161649 | JGI IMG/M metagenome (GOLD analysis project Ga0210409, IMG submission 161649) | Forest soil microbial communities from Barre Woods Harvard Forest LTER site, Petersham, Massachusetts, United States - Inc-BW-H-17-M | ecosystem: Environmental > Terrestrial > Soil >...
AAATCGGCTCCGCCCATTCGCTCGAATAACTCGCCAAATCCTCCGCCGCCATCGTCCCGTTGTGATGGCGCATCGCTTCCAGAATCTTCTTGGCAATCTCACCCCTATAAAAAGCGTCGCGCCCGTGCTCCGCAATCTGCTGCAACGACCACGCTAAGTCCGCGTTGTGAAACACTTCACCGATTCGCGGCGCATGATCGTTCGGCAGATACACTTTGCTCGCCGCTTCGTCGCTTCGCAGCAAATCCAACTCAGCCGCCCAATACGCCGCCGTCCACTCCGGAACCGGAAACCCCTCCTCCGCCGTTCGGATCGCCGCCGCCAAATCTTCGTTCAGTTTCTTTCGTCCAAACTTATCCGCCAGCTTCTGCCACCCATCCACCGCTCCGGGCACGGTAATCGCATGCACTCCCTGATGCGGCATTTCGCGGAGCCCTTGCTTCTGCAGAAACTCAATCGTCAGTCCCTTCGGCGCCCAGCCGCTGGCATTCAGCCCGTACAGCTTGTTCGCCTTCGCGTCATACACAATTGCAAACAAGTCTCCGCCGATGCCGTTCATCATCGGCTCGACCACGCCCATCATCGCGTTCGTCGCAATCGCCGCGTCCACCGCGTTCCCGCCGCGCTCCAGCATGCGCACGCCTGCCTGCGCCGCCAGCGGCGATTCCGCGGCCACAATCCCGCCCCGCGAAATCACCATCGACCGCCCCTGTCCGCGGTCCTGCGCAAAAATCCCCGGCGTAGCCATCATCGTTAGCGTCACAATAGATCCCCAAACGCGCGCCTTTCGCATTTTTAGCCCGCTGCTCCCGAAGCTTGGTTTTTCACGTCGCGCGCACTCTATCGCGTACGCACCGCGCCCGCAAGCGCGCAAAAAGGCCCCCCGAACGCCCGCCCCTTGGCTGCGGGTAAGTTTGAAATTCATCCCATCTTGACGGAATCTAACGCCGTGTTAACCTGAATGCGGTGAAAAAAATTCACGGAGATTCAGCGTGTTCAAACGTATTCTCAATAGAGTCAGGGAATTGCTCACCAGGGCCAGAAAATGGACCTCGCTCACGGACAGCGCGCTCGACCATGTACATTACCTGAGCGTTCCATTATGGAAGCCCTGGCGAGACTACTAGCGCTGGATTTGCCGACGACTCAGGCGTGCAATCAGTACCCGCAACCGCAAGCGTTAAACACCCCGCAAATTTCAAACTGGCCACGACTTTGTCCCGAATAGGGCTTGCTCTGGTGGCAAATTCGTTGTGCCGAGGACAAGAGAGGCGTACGATGCACCAGCCGGAAGTCGAAATCGGAAATTCCAGCTCCCCCTGGATAAGGAGAAATCGAATATGAAAATGCTCCGCGTGTATACGATCCTGTTTGCCGCCGCGGTGATCGCCATGGGAGCCGGCTCGATGGCCTCGCCCTGTCTTGCCCAAGACGCAAACACGGGCAACGCCATGTCGTTCGCTAACACAAAACACGTTATCGGACTCCAGGGTTTGAAGCATGACGTCAAGGGAACTCTATCCGCCGGAGATGGGTCTCTCGTATTCACCAAGGGAGAGAAAAAAGTAGTTGTGCCGGCCGCTTCCATCCAGGAAGTGATGACCGGCAAGGACACCCAGCGCGCCATCGGCGGAACCATTGGCACCATCTCGATGTTCGCTCCGTACGGAAGCGGAAGGTTCCTGAGCCTGTTCCGAAGCAAGATTGACACGCTCTCCATCGAGTATCTCGATCCATCCGGCGGCCTCCATGGAGCCGTTTTCACCCTGCCGGCAGGCAATGCGCTTGGTGCAAAGAAGGCCCTGCTGAGCCAGGGCGCAAGAACGAGCTTTCCCATTGAAGTGGAAGCGGCGGCGCAGGCCAAGCCAAAGGAGAAAAAACAATGAAGTCAATCGGCTATTTGAGCGCGCTGCTGGCACTCGCCCTGGTGTTCCTCTTCACGGGGAGCACGGCCTCGGCGCAAGACAAGGCGCACGCAAAGACTCCAGCGTCAGCGATCCAGATCTTGATGGTCCAGTCCGACGAAGTGAAGCTTCCCATTGAATTTCAACTGGCGCTCTATGAGAACCTGATCGACCAGGTGCAAAAGACCAACAAGTTCCAGCACGTGTACCGCGACGGCGACACGGCTGCAGCCAACGCCTCCGGCCTCGTCATCCTTCACAGCAACGTCTACGGGTTCAGGAAGGGCAGCGAGGGAAAGCGCCAGGTGACCACCGTTAGCGGCGCCACTCAGATCAAGGTCCACTGTCTATTTACGGACCAGGCTGGCAAGTCAGAGCTCGCGCAAGACGTCACCGGCAACGTGCGGTTTCTCGGCGGCAATCTGCGGGCCACGTTCGACTTCGGGAAAAAAGTGGCGCAAATCGCCGTCACAAACTTCCAGTAAGCGCGGTGGACCACCATACCGTTGCAGTCGTCAGCATTACGGGCACTTGTCTTGATGTGCTGGGTAGCCTCTATCTGGCCTACGACCTGTTGGGTGGACACCACGGCCCGTTGCGGATGCTCACCCGTGCGGTAACGTACTCCGTCGTCTTCGGCATCGGCTACGGCCTCGGCCTCGGTCCCTTCTTTGGCCTGGCTTCCGGCATCGCCACCGGTATCACCCTGGCGATTGAATTCAGCCGGGCAGCTCGCGGGCTGGATCATTACTCCTTGCTTTGGGAGGGACTGTTTTCCGCCATCCGGGGGTTCGGTTTCGGCGCCGGGCTGTACAGGATTTTGGGCTTCGGATTCGCCACCGCATTTGCGGTTCTTATCACCATTGGTCAAATATTCGCCTACTCTCGGGGCATGCGTCCTGCCCTCGACTATTCAGCGGCGCGCCGTCCACGGCTTTCGCGCCGTCAGCTTTGGGGAACTGTGATCCGTACTGTCGGATACATGGTCACGGCACTGATCTGCAGCGCCTTCATTCATCACGTGGACCACGCCTGGCTTTTTGCAATTCGCGTGGGGTTGGTCACAGGCATCGTCACCGGCGTGGGTGGGAGCATCACTCCCTACATCGAATATTACGCCGACAATCTCCCGGAGCGGCGCCTCGGGGCATTCGGCATCGGACTCATTTTTTTCGGTTTTGCCCTGCAATCTCTTCAATATTGGCTGGCACTATTTGACGTACGCCTGACTTAGGCAGTCACCCCGTCGCGCTCCTTCTTTGTCTGGACGAATGCTCAGTGAATTGGAAACCGATCGACTATGTACCCGTCAGAGTTCTTGGAAAACTCTGCGTAACACCCTAGAATCGAAGCCGACGTGGCCTGTCATCCTGGTGAAGTGCGCAAGACGAGCCCAGCCTCTCGCCCCGTCGGAGAGACGCCCACTTGCCCGAACAAAGTATGGAAAAGGCAGCCGCAGCGCCGGCAAGCCCCGCAAAATCGCCGCTCGACCTGGCCATCGATGCGCTCGTCATCGGCCGCAACGCCGATCCTTTCGGGCTGCTCGGTCCGCACGCCGTCGAAACTCCAGCGGGGCGCCGCTGGGTCATTCGCATGTTCCATCCCGGCGCGATTTCCGCCGCCATTCGCTTCATCGATTCACAAACCGTAATCGAAGCAACGAATCTCCGCCCACAGGGGTTCTTTGAAGCGACCCTCCCCGAAACCCAGCAAGACCGTCCCGCAGCCTCCACCTATCGCATTCAATACCGATTCGCTTCCGGGGCCACGCACGAACAATACGACACCTACGCGTTTCCCTTTCTCTTGAGCGAATTCGATCTTTACCTCATGGGCGAAGGCCGCCACTACGACACCTACAACAAGCTCGGCGCGCACCTCGAGTCCATCGAAGGCGTGCGCGGCGTTAACTTTGCCGTCTGGGCCCCCAGCGCCAGTCGCGTCAGCGTCGTCGGCGATTTCAATCATTGGGACGGCCGCATCCACCCCATGCGCGCCCGTGGCTCGTCGGGCGTTTGGGAGCTTTTCGTCCCCGAACTCGACGATGGCGCCGTCTACAAATACGAACTCATCGGCAACAACGGAAACATGATCCCCCTCAAGGCGGATCCCTACGCCTTTCGCGCCGAGCTTCGCCCCAACACCGGTTCCGTCGTCGCCAACCTCGATACTTACAAGTGGAATGACTCGGCCTGGACAACCCAGCGCGCGAAGACCAATTGGTTCGAGAAGCCCATCTCCATCTACGAAGTCCATCTCGGAGCCTGGCGCCGCGTCCCCGACGAAGGCAACCGCTGGCTCACCTACCGCGAGCTAGGCGACCAGCTCATTCCCTACGTAAAGGATCTCGGCTACTCCCACATCGAGCTGCTGCCCATCATGGAGCATCCCTTCGACGGCTCCTGGGGCTATCAGACCATCGGCTATTTCGCGGCCACCAGCCGCTACGGCTCTCCCGCTGATTTCATGGAGTTTGTCGACCGCTGCCACAACGCCGGCCTGGGCGTCCTCCTGGACTGGACCCCCGCGCACTTCCCCCGCGATACCCACGGCCTCGCCGAATTCGATGGCACGCACCTTTACGAGCACTCCGATCCCCGCCAGGGCTCTCATCCGGACTGGGGCACCCTCGTTTACAACTACGCCCGCAACGAAGTGCAGAACTATCTCATCTCCAACGCCTTATTCTGGCTCGACAAGTACCACATCGACGGCCTGCGCGTGGACGCCGTAGCCTCCATGCTGTATCTCGATTACTCCCGCAAGCCGGGAGAGTGGGTCCCGAATCAGTTCGGCGGCCGCGAAAATCTCCCCGCCATCGCATTCATCCGCCGTCTCAACGAAGTCGCCTACGAGCGCTTCCCCGGCCTCCTCACCATCGCTGAAGAATCGACCTCTTGGCCCAGCGTCTCCCGCCCCACCTACCTCGGCGGCCTCGGCTTCAGCCTTAAGTGGAACATGGGCTGGATGAACGATACGCTCGCGTATTTCTCCACCGACCCCATCCACCGCAAGTATCACCAGAACCAGCTCACCTTCTCCATGCTCTACGCCTTCACCGAAAACTTTGTGCTGCCTTTCTCCCACGACGAAGTCGTCCACGGCAAAAATTCCCTTCTCCACAAAATGCCCGGCGATATGTGGCAGCAATTCGCCAATCTGCGCCTGCTGTACGCCTATCAATACGGCCATCCCGGCAAGAAGCTCCTTTTCATGGGCCAGGAGTTTGGCCAGCGCAGCGAATTCAGCGAGGCTCGCAGCCTCGATTGGCACCTGCTCCAACATGATTCCCATCGCGGTATCCAGCGCCTGGTCGCCGATCTAAATAAGCTCTACACCGCCGAGCCTGCCCTGCACGAAGTGGATTTTGAGTGGAATGGGTTCGAGTGGCTGGATTGCAACGACGCCGACAACAGCGTCTTCTCCTTCATGCGCCGCGGCAAAAATCCCCAAGACTTGCTCGTAGTCGTGCTGAACGCAACTCCCGTCGTCCGCCCGGGCTATCGCATCGGCGTTCCTCAACCCGGCTTCTACCAGGAAGTCCTGAACACCGACTCCGCCACCTATGGCGGCTCGAACGCCGGTAACATGGGCGGCGCCCAGTCCGCCCCCATGCCCCAAATGGGCCGCCCCCACAGCATCGCCCTAACCCTGCCGCCCCTAGCCGCCACCTTCCTCAAGTGGCTCCCGTCATGACCCACCTTCCGGTCGCAACGCCTACCCGGAATGAGAGAAATGAGAACTGGAAAACGTCCCCTGTCCCCGTCGTCCAATAGGCTTCCCAGGGGGAGGAGTGAAAAAGTAAAAAGCCACCAGAAAACCGCAAAGCCTCGACCATATAAGCCGAGGCTTTGCGGAACTTCAAAAGGCGTCAGAGCGGGTTTACTAGGCTCTCGCTGCGACTCGCGTTTCGATAACATTGCGAATCAATCGCCTCGTTCGTTCAACGAAGGCGAGGGTGTCCGCGAGACAGCTCTCCACCAACACTCCAACGCCGTAGTTGCCCGAAACGTCAGCCGCCGCTACCAGCGCAACATATTCACCGATGCGGAGATGAATCAAGCGATTTGCTGTAGCCAAGACGAAGAGGCGCTTCGCCTCTGGCGACTGGATTTCAGCAAGCTCCCTGCGGAAGTCCTCAACAAAAACATCCTGGAGGCGTCCACTGAGAGTTACGGGCTTCTCTCCGATCAGCCGGAACGCTTCATCCAACTTTTCGAGCGTCCGCTGCGTCACGAATGCCCGCGCCTTCAAGGCCTCTGCTATTTCCGGATGCTGAGCGATTTCGCCTAGCTCCCGGAAAACCTCTTCCGAGCGCTCCGTGCCCTGCCGAACATGACTCAGCAGTAGCACGAAAAGCTCCTTCGGATTTTTTACTGGCATAGTTGTTGCTCCTTTCGGGGTGTTGGTGGTTTCCTCGACTGCTTGTTACTAAACTGGTGAATCAGTTTGAGTAGTAGATTCAGATTGGCAGAACGCCGTTTGCGGGATGCGCTTGCCGTTACCCTGAACCGCCCGCACAAGTAAAGCCTGCACCGGTCAGTCATGGTCACTGTCAAAACTGACAGCTAGGTGCCGCATGCTTGTGCCTTTTCAAGCGTGCGGGTTTTGACTTTCTCTTAAGCCCAAAAGTGCCCGCAATCCATTCACCAGCGCCGCTCAAGAACATTCGCCAGCGGCCTCCGCGCAGCGATATAATCGGTGCGAGCACTGAAATGTTCTCTAGTCGCACACTCGACCCTCTCCTCGCCGTCGCACTTTCGTTCTGGATGGCCGCCGCGGCGTGCGTGATTGGCTGCATGCAGCCAGTACTTGCCAACTCCCCGGCACAAAGTGAAGGATCGATTGGCAATAGCCATCCCCTGGATCAGACTCACGCGGGTCCAATGCCGGATATGGACTGCTGCAATCACGAAAAAACTCCTTCCGATCCTGCAACCGACAAGAAACCTCATCACCAGGCGGTCTCCTGCTGTCCCCTGGATGCCAGGGTGACTCGCGCTCAGAAATGGGAACCAGCATCAACAATCGCGTTCAAAAGCGAGCCTGTCTCCACCACGGAATGTGATTTCGCATTCGCTCTGTTTCGTCACTCGTCTGTAATCGACCATACGCTCTGGCATAGCGGAAGAAGTACCCTCCTCAAGGCCCACGTCCTGCGGATTTAGAATCGTCCAATACAGTTCGCTGCATACCTTACGGATAGCAAGCTATCCGTTGACAAGAACTCTTTCATTTCCAAAAAGGAGAAAGTCATGAAAAGAATCAGAGCAATTCTGTTGCTAGCCGTGGTCGCATTCGGCCTCACGACGGCGGTAAACGCAGCGAACGCTTCGTGCTGCGCTTCCGCCGATTGTTGTGCGTCCTGTTCCGGATGCTGAAACTAAGCAGCTAGCGTGAAAATGAGGGCGGGTGGCCCGAGCGGCAGCGTGTAAGATTGTGGGTGCCCCGCCCTCGGTTTGTGAGGGTGGGTCTTGGGGTTCGCCGTAACCTTCCCTAGACAGGATCGATGGTGATCAAGCCCGCTTCGCCTTTTTCATAAAATAGATAACTGCTCCACGGCCAATCCTGTGGACGCCGTACCAACTTCCGAGTCACCGGATTGCCGTGCATGTAATCCAACTTCTCGCGTCTCTTTCTCTCCGTGTAGACGTTGAAATCGTAAAATCGCGACTGCCAAAACTGCGGAAGAACCTCCCCCGCCTCCAAAAATGGCAAGCGCACTTGAGATATTCCATAGCCTCTCTTCTTCTGCCGCATCTTGCGGGACACGCGCTGCTTCAGCATTTGCAGCACCGTCGAAGGTGTCCCTTTCTTTGGCTCGCTGACCAGCAAGTGCACATGCTCCGGCATCACTACATATCCGACCAGCCCGAAGGCGTACTCGCGTCGCACACGTGCGAGCTCCTTGAGGAAAAGATTCTTGGTGCCTACGGCCCTAAGCAAGGGCCGCCGGCCATAGCAACTGAAAGTAATGAAATGCAGATGGCCGCGACCGTAGTATCGCTTCAATCCTTTCGGCATCGGAGGACCCCAAGAGCCCACCCTCACAAACCGAGGGTGGGGCACCCTCCCGACTAAACAGCACGGTGAATTTAGAAGATGGTATCCTCCCAATCGGATGTCGCTGTCAACATGAAAACTCGGAAATCATCGACCGGGCCACCCGCCGGAGGGTGCCCTACACTTTCCGGGGTTGGGAAAGGGCGTGGATTCCTGCTGTTTATGCCGCGCAGATTGAAACGCTATCACGGCCGAGGGGATCTGCATTTCATCACCTTCAGGGTACCTGCGAACCGCTGGCTTAGTGACCCGGTCCCAGACGCGCACAGAATCATACGACGCCCTGGAACGGCCCGACTGCGAAGGCAACCTTCGGGAAACATTTCCACGGCCCGCCTCGTATATCAAGGCAAGTACCTGCCGGGAACGCACCTGCAAGCCTCGCCTCCTCGAAGGCCCGGTCAGGGAAGGAGAAATTTCGCCATGAATTTTCCAGCCTCCCGACTCTCTGAAAAGATGGCTCTTATGCTCGCCGCCTCGATGCTAGTTGCCGTCGCGCTTCTCGCGCCTGTCGCCGCTGCGCAAGCCTCGCCGGCCAGCGGGTCCAGCCAGAATGCCAGTGCGTCCAGCCACGATCGCTGGTTGCACGTCCGCGTAACCAATCCCGGCAAGAACGAAGAAACCGTTCGCGTCAACCTTCCCCTGGAGCTTGCCGAAAAGGTCCTCCCGACCATCAATAAAAACCGCCTGCACAGCGGCAAGGTCAGTTTCGATGATATCGACTGCCATGGCGTGGACCTCCGCGCTCTTGTTGACGCCGTGCGCACTTCCAAGGACGGTGAGTTTGTCACCGTGCAGAGCAAGGACTCCGACGTCCGCGTAGCCAAGCAGAACGGCTATCTGTTTGTGCATGTCTTCGAGAAGAACCGCCCCAAGCACTCCCAAGTCGAAGTCAAAGTTCCCATGAAGGTGGTCGACGCGCTCTTTTCCGCCGGCAAGGACGAATTGGACTTGGTCGCCGCGCTCCATGCCCTTTCTTTCCAGGGAGATACCGAGCTCGTCTCCGTCAAGGATGAAGAAAATACCGTGCGCGTCTGGATAGATTCCAAGAATGTTACAGACTAGCTGCCCCGCGTAAGCTCGGCGCAACAATGCGCCGAAGCGGCTATATCCAGCAGGAGGAACAAGTCACATGTTATTGGCCAAGCTCGCTTTAGGTTTCTGCGGCACGGTGGCGGTAGCCGGCGCCTACACCTTCCACGAAGGGATCATGCGCGTTGAGGATGACCATTTTGACGGCCGTCACGTCCATGTCTGGGTCCCGGCGGCCATCGTGCCAATGGCCCTGCACGTCGTGCCCACCCGGCGTCTTGAGCGCGCGCTCGAGCACGCCGGTCCGTGGCTACCCGCGCTGCGCGAACTGACTAAGGAACTCAAGAGGTACCCCGAGGCGGAATTCGTAGAGGTCGAGGACGGCCGGCAGCACGTCCGCATTCGCACCCATCAGGGCAAGCTGCTCATCGATGCTGTCGAACCGGATGAGACCGTTCACGTGGCCTGCCCTCTGGTTATGCTGGAAGATATCGCCAGGGAGCTCGAAGCCCGGGCTCCGGCAGCTTAAGCCTGCGGCGTAAATTCTTTCCCTGGAACGAAATAGACCTCTTCAAACGTCGAACCCTTCTGCCATCCCGCTCGCTCGAGGATTCCGCGTCCGTTTTCAATCATGTTGGGATGCCCGCACAGATACCCGGTCGTCTCCGCCGGCTTCAGGCCCCACTCCGAAACGTATTTCCGCACCAGATCTTCCACGCGCCCGGTCTCGCCTGCCCAACTCGCATCCTCCCAGGGCCGGCTGATGGTCGCAACATACGTAAGCCAAGGCACTTCCGCGGCAATCTGCTCCAGTTCCTCGCGATAGCCGAATTCCCACGAACGGCTCCCACCCTGTATGCAGTACAGCTTGTGATTCCCCGGCATCGGGCTGTCGCCCGCCTTCCAGTCTTTGTACAGCGTGCGCACATAGCTCACGAACGGCGCAACTCCCGTAACTGTCGCAAGTAGTAGGTGATGCGTGCGCCCGCTCCGAAGGTCCAGCGTAAATCGCCCCTTGGCGATTTTGCGGCACAGCATCGTGTCGCCGGTCAACAACTTGTGCAGCTTGGGCGTCAGCTCGCCTTGCGGCACCAGCTCGAGAAAGAACTCCAAGCCTTCCTCATACGGTGAGGAGACAATGGAGTACGCCCGCTCGATCCGCTTGCCCTCGCTCTCCAATCCCAACGTCGCGTACTGGCCGGCCTTGAAGGTAAACGCACCTCCTGGGTCGACTTTGATGACCCACAGGTCCTCT
>Ga0210409_10008792_pt1 | contig 10253 bp, 7 predicted proteins | sample IncBWH17MmetaG_FD_161649 | JGI IMG/M metagenome (GOLD analysis project Ga0210409, IMG submission 161649) | Forest soil microbial communities from Barre Woods Harvard Forest LTER site, Petersham, Massachusetts, United States - Inc-BW-H-17-M | ecosystem: Environmental > Terrestrial > Soil >...
GGCCAATGTGCGGCAAGCCGTTGGTGTAGTAGATCGGCGTGGTCAAATAAAACTTGGGCTTATTGGCTGGCATGTCTAGTTTGTTTTCCCGCTCGTTTCATAGGCGCGGAGGGCTTCGCTGATCACACGCTGCAGAGGCACGTTTTTTTCGACGGCTAGTTTGCGGCAGTCGTCGTATTCGGGCGCGACGTGCAGGATGCGGCCGTTGACGCGAGAAATCTTGATGCGCACGTCGCCGAAATTTGTCGCGACGCTGACAAATTCGCGTGGCAGGGTGCGGCGCTGCGCGCGATAGGTGCGCGCGCCGAAAGTCGTGGTTTCGGCAAAGATGAGCGACATCAATGCGTTGGTATCCTGGGGCTTGCACAAAACTGTGAGCAACGTACCGGGACGATTTTTTTTCATCTGCACCGGTGTGGTGTAAACGTCGAGCGCGCCGGCGGCTAGGGCTTTCTCCAAGAAGTAGCCGTAGATTTGCGGGTTCATGTCGTCGAGATTGGCTTCGATGACAGCAATTTCTTCGTCGAAGCCGGCGACTGTTTTTTCCGCGGCTTCGCCGATCATGATGCGAACAACGTTGGGCTGGCCTTCGAGGTCGGCGGTGCCAGCTCCGTAGCCGATGGCGGTGACGCTCATGGGCGGCTGCGGGCCGAACGAATCGCAAAGAGTTGCGACGATCGCGGCGCCGGTGGGAGTGACCAATTCCTTTTGCACGCCGTTGGAATAGGTTGGCTTCCCTTGCAGCAGCTTCGCCGTGGCGGGCGCGGGGACGGGCAAAATTCCGTGGGCCATTTTTGCGGTGCCGCCGCCGACGTTCAGAGCGGAGCAGGCGAATTTTTCGATGCCGAGGGCGTGAAAGCCTATACACGCGCCGACGATGTCCACGATGGCGTCAACGGCGCCGACTTCGTGAAAATGAATTTTCTCGAGCGGCACGTCGTGGACGCGGGCTTCGGCTTCGCCCAGGTTTACGAAGATTTCGGCGGCGCGGTGACGAACCTCAGGAGCGAGCTGCGACTTCTGCAAGATTTCGAGGATCACGCTGAGGGAACGATGTTTTTGCTGGTCTTCGGTGTTGACCTTGACGTGGCTGGCGGCCATGCCGTTTTTCCAGACTTTTTCGGCGGTGAGATCCCATCCGGGCACCTGGAGGCCGCGGAGTTCCGAGCGGAGGTGTTCCACATCGCAGCCGGCGTCGACAAGAGCGCCGAGCGTCATATCGCCGCTAATGCCCGAAAAACAATCGAAATAAGCGAGTTTCATGGGATGTCGCCGCGGGAACTGCCTGCCCTGTTCAAGTCCCTTTGGAGAAGAATTCATAGTATCGGCGGAGACAGAGTGTGTCAAACGCGGGGACATTCAACCCGTCTTTGACCCTGTTGGGGGCATCTCCTATACTGACGTGATTCCATTTGCATGTTTAGGCCCGCTGAGGACACGTGTATCAAGAACTAACGAACCGATTGCGAGAGGCGCTGGCGAGGCATATCCGCGAAAAATATGGCGTGGAGCTGACGATTGCGCTGGAACGGCCGGCAAAGATCGAAATGGGGGAGGCGGCTTCGCCGGTGTGTTTTGAATTGGCGAAGCGGCTGAAGCGGGCGCCGCGGCAGATCGCTCAGGAAATTGCGAATGGGTTGGGCGGGATTGCGGGGATTGCTCGCGTGGAAGTGGCTGGCGGCGGGTATTTGAATGCGTATTTCGAGCGGGCGGCGTTTTGGGGCGGAGTAATAGAGGAAAACAGCGAGGAGAGCGGAAAGAGAGCTCAACGCAGACACGCAGAGGACGCTGAGAAGAACAGAAAAACCATCGTCGAACACACCAGCATCAATCCGAACAAAGCGGCGCACATCGGACATGTGCGGAACGCGGTGCTGGGCGACACGATGGTCCGGATTCTGCGGCATGCGGGGAATCGGGTGCAGATTCAAAACTATATCGACAATACCGGCGTACAAGTGGCGGATGTGGTGATCGGGTTCCTGCACATGGAGCAGCGGACACCCGTCAGCGTGAAGATGATGGCGATGGAACCGAAGTTCGATTATCACTGCTGGGATTTGTATGCCAAAGCAACGCAGTTTCTCGCGGAGGACAAAGAGCGGGCCGCGAAACTGCGGGGGGAGACGCTGAAGGCGATCGAGGAAGGCACGGGCGAGGATGCCGAGGTGGCGCAAGTGGTGGCGGATGCGATTGTCGGGTGCCACCTGCGGACGATGGCGCGGCTGGATATCGGGTATGAGTTGCTGGCGCGGGAGAGCGAGATTCTGCACCTGAAATTCTGGGATGCGGCGTTTGAGATGCTGAAGAAGTCGGGGGCGATTCAACTGGCGGCCAGCGGGAAGATGGCTGGTTGCTGGATTTTGCCGTGGAAAGAGGAAGAAAAACAAAGAATTAATGCAGAGAACACAGAGAGCGCCCCGACCGGGTCGGGGCAGGCGCCGGACACGGAGAAGAATGAGGAGGAGAATTCGCAGGACAAGATCATTGTGCGGTCGAATGGGACGGTGACTTACGTCGGAAAGGATATTGCGTACCAGCTATGGAAGTTCGGGCTGCTGGGGAAAGACTTTCATTATAGGAAGTGGCCGAATGCACCCGCTGGAGAAGAGGTTTGGGCGACGACGAGCGGCGCAGGCGATGCCAAGGCACCCCATTTCGGGGCGCCTGCAAAGAGGGTCTATAACGTGATTGATACGCGGCAGGCCTACGTACAGGAGGTTGTGGCGCAGGGCTTGCGCGGGTTGGGCCATGCCGAGGCGGCGGAGAATTCAATTCATTTATGGTACGAGAGGTTGGTGCTTACTCCGCGCTGTGCGGCAGAGATGGGATACAAGTTGTCGGCGGACGAGGCCAAGAAGCCGTATGTAGAAGTCAGCGGACGTAAAGGCCTGGGCGTGAAGGCAGACGATTTGATCGACCGGCTCGAAGCCGCGGCACTTAGCGAGGTAGCGCAGCGTCATGCGGACATGAAGGCAGAGCAACAAGAATTGACGGCGCATGCGATCGCGGTCGGGGCGCTGCGGTTTTTTCTACTGAAGTTTACGCGCAACGCGATTATCGCGTTTGACTTCGAGGATGCGCTGAGCTTTGAGGGCGAGACGGGGCCGTATTGCCAATACGCGGTGGTACGGATACGCGGGATTCGGCGGAAGGGTGCGGACGCGGAGGCGACCAGCGTCGAGGTGACGAAGGAATCCGTTGGGGGATTCCTTTCAGGTGCAGAAGGAAATTTGTTTTGGGAACTGCTGGTCGCGGCGGGATCGCTCGACTTCGCGGTGGACGCGGCGATTGCGACGCAGGAGCCGGCGTTTGTGGCGAAGTATGCGTTTCAATTGGCGCAAGCGTTTAATAATTTTTATCACAAGCACCATATTTTGTCGGAAGCGGATGAGCAGAAGCGGGCGTTTCTGTTGCGGTTGACGGAGCTCGTGGAGGCGCAGTTGGTGCGGGCGCTGGGATTGCTGGGGATTGAGGCGCCGGAGAAGATGTAAAGATCTTGCCGAGTAGGGACGCAGCCCGCCGCGGCGGGCGCCCCTACAAGAAAAACTTAATACGACAAGACTAGATGGACGAGGGTGCGGATGGCCACGCCGGTGGGGCCTTTGGCGAGCCAGGGCTTGACGTCGTCGTTCCAGGCGGTGCCGGCAATGTCCAGGTGAATCCAGGGCGTGTCGCCGGTGAATTCCTTGATGAACATGGCGCCGGTGATGGCGCCGCCGCCTTTGCCGCTTCCGATGTTCTGGATGTCAGCGACGGTTCCTTTGATGAATTCGCGGTAATCGTCGTCGATGGGCATCTGCCACATTTTTTCACCGACCGCTTTGGAGCTGGCGAGAAGCTTATCGGTGAAAGGCTGGTCGGAGCCGAAGACGCCGACGTTGACGCTGGCGAGGGCGACGACGATGGCGCCGGTGAGCGTGGCGGCATCGACGAGATGCGTGGCGCCGAGCTGCTTGGCGTAGTGGACGCCGTCGGCGAGGATGAGGCGGCCTTCGGCGTCGGTGTTCAGCACTTCGATGGTCTTGCCGGACATGGCGGTCTGGATGTCGCCGGGCTTTTGAGCTTTGCCGCCGGGCATGTTTTCCGTGGAAGGCACGACACAGATCACTTTGACGCTGGGCTTGAGAGCAGCGAGAGCGCGCATGACGCCGAGCATGGTGGCGCCGCCAGCCATGTCGTACTTCATTTTTTCCATGCCGTCGGCGGGCTTGATGGAGATGCCGCCGGTGTCGAAGGTGACGGCTTTGCCGACGAGACCGATCACGGGAGCGCCGGGCGTGGGATTCGCGGGCATGTAGGTGACGACCATGACGCGGGGCGGCTCGGGGCCTCCCTGTGCGACGCTGAGGAGCGCGCCCATTTTTAGATCGGCGATTTTCTTTTCGTCGAGGATTTCGACGGCGAGGCCAGCTTCCTTGGCCATGGCTTCGGCTTTTTCGGCGAGGATGCGCGGGGTGAGTTTGTTGGAAGGCTCGTTGACGAGATCGCGGGCGAAGTTTTGCGCATCGGCGATGATACGGCCTTTCGAAAGGCCTTTTTCTCCCGCTGTGCGCTCGGCGTCGGAGAAGCCAGCGAGCAGGACGGTTTCGATGTTCTTGTCGTTTTTCTTGTCGGTCTTGTACTTGTCTGTTTCGAAATTGGCGGCGAGCGCCCCTTCGGCAATAGCTTGGGCGTTTTCTTCGGTGGTGTGGTTCTCGCGGATGAGGAGCGCGAAGTTTTTGACGGAGCGCGCTTTTAGATAACGCAAGGCAGAGCCGGCAATCTTGCGGAGCGTCGCATTATTCCATTGCTCGCGCTTCCCTGCTCCAACGAGGAGCAAGCGCGCTGCTTTGTGGCCGGCGGGCGCGTGGACCAGGGTGAACTCAAGCATTTTGCCGGTCAGTTCGCCGCTCTTGGCGAGTTTGCGAAGCAGGCCTGCGGCGGCCTGGTCGATCTCCGTGATGCGGCCCTGAACGGGGTCCGTTTCTTCAAATACATACGAAACCAACGCCTCGGTTTCGAGCGCATCAAAGGGCTGGGTTGCGAGCGTGATCTGCATGGTGCGTTATCGCCTCCGATTGTTGTACATGGATTGTTGGACTTCCCTGCGAGCTTCCTTGGTGCGTTCGTCCTGGCGGCGGTCCCAGGACTTCTTGCCTTGCGCCAGGGCGATTTCGACCTTGGCGATGCCGTTGCGAAAGTAGATTTTCAAAGGGATGACGGTCAGACCCTTTGATTCGGTGCGTCCGGAGAGTTTGTCGATTTCCCGCCGGTGAAGGAGGAGTTTTCGCGAGCCTAGGGGCTCGTGGTTCCAGGGGCCACCCGGTAAGTACTGTGCAATGTGTGCGTTAACAAGCCACGCGCCGGTGGGTTTGAAGTCCACATAGGCATCTCGGATGTTCGCTTTGCCCTCGCGCAGAGCCTTGACCTCGGTGCCGTGAAGGACAAGCCCGGCCTCATGTTTCTCAAGAATATGGTAGTTATAGGAGGCCGAGCGGTTCTGGGCGACCATGTGTTCGCCGGACTTGGCGGGCTTCTCTGTTTTTTTCGCAGGCTTGGCCACAACTTTCCATCATAACTGTAGTATGAAATCTTGTCACCCTCGACACGGGAGAGGGTTATTTGATGGGGGACGGCCAACCCCATCATCCTTGCCCCGCCTCTAACGCGAATGTTAGACTGCTTCAGATTTGTATAGAAGCCTCGGAGAGCGCATGAGCCGGTGGGGAAGCCTATTCTTATGTGTTAGTTTCGGACTGCTCGCAGCAGGCTGCCCGAAGGGCCAACCCGACTTCAACCAGGGCAAGAAAGCGGAGACGATTCAGGATTACGATGCCGCGTTCGTCTTCTACCAAAAAGCCGCCAAAGCTAACCCTTACAACTCGGAATATAAGATCAAGCTGAACCGCGTGCGCTTCGAAGCAAGCGAACTGCACGTGAAGCACGGCGTGGAATTGCGGAAACAAGGCGACCTGCAAGGCGCGGCATCCGAATTCCAGCGCGCGGAGGCGATCGATCCGTCGAGCCCGGTGGCAGACCAGGAGCTTCGCAAGACGGTCGAAATGATCGCGGAGAAAAACCGCGCCGCCGACGCGGCGGCCGAACCGCCTTCCGATCCGAACGAGGTGACGCTGGTGGCCATGCCGCCGGAAATCAAGCCGCTCTCGCGGGCCCCCATTAATCTGAAGATGTCCGAAGACGCGAAGAAGGTCTTTGACACGGTGGGAAAACTCGCGGGGCTAACGATGATCTACGACCCGGACTTCCCTGCCCGGCGCATCACGGTGGAATTGAACAATGTGACGCTGGAGCAGGCGCTGGAAATCGTGTCGCTGGAGAGCAAGTCCTTCGTGAAGCCGGTGACGGAAAACATCGTTTTTGTAATTCCGGACCAGCCGCAGAAACGGCGGGATTATGAAGAGCAGGTGGTCAGGACATTTTACGTTTCAAACACCGTGCAACCACAGGATTTGACGGAAATTGTGACCGGACTGCGGCAATTGCTGGATCTGAAGCGCCTCCAACAGCTCAACTCGCAGAACGCCATCATTATCCGGGACACACCGGATAAACTGCTCCTGGCGGAGAAATTGATTCGGGACATCGACAAGGCCAAGCCGGAGGTGGTCGTACAGGTCGAAGTGCTGGAGGCGCGCACCGACCGCCTGCGGGATCTGGGTATCCTCCCGGGGCAAACGGCTTCCATTGCCATCAATCCGAACGCCACCACAAACAATTCCAATAACAATTCCGGGCAAAACAATACTGCCTCGATTACGCTGAACCAGCTGCGCCATCTGAACGGAGGCTCTTACTCCGTGACCCTGCCGAGCCTGACGGCCAATGCCGTCCTGACGGATACGAACACGAAGATCATCCAGAATCCGGAAGTACGCTCCGTGGACGGCCAAACCGCCAAACTGCGGATCGGCGACCGCATACCGATTGCCACGGGCAGTTTTTCGTCCGGCATCGGAATCGCGGGAGGAACCGCGGGCTTAAGTCCCCTGGTGAATACGCAGTTCACCTACCTGGATGTGGGCGTGAACATCGATCTGACGCCTCGAGTGCATCCCAACCGCGACGTGAGCCTGAAATTGAAGGTGGAAGTTTCCGCGCATACCAGCGACGTGAGTATCGGGGGCATTACGCAGCCCGTCATCAGCCAGCGCGTCATCGAAGATGATATCCGTTTGAAGGAAGGCGAGGTCAATATTGTGGGCGGCTTGGTGCAGCGGACCGAGAGCAAGACCTTGGAAGGCTGGCCGGGCCTCGCAAAACTGCCGCTGTTGAGCTATCTCTTCTCGCATAACAAAACGGACAAGCAGGAAGACGAAGTGCTGATCGTGCTGACGCCGCGGATTGTGCGGATTCCGGAATGGACGAAGGCGAATCTGCGCCCCATGTATTCGGGTTCCGAGACGAACGTGCAAGTGAAGCGGGAGAGCGAGGTTCGCGCACCGGTGGTGCAGCCTGCTCCGACGGCGAAGCCCGCGCAGGCGCCGGCGGCCAATCAAAACATCGGCGCGCCAACGCCAACACCCGCGCCAGAGGCCACGACGCCCGCTGCGGGGACAGCCCTGGGAACTGCCGAGGCCAAGATTCGATTCGAACCACAGAGCTTAACATTGAAGGCCGGGCAGACGGCCACGATTGGCGTGGTGGTTGACAATGTGAACGATCTTTTCTCCATCCCCCTGCTGTTGCAGTACAACCCCGCAGTCATCAGCGTAGAGGAAGTGCAGCACGGCGGATTCCTCTCCGGGGGCACGCAGGAAATCGCCATCGTGTGGCAGCCCTTCAAGGAAAAAGGGCAGGCGATAATCTCCGCGACGCGCAAGCCCAACACCCCGGGAGTTAGCGGGAGCGGAACGCTGCTGGGAATCGTCGTCAAGGGGGTGGCGCCCGGCGCATCGAACTTGTCGATCGTGCAGGTGAACGCGAAGGATTCGCAGCAAAAGCTGATCCCGCTGGCCACCAGCGAAGCGACGGTGCAAGTCCAGCAGTGAGCAGGTTGTGCGAATGATGTTGCGCGACACTTCATACCACGGGCGAGTTGGGAGACAAGTTCCTTGGAGGCAGCTGCCTTTCGAGACGGGGATGACGCTTCTGGAGTTGATCATCGCCTGCGCCATCCTGATGGTTCTCTCTTCCGCAGCATTGCCCATTGCAAAATACAGCATTGTACGGCAGAGAGAGGCTGAGCTTCACCGCGATTTACGCGAAATGCGAGACGCGGTCGACCGCTACAAAGACGCGGCCGACCGGAACCAGATCCGCGTGGAAATCGGGAGCGAAGGCTATCCGCCGGACCTGGAAACGCTGGTGAAGGGCGTGCAGCTCGGCGCCGGCAGCGACCGGAAGATTCGCTTTCTGCGGAAAATTCCGGTGGACCCCATGACCGGGCGGGCCGAATGGGGGCTGCGAGCCGTTCAGGACGATCCGGATTCGACAAGCTGGGGCGGCAAAAACGTGTTCGACGTGTACTCGAAATCGACGGGTATGGCGCTGGATGGGACCAAGTATTCGGATTGGTAGTTCGAACGAGGATTCGAAATGGGAATGATGTTGCGAACTCGGAGGGGCAGCCTAACGTTGGGAAAACGCCGGGGCGTGGTGCGCGAAACCGGGTTTACGCTGATCGAGTTGATGATCGTGATAGCGATCATTCTCATCCTAATCGGCATGGCGGTGGGACGTTATGACAAATCGGTGCAGAAGGCCAACGAAGCGGTCCTCCAGCATAACCTCCAGACCATCCGCACCTCGATAGACAATTACACTCTCGACAAGCAGGCGGCGCCGCAATCTCTTGAAGATCTTGTGCAAGCCGGCTATCTGCGATCCATTCCGACTGATCCGATGACACGGGCAAAGGATTGGGTGCTGCAATACGATAGCGTCGTGCTGAGCCCGGAACAAACGAGTTCGGGCGTCGTTGACGTACACTCAAATTCGGCCCGAGTTTCGCCCTTTAATCAAACTCCTTACAACGAGTGGTAGTTTCTTCTCGCCTGCCTGGCGAAAGCAGGACGCTAACTTTCCCGGAGCTTGTCCGCAGTTTGACGCAAGCGCGCTCGTCCGCTATAGTGGTCATGCGGGGTGGAGCAGCCTGGTAGCTCGTCGGGCTCATAACCCGAAGGTCGTCAGTTCAAATCTGACCCCCGCAACCATTTTCTAGTTCAGATACAACGGCTTAGGAGGCTCCACTCCTGAGCCGTTTTCTTTTAGGGTCCAACTGGGGTCCAAAACTCCCCAAACTGCCTTGCCAAGTTGCGCCGCGATCCTCTTTCCATCCTCGCTAATCACGTGAGTATAGATAGTCTCAGTGACCGGCGATCCGTCTGCGTGACCGAGTCTCTGCTGTCGCAATTTCTGCGATGCCCCGAAACTGCTCATCAGAGTTGCATTCGCGTGACGGAAGGCGTGGAAGCCATTGCCGCGGGGCGCCTGAATACCTAGTGACCGAAGCAATGGTCTGAACCTTCGCTTAAGCAACAGGTTCTGGTCCCACGGCGTTCCATTGCATGTGGCGAAGAGGAGCCGACGCTCGTTCGGATGCCAGACTTCAAGAACGTTTTCAAGTGCGCACATGCTTGAGGCGAGAGCTCAACAACCCGAATAGAGTCGTCTGTCTTCGGATCGCCTAGTTTTCCGCGCCACACGCTCTGCCGCACTTGAAGCATTCCACGCTCTATGTCTATGTCATCGACCGTTAGTCCGCACAGCTCGCCAGCTCGGAGCCCGGTTTCCGCCGCTAGTCCGTACCAAGTGCGGTGTGGCTCCTGAGCCCTGGCAAGAATGAGTTGGATTTCCCGTTGAGAGAGAAAGAATCCGGATGCCAACGATGAGGTAGCGTACGCATGTCTCTGTGCTGGTTCTTGCAATCCCTCTGCCATGTAATTCGCAGCCGCAAATCACAGTTGATATCTGCGCTGATCCATCTACGTTCCAACTCCAAGCGTGACCATACGAAGACGATGGCATGAACCTGACACTTGAGCTCAAGTGATCGTTGGCCGCGCGAAGCTGCTCATCGCCCATTCCAACGAGATGGAAGCGAACAGTGTGGTCATGCGTCTGGTACGGCACTTGCTTTCGATCCATCGGCGATGAGAGCGCTGTCGTTCGATCAGCCAGCGGGTCAACGGAAGAAGAAAAAGTAGATGCAGGGCATGAATTACAGAATTTGTCGATCTGTTCTCGCGAGCAGCGCGCAGTATCAACCGGTGATCAAACACGCTCAGGAAGCACCTACAGGGAGCGGGATG
>Ga0210409_10008793_pt1 | contig 10253 bp, 14 predicted proteins | sample IncBWH17MmetaG_FD_161649 | JGI IMG/M metagenome (GOLD analysis project Ga0210409, IMG submission 161649) | Forest soil microbial communities from Barre Woods Harvard Forest LTER site, Petersham, Massachusetts, United States - Inc-BW-H-17-M | ecosystem: Environmental > Terrestrial > Soil >...
GAGTGCAGCCTCATACTCGGCGTCAGTGCGAATCATGTCAGTCCTCCAATCCTAATGATGCCCCGCGGGACGTAGCTGACCTTGTGTCGGCGAAAAAACTCAGGAAACTCCACTGACCGATGCGCCTTGGCGTCATATTCAGCGAAGATAACTCCCGGAACATGCGGCCAAAGATCTACTCGAAAGCGATGCCATTGCGCGCGTTCCTTCTTGCGCGTGTCCGGATGGTACGAGAGGGAAGATGGTGACCAATCCCAAAGCGCGCTCGTCTTCAATAGATTGCCCCGAACTTGGTCCCAAGCGTCCGCTCTCTCGCGAAGGCTCCCGGTCTGCGTGCGCGGAGACGGTATGAAGTAGCCGTCGATGTCGTTTGGCCGAGGCTTGTCAGTAGCAAACGAGCCGTCGATGAAAATGTCGGTCACCCCGGCCGCCTGTAGTTGCGAAACCAGCGTGCGAAGCTGCTTGACGAGCTTTTCACGCCAAGCTCTGGCCCACTCCGCATCCGGTCCCAATTTCACCCCGTCGCCCGTGACAAGGAATGAGGCTTGTAACTCATTCAATGTCAGAACATAGTCGCCCGTGGGCAGCCCGCCATTCTCGTCGAACGGGGGTAGGACCACCTCCTAGAGTCCTACAGTATACGCAAGCTTGACATATACGTCAAGCTTGTAGATGCTGGCCGTCTGTACTGTTTGCCATACAGGGTCTCGCCTACCGAGGAGGGAAAAGACGCTTAGAGTGTACCCAAGTATAGTCTTGCAACGCATGAGGTCAATTCCTCGGTCGGGTCGCGACAGCCGAACATTGGGGGGCCCCTACGCCGCTCGCGGGTGCGCCGGAGGGGGCCTTTGAACCCGGACGAGCAGATCGCAAAGGACCACCTGGAGCGCCGCGGCGTCCACCTGGTCTTCGAGCCAGACGGCAAGAGCACACCTCCGGATTTCCTGCTTGATGGCCGAATAGCCGTCGAAGTGCGTCGGCTCAACCAAAACGAGACGGTGTCCGGGGAACCGCGTGGCCTCGAGGAGGTGGCGAAGCCCTTACTCGACAAGGTGAAAGGGCTTCTTCCGACGCTCGGCCCGGCGGTTGGAGAGAGCTGGTTCGTGTACTACGAAATTCGCCGACCGCTTCCTCCGTTGCAAGAGATCGCCGCCGCCTTGCGAACCACGCTGACGGCCTTTCGGAACGACCCGGAACGGAAGCACCCGGGGCCAGACAGTGTTCCGGGTTTGCGACGACTCATTCTCCTGAATGCAGGAGGGCCCCACTCCGACTTTTTCCTGCCTGGCGGTTACGCGGACCGTGATTCGGGCGGGTTCGCTATCTCGGAGATCATCAGGAACCTCCGCATATGCGTGGCCGAGAAAACCAGGAAGGTCGCTCGCGTTCGCCACAAGTACCCGGAATGGTGGCTCCTACTCGTGGATCGGATCGGGTACGGCGTGCTCGACAGCGAGGAGTTTGGGCGCCTGCGACAGTTGGCGCAGTTGGACCACGACTGGGACAAGATCCTTCTCGTCAACCCCCTCAACGCAAGAGATGGTCGGGAGCTGTAAGTGTTATGGGAGGACTTGCAGGCGCGGCCCCACCTCGCCTCGTTCTCGTCGTCGCGATGCCCGCGGCGAAGCTCCCGGGCGTCGTGGACGGCGGAACTCTCAGGGCGGTTCCGTTCGGCGATCCGCTGTTCGGGGAACTCGACGAGCGCCCCCGCGTCGAGAGCTATCTCCGGTGTTTCCGGACTCCGTTCGACGCAGCGCTGCAGCCGACGGTCATTGTTCGCCCCGCCTCCGAGCCCATCCCTGCTGCAGACGAGCTCACGAACTTCCGCAATGTCATAGCGGCGTCCGCGGTGGTGAAGGCGCGGGCCGACCGCTGCCGACCACGGCACAATAACCACGGGCCGCTGTTCTCCGAGTTGTTCGACTTCTACCCGATCCACCTCCGCTTAACTCGGCCGGGTCTGATCATTCAGACCGCTGCTGAGCGGGGGACCGACACGGCTGAAAGGTTCCACGGGCAGGGAGCGCTGACCTACGTCTACCCGGACAATGTCGACGTGAAGTTTGACGAGCAGCTCCTTAGCGCGCTCCTCGCCCTCTGGAAGGCGAAGCCCCATAGGAGGGCAGCGAAGGCGCGGCGGCGGCGGCTTTTCCGGTCTCTGGAACTGGCCTGCGCAGCGATGCGTGGTGGCCCCGTGAACTTCGGGAGCGTCACCGACCGGGGCGTGTCCCTCTCCCTGTGGGTCTCCGCTTTCGAGACGCTCGCGCATCCCTTGACGGGGGACGTGGGGATCGGCAACGTGCGCACGTTCGTGGAAGCCGTCCCTTGGCACGGCAAGCGGGTACGTCTCAAGCGGTACGCCTTCGATTACCGCAGTGCCCACCGTCGCACTGGCGTGGCATTCCCGGCAGGGTGGAGTCGTGTGTCGAAGCCGGTCCGAGTCTACGGCCGCCTCTACCGTGCGCGAAACCTCATGCTCCACGGCGAGGAGCTTCCCCCGATGGGGCTAGAGCCAGAGGGCCGCAAGGGGTGGGGGCCGCTGGATCTTCAGGCTGCCGCGCTGTACCGATGCGTCCTGCTCCATCAGCTCTCACTCGATGGCTTCGGAACGTACCCGGCGAAACCCGACCGGGCGACAGCTCGGCGAATGGGGCTTGTCGAGTACGGCGAACAGTACCTTGCGGCCGGCTTCGCCCACGAGCGCTACGAGGACGCTCTGGGACGCGACTATCGGGGCGGTCCCTAAGGCCGGGCTGTGAGAGGGCGGAACCGTCACCCCGGCCGAGGGCGGTGAAGGCCGTCTCCACCGGTCAAGGGCGCCCGGCGGTGAGAAATCCCGTTGTTGGGCGGCGCACGCCTCCAGGGCTAGTTGTTGCGCCCTCTCGGGGCACTCACTCCTGCCGCAACCGCAGCCTCTCGCCACGAACCGAACACTTCCTTCACACGCGTGAGGGATGGCCGCCGTTGCAACACGCGCAGCAAGGCGACTCGCTCCGGAGTCTGGAGCGGCAGCAGGTCCACCCGGCCCTCGCCCATCGCCTGCGTCGGAGGCCGGCCAACTGCCGCCGCGAGATCGCGGACATACTGACGGATGGCTTCAGCAGCGAGCGAGCTGTTCCCTCCGCCCCCTAGGACGGTATCTCGGAGGCACGGCGCACAGAACTCAAGCTTGTCGATTCCCAGGCGGTCCACAAGGGAAACAGGCAGCGACTCCTCCAAGAACGGCTGGTCGCAGAGCAAGCATTTCGTTGTGCCTCCCCGCCGGACTGCACGATCGAAGCCCAGCGCGGAAGCTCGCGAAATGGCGAACTTCATTAGCACGTTGTACCAGACACGTCCGCGACATTCGGGATCTGCTGCCCGCCATTCCTCGATCACGGCAGCAGGAGTGTGGGCGACGATCTCGTCAGCGGCTCCCCAATACCAAAGCCATCGTCGGCGACCGATCAGCTCCGCCAAGGCCCGGTCGTGCTCCGCGGTCCACCAACGGAGGATGAAGGGATTGTTCGCGCCCTTCCTGTACGGCTCGGGCATTTCATATGCCGGCTGGTCGCGGCGATCGTACACACCCACGGTTCAGCCACCTCTGGGGACTGCGTCCGCCCAACAGCCCGAGATCACCCGCAGGGGCCGCGGTTCCGGGCCAGCGCGGACCTCGTCAGGTGCATCGTTAGGGCGTCTTTCGGGCACGGGCCTTGGTTCCGATGACGCAAAGCTCCGTGATCTTGGTTCCGAACGGGTACGTCGACGGAAGCGACTCGGTTGCCGATTGTGCCAGTAGGTGGCGCAGTTCGTCGTGGATCGGGCGAGCATGACGCCAAGCCTTCGAACAAGCTGCCCACACGTCTGGGTATGGACCCAACAGCCCGACCACAGCACGATCGACAACAACGTAGAGGTCTGGGCGGAGGAAGTGACACAGCTTGCTTGGGAACACGGGGCTGGGACGCAGCGTCGGCTTGATCGAACAGGCTACGTCAAACAGCCGGGAGAGACTGCTCCATCCGATCTCTCCGAACTCGGTGCCCACACGGGGAAGCTGATCGTATGCCGAGTTTAGGCGCGAGAGCGCCATCAAGCCTCGCTCGCGAACATCAGCCTTGCTTAACGGTCGGGTCGCGAGCCACAGACCAAGATCGTCGACTGTCTCGGACCACCAGTGCTCGGTAAGGCCCCCTGCGCGCTGCTTTGCTTGTCGTGCGTAGAGACCAGCATGAAAGTCCGCAGGCCACTTCCGTACCTTGAAGACCCGGATGCCAGCCCGGAGATTCGCGAGCGACACTTCGATATTCATCGGCTCAACACGCGGGATAAGCTGCGGGGCTCCCAAGCCGTTCGTGATGGTCGCACGCCCTGTAAGCTCCATCCGCTTGGTCGACATCGCCGCGTTCCTCCTAAGGGAGCGACTGCTGCTGCCGCCAAGTCGTGCAGACACGGTTCGCAAGTTCGAGATACTCACGAACGTCCGCTTCGGTGAGAGGGCCCGGCCGATACTGCTCAGGTGGCGCGTGGGAGAAGGCGTTGCGGAGCTGGGCCCATGCGAGAAGATCTTCGTAGTCTCTCGACTCAAGCCTGAAGCCTGCATTCATCATGGCATCGAGCTTGGCTTTGAGACCCAGGAGGCGGCCCGAGCTAGCGTTCTTAAGAAAGGTGTGGACGATCAGACCCTCTAGGATCGCCTGAAGGCGCCACAGCGAAAAATGCCAAAGATACTGCATGTCTACCCACGTATAGTGGGCTACGTCATCGAGGATGTCGTCTGCAGACTCAGGCTGCTCCAGCCGAACAGCGGCGGCATACGTCTCGTACGCGCGGCGACGGGCCGCCACGAAACGTAGCGCCAGGTCCAGGGTGTAGCCGAAGTCTTCCTCGGAGAGCCCGTAGAGCCAGTAGTCCGACTCAGCGAGGCCACGGAGCTCCGAGCGCATCTCGCTCTCCCCTTGCGATGTCGAACCGAGATCCCCTGCCGCGCCGCCTGGCCATCGCGGGCCCAGTCAGGTGGCTCTCATTTGTGTCCGGGCTTGCCGACCCTCGTCACGTTCATCCGGTTGGTGAACGCAGCTAATCACTCCCTGGTACACGGATGCTACGGATGCTAGCAATGCCGCTCAACCGCGCAGTCAGCAAATGGCTTGTAGCGGAAAGCTAGAAGCCGACGGATGTGATGTACCAATGCCAGTTCGAACTCTAGGTCCGAAAAGTCGAGGTCAAGCCACATGTCGTTCGCTCCCGAGTGCGAGGCGAACGGATATTCCCCGCCAGCAAAGCGCGGGAGTTCCGCACCGATGGTCCCGTGTGCCAAGCGAACGCGTCGCTGGGCCAGCTTGTCCGCTTGCTGGATGTGGCCGCACTCGGGATCAGCGTGCACGGAGACTTTCGAGTTCGGGTAGTTCAGGTAGGCGCACAGCACATCGACCTCCTCGACGCAGCCCGCCAACGCTTAGTGCATTGAACAGTCTGACTAACCAAGACAAGGATAGCCCAGCCACGGGCCACCTACCAGACCATCGGCTCGCAAAGCGAGGCAGAGAGGACCGAGACAAGTCCCGCCACCGCATTTGCGCGGTCGTCGTGGGAGCCGGGACGGTGGTCGACCCGGTCACGCCCGGAGGACCCCCGCCTCCGCTCCAGGCCCCGAAGCTCGCGGAGCAGTTCCGGCACGTCGGGCAGCTCCACCGTCCCACTATTTACGGCGGCGAGCAGTTCTAGGTACAGGTCCGACTTCGCCTTCTCGGCCAAGTCGTAGGCGATGCCGTGTGAACGGAACGACTCGCGGGGCCACTCCCCGCCATAGCGGTCGCCGGTCACGCTGGTGACGTTATAGGTCAGGAGGAGAGACGCGGCTTCCTCCACCACACCGCTGGGGTTGAAAGGCGGCTTCCAAGCCCGGAGGACGTCCACGATGACGCGGTCCTCGGCGTCCCTGTGCCCTATGGCCACCGTAAACGAGTCCGACCGACCGCCGCTCGGGTCGGTGAAGCTTTCATAGAGCAGCTCCGAGGACGGAGGCAGTTCCCGCCTCTCTGGCACCACGACGGCCTCCAGCGCCTCGGCATCGAAAAGGGTGGCGAGCCCGGCGCGGAACTCCCCGAGGACCTCGCTGCGGAACGCCTCGGGGTCGTCGGCCTCCATGCGCGCGAGGTAGTCCGCCGGCAGCGTCGGGTTCATCTCGGGAGCGGATGCCTGCCAGATCAGCGTGGAGGAGTCGTCCTTCCCGTAGTGCCCTCTGTGGAGGTCCCACAGAGCCCCGGACTGGCCGTAAGGCGAGGACAGGATCAGGAGCTTCCCGCCGGTCGTGGCAAGGCACGGTCGCAGGGCCCTGAGCATTTCCGTGTCCGTGGGCTTGCCATCAGTGGCTGTGAAGTACGCAAGCTCGTCCACGGCGACGATTGAGGCGCGGACGCCGCGCACGGCCGCCGCTCGGCAGGGATAGCAGGCCAAGGAAACGCCCGAGGCCAGGTCCAGGGTGTCCGCCGTCTCCCGCACAACCTCTCGGGCCAGCACCGGCACGGCCCTGAAGGGCTGCCGCGCATAGTTGAACAGCGTGCGCTTGACGGCGCGCTCGTCCTGCGCCACAAGGAGCGCGAACGTCCCCCGCTCGGTCCCGGTCGCCGCCTCGAAAGCGCACACCAGCGCCGCCACCGCCGACTTGCCAGACTGACGTCCCACGATGGCCACCGCCTCCGGGTAGCCGCCGGGATGCGGGGCCGCCTGTCCCGTGTGCTTCTGGAAGATGGTCAACTCCTCCGCGTCCAGGGGGAGCCCGTAGACCGCCTTCAGGAACGCGAGCCACGCTCGCCACGTGGACAGGTCCTGGAAGGACGGCAGCGCCCCGAAAAGGCCCGGGTCGGAGAGAGCTTCGAGGACATTCATTGGTCACATCCTGGCGCCATGGCGTGGCCCCTTCACAGGGCCGAAAGATTCCTTGCCCGGGGGCTTGACTTCGGAGGGCCCGGGGCCGATCTTGTCGGTAGGCTGTCCCTAAGTGATTGTGTAATAACACTTTAAATGTGACTCAAAGAATTCCAGACAAGGAGAAAAAGCATGTCGAATGCGTGGACTGACGGGCCACTTTTTCCTTACATCCAGGATTTCCGACGGCTGAACAAAAGGAATAAGAACCAATTTGTTATAGCTGACGCACCCGCTCCGGACGCCTGGCAAGATGTTTTTCTTGCGGGAATTGCCGGGCGCCGGAATTCGTTGCCTGGTTCGATGTATCCCCCCTATTTGCGAGAACTCCATCCTCAGGGATTCATCATCTTTTCGTTTGAGGGGAAACCCTTTCAGACATGTGACTTCGACATCCAAACGGAGACGATCAACGGAACGCGTCGCTTTGTCTTCTTCAAGAACGAAGTCGACCTGGAATGGCGGCGTCACGTCGCAACCAGACGGATTTTCTGCAACATGTCGGCGCTCGAAATCAGCGAATGGAATGCCCTCGTTGAATTGGCCGCAAAGGAAGCGGGTCTCAGCCAAGTGCCTTGGTTCCGGACCGTCGAGACTGCGAGTCGGGCTGTCCGGCAATATTTGCGGGCCGTCTCGGTCATCCAGGTGGAGCAGATAGCAGACACGGGAAGCGCGGGCGGGGGAGCAGCCGTGCGAGCAGTCAGCCGAATCGCCTAGCAGGTCAGAGCGCACGGAAGCTGCCCCCGGGGGGCGGCGAGGAAGGAAAGGAGTAAAGCCCCGCCGCCCCCCCGCCGTAGCGCAGGAAGAAGGAGAACTAGTTCTTCTTCGCGGGAGCCGCTGCCTGCGCGCGTAGCATCGTCTCCGCTCGCTCGGTCAGCTGCCGGGCTTGCATGAGAAGTTCCTGCGCAGTAGGTGGCGGCGCTGTCTTCACGAACTCGACGCCCAACCACCTTAAAAACTCCTCGTCGTCCGGGTGTTCCAGCGCGTGCTTGTGCGCCCGCGCAGTGTCTTGATCCAGCATGATCTCCCCAGGCCCGACGACGACGGAGTCGTCGCCACGCGGAATCGCATAGCCCCCCCGCAGTTGGCACTTCCGCATGCTCATGTCGGTCGAAGCCCTACCCCGCCCTCCTACAACCTTTGCCGCTGCCCCCATCGCTCAACTCCTTTGGGCTTGTGGCCCTGTGCAACGCAGCGCCCGCCTCATCCCCTCGATGTAGCGGTCAATGTGCCGCGAGAAGTTCGGCACGACGACATGGCGCGGCGTAGTCGTGGGGAACGCTTGCCTCATTTGCTTTAGCAGGCGCAGCTCCGCGCCCTCCGCCGCGTCGGCCTGCGCCTCAACGGCCTCCCACCCGCAGTCCAGGCACTCCAGATTGCTAGAACTGCATTGAGGGCATGCGAGAGCTTCCTGGGGCTCACCACCTGCGCGTGAGTCATGCCGCTCGGTGGTCGGAAGGCCCAGCCGTCGGCGCATCCCGCGCTCGAACTCCTCGATGGCGCGCGCCCCCAGGTCAAACGTCTTGCGCGAGCCGACCGCTGATCGAATCGTGAGCGCTGCTTCTTTGAAGCCGTGGGCCTCAGCCACGCTCGCCAAATTGCACAGCGCGGATTTCTGGTCGCACCGGAGCCCTTCTGTCAACGCGTTCGCGTTCGCGGGGACCGGAACTACGCTGATTTCCCACAAGTCGGCGGTCGCGTAGATGCTTCCGAAGGGACCGAGCCCAAGGTCTTGACGCTCCTTCTCGCCACTGGGCCAGTAAGTTTCGATGGCCCGGAAGCCCACGCTCACGGCGCGGAGAACACCCTCCTTGAACAGCCCCAGGACCGTCTCCGCGACGGGATTCGAGGTCGCGAAAACCATCCGTGCGCGCAGGCGCTTCCTTCCCCCGATCTCGTCCGCCCAGAGGCGGTCCACGCGAGCGACGGGCAGACTAGAGTAGTCGTGGGCAAAAGGAACGACCGGGTTGCGCTCGTAATCCTTGGTCCGCCAGCCGTCGCCGAACTTGCGGCCGTCAAGCGTGCCATCGACAAGGATTCGGTCGCCGTACCTGTCCGTGCTGTCGTCGCTGGCCGTGACAACGACCGAACGGTCTGGGCCTGGCTCCGTCTCTCCCGACCGGGATGCCCGCGTGATGAGGTCCATGTCCTTACCCCTTTGGGGATCGTCCCCAGGTCGGTCTACTTTCGGGGCGGCGTGGGCTTGCTGGTTTGGGGCACGCCCGGTACATAGGGCGTCGAGCCTTTTCCGCCCACCGGCCTCGGTGCCAACGGTCCCTTCGCCATGATCGCCTCCCCTCACCTTGACTGTGCGGGCCGCTGGAGCATGCGGTCGCCCGCTGGGCCTAGCAATGCCCGTGAGCCCTGGCCCGCCTCACGCGCCTGTCGCCCCGCCTCGCGCTCGGCCTTGAGTCGCTCCACGTCGTCCGGGGTGAACAAGCGGAGGCCGCGCTCGGTTTTCGCCGCGACCTTGAGACGGCCCTCGTCGGCAAGCGCCCGCACGCGGGAAGCGCTCACGCCGAGGACGCGCCCGGCATCGGTCGGCTCCAGCAGTCGAAGCGTCTCGTGCTCCACGTCTGGAATATCGAACATCGTGCTCCCTGTTGGGAAGGAACATCCTCCACACCCCCGCACTGGCTGAGCGGTGAGACGGGCTGAATGGCCTTTTCTACAACGGTTCCCGCTGCGTCTGCATTTTCAGGCCGGTACGAAGCCGCCTCGGAGAGCTACGTCTCGGGCGTGCTGGCGTCGTCGTTCGTCGGGTCGGATGCCACAGAAGGGCCTTCCTCGCCCGCAGGAGGCGCGGTGGACCGCTCGACGCCTTCTGGGGCCGCTGGCACAGCGTGCTCGCTCGTGAAGGGCGAAGGGGAAGCGACGCAGCGATCAAGCAAAGGCTCCGCAGCGGTCGTCTTCGGGCCGTATCGCTCGGCAAGGTACTCCTGAAGTGCCGGGACGGGCTTGGCCCGGCGCTCCAAGCCGAGCCCGAGGAGACAGCGGGCCTCGACCGTGGCGAAGCGAGCTAGGGCCGCTGGGAGGTCAGGCCCCTTCCCCGCCGGGATGAGCCCGCCCCGTTTTGCCGCCTCCGCGAGGACGAGCATGGTGCAGCCCCGCGCGAGTGCCGCCAGCTCGACCATGCGGGCCTCGGTAGCCGTCACACCCTCGGGCCCGCCCCTGTCGGAGACCAGCCCGGCCGCGTAGTCGCCGAGCAGCGATGCGATCCATCGGTCCTCGGGTCGGAGCGCGCGCTTCCGCCAGTACACGGCCCAGGCGTGCCGCGTCTGGTTCAGGTTGCCCGGCTGGCCCCCCTTCCCGCGAGTCGGTGGACGCGCCGTGCCAGGCCA
>Ga0210409_10008794_pt1 | contig 10253 bp, 9 predicted proteins | sample IncBWH17MmetaG_FD_161649 | JGI IMG/M metagenome (GOLD analysis project Ga0210409, IMG submission 161649) | Forest soil microbial communities from Barre Woods Harvard Forest LTER site, Petersham, Massachusetts, United States - Inc-BW-H-17-M | ecosystem: Environmental > Terrestrial > Soil >...
CGCCTGATTCATCTATAGTGTTGTCATGCTCTGGGTCAAATCGTTGCACGTCATTGCCGTCATGGCCTGGCTCGCGGGCTTGTTCTATCTGCCGCGTATCCTCGTGCACTACGCGGAAGGCCAGGCCGCGGGCGAAGACGTGCGCCGACTTGCCATCATGGCACGGCGACTGTTTGGGTTCATGACGATGATGGGGCTGCTCGCAATCCTGTTCGGGTTGTGGCTGTGGCTGGGCTTTCATGACACCGGGCGCTGGCTGATGGTCAAGCTGGTGTTCGTACTCGCACTGCTGGCGTATCACCTCTCCTGCCGCGCACTGCTCATGCGCATCACGCGCGGGGCGCCGATGCCGCAGCCCTGGGTGCTGCGTGTGCTGAATGAGTCCGCCCTGCTGATCGTGGTGCCGATCATCCTGCTCGCGGTGATGAAACCTTTCTAGCGCCAACTCCGGCGTCACACCGCCTTACCTGAACGGCAGTTTCTCGGGCATACGGCGCGCGAGCCTGGCATCGAACGCCATACAGATGTTGCGCAGGAATGGCCGGCCGCGCTCGGTGATCCGACATCCCTTCTCCTCCAGCAGCACCAGTTCATCGGCCGCCGGCTCCGCCAGCCGGGCGCCGATCGTCGCAAGGAACGGCGTGTACTCGGCGGCCTGATCCCAGCGCGTGGTGCGCTGTGTCATCAGCCTCAGAATGTGTCGGCGCAAGATCCGATCCTCGGTATCGAGCACGTGTCCGCGTTGCAGTGGCAGTTCGCCGTTGGCGATGCGCTCGTGATAGCGCTGCAAGTCTTTTTCATTCTGTGCGAAGGCATCGCCGGCATCGCCGATCGAGGAGACACCCAGCCCGATGATCGGCCGCGAGTAGGCGCTGGTGTACCCCATGAAATTGCGATGCAAGCGGCCCGCCTGCTGCGCCTGCCACAGGCCGTCGCTTGCCAGCGCAAAGTGATCCAGCCCGATTTCGCGATAGCCCTGCGCTGTCAGGCGCTCGCGCCCCAGTTCATAGAGTTCACGTTTCTCTTCCGACTCCGGCAGATCGCTATCGGTAAAGCGACGCTGCCCGGGCTTGATCCAAGGAACATGCGCATAGGCATAGAGTGCAACCCGATCGGGCCTGAGGCGCTCCAGCGCATTCATGGTCGCATCGATACTGGTGCGGGTCTGCAGCGGCAAACCGTAGATCAGATCGTAACTGACACTCTCGAACCCAAGCACGCGCGCGGCCTCGGTTAACTGCTGCACCTGGGCCTCGCTTTGCACGCGGTTGACGATGTCCTGCACGCGCGGATCGAAGTCCTGCACCCCCAGGCTCAAGGATCTGAAGCCGTAGCGTGCCAGCAGCGCCAGCTGCGTGGGATCGGTGACTCGGGGGTCAACCTCGACGGATGCGATCATCGCCGAGCGGCGCGGCCGAGCGCGCTGGTACAGAGCCGATAGCAACGCCTCCAGCTCCTCGACCGTCAGAAACGTCGGCGTCCCGCCCCCCAGCTGCAGCTCGCCAAATTCGAGCTCGGAGCACCCCAAACGCTGCCGATACAAGTCCAGTTCCGCCAGCAGCGCCTGAATATACGGTCCGACGATGCTGTGGCTGCGCGTGATGCGCGTGTTGCAACCGCAGAAGGTACACAAGGTGCGGCAGAACGGAATGTGCACGTACAGCCCCAGCGAGGCCTCGGCGGCCTGCAGCGCGCGGCCGATATGCTCGATCCATTGATCGGCCGTCGGCGCACTGTCCCAGTAGGGGACCGTCGGATAGCTGGTATAGCGCGGACTTGCGATGTCGTATTTGGCGATCAGCGGATCGCCCAAGGCGACGCTCATGTGAACATCTCGCGCTGAATGCTCAGCGCCAGCCGGACATTGTCTTCGGGTGTGTGCTGCAGGACCCCGTGACCCAGTCCGCATACCCAGGCCGCACGTTGTGCCGCCGGCAACAGCAGTACGCGCGCAAACAGGTTACGCAGGCGCGCCTCGAGCTGTTCGCGCGACAACAACAACCACTGCGGATCGATGTTTCCCTGCAGCGCCCAGCGATCCGCGTAGGTATTGAGCACATCCACCAGATCATGTCGCCAGTCGATGCCCAGGCACTGAAAATCGATATCGCGCAGCGCGTCCCAATGCGCCGGTCCGGTGTCGCGCGAGTAATAGATCAGCGGTGTCTGCGGACACTGGGCGCGAAACTCGCTCACCAGGCCGCGCAATACGGGCGCCACCTGTCGGGCGAAGCCTTCGGCGCCGAGCGTGCCGGCCGCGGTATCGAAGATCGCAATGCAATCGGCGCCGCCGCGAACCTGCAAGACCATGTTCGCCGCCAGCAGCGGCTGCAGTTTCTGGATGAAGCCGCGATACAGCGTGCCGTCATGGTCGTCGAGCGTATCGCGCGCAAACCCTTCGTGTGAGCCGGCGACCGCATAGGCAAACAGCGTGAACGGACCGCCGACGAAACCGATCAGAGCACGGTACGGATCCAGCCGCGCGCGCAGCTGCGAGAGGGCCTCGGCCTGAAAGCTCATGTGAGCGGCTCGATCGGCCCCGCCCTGCAGGCGCGTCAGGTCGGCGGCGCTGCGCAAGTGCCAGCCAAGTCGCGGACCCGGCTCGTAGCTCAGGCCCATCCCCATCGCTTCGAGCGGGAACAGCAGATCGGAGAACAGGATTGCGGCATCGAAGCCGAACTCCTCCATCGGGCCGAGCGTTACTTCGACCGCCAGCTCCGGCCGCTTGCACAGGTCGATGAACTCGTGCCGCGCGCGCAACCGCTGGTAGTGTCGATGATATCGACCGGCCTGGCGCATGAACCACACCGGTGGCCGGTGATGGTTACGGCGCGCGAGCGCCTGTTGCAGCAGCGTTTCGCTCATCGCTCACTCACGATTGATTTCGGTCAACAGATAGCCCACGCCGCGGATGCTGCGGATGACGCGCGGATCAGCGGCGTTGAGCTCGATCAACTTTCGCAGCCGAACGATGAAATTGTCTACCGTGCGCGAAGTCGGAAACTCATCGGCCGACCAGGCGCGATCCAGAATTTCATCGCGGCTGACCGCTTTGCCGACGCGCTCAGCCAGCAGCCGCAGCACCGCACACTCCTTGTGCGTGAGCGCGACGCTTTCGCCACCGACGTTGGCCGAGAAGCGCTCGAAGTCCACCTGTGCGCGACCGATGCGCACCTGGCCGCGAATGTCGCCGGGCACACGCTGCAGCTCCTGCGCACGCTTCAGAGTGTTGTTGATCCGCAGCAACAGCTCGCGAAAATGGAACGGCTTGCCAATATAGTCATCCGCTCCGAGTTCGAGCCCGCGCACGCGGTCCTCGGGCGTGGCGTGAGCGGTCAGAAAGACGATCGCGGTGCCCGGAGCGCGCTCACGCAGCAGCTTGGCGAGTTCGAACCCGTTGCCGTCGGGCAGGCCGACATCAAGCAGCGCGATCTCGACTTCCGACTCGGCAATGGCGCGCCGCGCACTGGCTGCCGAATCGGCGCGCTGCACCTGAAAGCCCTCGGCTCGCAGTCGCTCCATCAGGGTCTCGGCCACGTTGCGCTCATCCTCGACCAGCAGCAATCGGGTGGCGCCGCTCATGCACCAACCCGGAAAGACAGCTCGCAGCGATAGCCCTCTCCGGGCGCAGTGTTGAACCTGGCGCGACCGCCCATGCGCTGCATCAGGCGGCGTACCAGATAGAGCCCGACGCCGGCGCCGCTCGAGTTCACGCCGCGCGCAAACAGCTTGCCCAAACGCGGTGAAGGCCCCGGCAGGCCGTTGCCGTTGTCCTGATACTCGAGTACCACGTAGTCGCCGCGCTGCGCCGCGGTCAGGCGCACGCTGACCGGTGTGGCACCGGAATGGCGCACCGAGTTTTCCACCAGGTTGCGCAGAATCATCTGCAGCGCGCCCGCATCGGCAAACACTGCCGGCACCGAGCCATCCACGTGCGCGCGCAGATCCAGGCGATCGCCAAACGCCGCACCGATACCCTCGAGCGAGCGTGCGATCCAGGTATGCAGCGGAATCAACTGCTCGGACAACGGCCCGCCGCCTTCGATGCGCGCCAGTTCAAGTGTCTTGTCGATCTGGGATTCCAGGCGACTGGAGTCTTCCAGCAACCGACGCGCGAGCTGCGCGCGGTGCTCGCCTTCGGCAATGGCCTCTGCCTGCAGTCGAATGCTGGTGAGCGGCGTGCGCAGCTCATGCGTCACGGACGCAAAAAATGCCTGCATGCTGCGGGCTCGCTGATGCTCACGCCAATACAGCCACGCCAGTAGCAGCGTCACGACCACCAGCAGCGCCAGGAACGTGCTCGATTCGCCCACCAGCATGACGTGGGTGCGCGAGGCCTGCGCGGCGATCTGCTCGTGACCGGCGCCGCTGAGCGTTTCGAGCGAAGCGATGCGCTGCGCCTGACGCTGGATCAGAATGGCCCACCAGATGACCAGTACCAGCTGCAGTGTGACCCATACCGCCACCGCCGCGGCGACCCACGAGGTGCGCCGCATCGGCGTGACACTCAGTCCACCCTCACCCGCGCTTCGAGTCACAATCCCAACCATTGGCGCCAGAGCGCCACTTGCGGAAACACACGCAGATTTTGCACCGCTGCGTGCCGCAAATGTTCGGACGTGCGTCCACTTCCGCACGCATGGTGGACGCCCGGCGCGACACTCGCGCGCCAGCGCTCGAACTGTGCACTGCTGTGCCAGTAGACATGGGTCACGTCCGGCGCAGGACCCGCGGGGTCTGCACCGACTGGCGAAGAACTTGCATGGCGATAGGTCGCGACCACCGCGGTCGCCGGCCAGCCGCCGGCGGCCTCGGCGTGCGTCAGCACGGTCCATTGATCGAGCGCTGGCAGCTGCAACGACGGCTGCGTCAACATTGGCGCCAGCGCCGCAAATCCTAAGCTCTCGCCGCATCCTTCCACCCAAATGCCGCGCTCGGCGAGCGCCTGCCAGGTCTCGATGCCGGGTACCCACACATGCGCGGCCGGATCAACGCTCGCGGTCAATTCTTCCGGCAACGCGCGTCGATGCGCGACGAACAGCGCCCGGGTGCTGCTGAGGCGTTCGGCGCAGCGCGCCACGGCCTCCGGAATCGGTTCCGCCGCTGGTGCACTGTCCGCACGACTGCCGTCCCAGGCGCGCAGCGGACCGTGCGGAGCGGGCAGCGGCGTCTCGGGGGTCCAGCGCACCATCGGAATGGGCAGTGGCCGCCCGGATTCATCGGCATCGCGCAGGTACAGCAGCGCTCCAAGGCCGGACAGCTCAATCTGTGTTGCACCGAAGCGCTGGTGGCAACCGCCGCCGCGCTGTGCCAGCAGCGCTCGTTCGGCGTCGACGGCCCGACGCGTTGCGGAATCGTCGATGCTGGCCAGCAGTCGCGCAGTGTCCGGATCGTCGCTGCGACACTCGATCGCCAGTGCCCCTTGCGCCGGTGCTGCCGGACAGGCCGACAGCGGCAAGAGCATGCGCGGCAGCGGCGTCAACAGTTCGCGCAGCAGCTGCTGGCCGGCGCTGTCGGCCCACAATCTTGCCAGGCCCGCGAATGCGAGCACGATCCCGTCCAGGTGACGCGGCGAGCCGCGCGGCTCGTGCAGTCGGCGCAAGCGCGAATCGACATTGCCGCGCAGCTCTACCAGGCGTACCCGCGCCGGCATCGGGTCGGCCGGCAGCATACGCTGCAGAAAATCCGGCACGAAGCTGGCGCGACGCGGCGATGAACTGCCGACGCGAATCTCTTCGCCTGCCGCCAAGCTCTGCCGGACGTCGGGTGCGAACAATGCGATATCGCCCGGCGGTTCGCGCTTGGGTACCGCTGCGAGCAGCAGGCGGGTCGAGCGCTCGAGGCTCAGATCCTTATAGGAATGAACGGTGAGATCAACCGCGCCGCTGAGCAGCGCAGCGTCGATCTCGGCGGTGAAGAATTCCTTTCCATCCACCGTCGACAACGGTTTGTCGAGAATGCGATCGCCCTGGGTCTCGATGCCGACCAGTTCGACCGCCAGAGCCGGATGATGCTGTTGCAGCAGTCGCGCCACTGCGGCGCTTTGAGCGCGTGCGAGTGCGGAGCGGCGGGTGCCGAGCTTCAGTACCCGCGAGTTCATGCCTCAGATCGCGTGAAAAGCGGCCAGGTCTTCCCAGCTGTGCGGGTGCGAGGAATTCGCACCGAGCGAGCGCAGCAGCGCCTTCTCCAGACATGCGCGACGCGCACGCTCAATCTGCCGCCGGCGCAGCTCGGTCTGCGCCTGCAGCATTTCAAATAGGGCCCCGAGACTGACCAATTCGGGCAAGTCATTCCACGGCGTCGCGCCCTGTGCACCCAGCCCCAGATGAACCACGCGCCCGCCCCGGTCGGATCGCTGCGCCCACGCCTGCACACGAGCGCTGTCATGAGGATCATCGGCGGGAACGCACAGAATGACATTACGCGCTGCGCGCCAGGCGGCCAGCTCGGCGTCGGCGCTGCTGTCGATCACGCGAACCGGACGGGCCGGATCGCGCTTGGCCAGTTCGCGCGAGAGTTCCTGCGCTCGCTCCGAGGTCCGATTCCACAGCCACAGCTCGGAACCGGTCAGCCATGGAGCGACCGACTGTGCCAGCTGTCCGGCACCGATCAGCAGCGTTGGGCCGCCTTTCGCATCCTCAGCGAGCAAGCGCCGGACCTGAGAACCGTAGGACGCGCTGCCGAGCTTGGCCAGACACTGCGCGCGCACGGCCTTCGCATCCTGAAACAACAGCTGAATCCACGGGGAAAGCTGCCGCGCCAGCGGCGAGCGCGCTCCCGAGAATTCGCGCCAGGCCTGTTTGATCTGGCCGAAGATCTCGGTCTCGGCGACCAGCTTGCTCTCCAGGCCGCACGCAAAGCGCAGCAGGAAGGCGTAGGCATCCGCACCGGCAAACAATTCGATCGCGCCGTCCGACGGAAACTCGAGCCGAGCCTGATCCAGCGCTTCACGGCCGCTGACCACCGCCACGCGACGCTGGCAGGTGTCGATCAGAAACCGATCAACCCCCGAACGGGTCTGCGGCACAGCAGCCCTCGGGGCCCGGGCGCCACGCCAGTGCAGCACGTTGAAATCACACAGTTCCACGCTGCGCAGGCTAGGCGGTGGCGTAGGCCGAGTTGTCACGGCCGTGTCACTGCGCGTGACGAAAACTTCAGCCAATACCTATCTATCACTGAGAATGATTCTCAATTAGTGCAGCTGTGGAGGTGGCGCGCGATTTCAGCCCCGTGGGACGTGGTTGAGCGCTTGACGCGATTCACTAAAATATATCTTAAGATATATCGTAAGATACTTCCTAGTGAATCGTAAAATCTCGCCTAAGGCCCTCACGCGGACCCTTCAAGCGAGCGCCGGCGGGATCAGGGGCGAGGCTGCTGCGCCCAGCGCGCAAAGATCCGATGCATGGCCTCGACACCATCGGTCAGGGCGGCCGGTCCCGGCTGCAGGATCAGAGGTGACTTGATCTCGTGCAGCTCGTTGTCCCGCACGGCGGGCACTTCGCTCCAGCCGCTGCGGGCCCGCACATGTTCGGCCCGGAAGCGTTTGCCGCACCAGGAGCCGAGAATGATGTCCGGACGGCGACGCACGACCTCCTGCGAATCGCACAGGATCCGGTCCTTCGCCAGCGAGCAGCCTGCGAGCTCCGGAAATACGTCCACGCCGCCGGCGATGCCCACCAGCTCCGACACCCAGCGGATGCCGCTGATCATCGGCTTGTCCCACTCTTCAAAGTAGACCCGCGGATGCTGCGAGAGCTGCGCGCCCGCCTGCGCCAGCTGCGACAAGCGCGCCTCGAGCGAGCACGCATAGGCTTCGCTTTTCTGCGCCGCGCCCACCATTGCGCCGAGGCGGCGGATGTAGCTGAGGATTCCCTGCACGCTGCGGTGATTGCTGATCCACACTTCCACACCGTGACGAATCAGGTCGCGCGCAATGTCGGCCTGAATATCGGAGAAGCCGACGACCAGATCGGGTTTGAGTTCGAGAATGCGATCGATGCGCGCGCTCGTGAAGGCCGAAACCCGCGGCTTTTCGCGCCGCACGCGCGCCGGACGCACCGTGAATCCCGACACACCCACGATGCGATCCTGCTCACCGATCGCATACAGCACTTCGGTCGGCTCCTCGGTCAAGCAGACGATGCGCTGCGGATACATCAGCGCTCGTGCGCCGGCAGGACTCGACCCACCGCCGCGCCGAAACCAATCCGTCGCGCGCCCGCGCGCTCGCACCAGGCGCGCAGAACGATCTCATCACCGTCCTCCAGAAAGCGTCGCTCTTCACCATTGGGCAGCCGCACCGCCCGCTTGCCACCCTGCGACAACTCCAGCAAACAGCCGGCCTGCTCCGGGTCGGGTCCCGACTGAGTACCGGTGCCGAGCAGATCCCCAGGCTGCAGATTGCAGCCGTTGACGCTGTGATGAGCGACCATCTGCGACAGCGTCCAGTACGCGTGGCGGTAGTTGCTGCCGGACACGCGTGTGGGCGGTTGCGAGCGCTCACGCATCCGCTCGGACTGCAGCAGCACTTCCAGCTCAATGTCGATCGCGCCGCGCTCACGCAGGTGCGCGCCCTCCAGATACGGGAGCGGCTGCGGATCGAGCGCTGGCCGCTGCCACGCTGAGCGAAACGGCTCGAGGGCTTCGAGCGTCACGATCCACGGAGAAATCGTCGTGGCAAAGTTCTTCGCCAGGAACGGACCGAGCGGCTGAGCTTCCCAGCCCTGCAGATCGCGCGCGGACCAGTCATTCAGCAAACACAGCCCAAAGACGTGTGCCTCCGCATCCTCGATGCCAATGGCCGTGCCGGACTCATTGCCCTGGCCAATGAAGACTCCGAGCTCGAGCTCGTAGTCGAGCCGCTGGCTGGCACCGATCACCGGGGCGGCAGCGCCGCGCGGGAGAGTTTGCCCGCAAGGCCGGTGAAACCGCTGACCGGAAACGCCGATCGAGGAGCCGCGCCCGTGATAGCCGATCGGGATCCATCGGTAGTTCGGGAACAGCGGATTGTCCGGCCGCATCAGTTTGCCGACTGCCGTCGCATGATAAATCGAGGTATAGAAATCCGTGTAGTCCCCGATCTGCGCGGGCAACAGCAGCTGCGCGCGTGACTGACCAACCAGACACGTCTGCAGCATCGCGCGCTGCGTAGCGCCCTCGCGCAGCGCGCGCGACAGTGCCAGGCGCAGCGCCGACCAGCTCTCGCGCCCCAGAGCCATGAATTCGTTGAGTGAAGATCCGGCCGCCGCGGCAGCGGCCCGCGCGGCGAGCGGGCCGACGTCGCTGGGGCTGAATGCACCGGCGCGGTGAGCGGCGCCGAAACTCAGGATCTGATCCCCGATCGCGACGCCACCGCACGGCGCGATGTCTGCCTGCGCGCGGAAGACTCCGAACGGCAGGTTCTGGATCGGGAAATCGCTGTCATCAAGGTTGGCGCTCGCCACCCAGCTTCGAAGCTGCGGATCGTGTGTCTCGTTCAATGTCATCGGCAACGCTTCAACGCTGCGATGGAGTGAAGTGTTTTTGCAGGCCCTGCCAGCATTGGTAGTAGTTTTGCTGCAATAACCGGGACTCGAGCGCCGCGCGCGTTGGCCGGATCACGCTGCGCGTCTCGAACATGAACGCCATGGTATCCATTACGTGCTCCGGCTTGCTGGTGTCGGCGCGCGAAGCCCGCTCGAAGGTCTGCGCATCCGGGCCGTGACCGCTCATGCAATTGTGCAGCGATGCTCCGCCCGGCACAAACCCTTGCGCTTTGGCATCGTAGGCGCCGCGGATCAGTCCCATGAACTCGCTGGCGACATTACGATGAAACCACGGCGGCCGGAACGTATGTTCCATCGCGAGCCAGCGCGGCGGAAAGATTACGAAGGCCAGATCGTCGATACCGGCGGAAGCGGACACCGACTGCAGCACCGTGAAGATCGACGGATCGGGATGATCGAAACTCACCGACCCAATGGTGTTGAATCGGCGCAGATCGTACTTGTACGGCGCGTGGTTGCCGCGCCAGGCCACGACATCGAACGGCGAGTGATCGAGCGTAACGCTCCAGAGCTTGCCGTCGAATTTGGCCAGCAGCTCATAGTCGCCGTCGCTGTCCTCATACCAGGCCGTCGGCACGTGAAAATCCCGTTCGCACGCCAGGCCGTTGGAGCCGATCGGACCGAGTTCCGGCAGACGAAGCGGCGCGCCAAAGTTCTCGCACACATAGCCGCGCGCCGCGCCGTCGAGCAGCTCGACCCGGAAGC
>Ga0210409_10008795_pt1 | contig 10252 bp, 4 predicted proteins | sample IncBWH17MmetaG_FD_161649 | JGI IMG/M metagenome (GOLD analysis project Ga0210409, IMG submission 161649) | Forest soil microbial communities from Barre Woods Harvard Forest LTER site, Petersham, Massachusetts, United States - Inc-BW-H-17-M | ecosystem: Environmental > Terrestrial > Soil >...
GCCAGCGTTTAAGGTTGTGGTAGGTGAGGTGTTTGCCGGCGTCACCGAGTTTGGCGATGATGGCTTCGTAGGTGAGGCCGTCCAGGAGCAGGAGGTTGATGGTTTCGCGGAGCGGTTCGGGCAGGCGGGCGATTTTGCCGTTGCGGGCTTTGCCCGGACGCCAGGGGGAGTGGGGTAGGATGGGGCGGCGCATGGTTGATTTTGGAGTTTGGATTTCGGGGGAAGACGAGTTTAGCCGCGGATGGTGCGGATGGAGGCGACCTTGTTGCGGGCGAGGGCCGATTGTTCGTTCATATTCAGTTTTTCAGATTCTCAATTTTGCGGCTGTGGGCCGCGGGGCTGTCATACACAGTCCCTATATATATAAGGACGGTCAGAAGTGCGATTTTCCCGCCGGGCGCAAAGATTTTTGAAGATTTCAGTTTGAGCACTGGAGTGGATAAGAAAAGCTGTTGAGCGGGACATGACCACGGATTTCACGGATAACACGGATAAGGGATCTGCGGACCAGGGTCCATAGTCCGCGCGGCATCTCAAGGAAACGCGGGATTTCGTGAAGAAACTCTTCATCTGGAGGCGTTTATTGGCATGAGATAAGCTACGTGAATGAAGTGCTATGTACGTAAGGAAATCATATCAGGAGAAGCTGGCGGAGATCGCTCGCGAGTACGAGAAAAAGGTGACGAACGAGGAGTGGGTACAGTCCCGGTTACGGTGGGAGGACTGGGAGACGTTGAGGAAAGACACGGTGGCATTTGCACGAGGGGAGTTGAGAAAGCGGAGGTGGCGCGGGGCGCGCAGCGGGGTGCTGCCGACCGGAGATGACGCCGAAGGGGTGGCGGACCAGGCGATCGCGGAACTGCTCGGCGGCAACTGCCGTTTAATGCCCGGTTTCTTGCGGTCAACGGTGCAAAAGGAATTGGAGCGGCTGGTTAAAGACCGGATTCGGCGGCTGCACGGGCTAAAGGAAGCGCGGGCGATGCGGAGCGAGTGGGAGGTGCTGCCGGCGGACGAGGAGGGCAACCGCAAAAGCGTGTTCCCGGCAATCGTGGATGAGAATGCGGGCCGGGCGGCGGAGGAGGAGAAAGAGGTCCGCGAGCGGGCGAAGCGGGAGTTTGAGGATTTCCTGGATGGGGAGGAAGAGCTGAAGGGATTGTTCCGGTGCCTGGGCGAGGGAATCACCAAGCCGTCGGAGATCGCGCGCAGGCTGGGAATAGATGAGCAAGAGGCGGTGCGGGCGCGAAAGCGGCTGGACCGGAGGATGGCGGAGTTTGGGAGAAGGACGAGAGAATAGAGCCGGGGGCCAAATCGCGAACTGCCAGCGTTCAACAAATCCGCTGGCCTGCCGATGCAGTTCTGGTATTGCGGATGGCCCGAAGGCAGGCATACTCTGCGCTCGCATAGCTGGGATGGTCGCAGCCATGACCGAAGGCGATCCGGGTGCTGTGAGTGAAAGAGCCTTCTATAGCATCCTTGGTTAACCGGGACAGCGCCACGAGGGGGGCAAGGCGTTTGGCTGTTCAGTCTGACGTAGGTAAGCTTTGCTCCGCGTGAGGGGCGTTCGTAACCGAGAAGCTGCCCCAGCGTTCATAAAACCGTTGGCATCGCCGGTGCTATGGTTGGCGTGTCGAGTTCAATCTGCCGATGTCGTCGAACGCGTACGTAAACTGCTCCCCTGCGACGACGGTCCCGTCGCTCCAATATTTTTTGCCGGAAGTCACCTGACCGAGGTTGTCGTCTCTCAATTCAAGGTGCCACAAATTTAGGGTTCCATCGATACCTCAAGTTTGTGCCCTTATCGTCAAACTCCAGGACTTCGCATTTGACAAGCTCGTCTAGGAATCTCCCTAGCGACTCGCCTAAGACGTTGGCTCCCCAAAATAGATGCTTTGTGGCACCGAAGCCACTGGTGCTGCCATCGTCCGGTGGCAGAATTCCCAGGCAACATGCGAGTTTATAAGCGGCAGCATCGAAGTCCTGCCATTCGGCAAGCAATTCTTTCAAGGTCACCATTTTCAAAGTAGGTTTCATAAAGCCCGTTACTGCGATTGGGGTAAAAACGGGGTTAAGTCCGTGGGAAGCCACAGCAGCTTCGTTTGTTCTATCATCCTCTCAAAATCATCGAACTTTACGCAGTATTTTGTGTAAATGACCCCGTGTATGGGGCTATCTTGATAAAAGTCAAGAAGCCCGGGAACTTGGTTGTGCGGTATTTTCCACACGGGATCTTTGCCGCTGCCCGGTCCCATACCCCCTCCGCGCAACGGACCAAGCAACTGTCTTGGCCTTCTGAGGAAGAACAGGTTGTTCGGACGATCTGGCGCAACGGATAATCCTTGATATCTCCCCCGAGAATTCTTCGGCCCGACGATGTCCAGAAGTCCGACTTCGACGTCGCCTTCGCGATCGTCCGCTTTGCGGCGGAGGCCAAGTGTCCTTGCGCTCTGGCCCACAAGCGGTCCAATTCCATCTTTATCAGCGATCATAGCTCTGTAGAGATATGCCTGCGGGGGTCGGTTGTCCGAGGGGCTCCTCGCCTTGGGTGCCGGAGCGGGACTCGGCTGAGGTTGGTTCTGAGGGTCGTTACCTAGTTGCGGGTTTGGCATGATAGGCACCGGGGGTTGTAAGCCTTGCCCACGAAATCCAAATCGGATTATGCTGCCGGGGCCCATGCTATTCCCAGTCGTCGTGGGCCCAGGCCCGACGCGGACCACGCTGTCGCCCACACCAAACTCGGCGCCGAACTCAGTCACCGTTTCCAGAGGTGAACTCAAGAGAATCTGCAAACCGTCTCCGTCGATGAACTGTTGAGGGGCGTTCCACACAAAGCTCTGCACATTCAGGCCTCCGGCTTCCCCCAGCGAGTCGCGGCTTGTCCACCTACCTGTGCTCGGGTTGTAATACCGGAATCCGTAATAAAGCATGTCCGTCTCGTCATCCTGATATTTGGTCGAAGACCGCAACGGGTTTACCTTCGCCATTGTCCCACTCGCCCTGATGACTTCCCCGAACGGACCGTATTCGTAATTGGCCGAGACGGTTCCATCGGCGGCTTTCGCCAACGCCGCAACGTTGCCGTTCCCATCAAAGGCTGCGAAATGGCCTCCCTGGGCGGCGTCTTTGACTGCCAGCAAACCTCCGACCCCGCCCGCACCTTGCATCCCGCCGCTCAAATCCAGGCCCCATATATAAGTCTGGAGCACGGCGTTCGAGGTGCTGAGCTGCGCCACCGGATTCCAGCCGTCATAGACGAACTTCACGTCATTTGTCGGGCTGCCGCTCCCGGTGGCATTGTTCCACACCTGCTTGTGAATCCGCCGGCCCTGCCAGTCGTATTCGAATTTGATCGTCTTCAGCGGAACCCCGGCCAGATTCGCGACAAACTTCACCAGCCGGTTCTCGGCGTCCCATGTGTAGGTCCAAAGCCCGTCGGTGGCGAGATTCCCGTCCGCGTCGTAGCTGAATTGCTCTGGGGTTTTCGGCACGAACACCCCGCCCGTCACGTTGGTCTGAATATCAACGGTCGTCCCGCCGGGGAGCACTGCGATGTTCGTCACCGCTAGCCACACAGCCCCTCCGCTGTTGTCCAGCGAGCTTTCCGCCCGGAAAAATTCCCCTTTGCGATACGCCAACCCGTACCAGGTCTGCAAGGGCGCCGTCCCCCAGCCACTTTCTACCATCACGTTCGCGTTCGAGTTGGCTGAGCCAAGAATATCCACGTAAGCCGGCACCGTGCGGTTGGTGTATTGGTTGAGCGCGTTGGCATAGTACGAGGCGCTCCGGAGGTTGGACCCGGTCTGGTCGCCGCCCCGCGAGGTGCTCGACCTGTTGCCGATGTCGTCAAAGGCATAGGTAAATTGCTCGCCGGCCACGTACGTGCCGTCGCTCCAATATTTCTTGCCGGAGGTCACCTGACCGATGGGGTCGTAGCCGAATGCCCACTTGGAATTGTCCGCGTTGGTGAAACCGGTCCGCTGGTTGGCGGAGTTGTAGGCATAACAGAAGCTAACCGCGGATGACGCGGATGGCGCGGATGAGACCTGGGTCAGGCGGTTCAGGTTATCGTAATACTTGCTGGTTGTCATTCGCAGGACGCCGTTGTTCGTGAACGAAATCTGGCTCACGAGCGGCGAGTTCGCAAGGTAAACGTATTTGGCGTAATTTGTGCCGTCGCCGACCGTTTGCAGCCTCGACGCCGCGTCATAAGTGTATCGGGCCTGCGCAAGCCACGCCGAGCCGTTGAAGAGGCCGTTCGTCGCCCGGCGAAGGTATGAATCAAAAACGTTGGTGACGGCCAGACCCCCCAGCAAACCGGCGGAATACGATTCGCTGAGCAGATCCCCGGCATCGTCATAAATCAGGGAGCACACATTTGTGCTTGAGGTGATGCTGATCTGCCTTCCTCGCCGATCGTAGCCATAGGTCACGGACGGGGTGCTGCCGTCGTTATAAGTGACAGTGGCGAGGTCGCCGGCATTGTTATAATTGTAAGTTGTGTTGGTGCCGCGGGCCCACAAGCGGGTCTGCAATTTGCCAGAACCCGTATAGGTGTAGATTGGACCCGCAGTGCTGCCGTTATAAACTTTGTTAGTCATGAAGCCGGTGTAAGCGTCGTAATTCCAGGTCGTCACCCGCGCGCCGGCACCGGAGGCGAAACTGGACCAGTTGGTCATGGTTTTCACCCGGCCCTGGGAATCATAGCCGTAACCCGAGGGATAAGCACGCGAGCCATAATCTCGTTTAAGGTCGCCGGTGAGATAAAACTCATTGGTCACACTGGTATTATCAGGGAGGGTGGTTTTCCAAATCCTGCCCATGCTCTCGAAGTAATTCGTTGTGGCTTGGGCGCTCTGGCCGGAACCCGGTGCCGGAGTTACCACGCCGCTCACCTGGTCGGCGTTGTTGAAGTAGTAGGTCGTCGTTCCCGTGCGGGCATCCGCGACGGTGATTGGGCGTCCATGCGGATCGTAGCCGTAAGTCGTTTGAGAAATCTGGTTGCTACCGGCGTCCTTGCTGGTGCTCGACATCAGCAGATCGTTTTGGAAATAGGTCAAAGTGTAAGAGCCGTCCGCCGCGGTGTTGGTCACGTAGCGGTTGCCGCTGCCTGCGTAAACGGTCACGCTCTTATTGGTCACTCCAACCCCGTTGTTCCAAACAATGCTCCACGTTGATAGACCGTCGGCGGACCTCTCCACGGTCGAAACCAGATTCGAGGAGTAGCTATTGTTCGTTGCCCAAACATAGGTGCGGGTCCGGAGAACTGTTGTGCCGTAGTCGGTCGTCACGTCTGAAGTGGCGCGCGTGACGCGGTCCGTTCCGCCACAATCAATGGCTGAGTTTTGATTCATATCGATGGCGGTATCTTGCACTTGTGCTCTGCCATTGTAGGCAAAAAATGTTCCCACACCGTCCCGATCCACTTGCGCCACAAGCTGGCCGCTGAGGTTGAAAAAGGATTCGGTGTAAGGATAGGTTCCGCTGGCAACGGAATAGAGGGCGTAATAGTTTCTGCCGACCAGGTCCTTGTAGGCTTGGCTGAACTCAGTGGTTTCGCCATTGGCTCCCAATTTGATTTCGCGGGTGTACTCTTCGCCTGCGTCCATGCCGTAAGCGTATTGGAGTGGATGAACACCGGTGCCGGTGACGCTCAAGAGCGCTCCGTCCTGGTAATACGTTTCAATGCGGGTGCCGCCGTCGGGATAACTCGCTGTTTTGATGTGGTGATTGCTGCCATCAAAGTAATCCCAGTTGGTGATTGTCTGGTTGAGCCCCGAACCATTCGAGGCCGGGGTGGAGCTGGTTTGCCTCCTGGCGGTGTCGAACGTGGACGCGTTCTGGACGATTTGGGAATTGTCGGTTCCAATGCGGGTGGTTTGCATCAAATTCCCCGCGGCGTCAAAAGTGCTTTGCGTGGTAATTGCAGCCCGCGTAATGTCGATGACCTGTTTTGTGTACGGGTCATAGGTGTAGCTGGTCGTGATGGCCTCACGATCCGTGAAGGATGAAATGCCGCAGCATCCGTAAACGGTCGTTTCCGTAGTGCCGTCGAGGTACTGAAGCAGGGTCGGCCGCCCGCGCGTATCGGTCGCCAGGGTCGTTGCCGCGGAAGTCAGCAAATTGGAAGCCACATCGTAGGTTTGCTGGGAGATTTGATTGCCCCCCTGATTGAGGACGGTCATGGTGAGGTTCCCATCGACGATGTACGAACTCGAACTGTCGGCTTGGGCCTGCCCCGTCGAAACGGTGTTTGTTCGGAATTTTCCGTCCGATGAAGTCGAGTAGCTGTAATATGTCCAAGTACCGTCCTCCGCTCGGGCCGCCATTGGCAGGCCAACATACGGCGGAGTAACGTAGGTCAAGGTGCTGCTAAACAATAACAAATTCAAATTGCCATTATAAAGTGCCCCCGGGTACAATTCTCGATAGGTGTCTACCTCGTTGGCATGTGAGAACATCCAAGTTCCCGAAGTTTCGGCGAGCGCATTGGAAGTGTAAAGTTCCGCGAGCTGGTAATTGCCCGAGCCAGTAAACGTGTAATAAGAATAGACCGTCAGCCGATTGGTGTTCTCCTGCGCCGTGCTCGTGGGAATCGTAGCGTCAAGGAATTGCGTGACTTTCCGGATTACCTGCCCGTTTGTGTTGTACGCATACCGTTCCCAATGGTTGCCGGGCGTGACCGTCTGATACAGCCGGCCGTAATTTGTGGTGTCCGCCGAATTCGTGTAATAGGTCCAAGTGGTCACGAGGGTGTTGGTTCCGCTGCCAACCGTGTTTTGAATTTGTTGCTCGCCCCACGAGAAGGTCTGGTAAATGTTGGTTTCCTGGAATTTGATATTGGACGAGCCGTCGAGAATCAAATGGGTCTCCGTTCGCAAAACGCCGTTGGTCGCATTATTGCGCTGCTCAACCTTTGCGCCGCCCTCAGTGGTCAGGGACCAGCGATTCAGGGCGCCGCTCCAAACGTAATCATATTCGTTGGTGAGCCCGCCGGTGGCCTGGAACACGGAGAGGCGGTTGGATGCGCCCGCTCCGTCAGGATTTTGAATGGTCCAGATCGTGGCCGGCGTTCCCGTCAAGGTGCTGTTTGTGTAAAAAGTGATTTGATATTGGTAGGCGGAGTTTGAAACCACGCCGGCGGAGATTTGCGGCGCGATCACTTTTGAAATAATCCCATTCGAGCGGACGACGGTGACGTCGTTGGTGGTCAAACCGCCGGTGTAGTATTTAAGGACTGCCGGAGTCGCAAGCGCGGTTGAGGGATACGCCTGGTTGATTTGAAACAGGCCGGCCGAGTCGCCGAAAGCGGTGTTTCCGGCGTTAATCGAAATCAACACACTGCCAACGTCAACACTGCCGTCCGTGCAACCGGTCAGGCAAGTGCCGCACCCCACTTTCAGATCTTCCTCGATCCAGCAGTTGGTCATGTCCGAGCAGTAAGCGCGCACCGTGATTTTCCCCGGGATTTTGCCCGCGATAATTTCTCCGGTGGCCGGATTCATGGTGCAGCCGAGGGTTTGCTCGTCGTTGGTGCCGTCGATTTGCCAGGTCAGCAGGTTTGCGGGAAATGCGTTCGGGTTGGTCACCTTCGCGTGTGCCCTGGAAACCCCGTCGGCTGGCAGGCTCGACACGTCAAAAATGATGTCGCCGGCATCATCAACGACGCCGCCGACCAGGTAGGCGTTGGTAATCGATGCGGAAAGACCGATATGGTTCGAGCCGTCCGAGGCATAATAGAAGAGGACGATCTGGTCGCCACCGTGAACCGGGAACCCATCCCCAAATGCGATGTTCGTGGAACCGCACGGAACGCCTAGATTTGGATTTCCGGAGAGCCAACCTTCCTCTTGAACTACGCTGCCGCCAGGTGTTCCCACTTGGACTCCGAAATACTCGGGGGCGGTTTGGTAACCCGACCCGCCGACGCGGGCTATTTCAACCGCCCCGAGCACATCCAGATGAACAGTGGAAAGACACCCACGGCAGCCAGGAATAGTGTAGGTGGTTTCGATCAAGCCTGAGACGCCCGACCCTCCGCAATTGACCGAATTAGGAAGGGTGAGCGTCATCGCCTTAATATGATTGGTATCGATGGCTGTGCCGGGGCAGGCGCTGCGGTTCGCTGATTGCAACTGAATGGCCGGAGATGCAATCGCAGCGATGATGATGAGGGTTTTGAACATCCGAGGCGGCTTGATGGAAATTTTCATGGTCGGCTAGTTGATGCGGGTTCTTATTTGAGCGGCGTGAAGACCTGGAGCCGGACAACCCCGTTGGTGTCAGCAACCGGCGCCTTGGTCGGATTGGAGCCCAGCAAATACTCCTGAAGATTGGACAGTCCGTCTCCATCCGGGTCGGCATTCGGGTCCACGCCGAACTGACCGAAATACTGGTTCTCCCAGGCATAAGGCAGGCCGTTGCTGTCGAGCCCGCTGCAGATGTCCGTAAGGCTGCCGTTAAACTCGGTGGGGTCGTTGAGCGGGGTGAGCACGCCGCATTGGGTTGAGTTGTTGATGCTGACCAGGCTGGACCCGTTTCCGTAGAGACCGGTTTGACATTGCTCGAGGCTCGAATTATCAACCTCTCCGCCGTTGCCGTCGAACTCGACCCCCCGCTGTGCCCAACGAATTCTTGCTTCGCTCACAATCACCGAGGAGGACGTCCAGTACACATAAACGGCCTGCGACGCTGCATAAGTCGGTATCCCGGTGCTGAATGGGAGACTCTGGCCGAATAGATCATCATCCTGGGACGTGAGGATCGTCTGCGGCGAATTTGTGTCGGTGCTGAATGAGAAAGACCCGTAGCCAAGCAGATAAGTGCCGCTGGAAAACTTCAAAATTGCATTAGGTTGAAATGTCAAGTTACCTGAGAAATACCCGCTGGAACCGAAATAGTAAGTCGTCCCGTTAGTAAATGTATAATCTCCACTGCCAGAGACAGTTATATAGTCAAGGCACAAGCCTCTGGGGTTGTAGGGCCGGCTCGCCACCTGGATCGGCCGACGCGCCGCTCGAAAGCGTTTCTTTGGCGGAGCGAGAAACGCTCTCGCAGTCATGCGCTCTTTCGGGCTATCGAGCTTCGCGCCCTGGCCGGCTGGCGGCAGCTTGTCGAGTTGCGGCTTGACACTGAGCCACGGGACGCTTTCAATAAGATAGGTTGTTGATGAGCCGTCCTGGCTCACCGCCCAGCGCTTGGCCACTGGGATTTGCGCGGGGTCGCTGGCGTCGGCTACGCGAATCTGGGCGGCGACGTTGGTTGGAGTGTTCGAGTACTCATCCATGAAGTAAATTCTTCCCAGTGGATACCAGAGATCTCCGAAGTTCATGGTATCATCCACAAGGTCAGGTTCGACCATGGTGGCTCGCAGGGCCGGGTCGGTGACGCTAGCCAGAATTCGCGGTTTGATTTGCGGCGTGGGCGGGTTGAGATACTCGTGCCAGACCTCGAGCCGGATGGTTCCGTTGCTGGAAACCATACCATACGCCTCGGGTGGCGCCGGCCTTTCCAACAGAATCACATCACTCTCTGTAGCTGACTTCGTATAAGTAAATCTAACATCTGCCTTGATCGACTGGAACGCTGAGCGGTAAACGATTTGGTTGGGCGGGAGCAGTTCCGCCGAGCAATCGCGCATACCGGATATAAGTTGCCTGCTTCCAGACCGCGCATCGTAGAAATACAGGCCCAGCAGGTGGGTCTGAAAGACCCGGTTACTCTGAGAGACGAGAGTTATCGCACCCGACGTATTTAGATTTGGGCTGAAGTAGGCCCTCGCGGCACCGTGGATCGCAGCGGCGCTGCCGTCGGGCTGGAGTTCGATCAGGTCCTGGGACGCCTCCCACTGATTCGAACTGTTCAGGAAATTCAGACAGTTTGCGACCTGAACATACCGGTGGAGGTTTGTGGTCACCGCGCCGGTCTGGGTGTTGGTGATGAATTGGGTGGCCAGATTCTCGGTCGAGCAGCCGTCACGGGCGCCATCCTGCCAGGTGAGTTGCGCCGGGCTCGGGCTCGGGCTGGCCGCCACAGGCTGGGCGTCTTGCCCAGGCAATGGAGCAGTGCCGAGCAGCAGCAGAGCGGCCGCAGACAGGGCAATAGGGGTCTGGGCACGGATGAGGAACGCTGGGGAAGAATCTCTTGCGGTTTTCATGGTTCAAAAATCGTCTCGCGCCGGGTTTCACGATTTCGTCTTCGGCGCCGTTTGCGAGACCATCCGACCACAGATACCTCCAACCGTCAACGGCCGCGCGTT
>Ga0210409_10008797_pt1 | contig 10252 bp, 8 predicted proteins | sample IncBWH17MmetaG_FD_161649 | JGI IMG/M metagenome (GOLD analysis project Ga0210409, IMG submission 161649) | Forest soil microbial communities from Barre Woods Harvard Forest LTER site, Petersham, Massachusetts, United States - Inc-BW-H-17-M | ecosystem: Environmental > Terrestrial > Soil >...
CGTCAGAGAGAAGCGCGTTACCTTCGGTCAGAAATTGCCGCGCGCTCTCGTGGACGCTTGGATCGTAGATGAACTTGCCGAGCGAACCTTTTTGCTCTTCGATGGCGTTCATCACGTTGTCGAGGCGGCCCGCCGCGGAATCGAACTTGGTATAGAGTTCGTCGGAAGCCACCAGCTTGCCGATGGTCCCCTGCCCTTGTTGCACCGAGGCGGTGAGTAGATCGAACCTTCCCAGGATGTTGTTGATACGGTTGTAAGCGGTCTCATCGGTGAGCAGCTTGCCGAGACTGCCCTGACCTTTCTGAAGACCAGACACCATCTGGCCGACTTGCGAGGACAAGGCGCTCAGGTTCTGCATCAAGTCCGCGCCGCGCTCGACGACTTCTTTCATGGCCCTTTCTTCTTTGCCGGGCAGTTCTTGACCGTCGCCCAGCACCTGGCCCGTATATCCGCGCTGAATGGAGACCACGCGATTTCCCAGGAAACCTTCGGTGAGCAGCGTGACATAGGAATCGGTGCGAATGTAGTCCCGAAAATTGCGATTGATCCTCATGACGACTTCAACGCTGCGATCCGGAGCGGGAGGCTGATTGCCACGGGAAGGAGCTATGGAAATGGAATCGACATTCCCGACTTCGACGCCATTGATGGCAACAGGCGCGCCGATAGCCAGGCCATCGACTTCGGGCAGGAAGGTCACCAAACGATACTTGGGACCCAAGGCACCCGTTCCAGTGACGAAAAGGACTCCCACAACGACCAGCACGATTCCGGCGAGGACAAAAAGCCCCACGCGCAGCTCGGTCCAGGTGAGTTGCTTGCGTTGCGCCATGATCAGGCCTCCTTTGGTACGTCCTTAACGCGCCGAGCGCAACTTCTTCCTGCCGCGAAACTCATCCTGTTGGTGACGTTCGCGGCGAAGAAGGCGCCTCGGGCGCTGCTGAATACAATTCGCTCCGCGCCTAGACCAGGAATTTCTTCAGGTAGGCGTCGGGCGATTCGAGCAGGGCTTGCTGCCCGCCCTCGAAGTAAACTTTGCCCTCGCGTAAAAACAGAAAATTGGTGGAGGGCTGGCCATTGCGCGATGCGACCCCTTCCGGAGAAGCTTTCATCACCCGATTTGCCGCCGGGTCGAAGCGGTAATTCGCCAGCGCGAAGGCATCCTGGAGCCGATGGGTGGCCAAGAGAGAGGTGACTCCCTGTGTATCGCGTAGTCGCAGAATCAGAGTGATGATGGTTTGAGAGGTGATGGGATCGAGGCCCGCCGTGGGCGAGTCGTAGAGCACAATGGGGGGACGACTGACAAGAGCGCGCGCGATGGCCACGCGCCTCCTCATGCCTCCGGAGAGATCTCCTGGAAGTTTATCGATGGCCTCTTCCATCTCCACAAAACCCAGGGCTTCGCGAACACGCGCATCGGTTTCGCTGGCTTCGACACCCTCTTCATTGAGCCGATAAGCCACATTATCCGCAACGCTCATGGAATCAAATAAGGCGCCTTCCTGGAACACAAATCCAATTTCGCCTCGAAACCGGAGCAACTCCGCTTCGCTCATGGGGCCGAGATCGCGTCCCAGGACGCGCACGTGGCCGGTAATCGGCTTGAGGAGTCCCGCAGCCAGTTTGAGAATGAGTGTCTTGCCGCTGCCAGTCTCACCAACGAGCACTTTGGTTTCACGGGGCAAGACACTGAATGAAATGCCGCGAAGGATATCGCCCTCGCCGAAGCCGAGGTGAACGTCCTCAAAAGAAACGACGGGCTCGCTCGGGGCGGCGGTCATCCGGGAACATGGCTAAGTGGGCGTCGCCAGCACACGTCTTGGATATTATAGAGGTAAAGACCCAGGGAAGATTTGGAATTTCAGATGTTTTGACACCATCTGGTTGGGCTCGTGACTTTGCACCCACGGCTTCAGCTAGCTCGCTGGGCGAGATCAAAGAGGGATTCTTCGACTTCGCGCCCCGACCGGAAATCGTGGGGCACGATTTCCGGTCGGGGCGCTTCGCTCAGAATGACGAAATCGGGCGCGGTTCCGGCAGTCACAGGGACTTGCCAGCGAGGAAGAGCGCGAGCTTGGTGAGGAAGAAGTCGGAAACCAGGATCGCCACGGAAGAGCTGACTACAGCCTGAGTGGTGGCTCGTCCGACTCCTTGCGTGCCGCCGCGCACCGTCAATCCCTTGTAGCAACCGATGGTGGACAGCAAGAAAGCAAACATCACAGGCTTGGCCATGCCCTGCATGAGGTCCGAAAATTCGAGCGCGTTCAGAGCGCGGGTCCAAAATTCCACGGCGCCGATGCGCAAGGTGAAGTAGGAAACGATGAATCCGCCGGTCAGACCCACGAAATCGGCCATGGCGGTGAGTAAGGGCAGCACGCACATGGTGGCGAGAACGCGCGGCGCAACCAGCTTGCGATTCGGGTCTGTGCCCATGGCGCGCATGGCGTCCACCTGCTCGGTCACCTGCATGGACCCGAGTTCGGAAGCCATGCCGGAGGCATTCCGGCCGGCCACCAACAAACCAGTGATGGCTGGCCCCAACTCCCTGACCAGGGCCAGCGAGACAATGTCGCCGGTGAGCGAGGTTTCGCCGAAGCGCTCGAATTGAGAGGCCGTCTGCAGCACCATCACCGCGCCGATAAAGGCGCCGGTCAGTAACACGATCGGCAGCGAGCCGATACCGATGATATCCATCTGCTGCAGGAGGTCACTTATGTAATGAGGCGGCGTGAACATGCTGGCGAAGGCGCGAGCGGCGAGGTACGAGTAGTCCTGAAGGAGCTGCACCTGACGCTTAAACGGCTCCATCACAATGGCGAACACGGAAGCTTCTTCCGCGCTCAACAAGTTCGGGTCAGTGGCCATTCCGCCTCTATGCCGTTACGATTTGGCGCGCGTAACAAAAGGGGCTGATACCCGTTGCCGGGTTGCTACACCGGAATCAGACGCCTTGCCCGGCTCGCCGGCACTATCCGGTCATGCGCACGGGAGGGCCCGGCCCCTCGCGGCCCCAGGCGAATTTTAGCAGATGCGACACCCAATTACCCCGGCACTCGCAGGCGCGTCTCTTTACGGTCCTGTCGGGCTCCGATAAAATGCCCAATTCCCTGCCGCCCCGCGCGACGGACCGAGCAGGTGCGTGCCGCGGAAACTTTTTCCGCAAACTGACAAGCTGAATGCTGCAATTCGCCACCGCAGGAGAGTCGCACGGGCAGGCGCTCGTAGCCTGGATTTCAGGCTTGCCCGCCGGATTGCGCGTTGATCTGGAATTCGTAAACAGCGAACTGCACCGGCGCCAACTGGGTTACGGACGCGGCGGGCGGCAGAAAATCGAGAAAGACCGTGCCGAGGCGCTGGCGGGCGTGCGCCATGGGCAAACGATCGGCGCGCCGATCGCTCTGCGCATCGAAAATCGCGATTGGGCCAATTGGGAACGAGCCATGGCCGTGGAAGATCGCGAGGAAGATCGGAAAGCGCGGCGTCCGTTGACGGCGCCGCGACCGGGGCACGCCGACCTGGCCGGCGCGATCAAGTTTAATCTGCACGACGCGCGTTACATCCTGGAACGGGCATCGGCGCGCGAGACGGCGGCACGAGTGGCCCTCGGTTCGTTCGCGAAATTGCTTTTGCGCGAATTTGGCTGCGAGATTCTGAGCCACGTCGTGGGAGTGGGGCATGTGCGCCTGGAGCGGCAGGCGAGCTGGAAGGAGATCCAAACCGTCTGCGCGAATCTCGATTCGCCGCTGCGCTGCGTGGATGCGGAAACCGAAGCGCGCATGAAGCAGGAAGTCGATCAGGTGATGCGAGCGGCGGATACCGTGGGCGGAATCTTCGAAGTGGTGGCCCATGGAACGCCGCCCGGCCTCGGAAGCCATGCGCAATGGGATACCAAACTCGACGGGCAACTGGCGCGCGCGATTATGTCCATTCAGGCGGTGAAGGCGGTGGAAATCGGGGCCGGAGTGACGGCCTCGGGTTCGTATGGCAGCGAAGTGCAGGACGAGATTGCTTATGATGCGGAGCGGCGGCGTTTTCGCCGGCCCAGCAATCGCGCCGGCGGCCTCGAAGGCGGCATCACGAATGGCGAAGACGTGGTGGTACGAGGTTACTTGAAGCCGATTTCAACTCTGCGCCGGGGGCTCGGTACCGCCGATCTGGTGTCGAAAGAAGCGGTGCAAGCGGCTTACGAACGTTCGGACGTTTGCGTGGTGCCGGCGGGGGGCATCGCAGGGGAGGCCATGACGGCGCTGGTACTGGCTGGAGCATTCCTGGAAAAATTCGGGGGCGACTCGCTGGGCGAAACGCGGCGGAATTTTGAAGGATATATGAAACAGGTCGAGCAATTCTGAGTGGAGAAGCCTCAGGTCCCCAACAAGAGTCGTTGGGACCTGAGCTACAAAGGCGCGCCGGGACAACCTGAGATACAAAGCCTCGCTAACTGGGAAGTTGAATTGAGCGCCAGGGAAATTCGGGGACATTGACGATGATCTATCCCGTGGTGAAGTACGGCAATGCCGTACTGGAAAAGACGGCCAAGCCGATCGAAAAATTCGACGAGGAGCTGGCGAAGCTGTGCCAGGACATGTTTGAGTCGATGTATGCGGCAAACGGCGTGGGGCTGGCCGCGCCACAAATCGGTATTGCCAAGCGGCTGGCCGTGATCGACGTGACGGTCGGAAAGAATCCCGAGGCCAGGATCGTTCTGGCGAATCCGGAGATCGTTCACGCCGAAGGGGAGCAGCGCGAGGAGGAAGGCTGCCTTTCGGTGCCGGGCTTTCGCGGAAATGTGGCGCGACCGCAGTACGTCACGGTGCGGGCTCAAGACGCCACGGGAAAAACTTTTGACATGAACGGAGAAGGACTGCTGGCGCGCGCGTTCTGCCACGAAGGCGATCATTTGGATGGCGTGCTGTTTTTGAAACACCTCAGCATGCTCAAACGCGATTTGATCCGGCGAAGAATCCGCAAGCTGCAGAAAGCGGGCCAGTGGTAATCGGACCGGAGGGGAGCCAGCGAGGGCACGATGCGCATCGTTTTTTGCGGCACGCCGGAATTCGCTGTTCCCACGCTGCGCGGGCTGCTCGCGAATCCTGAATTTGCCGTCGAGGCGGTGGTGACGCAGCCGGACCGGCCGCGCGGGCGCGGCCAGCAGGTTTCGGCTTCGCCGGTGAAGGAAGTGGCGGCCGAAGCCGGTGTGCGAATCTACCAACCCGAGAGAGTAAAATCCGACGAGGCGTACGAATTTTTCGCGGCGATCAAGCCGGACGCCTCGGTCATTATTGCCTACGGGCAAATCATTCCCCGCCGACTGCTGGAGGTTCCCCGGCTGGGGTGGATGAACCTGCACGGATCGCTGCTGCCAAAGTATCGCGGCGCGGCGCCGATCGCATGGGCCATCATCAACGGAGAGCGAGAGACAGGCCTCACGACGATGCAGCTCGATCCGGGCCTCGACACCGGCCCGATTCTGTCGCAGCGGCAAATCGAAATTGGAAACGACGAAACGGCGCCGGAACTCGCGAGGCGCATGGCGGAAATGGGGGCTCCTTTGGTTGCCGAGTCGCTCATCAGACTCGAGCGCGGAGAAATTGCGCCGGCTCCGCAGGATTCGACGCGGGCAAGTTATGCTCCGATCCTCACGAAGGAGCATGGACGAATCGATTGGGGGCAAACCGCGAGCGAGATTTATAACCGGATTCGGGGGCTCGCGCCGTGGCCGGGGGCGTTCACTATGTTTCGCGGGCGGCTGTGCCACACCTGGGGACGTCCAAGCGCGCCGGCCGCAAGCGATGCGGCAATCGAGGAGGAGCCCGGGAGCATCATTTTGAGCGATGCCGCGATCGAGGTCGTTTGCGGCAAAGGCACGCGGCTGCGGCTGGAAGCCGTGCAAATCGAAGGACGCAAGCGCATCAGCGCGAGGGAATTCGCGAATGGCGCACGGCTGCGAAGCGGCGAGCGCTTCGGCGTGTGACGCACGTTCCTCGACCTAATTTACGCAATCGAAGAGAGATTCTTCGGCAAGCAAATTCCACACCCGCTCAGAATGACAGTTCTGATCCGCATTACACTTTAGACATGGCAATTTCCCCGGCGAGAAAGATGGCGTTTGACATTTTGCGGCGCGTCGCCGCGGAAGACGCCTATGCCGCCGATCTCCTCTTCGCGGAGCTGGATACCGGCATAAAGAAAGCCGATGCGTCGCTGGCGACGGAGCTGACGCTGGGAGTTCTGCGCTGGCAACGGCTGCTCGATTTTCTGCTCGAGCGCTACCTCAAGCGCGGCTGCGAGCAACTCGATCTGGAGGTGCTCCTGGCGCTGCGGCTCGGGCTCTATCAATTGCGCTATCTCGACCGAGTGCCGCAGCACGCGGCGATCGACGAGTCGGTGGAGTTAGTCAAAAGAGCGCGGAAGAGCTCGGCGACGGGGATGGTTAACGCCGTGCTGCGGCGGGCGACGGCGGATGCCCGGATTGGCGGCGATGAACTCGGGAAGCTGGTTCCCGCGGGGAATTCGCCTGAAGAGCGGCTGGGGATTCTGTACTCGCATCCGACGTGGCTGGTTGAGCGATGGGTCGGGTTCTTCGGCAGAGAACGAGCGAAGGCCTTGCTCGAAGCGAATAACCGGCCGGCGACACTGACCTGCGCGGTGCTCGAGGAAGGAGGGAGCGAACGCGTCGCGGAATCGCTGCGCAAATCGGGCTTCGAGGTCACGCCCGGGCGATGGCTTCGAGGGACGCTGCAGATTTCCGGGGGTAATCCGGCGGCGAGCGAGGCTTACCGCGCGGGGCAGATCAATTTCCAGGACGAGGCATCGCAAATGGTGGCGCACCTGGTGGACGCGCGAGATTCGCAAACCATCCTGGACGCCTGCGCAGCGCCCGGAGGGAAAACACTGATCCTCGCGCGCGGTGTGGGTCCGCGCGGACGTGTAGTCGCAGGGGATATACACGAGCACCGCCTGCGCATTATTCAGCAACAATTAACGCGCACGGAAACTGAAAATGTACGGCTGGCTGCGCTGGACGCCGCGCGACCTTTGCCCTTCTCACCAGGATTCGACCGGGTGCTGGTCGATGCGCCGTGCTCAGGGACGGGCACACTTTCGCGGAATCCGGAAATTCGCTGGCGGCTAAAGCCCGAAGATTTGGAGGTCGCGCGTCGCTGTCAAACAGCGATGTTGCGGAACGCGCTGGCGGTGGCTAACAAGGCAGGCCGGGTGGTCTATTCGACGTGTTCGCTCGAGCCGGAGGAAAACGAGCAAGTCGTCGCCGAAGTGATGACGGAAACGCCGGAGTGGCGGGTACTGTCGTCAGAGCACGCGGCATGGACGGCGCATTTGCGCGACGCCGCAAGCGACGAGAAGTTCTTCGCGGCGGGTGACGGATTCTTCCGCACGTTCCCGCCCGAGCATGGGACGGACGGATTTTTCGCCGCGGTGCTTGAGCGAGGATGAGTGGTCTATGAACGGAGAAGAAAAGCCCCAGAGCCCCCGGACTACCACCCCAGCACGCGCAAAACCGGGCACGTTGGGGACTCCGGTTGCTCCGCGGCGCCCTGCGAGAAGACCGTCAACTGCGGTTGAGGTGCCGTGTTCGACGTGCTACTGTGATTGACCCATGAACGGCGAGGGCCTCCCGCAACCATCCACAGAGAAATGGCGAGAGCGGTTGGAGCGCGTGTTGCGCCTCTCGGTTTTGGTGTTTGTCCTCGCCGCGGCAGGGTTTCTGAGCGCGGTGACGACGATCCGCATCGCTATTCGGGGGCGCATCGTGAGCATGCCGAACCTGGTGGGACAGGCAGAGCCCGGCGCACAGCATATGCTGGCGGTTCGAGGCCTGCAATTGCGGGTGGCGGATCGCGTATATAGCCCGATGCCCGTGAATACGATTGTGCGACAGAGTCCTCCGCCCGGCGAAGAGATGAAGATTTCGCAAGACGCACACGTGGTGCTGAGCCTGGGTCCGCAGACTGTGAAGATTCCCGGACTCGAAGGCCAGTCGATGCGCGCGGCGCGGATCGACTTGCTGCAGTCGGGACTACAACTCGGAGAAGTGACGGCGATCTATCTTCCCGGAACGCAGCCCGACATCGTGCTGAAACAAGATCCGCCAGAAGGGACCACGGCGTCGAGCCCGCACGTGGACCTGCTGGTTTCGAGCGCCGATCGCCAGGCTTTTTACGTGATGCCGAGTCTGGTGGGCCTGGAACAGCAGGAGGCGAGCCGAACGCTGGGAGCAGCAGGATTGAAAAGCGGTAAAGTCAACCGCATCGCGCAAGCAGGAGCCCCGAAGGGCACGATCGTGGGACAGAATCCGCCGGGCGGCGATCGCATACCCGCCGACACAACGGTGGAATTGGGAGTGGCGGATTGACGGTGGAAGCAATTCCTGAGGCGGCTTGGAGCGGCGAAAATCCCGCGAATATCACCCAGATTGCCGAGTGCCCTGTGATAGAATCCGGCGAGTGAGCGTTTCGGCCGCCGTGGAAGTCGCCCCGTCGATTCTTGCCGCGGATTTTGCCTGTCTGGGTGACGCTATACGTGCCGTGGAGGCCGGCGGGGTTTCCCTGCTGCACGTGGATGTAATGGACGGGCATTTCGTCCCGAACATTTCCATTGGCGTCCCGGTGGTGGCGTCGCTCCGCAAGGCAACCCGGCTCCAGCTGGACGTGCATCTGATGATCGAAAATCCGGAGCAATATATCGAAGCCTTCGCCAGCGCCGGGGCGGATATGATTTCCGTGCACCAAGAAGCCACGCCACACCTGGACCGCGCTCTTTCCATGATTCGCGAGCACGGTTGCAAGCCCGGGGCGGTGATCAATCCTGCCACGCCGGTAGTGATGCTCTCGGAAGTGCTGGGTAAGATCGATCATGTGCTGGTCATGTCAGTGAATCCGGGATTTGGCGGGCAGGCGTTCATTCCCGAGGCCAAGGAAAAAATAAGGGAGTTGCGGGATATTCGCGAACGGCATCATTATAGCTACCGGATCCAAGTAGACGGGGGAATCGGCCCCGAGAACGTGGCCGAGGTGGTTCGCGCAGGCGCGCAGATTTTAGTTGCCGGCACTTCGGTCTTCCATACCCCCGATCCGGCGGCAGCGGTTCGAGGGATGGCGCATTTGGCCAGCGAAGCCCTGGCGCAAAGAGTTTAGGAAAGGCTCTTCGAAGCGGATGCGTACGAGGAAATACAACTGGATGGGCGCGGTGCTGGCCTTGTTGGTCTTCACAGGCTGCGCAGCCCAGAAGACGGCGACAACGAAACCTGCCGCCGAGACTGGCTCCGCTGAGGCCGACAAGGTTTTGTACGAGCGGGCCATTACAGACCTGCAGCACAATCGCTTCGACTTGGCCCGGCTCAGCATGCAGACGCTGATCAACACCTATCCCGATAGCGAATACCTGGCCAAAGCAAAACTGGCGATAGCCGATTCCTACTACAAAGAAGGCGGAACGACGGGCCTGACGCAGGCGGTGGCGGAGTATACCGATTTCATCACGTTTTTCCCGTTCCTGGATGAGGCGTCGTACGCGCAGATGCAGATCGGGATGGCGCATTACCGGCGCATGGAAAAGGCGGACCGCGACCGCAGCGAGGCGTTGGAAGCGGAAGGCGCCTTCCAGAATTTCTTGCAGAAGTATCCCCACACGGAACTCACTCCCAGAGCCGAGCAGCGCCTCCGAGAGGTGCAGGAAGTTCTGGCGGACGGCGACTTTCGCATCGCCAGCTTCTATTACATCCGGCGCATGGATAAGGCCTCAGCTCCCAGGCTTCTCGATCTGGTGAATCGCTACCCGCTGTATAGCGCAGCGGATCGAGCGAATTGGATGCTGGCTTCGATCTACGAGCGCAACGAGCACAATGACGTAGCGACGACCTACTACACGAGATTGGTAAAGGAATACCCCCTCTCGTCACTGGCTGCCGACGCCAAGGCGAAGCTTGTGAAACTGGGCGCGCCGGTGCCTCAACCGGATCCGACCGCGTTGGCTCGCATGCAAAAAGAGCAAGATACTCCACGTGACCGGCCCGGCTTCCTGAAACGGCCAGGCGAACTTCTCAAGTCGGGCCCGGACGTCAGCGCGGCGGCCAGGGTCGGACAGCCGACCTTAACCCCGCAAGCAGAAGATGCTGGCGATACGCTCTCTCCGGGGGCGGGGCTGAGCGTTGTGGCGGCAGGCGGCGCCTCCACTGGAGGCAATGGGAGCGGAACGGGAGCCTACATCCAACTGGTGTCGCCGGGAACGTCCGATC
>Ga0210409_10008799_pt1 | contig 10251 bp, 7 predicted proteins | sample IncBWH17MmetaG_FD_161649 | JGI IMG/M metagenome (GOLD analysis project Ga0210409, IMG submission 161649) | Forest soil microbial communities from Barre Woods Harvard Forest LTER site, Petersham, Massachusetts, United States - Inc-BW-H-17-M | ecosystem: Environmental > Terrestrial > Soil >...
GAAGTGAGGAGCGAATCCAACGACCATTCGAAGCCCGACACCGCAGCTCTCGTGGAGGCTCTCCACGCCGATGCTCAACAGTTACTAAATCGCGCACAGGCTCGCTCTTTGCAGGAGCGGCTGGAGGATGAGATAAAGCTGCAGCTACCAGTTTTCATCTATTTTGAGAACTACGGGATTATTGATAGTGCCGTGTATCTTCCGCACTTCATAGACGACCTGGGCCGCACGCCAGACGATCCCAAAATTCGGACCATTCAAGCGATGTTCAAGCACGTTGGCCTAAGCGCGCAAGAGATCATGGAACTGGGAAGGGAAGAGACAGCGGAAGCTAAGCAGGCTAACCAAGATGTAACGATTGAAATGATTACGCGCGATCAGCAGCGCAAAGAATTGCGTTCCGTAAAGCTCAATTCTGCTTCTCGCGACCTAACCAGGAGATTTGCGAAATGGTTTAGTCGTCAGCATCGTCACAGCATACGATACGGCGTGGATGGCAATTACTTTCGCATTTGGGTGTCTGATGATCGGCGACCGGATCTTGATATTGAACTCGAATCGCGAAGTAAAGGCTTCCAGTGGTATTTTTCCTTCTATCTAATTTTCTTAGCAGAGTCAGAGGAAAGCCACAAGGACGCAATTTTGTTGCTTGATGAACCCGGCCTTCATTTGCATCCGACTGCACAGCAGGAATTGATTTCCTTCTTTGACGAGTTAGCCGAACGCAACATGCTAATCTACACCACACACTCCCCATTTTTACTTGATGGGGACCACATTGAACGAATACGCCCTGTGACTGAGGAGGAGTCAGGTCATTCCCGAATTGCTATAGATAAGTGGCCTAGCGATTTGGAAACCATTGTTCCACTGCAAGCGGCTGCTGGATATGCGATTATGCAAGGTTTGTTCCGACATCGCAAAAATATATTGGTCGAGGGGATATCGGATTATTTTTATCTGTACAGCTTGAGCTTAATATGCCGCGCGAAGGGTCGAACATCTTTGTCCGATGATGTCTATATCATTCCATGTGGTGGAGCGAGGCTTATTGGGCCTTTAGCGTCATTATTTCTTAGTCGGTCTGTCAGACCGTTGGTTTTGCTCTACGGCGATGAAGCTAGTCGAGCACGTGGAAATGCCCTTATGAAAGAGCTCTATTTTGGGAATGAGCAGGCGGTCCTCATGTTGCCTGTCGTACTTCATAAGGATGATTGCGAAATCGAAGACCTCATAGGCGAAACTGTAATCCTCCCAGCGCTGAGCCAAATGTTGGGGGTAGAGATTGCATTGGCCGACGTGGACCGCGCTTCGGCTTTGCTACTGGAGCAAATACGTGCTGCGGCAGTGCGACTTGACGTCAGCTTGCCCGATGGATGGAAATCCGAGCTGGCCCGGCGGATTTCATCGGCTTGGGCTACAATCGAGTCGGTTAGCGTGCCGGACGATGTTCTTAATCGAGCTTCAGCTCTTTTTCAGAACATCAATCAGCGTTTTGCCCAATTTGAGCCGCGGATAATCCGTTGAGGCATGTGGGCAGTATCTACCTGGTTTGGACGCATAGGCGTCGTTGCGCTGCGAGGCGTAGATGATCTGCCGTTTATGGCGCCAACTCGCATCGCATGTGATCGTGCGGGGTGCCTGACCTGTCAGTGAGTTTTTCCTCCACGGAGGATTAGAGTCAGGCCCTGTCGGAGGGACGGACGATGAAGCGTGGCAGATCAACGCGGTTGGCAACACCACGATGGAGCGAGCCTCTTCCAGATCGAGACCATGAGCCGGAACCACATCTATGAGCCGAAAGAAAATTGGGTTGAACTAAAGACGTCGCTCTCTGTTCGCGGGCGCTGATCATACCCGAGCACCCACACTATGCTGGGAGGGCCTGGGCCGCTTCCTTCTGTTTCGCCCTTTCCGCTTCGTTTTCCGTTTCTTTCGCAGGCCGCCGCCCGAACTGCATTGTGGGCAAGGCCACCTCGGCACATAATGCGAACAAATGCAACTCATTCGGAGAGTGGTCGGTTCAATGCGCGGGACTGCTTCCCTTACGGTAGAGCGGGCGCACGCTCGGGGCGTAATCGCGGCCTTCATCTTCATGCTCGGCACCGGCTTAGCTAGCGCCCAGGACATGGAGCCGCGGTCGTATTCCGCCTCGCCGATCGACACCAATTTTCTGATCGGGAGTTACCAGCGCACCACCGGCGACGTCGCGCTCGACGCCGATCTCCCGATAAGCGATGTCAAGGCAGCGATCAATACGGGCATCCTTGCCTACAATCGCACCTTCGATCTGTTCGGGCATACGGGCAGTGTCGCTATCGTGCTACCCTATTTCCAGGGGAATCTCAGTGGAAACGTCGGCAGTGAGACTAAGCAGATCACCCGGGAGGGTTTCGGCGACCTCGCTTTTCGCTTGACCGAGAATTTAATCGGTAGCCCCGCTCTCACACCGGCCGAGTTTGCGCGGCGCGAGCCGACAACTACGCTGGGTGTGGGTGTCGCGGTCGTAGCACCAACCGGCGAATACAATTCGCAGCAACTCATCAACATCAGTTCCCATCGCTGGGCGTTCAGGCCCGAGATCGGCGGGTCGCAGCCGATCGGAAACTGGTTCGTGGAGGGTTCCGCGGGCATGTGGATTTTCACCGATAACAACGATTTTTTTGGTGGCCATGTGCGCGGCCAAGACCCGATTTGGACCTTCCAGGCGCACGTGGGCTACAATTTCGGTCCCAATCTCTGGCTTGCAGCGGACGCCATGTACTATACGGGTGGCAGGACCAGTCTAGACGGCGTTGCCGGGCATGATTTCCAGTCGGCTACACGCGCTGGCTTCACACTCTCGGTACCGATCGGAAACGGATTCTCTGCGAAGGCGTCCTTTGGCGGTTGGTTGACCGCGCAAAACGCTGCAACCTTCGACAGGATCGGCCTGACCCTTCAATATCGCTGGTTTGACCCCTGAAACGCGCTCAAATTGGCACAAATCCACGCCCTCCTCCTCGGTCATCGGCCGGTCCGAAATGAATGTACCTGCCGAGCACGTGCTCCATCTGCCAGGCGTCGCGTCAGTGAGCTGGATCGCGGTTCTTGAGCCAGAAGATATGCGCCGTGAAATCGGGGGGAACGTGCTCGCGGTACGGCACGCGCGTCACCTGCCGTTCTTGTCACAGTAGAATTTGACGGCATCGTAGCTGTATCCGACGGCGCGCTGGTAGAGCGAACGCTCGACGCGCACGTCGGCCTCAGCCTTCCCGGCCTTTTGCAAAGTGTCGGCCACGCTCGATCAGAGGAGCCATATGACGCCAGGAACACCGGCACCGTCGACAAGCGGCAAGAAGCAAAACGCGAGCACGGCGGCGAACTTTGCGACGGTCTGAGCACCTCGGCGTGGACTGCCGTGTGGCCCCATTGCTCAGCCTGGCCATTGACGCCTTCAGTGGCAAAATTGCAACGGTCCGCAGAATTCGCAAGGCCCATTCTGTTTGGCTTTAACGGATTGTGGCGTAATGGACTCGGTCTGGGGACATTGGCATTCCCTTCCGTCAGTGAGACGAACTCGCCGGTGCTCAGCAAAGGGTAAAGCCGAGGTTAGGCAGCCAGGCTTACCCTAAATTAACGGTCTTGTTGATGCAGCCGCCGGGATAATGACATTCGGATCGCTCTGGAGTGACGCTGAATGAGCTTGCAACACGCACCTTGGCGCCGTCTTGCAACTACCGCGCTGTTGGCGACGCTCACAATTGCTGGGTTCAGTTCGCCTGAGGCGGAAGCTCGTAGTGCCCATCACCATGCTCGAGCACTTCATCAAGGGGCTTACAAACGCGTCGTTCACGGCCTCAAATATCATCCGCCGTATTCGGCGATTGTGATAGACCACAATTCTGATCAAATGCTGCACGGCGAGAAAGCGGATGAGCCGCGCCATCCGGCGTCGCTGACCAAGATCATGACCCTCTATCTGCTGTTCGAGCAGCTCCAGGCTGGCAGGCTTAGGCTCGACACGCAGCTGGGGGTCTCCGCCTTTGCCGCTCAGCAACCCCCAACGAAACTAGGCCTCAAGGCCAATCAGACGATCGCAGTTGAGGACGCGATCAAAGGGCTCGTGACTAAATCGGCGAACGACGCTGCGGTGGTCGTCGCTGAAGAAATCGCCGGCAGCGAAGCGGAATTTGCAAAACTCATGACCCGAAAGGCAAGAGCGCTGGGAATGATGAGCACAACCTACATTAACGCTTCAGGACTGCCCGCCGATGAGCAGATAACGACGGCCCGCGACCAAGCCATCCTAGGTTGCACAATTCAGGATCACTTTCCAGAATATTATCGCTATTTTTCCACGCCAAGCTTTCGGTATCACGGTGTGGAAATGCACAATCACAACGCCCTTCTTGGTCAGTTAGAGGGCGTCGATGGCATCAAGACCGGCTACACCGAAGCCTCTGGGTACAATTTAGTCGCTTCCGTTCGCCGTCACGAAAAGCACATTGTCGCTGTCGTATTTGGCGGAGCCTCGCATGCCAAGCGCGACGCCCGGATGCGCGAGTTGATAGCGCGATACGTTCCGATGGCGGTAACCGGACGCACCCAGATCTACGTTCGCAAGCCGCGGTTCGAGCAAGAAGTACAGCCCGTTGACGCCAATATCGGCAACATGTAGGCGACATCATTCGGTAATTCCCATTTCTGGCCCTTGCGCACCAGAGCTTTTCTCTGCTCGCGTTTGCATTCGAGGCTTTTCGTCGAGCGGTTAGAACCGGGGACTAGGGACCGCGATGTGCAAGCAGCGAGGATGGCAGCACCTCGAGCTAAGCGGGAATCCGGGTGACGACGATTGATTGAGGGCGGCGTATCGAGGCGGGTGTCAAGCCTCCAGAACCTCCAGAAAGGAGCGATACGCCATGTCGAGAGATACCGCTGTTCATCATCCCCTTCCGTCAGCCTGCGGGCATCGACAATCCGCTAAGCGAACTTGCACGTGAAGGGGCCCACCGCATGCTGGCCCAGGTGCTGGTCGCGGAAGCCGACTCCTTTGTCGCCATGTGCAAGGACCTGAAATTGGCGGATGGCTACGACCGTGTCGTGCGCCGTGTGCCGCATCGAGCAATCCAAACCGAGGTGGGGCCCTTTCGAAGTCCGTCGCGCTAAGGTGCGCGATCGGGGCGACTGGAGCGCCGAGGAGAAAATGCGCCTTACTCGTCGTATCTGCCGAAGCGGGTACAGCAGACGAATAGGCTCGATGCGCTGTTGCCGATTGCGTGGGGTATCGACTGGCGACTTCCAGAAAGCCCTCGCCGCCCTGTTGGGCAAGGACGCGCCGAACCTGTCGCCGGCGGTGATCTCGCGGCTGACGGCAGAATGGCAGGCGGATTATGACGCTTGGCAGAAGCGCGACCTCTCGGCGCGGCGATACGTGTACGTGTGGGCAGATGGGGTCTACCTGCAGGCCCGAATGGAAGAGGCCGCCGAATGCATGCTGGTGCTGGCCGGCGCAACACCCGAAGGCAAGAAGGAACTCGTTGGCTTCCAGACCGGCGTCCGTGAGGGCGCGCGGAGCTGGCGCGAGCTTCTCATCGACATCAAGCAGCGCGCTCGAGATTGCGCCGCGCCTGGCGGACGGCGCGCTCGGCCTCTGGAAGGCGATCGAGGAGGTCTTTCCGAGCACCAGGCACCAGTTGCTGTTGGGTTCACAAGACCGCCAACCTGCTGAACATGGTCGCTCTCGGGGTCCAGGTCAACATGAAGGTCGACCTTCGCGAGATTTACACCGCGCCGACCCCTTGCTCCTTAATCCCTTGCGATCTCGTCGAGCTTTGTACTAGAGCTGCTCAGCGCGAAAGGTATCGCAGCTGCCGACATTGCCAGCCTTCAAGCCGGTCATGAACCAACGCGAACGTTGCGCCGAGGTGCCGTGGGTGAATGCATCGGGTACAACGTAACCTTGCGTTTGTCGCTGCAATCGATCATCCCCGATGGCGGATGCCGTTTGCAATGCAGAGTCCACATCTCCTGGTTCAATGAATTCCCACTTTGCATGGCCTCGGTTGGCCCACACGCCGGCAAGACAATCGGCTTGCAACTCCACTCGGACTTGCAAACTGTTGGCCTCGGCCTTATCCATGGCACGCTTCGCCTCTTGCACCTTTGGTAGCAGACCGAGCAAGTTCTGCACGTGGTGGCCAATCTCGTGGGCGATCACATAGGCTTGCGAAAACTGGCAAGTCTTGCTGCCGACCTCGCAGGCGCGAAAGCGCCGTTCGAGGTCCTGAAAGAAACTTGTGTCGAGATAGACCTTTTGATCGATCGGACAATAGAACGGCCCCATCGCGGCTTGCGCAGACCCACAGCCGGACCGCGTTGCGCCGGAAAACATGACCAGCGTCGGCGGCTTGTAGGTTTTTCCGGCTTGCGCAAAAATATCTGTCCATACCGTCTCTGTGCTGCCGAGGACGGCCGACACGAACTGTCCTGTTGCGTCAGATGGGTTTCCAGAACTCGTCGTGGATCCAGTATCCGCTTGCTGCTGCTGATTGCCGCCCCTTGAAAGCATTTCCGCGCCGCCGATGAGCGCGCGAGGATCGATGCCCAAGGCCCAGCCGATCACAGCGAGTACTACAATCGCACCGATCCCAATGCCGCCTCGGGCTACGGGGCTGCCACGTCGATCTTCAATTCGCGCGCTCTTCGGCAACTCATCGAGGCGCATGACTCACCTCATATCCCGATGCGTGGGTACGTCACAACGATCGTGACATCTCAAGTTAGACTAGACGCCTAAATCTGAAACCAAATTGATTTGCATAAAAAAGCCTAGCTAATCCGGCGAAGCGAGCCCGTGGTGACGGTCGCGGTGAACCGAGGTGACAAGGTTGAAGCCGGAGTCCTGAGTGTAGCCGGTCTTAACACCATCTGCGCCCTCGACCTAGACTAGCCGAGCAAGTAGTTGTGGTTGCGCGATTCGAATAACGACAATGCAACTGCATATCGCAGAAAGTAACCTGATTCTGACGACCTTTGCATCGCAGCAATCCGGCCGCTTTCTGCGGTAGACTAGCCGAGATATGCTGACCGCGAGACTTTCTCAGGATGGACGTCGCCCAGTCGCGGGTCGTGTCCGACTGCGGTGGCAACAGGACGAACTTGAATGCATCGGCACCCGAGACCCTGCCTCCTGCTAGGTGGGACGCTCACGCCTTGCTGCTGCCCTTGCTGGCGTGTACCTGCAAAACCTGTACGACCGAGAGCCTGGAAATGGGTTCACACCGGATCCCGCCGAGCTGCGTGCAAATTGCAAACCGAAGTTAAGCGTAACCCTTGGTGTTCTTTCTCATCGAGCCCGACGGAATCCGCATTTCCGACGACGACTTTCGGCAAGTGCGTGATAAGCGCGACGTCAACTTTCAGGCTTCTGATACGAGTTCGACGGCTGAATCGTAGAAACTATAAATCCGCCGTACTAACGCTGCGGCGGCATGATCAATGGCTCGCGCTGGCAACTACGCCGCGCGATCTGTGCGCAACTGCGGAATTGCAGCTCCTTCGACAAGCAGATCCGGACGCCGGTCAGTCGCTTCTTGTCGCACTCGATGGCCATAGCCTCCGTTGAGAGATTTGGGTTTGCTTTGATGAAAGCAGCCTCGACTTCGGCCGGCGTGACGTTGAGCGACTCTTGCAGATCGGTATATTCAGGCGGAATTTTCACCATCGCGCGCGCTTTGCGCACGGTATCGAAATAAGCGCGAGGCGCAAGGCCCGAACAGGTCCCGTGCTTGTCCCATTCGTTGTAAATCAGACGCGGCGCCGGCATTAGATCGAGCATGGAAGAAACGATGCCGCGGTACAATCGCGGCGCCGGGACTTGGCAGTATTCTGGAAATCCTTTGTCGTATTGCGGCCACAGCCCGTGGACGACAAATGAATACGGCCGCGCTCCGCATTGCAGCGTTGCTCCTCGCACGCCGCCCCGCTCGGCGGCCGCCGCGCAGAACGACGGCGACCACGACAGGGACAGAACGTAGAAGTCGAACTGCCCGGCCTCGTTCTGCCGAGCGTCTTCGGCAAGCACGCGCGGCATGGCGGCGAGGAGCACCGATATGGCCAAAGCCGCGCGAAGACCGAACGTCGGCATGATCACCCCTGTCCTTCCCGAGGAATCATATGCGCGCGCACCGATGATGCAATCGGGACGGGTACGATAGTCCCGGAGTCCCGAGGATGGGGAGTCCCTTCCAGCAAAAAGGGGATCACCCAGCGGGGTGCCGGGGGCTACTTAACCCTCCTCGAAGATCAGGGGGCCCGGGCCCGACAGTCGCGATCGCCCGATGCGGCGCATCGTGGCAGCGGTGGTAACTGGCGTACAGCCACGTTGGATCGTTCAGGCCGGTGTTGCGATCACGACTGGAATGTCACGCGTGGTGCGGTTTTGGTAGCCCTCATAAGCCGGGTACATGGCCACGAGGCGCGGCCAGAGCTGCGCCTTTTCCTCCACGCTTGCGCGCCGAGCAGTGGCAGCGAAGCGCCGGCTTCGCACCTGCAGCCTTACCCGCGGATTCGCCTCGAGATTAAGAAACCAAGCTGGATGTCGCGGCGCGCCGGCGAGCGAGGCCACGATCACGAAACGGCCGGCGTCCTCTAGATACAGGACGGGTACGGTCCGCTCGCGTCGTGACCTGCGCCCGGTCGTCGTAAGCAGAAGGATCGGCGCAGCGCCCATCTTTCCCATCATCCGCCCGCCGCTCACGCGGTACAGCCACACATTCAATGCAATGAAAGCACTCGTGAGTAGTTTCATGATGAATTCCCTTAGCGGCGCATCGACGCCACCTCCTCCGCTCCCCGGCCCGTTGCACCACCGTCCACATAGGGCAAATGCAGCAATGGGCGGGTAGTGGGTCATTTTGAATTGCTCCTTCCGTAAATGCCTTAATCAAACTGACCCACTACCAATGGGCGCCGTCTCAAGCTAGCCGTGGTCCGCCCCCAACGCTCGCGATCGCCTGCCACACCCGATGCGGCGTGCACGGCGTGTCGATGTGCTTGATGCCAAGCACCGACAGTGCGTCGACGATGGCGTTGACGCCGGCGGACAGCGAGCCGACGGTGCCGGCTTCGCCTGCGCCTTTCACACCGAGCGGATTGGTCGGCGTTGGCACCGGATTGTCCTCGATCGCCACAGCGCAGAAGTCGTCCGCCCGCGGCATCGCGTAGTCCATAAACGAGCCGGTGAGCACCTGCCCGGTCTCATCATAGGATTTGTCCTCCATCAGCACCTGACCCAGGCCTTGGGCGATGCCGCCCATGATCTGACCCTTGACCAGCATTGGGTTGATCACGGTGCCGACATCGTCCACCACCCAATAGCCGATCACCCGCGTGCTGCCGGTCTCGGGATCGATCTCGACCTCGCAGATGTGGCAACCATTAGGGAAATTGCTGCTGCTGGCGCGATAAGTCGCGGTCTCATAGAGGCCGGGTTCCATACCGGTCGGCAGCTTGTCCAGCTGGAACGCCGCCTTTGCCACCTCGTGGATGCCCATCGCGCTGTCGGTGCCGGTGATGGTGAAGTGGCCGTCCTTGAACTCGACGTCGCCCTCGGACGCCTCCAGGAGATGCGCGGCGAGCTTCTTGCCCTTGGCGATAATCTTGTCGCTGACCGCCACGATGGCGCCGCCGCTCATGGTGGTCGAGCGCGAGCCGCCGGTGCCCATACCGAACGCCACCGCGTCAGTGTCGCCGGCGATGAACTTGATCCGTTCGGGATCGACACCGAGCCGATCGACCAGCATCTGGGTCTGGATCGTGGCATGGCCCTGACCGTGTGAGATCGAGCCGGTGACAAAGGTCATGCCGCCGAGTGGGTCGAAGCGGATTTCCGCGGTCTCATAGGTGGGATCGGCGGCCTGCTCGATGGTATTGGAGATGCCGATGCCGCGCAGCATGCCGCGCTGCGCCGCCTGTCGGCGACGCGCCTCGAAGCCAGCCCAGTCGGCAAGCTTCATGGCGCGGTCGAGATTGTCCGCAAAGCGCCCGGTGTCGTAGGTGAAGACGAGCGGTGTCTTGTAGGGCATCGCCTCCGGCGGAATGGTATTGCGACGGCGCAGCTCGGCGGGATCGATTTTCATTTCATCGGCGGCGATGTCGATCAGTCGCTCAATCATGTAGGAGGCTTCCGGCCTACCCGCGCCGCGATACGGCGATGTGCAATGGGTGTTGGTCAGCATGCCGGAAACTTTCACATGGACCGCCGGCGTT
>Ga0210409_10008801_pt1 | contig 10250 bp, 2 predicted proteins | sample IncBWH17MmetaG_FD_161649 | JGI IMG/M metagenome (GOLD analysis project Ga0210409, IMG submission 161649) | Forest soil microbial communities from Barre Woods Harvard Forest LTER site, Petersham, Massachusetts, United States - Inc-BW-H-17-M | ecosystem: Environmental > Terrestrial > Soil >...
GGTCCAGTCCCTCGGGGACACGTACCCCCTTGGCGAGCACGGTAATTCCCGCTCCTTCATAGGCTCCCAGGAGCGATGGTTCCTGCAGTTGTTCTGCCAGGTTGCCATTCAGCCCAGCGTCCCAGCCGACCGTGGCTTCCAGCGGCAAGCGATCCACCTGCGGATTGGAGGTCGTTGGTCTGAAGCCGAACCAACCGCTCCCGCAGGACGGGTCATACCCTTCCGGCACGCCCGTGGCAGCCAGTCCGAATAGGCAGACCACCTTCAGGCGCCAGTCGCTCAGCAGCAGGCCGGAAGGATGCATATTGGCGTCGAGGATGGCGGAGGCAGCTCCGACACCTTGCAGCCGGACCGGCTTCCACATCAGCAACACTTCATGGTATTTGCCGGGAGGCACGATAAGCAGGTCGCCCGGTTTGGCGGCGTCAATTGCGGACTGAATCGACTGGCCAGCTGTCAGTCTCGTGGGGGCCTTGCCGCCAACCGTTACGGTCACGGCGTCGACCGATTTCTTGCCATTGCCGGCCGTGATGACCAGTTCTCCGCAACGCGCGAAGGTACCGGCACCGGTGGGACCTCCATATTGCTGCTGTTGCTGCACGGAACACAGCGGTACCTGAGTGCCAATGGTATTCGGCAGAGTGACGACGATCGTGGTGTCACTCCAACTGGTGACGTTGGCTGTTACCCCACCGATGGTGACGCTTCCCGTACCCTGTGTGGGGCCAAAGCCATAGTGACGGGTGATCGTCTTCTGGTTATACGGCGACAATGTAGTCGCGGGCCCGGAGTAGCCGTAATTGCTTACGATTTGGTCGCCCAAAGCATGGATCGTGATGGGGTGAGTAGTTCCGGGCGCAAGAACCCAGGGGCCAACTCCATCACCGTCCACCTCGCTGACCGCCGGGGTGGCATCCGGGTAGGCACAGTCGGGATGGTTGTATTCTGCTGCGAATGCGGCCGTGGGGATAACCGGAGTATCCAGATACGAGGTCTGGCCGGGCATAAAGGTCCATTCATAGCAGAACTGGCTGTAGGCCGACTGGTAAAACGGATCCGCCGTTACGCCATTGCCACGATCGTTCATGCACAGGTCTAACGTATTGGGTATGTAGCCGCTCGGATCGGGCGGGTTCACGGCAAAGGTCGAGAAAGTTAGTCCGTTGTAGATTCCATGCTGGTCGGAATAGACCCGGGAGATTTCGTTCCCAGCCCAATCCCTGACCCCTACCGGCAGGTTGGGGGGCGAGAACTTCTCGCCAAAAGCGGGCGCGAACGGGTCGAATTCCGAGGTGAAGTCGTCCGAGATGATGCCGGTGAAGTGTGCAGCGATGTGGGTCGAGCTGAAGACGTAGAACTTCGCCAACACCGACATCTGGTCTTCGAGCAAGACTTCCTTGCGATCGCAAAGCGGACGCGAAGCTCCGGCAAACGGCGCGTTCTGCCCCGACAGCGGGAACAGGCTCATGTAGTCGGGAACTATGCGGGTCGCGCCCACGCACGGCCAGAAGACCTCGACACTTCCCGTATCGCCCTCGTGGCGGGGTGTCACCCCCTCGTTCGTCGACGGGATCAGGGGATTGTTGGGGTTGTAGCTCGCGGCGACTGCGGCTTGGTCCGGCATGATGAAAATGTTGCCGAAGCCGGCGAACTGCGAGGTCACTGGCGCCGTGTAGGTGTCGCCGAGCAGGATGTTCTTATCTTCTTCCTTCACTAGTTCGTAGCCTGGCGGAACAACCATTTCGACTACGTATTTGCCGACAGGCAGCATGGGCTCGCCGTCGGGACCAGCAATGCAGATCGTGCAGTTTGTACCGGAGAGTGCGCCGGGCGTACCGTTGACGCCCGAGACAACGCCGGTCGGCGTTACAGGCGCGCCGCCTGACGGATCTCGACTAATGATGCTCGGGAACTTGTACATGCCGTCGTAAGGAGCCGGTTGCAGCTGGTTCCAGTTGTGCATGCCGTCGTAGCACTTGTACTGCGAGCCGTTCGGCAACGGAGTGCCGGGATTGAGTAAGTTCGGCTGGTTCAACAGCGTGTAGTAGAAAGGATCCGTAGTCGACTGGCCCGGGCAGCTCATATACGGTTTGCTAGTGCCGGGATAGAAGCCCTGCGCCCAGTCGTCCCAACTGCTGGTCTCGGTTGCATCCACCAGTTTCAGGGTCGGGGTGACTCCGTCTGGCGCGAAACCCTCCTGGTAAAGGTTGATCTTGACATGCGGAACCTGGGGCTCCCACGTGAGTTGAAGCAGCAGGGCCGGGTCGTCAAAGGGACGGGTCGAAGCATACACGACATGGCCGCGAATGCCGCCGTTTTCACCGGTCGCAAACGGTTTCTTACCGAATTCCAGCAGCTGGTTCTGCCCCATGAAGCTCTGCCACCCGTAACTGATAGCCCAAGGCGGATCGACTCGGCCCGTGGAACCACCAGCCGTGTCGCCTGCAGGACAATCTGCATTGGCGCAATACCTTGCGCCCGGCACCCGGAGGCCCGGAGGCACAGAGAAATCCTCAGCGGTCCTGGCCATGTTGAGCATTGAGGTGGCAGTCCCGCACGCTGGGTAGCCGTTTTGTCCGCACCCATAGGGGCCGGTGGAGCCGTCAACCGGGCCGCCCGCATCGTTGATTACGTGCGTGCCCGTGTTCTTATAGCGGGTCGAATCCGTTTCCACGAGGTACCAATTGAAGATCGGGAAGACTTCGTTGAAGCCGGCGAAACCTTCTAGATCGGTGCTGTTAAGGTTGGAGATACTGCCATCACGGTACCGGATGTTGGTCGGTACCAGCGACAGACCCTGTTCGCCATCCTGCGATACACCGTCCCCGTTGACGTCAAAGAACGTGCGGGTAGAGAGGTTGTTCTTCCACCCGTGGACTCCGATTTCTCCCATGTCGCAGGTCGTGCCACTGGAACCCGATCCGTGGCACAAAGTCGCGTTATCGACGCCCACGCGAACCGGGGTCGAAATCCCGTCGACGATCTGATCATTCCACTGGTCGAAGATGGTGAGTCGCCAGTCACCAGCGGGGATCCCCGTCAAGGTAAACTGCCCGGTGACAGGGTCGCACTTGGCGAAGGCGATGTCAGCGCCATCCGGGCTACCTAAGCTGGCGTAGCACTGGGTGTAGCTGAAGGTGTCGCGCGAACCGCTGCCGTAGAGTCGCTCATCCGACGGCCGGCTCATGCGTGCGCCCGTGACTGTTCCTTTCACGGTCTGGATACACGCGGGGGCACCGGGGCCGTTGCAAAGCGCAGTTCCTTGATCCGCGATGAACTGCGGATTGGCAAAGCCGATGGAAACGTGGAACGAACCCGGACCGAACTCCTGGAAGTACGCAGGCTCCCCGGCCTTGATGAAGGCTTCGTGATCCTTGCCACCGTCCAGAGTGTTGGTTTGCAGCCATTCCTCACCGGCAGCAATCCGGTCAGCTGCGGGTGTGGCGATGATGCCGTACCTTCCGGGGGGCATGTTCGCAACGATTGCCTGCCCCGCGAGTGGCGACAGAGTGACGCCATCTGCCTCGTACTTCGGACAGACCGGGATTACGCCGGTGATGCCGGAATCGTTCGTGGTGCCGTCAAATCCGGTCTTCGGATTTGCCGTGATCGGGCACGCGTCCAACTCTGTGACCGGATCGGTGCTTCCCGCCAGCGCATTCGACAAAGGCTGGTTGAACTCGTCGTAGGTCATCTGTCCGGCTGAGTCGCCCGACTGGCCGACTAGGTCCACAATGGTGATGTTGAACCCTCCCAGGCCGGGCTCGTTGGGTGCCAACGTGTCGATTCCGCCGCTGGCATCATGCTCGCCGTTGAGTGGATGATCGTCTTCGAACACAAACACCGAGACTTTAGCTGGCGGCTGGTTCTCAGTCTCGACCAGAACTGTCACGGGTGCGAAAGTGCCAGTGCAGGTTGTTGCTGGCGGCACTGGTGTGCAGGCGTTAGCGATCTGAGCGCCGCCCATGGCATGTCCTGCCTTCACATCGACGTCGTTCATAGCATCGCCGGGCAGGACCGAGATGTAGTAGTGCTTGGTCGGATCCAGAACGACCTGGCTGGGATTCAACGGTGTCTTGGTTGATCCAGGGTGGCAAATGCCATTGCCAATATCGCACACCGCGGACGCACCGAGAACGGACTGGCCGCTTTCGCAGGAGATTGGTCCCGTGCAGCCCTGCGCTACGACTGGCATGTAGCTGGTGTGGAAGTTCGTCCCAAAAATGGCCGGCGTTCCCTGCGGAGTGGCTAGGGGGCAACTCGCCGGCAGGGGGTTCGTTTGGCAATTGGGGTCGACGAAGAAGGTGCGGTCTTCCTCAATGATCCAACGATAGTCCTGCGTAGCAAGTGCGGTCTTGGTTTGTCCATCGACCAGAGTTACCTCCAGGCCACTGGCCGGCGGGAAGACAAGTGTGGCCGTCGCCGCTGACGCTGCTTTTGTTCCCTGAGAATTCTGGGGCGTAAAAGTCAAGCTGTGCGAGCCCGAGGTGCCAACGTTCGCGGTGAACCCGCCATTCTCATCCATGGCAACCGTTCCGCCTGCCAGAACGGGAGCAGGGGAAGCGGCAATGGTCAGCGGATAGCCGGCTGCGTCCTTACAGAACGCCAGCACGCCAGGAGGCTTGATGCTCAAAGTCGTTGCCACATTCGATGTGTACGTGGGAGAGGGGACGATGCAGCTAATGCCTGTCGCCGCCTCAATCGGCGCAGCGCCAAGTGTGACTGTGGAGCAGGCCGCGCCTGAAGTCGCACCGTTGCCGCAATACGCAAAGCTGGTCGGTGCCCCGGTATAGGTAAAGGTGCCGTCCGTGTTGAGAACCAACCCGGCTGGTGTCGCGCCTGACACCTTGACGCCATAAACATTGACGTCATTCGCGATCAGCCCCTTGGCAGGATCCGACACCGTCAGGGTCTTACCCGTAATCACGGCGTTATAGGTATCCGGATTGGCTACAGGAGATCCGCCGAGTCCAGGAACCAAAGTCGGAAGTCCTGCGCCATTGACGCTGATGTAGGCCAGCATGCCGGCGTCGCGCTCAGTCTTGTTGCCCGACAAACTCCCCGCACGGTCGAAAATTGGGAGGGCAGTTCCTCCCGCGGCAGGTACGTTCAACATCACATCGTAAGCCTTGCCGGCGGCCATGAATACTTCACTTTGTGTGCGGCGAACGCCGGGCAGGGGATTGCCGTCTTCAGCAATCAATCCGAAGCCTGAGACTGCGGGCGCGCCAGTCAGGGCGCCAACGATCGACGGAATGTGCATGCGCAGGCCCGCATTCACCAGGCGCACCAACACGGTACCGGTCAGTCCCGAGGCTGGTCCAGCTGGGAACAGCGACCTCGAGGGGTTGCTCTTGTCGAACCCCACTCCGTTAATAAGGTAGTAGACCGGCGTGTAGTTCACGGCCGGCGGATAGCATTGATGGTAAGTGGCTGAAGCAGGATTGCCGCAACCGCCCGGCTGCCCCGACCACACCATGGTTTCGCTGAAACCAGCCGTATTGACCGCTGTGCTGACAGCGTTGTTTTGTACCGGATCGATTTCACTGAACAGGAATGAGACATCCGCGTTGTAAGTGACGGCGGGTGTCGCCCCTGCTGCTGGATACGCAGTACCGGCGGCTGCGTCGGTGACCACCACCATGCCGTACATGCCCATCGGACCCTGAATCGAGGGGTGAGTTCCCGACTCCAGCAAGTACGTGCCGGCGCGAGGCGTTGTCCAAGTTAGTGCGGTCGTCGCTCCCGCTGCCACTTCCGTGGAGAACGACTGCACGCGTTGCTCCTGGGGTGGCGGAGTATTCGTTATAGTGGAGTCCGCAGCCGGCCAGGTGGCTCCTTGCACAGCATGATCGGGACTCGCTGTATGAGTCGGCGTTGTTCCCAGGCCTCCGCCCAACTGACCTACGATGGTCAGCGAAGTAGGTACGCTGTTACCACCGAAGGTGAGGCTGTTCGTGAGGTTGATTTGCAGGGTTTGTCCCGTGGGCACCGTAATCACCACGGGTGACCAGCCAGGCGCCGTCGGATTCGACTTGGCGCAGGTCGCGGTTGAACCGACCACGACCGTGCCGCAGCTGTAGCCCCACATCGGGACCGCCGCGCCATCGGGCAAGGTAATGCTGGTAGCTCCCGCGGTCAGATTGATCTGCTGCTGGGCGACGGCCCAACTCGCTCCAAGGAGGAGAACCAATACCGCCAGTGCCGTTGTTCTTAAACTCATTTTGGGATGATTGAATCGCATCGCTCTCTCCTCAGTTCCTCAGTAGTTAGTTGGACTCGTCGATGACAAATTCCCGGGAATCGACCAGCATCATCATCAGCATTCCGCCCGGGAAAATATTGTTGGTGGTGATTTCGCGCTCGTTGTGCGAGTGCCACATGAAGGCAAAGCCTGCTTCTGAATCGGGTGCATTCGCCACCGTGCCGGAGGGCGGCGTGGTGCCGGTGTTGCCGACAGCGCGGACCGTTGCGTCGGGACCGAGATAAGGACTGCCGCCGAACCAGGGACCGTTCGCGAAGATGTTCGGATCCGGCAGACTTGCCGGACCGCCACCTGCAACGTCGCCGAACGGATGAGCCTGCAGTGGCTTGTTGTGATCCTGGCACCACTCGAAGTAATTGATCGCAGTGGGAGCACCCGTGTTGTAGCCGTTAGAGTCCGGGGTGCATGGCAGCGTAGATCCGGAGGCTGCGTTGTGACCATAGGGATCCCAGTTCAGACCTTTGCCGGTCCAGTAGTAGATTCCATCCATCGTGAGGCCAGGAGTCGTAGTCGTGGTGAACAGCAGAGGCCCCGCGAGACTGTTTGCATCGGTCGCGCTGAGGATCAAGTTGCCGTCGCGCGCTAGAACGCGTACGTGGTTGCCGTGCTCGTGGAACGGATGTTGCCAACGTCCTGTGCCGATGATGCGCAGCAGCGTCAACTCACCCGGATGCATGTGCGGATTGCCGTTGTAAGGCTGATGCGGATACTCCTGAGCATAGTTGGGATCCATCAGGTCCGGCATCGAGCGCCCGTTGATCATGAAGTAGGCTGGAACATAGGGCTCGGTGGCAACGTTCATGCAGTTGGTGCAGCTCCTGGTGGACTGTTCTTCTGCTTGTCGGTGAATCCTGGGATCCATCTCGGAGTACTGGAAGAGGTATTCCCGGTCGTAGCACGCACCGGCGTGGTTGTACGCTGCATGCGCGAGCCGGAAATCGGTTTCGCCCCAGTGGCTCCGCGCGGTCGCGTTGGAAGCATGCACTCCCGAGTCGCAGACGGCGGGAGTACTAGCGGGGAGGACAATGATTGCCCCATACAGGCCCATCTCGACCTGCAGGTCCCCCTGAGTTCCGCTGTAATAGTCGTGTGTGCCTGGCGTAGAGGCAACAAAGGTGTAATGCACGATATTGTTTGTCGTCGCGCGTCCGGCCTCTCTCGTTAGCAGACCATTTACTCCGCCGGTTGCGGTCACCTGAAATCCGGGGAACAAGATTGATGTGTTGCCGGCCGCATTGGGCAGATTATTCGTCAGGTTAACGACGACCGTCTGTCCTTCCGTGACGATCAGCGTGGGCCCGGGAACTTGCATGGTGGAGCACGTTGCGCCGGTGAGAGCCGGAGCAAAACCGCTCGGCGCTACACTGCAGCCATATCCCCAGGAATAAACAGCTGATCCGTCGGGTTGGCTGATGTAAGCCGGGCGCGCCGTCAAGTTAAACGTTGGGCCGGTTATCCCAGGAACCGCAGCAAAAGTCGCCGGCGTAAGCAACAGGGTCAGTGCCACCACCGTCGCGAGAAGCAGTTGTGTCTTCGAGATCGCTTTTTTCATGTTCATCGCCCTCATTGCTGCGCTCCTAATTAATGCGGACTTCGGTCATCAGGCCACCGAAGTTCTCGGCATCGTTCGACAAATGGTCAAGATTGGGGGTGTAGAGGTAAAACACGCTACCGGAGGGATACTTGGTCTTGTCGCTGGCATCCAGAATCACGTCGAGCGATTCGCCGCCCGCCAACGTGATCGAGTTAGTGTTGTAGTAGAGATTGTTTCCCGACTGGTCCCGCAGCAGCTTGGCATTGAGCCCGATTACCTGCATCGGGATGCCGAGGGAAGCCAGCGTCTGGTACTCCGTAACATCCAGGTCCGCGATGCGAAGCAGCGCCCTTCCGCCGGCGGGAATATTGATGATCGCAGACATCGGTTGCGAGTAATGCATGACGCCATCCGTCGTCTGCGTCGCCAGCGGGCCGTTATGCACCGTGTCGGGATAGCTGCGGCCGTTCAGCAAGAAGTACTTGTCCTTCATCTCGGTGAAGCCTTCAGGGTTGAAGGTCATGCCGACAAAGTGGAAATTGGGGTCGAAGCCGTGGATCTGGATGGGATACTCGACGTCGTATCTGGTCGTCCCGTCGCCATCGTTGTAGGCGTACTTGGCCCCGCCCGTTGCAGCCGTATTCACTGCTGGCATCGGATTGCTGCAGAGGATGTCTGAGGAATCGCATTTCGTGCGCAGGTCCGATTGCTGCGCCTGGAGTGCGCCATAGAGCGAGTTACCGCTTGGGACGCGATTCTGACGCGGCCGCACATACAACTGACCGACCATGCCCATCTGCAAGTGTTCTGGGGGAGTAATGTGGCAATGCCAGAAGTAAGTACCGGCATCGGGAGCCAGATAGTAATAAGTGAAGCTGCCGCCGATGTTAATGGCGACCGAAGCGTCCGGCACGCCGTCATAGAAGGCGGAGGCATTGGGATAGCCGTGAAAGTGAACCGTGTGCTGCTCGAACAGGTCCGGACGCATAACCTGGCCGACGTTGGTCAGCGTAAGGAAGAACTCATCATCTTCATCAATCGCCATCAAAGGCGCTGGAATGTTGCCATTCAGGACACCTACATCCATGATCTGGCGCGGGTCGACGTGCCCATCGATACAGGGGGCAGTGCAAGTGCCGGCCGCGATGGCGTCCAGGTCAGAAGCCAGTCCGACGGCGCCGTTATAAGTGAACTTAGATGGCTCGCCGAGCGAATATGGGGCCTGACTTGCGCCGTCCGTCGTGGCAGGATCGCCGGGCACTAACGGAGGAGCGACGTCATTGAAGACGTTCGGGAACTGGGTGCCGGGCAGTCCGTTCGACATGTCCGCCAATCCAGACAGGGGGCCAAAGGCAAACAGATAAGTTTGGCTGCCGTCGCCCATCGTTGCGAAACCGTCACCACCCGAAATCTGCTGGCACTTGATCGCGCCGTTTACGTTTGCGGTAGGCACCAAATATCCGTTGGCACCTGCACTAAGTGTCGTTGCAGCTGTGTAGGCAGGTTCCGAATTGTTGTCGTGGAGTGCCGACGGGTGGGTGATGGTGTTGGTTGGGCATTGGACCTGGAACGACTGGCCGCTTGCAGCGACCGTCGCAACCACGACCAGAACTAGGGAGAGATAAAGTGGTGACATCTTCGTCATGACCGTGTAGCCTCCTGACTTCCTTGCGGGCGCGGACCGCGCTCGGTAAGTGCTGCTTTCAGTTGCAAAACTCCCGCAACCTGCGAGCCGCAACGAGCACAGAGATTCAGCACAGCTCGATGTGCCTAGGTTGAGCCGGCGCATCCAGCCGCTTGCTCTTCATGATGCTTAGTTATTGATCCCCACTACTTCAGTCAGCAGCTGCGTAAGCACTCGGGGGAGCGCCGCAGGCCACCGCCGCATTTACAACACGACCCATTCCGGTCGTGAAGTGGGCCCAGCTTATGCGGGCCCGTAGTTAGTAACTTTGTTCAACATCAAATACCGAAGCACGGCGGCCCTGATTTTGCCGAACTTTAACTAACTTAACAATAAATACAACGTAACTAATAAATGTAAACTTTGTGAAGTTACACAATCAGCTCTTTTTCCATCGCAATGACGATTAACTAGCGATTCATGCTTCTCTCGGCAGCGGGTGGCATAACAGCCATCATTCCTGATTGTTAAATTTGTGAATTGAGTGCAAATTCTGACGGATATCCAGCTATATCCAATCGCCAGCTGTTATTCTCACGAAACTCCCTCACCATCTGTGCGGGCATAGCGTGTGGAGGTCATAAAATCGCACACTTAGATCGAGTCAACGGGTAACGACGTAATTAGTTACTTAGACATGTATATGGAGGATGTGAATGGCGACATCTCGTGCGCAGGTATGGCCGAACTCAAAGCAAGCGAAAAAGGGTATCCGGAGTGGACATCCTGAGATAATGGTCGAGTGCCCGCAGTGCCATTCGCCGGCT
>Ga0210409_10008804_pt1 | contig 10248 bp, 9 predicted proteins | sample IncBWH17MmetaG_FD_161649 | JGI IMG/M metagenome (GOLD analysis project Ga0210409, IMG submission 161649) | Forest soil microbial communities from Barre Woods Harvard Forest LTER site, Petersham, Massachusetts, United States - Inc-BW-H-17-M | ecosystem: Environmental > Terrestrial > Soil >...
GGTTTCAGACGGCACGAGTTTCCGTGCGAAGGATTTAGCGTAGCCGCCGCTGGAAACAACGCCTCCGCGCACGCCGCATGCAGCGTCAGAAGGCCGCGGAGGGCAAGGGCCGCATGGAGGTCGAGCGAGCGTGCGGAAGGTGAAGCGGCGATTCCGGTCAGGCGGCAAAAGGACAAAAACATTGGCGTGTGAACCGAGTCATCGACGTCGTCATTTCGGAACGGCAAGGGAGTAGTCGCCTTCGATCCGCCTCGCCTTGAAGGTCGTGAGTGCGCCAGAGGAGTCGATTTGCAGCAGGTGCTGGCACGCCGGAAAATCGGAGCCATGGAGTCCCCGCAGAGCGAGAAGCCGATCGAGGGCGGAGCTATCGGCTTCCTCGGAGTCGTTGGCGGTTACAATGACGCGATAGTCGCCGCACATCAGCGCCAGCGCCAAACCGCTCCTGAACGCAACGAACTCGGCGCCGCAGTCGCTCTCATCGGCCGTCATCGTCTGGCATCTGAGCAGGGCGCCGGCAATGGCCTCGCCCTGGGTTCTTGCGTTGGCGATCCCCCAGTTACCGTTGCGCGCTATCGTGAGGACGGTCCAGTTCGTCTCTTCATCCGCCGCGGAGAGAGGCGACGTGGCCAGAAACAACACGAAGCACGCCGTCAGCATTCGACGGGCTGCAAGTTGCGCCACGGAGCCAGGCCAGGACCGGGATTGCCAGAGCATGTTGCGCTCCTACCTTGCCCAACACGGTAGCAGCATGCCCCAAGGCATCTGTGAGTTTGCCCACACCCGTAGCGACTCAGCCTATTGGCGGCAGTGTTCCAATTCGAACATCCGCAACCATGGAAAGCGCCTATGAGTCGACGTCGGGAGGGCTGTCCCATGAGACGCAATCCGACCTCGGTCTCGGCTCTATGGCTGTTCTTGTTGTCGTCCATTGCGAGGCGCAACGGACTCTTGTCACTGAGCCTCTGGTCGAGAAGACAGTCACGCAGCTAAGACTGCCACCCCGAACCTGCTTCGCGCTGCCTCACTTCCTGCCCAGCCATTCCGGCCACAGTCCTCGCATCTCCTTGCGGGCGACCGCCTCCGACTCGGCATAGCTCAGGCTCAGCGGGACGTCGGCCTTGCCCACATCGTCGAGATCGAAACCGTAGGCCATGCCGTTGTCGATCATCCGGCCGCCGATGTCGGTGGTCTTCGCCACGCATAACGCCACGATCCGACAGTCGCGGTCCCATTTGTCGGGATTGCAATGGATCTTGTGATCCGCCGGCGTCAACAGGTCGTCGAGCGCGGCACGGGCGCGCATGCCGGGTACGGTCTCCTGCTTGTCCTTGTCGCGCAGTTCCGGCGCCTGGATGCCCCAGAGGCGGACGTGAGGCTTCAGGCCGACGATGGTCAGCGTGTCGCCGGTGACGGCGAAGGCCACTCCGTCGAAAGGCTTTGGCAGCGCGCCCATGGTCGCCACGCAATCGGGTGCCTTGGCAGAGGAAAAGGACGGACGTCTCTCCTGGGCGTGGGCGAGCGAGCCAACGATGGCGGCCAAAAGCAAGGCGAGGAGGATAGCGCGAGGGAATTTCATTTGCCTATCGCAGCTCTATCAACGACGAATGAGCAAATTGCGTGCTAGGCGGCAACTTGCATTTGCCCGGAAACGCCTGGGATGATCTTCTATACTCGAAGCAAAGAGGTACCCATGACCGCCATCACGCACGCCAAGCCCCGCACCCTTGGCAACAGCAAGCTGTCCGTCTCTCCCGTGGGGCTCGGCTGCATGTCGTTCTCCGGCGCCTACGGCAAGAGCGATGACGCCGAGGCGATCCGCGTCATCCATCACGCGCTCGATCGCGGCGTCAACTTTCTCGACAGCTCCGACATGTACGGCTGGGGCCACAACGAGACGCTGCTCGGCAGGGCGCTGTCAGGCGGCCGGCGCGCCAAGGTCGTGCTGGCCACCAAGTTCGGCCAGACGCAGAAGCCGGGCGGCGCCAACGGCGTCGACGGCAGCCCGGCTTACGTGAAGGCCGCCTGCGAGGCGAGCCTCAAGCGGCTGGGCGTCGATGTGATCGATCTCTACTACCAGCACCGTGTCGATCCCTCGGTGGCGATCGAGGAAACGGTGGGCGCGATGGGCGAGCTGGTGAAGGCGGGCAAGGTGCGGGCGCTCGGCCTGAGCGAGGCCAAGCCGGAAACCATCCGCCGCGCCCACAAGGTGCATCCGCTCGCGGCCGTGCAGAGCGAGTACTCGCTGCTCTATCGCGTCGATGCCGAGGAGACGCTCAAGACGACGCGCGCGCTCGGCATCTCCTTCGTCGCCTACTCGCCGCTCGGCCGCAGCCTCTTGACCGGCGCCGTGCGGCAAGTCTCCGACATCCCCGAAGGCGATGGCCGCGGCCGTCATCCGCGCTTCGCCGCCGAGAACCTGGCGCGCAACCTGGCGCAGGTCGCTGCCATCGAAACCGTTGCGCGCGAAAAAGGCTTCAAGCCGGGACAGGTGGCACTCGCCTGGCTGCTGGCGCAGGGACCCGACATCGTGCCGATCCCCGGCACCAAGCGCACCGAGCGCATCGACGAAAACCTGGCGGCGCTCGATGTCATGCTGTCGGCCGACGACGTCGCGCGGATCTCGGCCGCTCTGCCGCCCGGCGCGGCTGCGGGCACGCGCTATCCCGAAGCGGGCATGAAGGCCGTCTATATCTAGCTAGTCTAGCGCGAATTATCTGGCGCCATCCGGGAATCAGGAGAAACTGCATCGCTATCCGCTAGCCGTCACAGATGGCCCGCGCCTGCAGCGATTTGTTTGACGCGGTCCAGCGTTATCCCGTGATGTTGTTCGACCGCGAGCGGATATTCGGTCGGCTGGAGGACAATACGCGGACGCAAATTGCCTGACCGGAGAAATATGTGGCACTGGATTTCGTGCGGTTCCGGGTAGCCTCTTATCCAGGTGCTGAGCCATCCGAAACGCGGCGGTTCGTCTTGAGCGATCGGAGAATTCCACCGGGCGAGGATGTACCGGAGGCTATCTTCGGATACAGAAACCCAAACGCCCCAAACCAAACTCTCGGAGCTGTCGGACACGGGTATCTCCAGGCAGCCCCGAACATAGCGTTCAGTATCGTCAATGACACAGATATCATCGGTGAGCTTGGCTCGGGCGGTGCGTTCGGCTTCGGGGAGTCCAAACCAATTACGCGGCGCGGCAGACCCGTAGTCCATCGGGAGGGTGTCGAAAGTCCGACTGCAACAGCTGCAAGTCCATGTGTGGTCCACGGCGTCCTCTTTGCCACTCTCTGGGCCAATTCCTGTCACCCGATCATAGGCTGCTGGCTATGGGTCGCCAATCGAACTCGTGCGCTTGCCACAGTGGCGCCGCCTATGAGAGGGCTATAGCGTAGACATAGTGCTCATCATCGTCGGCCGGGCCCGCTGTCGGCCGACGACGTCGCGCTCGCGCCGACAATTTGGCATCGGCAATGAAGTCAGATCAACGAGCGGTCGGCGGTGCCACACTGATTCCCCAAATGAATGGAATCCTGTAAGGGCCCGCGGCCGGGCGACGCTTGTCCGCAGCACACGACCTGACAGCCCCGACGCCGGGGTGTAAGCAGACGCCGTCTCCGGCATCCGAGGGATCATTGTCATGACAGAAGAGATCGTCTTCTATCACAATCCGCGCTCGCGGGCGCAGATGGTGCACTGGATGCTCGAGGAGGCCGGTGCGCCCTACCGCATCGTGCCGATCAATTTCGAGAAGGGCGAGCACAAGGCCCCCGCTTTCCTGGCGATCAATCCGATGGGCAAGCTGCCGACCATCGTGCATCGCGGCGTGGTGGTGACCGAGACCGCGGCGATCATCGCCTATATCGCCGACAACTTTCCCAAGGCCGCCCTCGCCCCCAAGCCTGAAGATGCCCTGCGCGGCGCCTACTATCGCTGGCTGTTCTTCGGCGCCGGCTGCTTCGAGCCGGCGCTCATCGACAAGATGATGAAGCGGCCGGAAGTCGAGCGGAAGTCCGCCGTCGGCTGGGGCAGCTACGACGATGTTTTGGCGACGCTCAAGAAGGCGCTCGCCGAGGGCCCCTATCTGCTCGGCGAGACGTTCAGCGCCGCCGACGTCTATGTCGGCTCGGAGATCCGCTTTGCGATGACGTTCGGCGCCCCCGGCCTCAAGGGCGAGAAGGTGTTTGACGATTACATCGCGCGTCTTTCCGCCCGGCCCGCCGCGCAGCGCACCGCGGGGGGCTGACGGCCGGCCGATGCCGAGCTCGGGCACCAACCGCCGGCTGGCGACCATCCTGTTCGCCGACATCGACGGCTACAGCCGCCTGATGCGCGCCGACGAGGAACGGACCCTCGACGATCTGCATGCGCATCTCACCGAGCTCGTCGGCCCGGTGGTCGAGCGGTTCCATGGCCGCATCGTCAAGACGGTGGGCGATGGCGTGCTGGTGGAATTCGCCAGCGCCGTCGAGGCGGTGCGCTCGGCGGTCGAGCTGCAGCGCGGCATGTTCGAGCGCAACATCGGCACGCCTGCCGAGCGTCGCCAGGCTTTCCGCATCGGCCTGCACCTGGGCGACATCATCGTATCGGACGACGACGTGTTCGGCGACACGGTCAACCTCGCGGCACGCCTGCAGGGACTGGCCGAGCCGGGCTCGATCGTGCTTTCGGCCAGCGTCTACGAGCAGGTCCGCGACAAGCTCGCCTTGCCGTTTCACTCCCAAGGCTCGCGCACGCTCAAGAACATCGACCGGCCGATCCGGACCTATTCCCTGGACGCAGCTGCCCTGTCCGGGACCGGCGCGGCGGCAGTCCGGCCCGCGCCTTCGCGGCGGCGGCGGATGATGGCTTTGGCCGCCGTCGCCGTGGCGACCTCACTGGCTGCGGGCGGCGGCGCCGCCTACTTCACCGGGCGCCTGTCGTCGACGGAGGAGGCGGCCGCGGCCGGCGTTCGACAGTCGACCGAAAGCGGCCTGTCGGTCGCCGTCCTGGTGTTCGCCAACCAGAGCGGCGATGCGGCCCAGGACTATTTCTCCGACGGCCTCACCGAGGACATCACGCGCGCCCTTGGCCGCTTCAAGGAACTCACGGTGATCGCCTACGGCGCGGTACTGCCCTTCCGCAACAAGGAGCTGCCGCCGTCGGAGATCGGCCGCGCGTTGAACGCCCGTTATCTCGTGAGCGGCAGCGTTCGCCGCATGGGCCCGCGCGTCAGGGTGACCGCGCAGCTGAGCGACGCGGCCAATGGCACCCAGCTGTGGTCCGAGCAATACGACGACGAGCTGAGCGACATCTTCGCCGTCCAGGAGCGCATCGCCCGCCGCGTCGCCGGCACCTTGGCCTCCAGCCTGCAGCAGATCGCTCTGCAGCAGAGCCTGCGCAAGCCGACCGACAACCTCGATGCCTACGACCTGGTGTTGCGCGCTCGTGCGCTGGCCGCCGATCCGACGCGGCTCGCCAATCGTTCGGCGCGCGAGCTGCTCGAGCGGGTGACCCAGCTCGCGCCGGGCTACGCCGACGCCTATGCTCAGTTTGCCGACGTTTATTTACAGCGGGCCGCCTTCGGCTGGTCGGAGTTCGCCCAGACCGACGTCGAGACGGCGATCCGGCTCGCCCGGAAGGCGATCGAGCTCGACGAGGAATGCGTGATGGCCCACGGCGTCCTTGCCCGCGCCTATACGTCGATCCAGAAGTACGATATCGGCCTCGCCGAATCGGAGCGGGCGCTGCAGATCAATCCGAGCGACACCGAGGCGCTGCTCACGCGGTCGGCCGTGCTGCTATGGACCGGCCGCATCGACGAATCGATCGCGACCGCCGAAGCGGCCATGCGTCTCAACGTCAATATCGGCTCCGAGGCCGCGCTCAATCTCGGCCTCGCCTACCTGCTAAGCCACCGCTACGCCGACGCCGTGCGGCTGCTCGAAGCGGCGCGGGCGCGCTATCCGACGCATCCGCTGCTCGACTTCCCGCTGGCCGCCGCTTACGCCGAGCTCGGCCGAACGAACGACGCGCTGGATGCCGTCGAGCAGGGAAAGCGCAAGAATCCGCATTTCGATCTGGCGAGCTTCGGCTCGCGCTTCCAGGACCCGGTGCTGCAGCACCGGGTCGAGGAAAGCCTGCGCAAGGCAGGTTTGAACTGAGCTTCCTTTTCCTCCCCTCGTCTTGCGAGGGGAGGTGCCCGCGTAGCGGGCGGAGGGGTCATGAGTTTGACCCCTCCGGCCCTTCGGGCCACCTCCCCACGTCGTGGGGAGGAGCGATTCGATTACTGGCTCGGTGTGTTCTTGAGGTTCTTCCAATTGGCCGCAGCTTTGCTTGCCGCGACCTGCGGATCCTGGCGGAAGCGCTCGGCGCCGCCGGCCCCGGCAAAGACGTATAGATTGCCGTTGGAGATCACCCAGACCGTGGGGTCGGCTTCGCGGCGTACGCCGTTCGACATGTTCATGGTGCAGGAGCCGCCGAACTGCGGCGCGTACTTCTCCGGATTGGCCTTGAACAGGTCGCGGTGCCGGGCGTTGGCGAAGCGATAAAGCACGCCGTCATAGACGTACTGGTATTCGGCAAGGCCCGGCGTCGGTGTGGCGAGCGTGAAATAGGCGACCGGGTCATAGCCCTTCAGTCCAAGCCGTACCGTCGCCGGCGGGTTGGCCTGCGCAATGGCGCGAACCTCGGCAAGCGCGCCCATCGATCCGACGGCCCCGCCTACAACGGTGGCGGCTGCCATCACCATCAGAACATTGCGACGTGTGAACATGGTTACTCTCCAACGCTATGCCGACAACTCGCGAACACTAGCGTCGCCAAGTGGGCTGAAATTGGGGCGGGATGTGGGCAGTGTATGAATACTCGTTCAAGTTTTGGCAGCCCAATTGGCCGCTTGAAGTGATCGCGGGAAGGAATTGCATTAGACTCAGCCCGGTGACGTCCGCCTTGCCGCGCCGCTTTCTGCTTGCCGGGACCGCCTCTCTGCTGGTTCCTCTCGCCATTGCACCGCTGCGCAGCCAGACCGCCGAGGCGGGTGCCGATCACGAAATCACCGACTGGATCCTGATCGCCTCGAGCGGTGACGTCACGCTCGGCCTGTCGCAGCCGGAAGTGGGGCAGGGCTCCTACACCGTGCTGCCGCAGATCCTGGCCGACGAGCTCGACGCCGATTGGCAGCGGGTGAAAGTCCGCTTCGTGACCGGCCGTGAGACCTACAAGATCGCCTTCAAGAACGAGCCGCCCGTCCAGAAGGAGGGCGCCTCGATGTCGACCACCGTCCTCTACTCTCGCCTGCGGACCGCCGGCGCTGCCGCGCGCGGGGTGCTGATCCGTGCCGCCGCCGATCACTGGAAGGTCACGGCCAATCAATGCCGCGCCGAGAAAGGATTCGTGATCGGCCCCAACGGACAACGTCTGTCCTACGGCGCGCTGGCGGCCGACGCCGCGAAGCTGCCGCTCGACCCTGCGCCGCACCTCAAGGATCGCGCGCAATTCACGTTGGTCGGCAAGCCGTTGCCGCGGCTCGATAGCAAGGCCAAGAGCACCGGCACCGCCATCTTCGGCATCGATGTCGTGGTGCCCGACATGCTGCACGCAGCCATCCGCTCGGCGCCGACTTTCACCGGGTCGCTCACCGCGATCCGTAACGAAGCAGAGATCCTCAGGATGGCGGGCGTGCGCGCCGTGGTCCGGCTGCCCGCCGTGCACGTCGCCAACGAGGAACCCGGTTCGCAACATCCCGGCCTGGCACAGGAGGCGCGGCACAATGCGGTATGCGTCGTGGCCGATCGATTCTGGCAGGCCAAGCGCGCCGCCGACGCGCTCGATCTCGCCTTCGATCCCGGCGCCGGCGGCGATCTGTCGACAGCCGGTATCGACGGCCTGTTGCACCAGGCGCTCGATGTCGAAAAGGCCGTCACCGCCGTCGAGACCGGCCGGCCGCGCGAGATTCTGGCTGAACGCGCGGGTTCGGTGATCGAGCGGCGCTTCGTGCTGCCCCATATCGCCCACGCGCCGCTCGAGCCGGTGAATGCCACGGCATCCTACAAGGACGGCACTGTCGAGGTCTGGGGGCCGATCCAGGCGGTCGCGGCCTGCCAGGACGCCATCGCTGCGTCCGTCGGCGTCAAGGCCGAGGCGATCAAGATCAACGTCACCTTCCTGGGCGGCAGCTTCGGCCGCAAGATCGTGCCCGACTATGTCGTGCAGGCGGTCCTTGCTTCAAAGGCGGTCGGCCGGCCGGTGAAGCTTTTGCGCACGCGCCAGCAGGATCTCCGGCACGGCATCTTCCGCGTCAATGCCGGCGGCCGCTTTCGCGCCGTGCTCGACGACCAGGGCTATCCGTTGGCGGTGCAGGCCAGGGTGGTGGGCCAGTCCCTGTTCGGCGCCACACGGAAGAGCTGGCTCGACCAGACGCCGGAGGGCGCCTGGGACGAGAGCATGGTCGACGGCATCTATAACCAGGACTACCGGCTAGCCAACTTCCTGGTCGAGACCATCGACACGCCGCTGCCGGTGCCGGTCTATTTCATGCGCTCTGTCGGCTCGACCGCGGCCGTGTTCTTCTGGGAGAGCTTCATCTCGGAACTGGCGCACCGTGCCGGCATCGACCAGTACACCTACCGGCGGACTCTGCTGGCCGGCAATCCGCTGGCGTTGCGCGTGCTCGATGCGGTGGCCGAGGCAGCGCGCTGGAGCACGCCGCCGATACCGGGCACGGTCCGCGGCATTGCCTACAACTGCTATATCGGCCGCGGCGGCCGCTTCAAGACCTACGTCGCCCAGGTCGTCGAGCTGGTGCCGGCCGCCGACCGGCTGGCGCTCAAGCGCGTCTTCTGCGCCGTCGATCCCGGCCTGGTGGTCAATCCCAACACGCTCGCGGCGCAGATCGAGGGCGGCATCGGCTTTGCCCTGACGACGGCGCTCCATAGCCGCATCACCTTCGCGGATGGCGGTGCAGAGCAGACCAACTTTCTCGATTATCCGCTGCTGTCGATCGACGAGATGCCGGAGATCGTGCCGATCATCCTGCCGAGCGACCGTCCGCCCCAGGGCTTCGGCGAGGTCGTGCTGGCGCCGGTGGCGCCGGCCATCGCCCAGGCCCTGCTGCAGTCCAGCGGCCGGCGCATCGATACGATGCCGCTGCCCGCCGAAGCGTTCAGGAGATAGACGTGGCCCGCTTCACCCTTCGTCTCAATGGCACGACCCGCAGCGTCGATGTCGACGGCGACACGCCGCTGCTCTGGGTGCTGCGCGACGATCTCGGCCTCACCGGCACCAAGTTCGGTTGCGGTGCCGCCCTCTGCGGCGCCTGCACCGTGTTCGTGGGCGACGTTCCCACACGCTCCTGCTCGCTGCCGGTGTCGGCGGTCGGTATCAGCGAAATCACCACCATCGAGGGTGTCACCGGACCGGAGGCGGCGGCGGTGCAGCACGCCTGGATCGCGGGCGACGTACCGCAATGCGGCTACTGTCAGTCCGGGCAGATCATCAGCGCGATCGCGCTCCTGAAGGCGATCCGCAGACCCTCCGATCGCGACATCGACCTCGCGATGAGCGGCAATCTCTGTCGCTGTGCCACCTATGTCCGAATCCGTGCCGCGATCCACGACGCGGCGCGCGCGTTGGGGGGTTGAGATGATGCCGAGACGTCTCGTGGCGCTTCTCGGGCTTTCGGCCTGCGTGGCAGCGGCCGGCGCGTTTGGTCAATCGCGCGAATCGGAGCCGGCCACACGATCGATCGCTTTGTTCCGAGAGGCCGGCAAAGTGTTGCAACATCCGCGCTGTCTCAATTGTCATCCCGTCGGCGATCGCCCGACTCAGACCGATCGCATGACGCCGCACCGGCCGATGGTCATCCGCGGCGCCGACGGACACGGTGCGCCGGGCCTGCCCTGCAATGCCTGTCATCACGCGGCGAACTACGACGAATCGGGCGTGCCCGGCCATCCGTTATGGCACCTGGCGCCGGCATCGATGGCCTGGGCCGGCCGCTCGCTGGGCGAGATCTGCCGACAGATCAAGGACCCGGCGCTGAATGGCGGGCGCGACATGGCGGCTCTGCTGCGCCACGTGAGCGAGGACACGCTCGTCGGCTGGGCATGGGCGCCCGGCGGCAAACGCACGCCCGCGCCCGGCACGCAGGCCGAGTTCGGCGCGCTGATGCGGGCGTGGTTCGAGAGCGGCGCGGTCTGCCCGGCGGAATAGCTGCAATCTGCCGCCTCCATGAAGGATCAGGAAGCGGGCGTTAGCGAACTTGTGAAGTCG
>Ga0210409_10008806_pt1 | contig 10245 bp, 10 predicted proteins | sample IncBWH17MmetaG_FD_161649 | JGI IMG/M metagenome (GOLD analysis project Ga0210409, IMG submission 161649) | Forest soil microbial communities from Barre Woods Harvard Forest LTER site, Petersham, Massachusetts, United States - Inc-BW-H-17-M | ecosystem: Environmental > Terrestrial > Soil >...
CTCGTTCTGGGAGGCCTTGACCGCAAGGCTCCAGATCTCGCCTTGCAGCGCCGTGGCGTTGGCCAGCTCCGCTTCCGCGGCCGCGATATCCGGCAGCTTGCGATAGACGGCGCGACGCGTCTCGACGTACCGTCGGAACCTGTCCCGGAGCGGGGGCTGGGCGTCGGAAGGCAACACGTCAAGCCTCAGGTAAGCGGTGCCGATCGCATTGGCCTCCTCGACGACGAGCTGCCGTCGCGCATCAAATCTCGCCGCCGCGCCCGAGAAGGTGAACGCGATCAGCAGCCCGAGCAGCCCGAACACAGCGCCCTCCAGGACCACAGCCCCCGCCCGGTCGGCCTCGGCATCGCGAGCCAGTCGACGCTGGCCGATCCGCCGGCCGAGCTCCAGGCAAAGGAGCAGCCCGAGGAAGATGCCCACCGCGAATAGTGCTCCCGCCAGCGCGAACATGGTCAAGGAGGAAACCGCTCGAGGATTTGCCGTACCGGGATGCGCGCGTTGCGGGTGGCGGAGTCCGTCGATTGATTCACCTCGGACTCCGCCGACCCGCGCCACACGAGCGTGCGAGACCCCGAGTCCTCGATGTCCATGATCAACGTTCCCGTACCTCCACGCAGATTCAATGCCAATGCCGAGCGGAGCGGGTGCCATGGCGGAAAACCTCTCGGCATGGGCAGATCCCTCGCTCGGGCGAGGTTCCAGTTCTGTCGGTTTCCGGGGGGCGGCCACCGGTGGGGGAGGGTGCCACCGTATGCGGCGGGAGATAGCCCTGGGCCGGGGTTCACGGTGGCCCCCGACTCCGGCCCGTATTGAGCCGTCATCGGGCTGAATTCCATAGGTAATCCTGGCGCCGGCGTGTCGACGGCATCCGACTGGCTTGGCTCTTGCTCGCGAGCCGTTCGGCGGGGGTGAATGAATGCACGAACAGACGATTGAGGTGCGCCAGGGGCGGGCAGGGGCTTGGCGGAGGCAACTCATCGCCGGGGTCGCACTTGCGGCCGTGCTGGCGGGGTGGCCCGTCTCCGCCCATGCCCAGCATGGCAACTACCTGCTAGGGAGCCTCGGTCTTCTTGGCGGTGCCCAGGCGCCCGAGGGCATCTACTATCAGAACTTGTTCTCGTATTACAACGCGAACGGCTCGTTCGCATTGGATGCGAGCCGGGCGCGGACCATCCAGGCCCTGGGCCAGCAGTTCAACCTGACCCTGAACGCAAATCTCAAGCTCAGGGGTAGCCTGGACGCCTACGTCGATCAGAACATCATCGGGATGACGACCCCCCTCAAGATCCTCGGCGCGAACTACGGGTTCATGGTCGACATTCCGTTCGCGGAGGTCAAGGGCAGCGGGGCGGGCACCCTGGACCTTGGAGCCGACCTGAAGGGTATCTTCGGCCGGAACCCCTCCACGGGCGCGTCCTTCGCGACGAACCGGACGTCGACCGCTTCCTTCAACATCGCCGACATGTACATCGAGCCGATCAACCTGGGCTGGCACTGGTCCCAGCTGGATGTCATGACATCGTTTGGATTTTTCGCGCCGACCGGTGACTACAATTCCGCGAGGGCGATCAACAACGGACTGGGCCGCTGGGGCGAGATGTTCGGGCTCGGAGCGGTGGCGTACCTCGACGCCGCGCGGACGTGGTCGGTGTCAGCCATGACGCGGTATCTGACCCACCAGTCGCAGCAGGGTGTGGACGTCCGGGTCGGCGACGACGTGGCCCTCGAGTGGGGGCTCGGCAAGACCTTCCGGCCGGCCTCGTGGCAACCATGGGTGGCCCACCTCGATATGGGAGTTGTCGGATTCGCGCAGTGGCAGGTGACGGACAACCGCGGGTCCGCCATCCCGCTGCCCCTACGGGGCATCAAATCCACCATCTACGGAGTGGGGCCCGAGATCGCGGCGACGACGAAGTTCGGGCGTTTCTTCGCGCGCTATGAGTTCGAGTTCGGGGCCGACAATACTCCTCAAGGCCAGGTCTTTCTCTTCGGGGTTGCCCTCCTGATCGATCCATTCAGCAAGTAGGAGCGGGCCTCGAGCGCACCCGGCCACCACCGGATACGGGAAGTCATCGAGGTTCCTACCGCAGGCGCAACGCGCCAGCAATCAATGCACACCCACCGACGAAGCCGATGACCCCGAGACCCGGCGCCAGGTTCACGGGCAGCCCGGCGAACCCGATGCCGGCGAGCAGGGACAGGACGATCGAGAGGACAGCCGCCAGCAGGACCGACCACTCACCGGCGACGTGCCGCCGGACCTCGAGACCGACCGGGACGTCGATCAGAGCGGCCAGCGCGATCTGCAGCACGATCAGGGCCAGGACGAAGCCGACCGTGAATATCAATAGGATGAGCTGCCCGGGGCGCCAGTGCCCGTAGACCTCCAGCAGCGGTAGGGCAGCGGTCACCACCGCCGCGCCGACGCCGACGCCTCCGCGCAGGATCAGCAGCGTCTTTCTGCCGGCGAACGTCTGAACGAAGAAGGCTGCCCAGAGGGTGCAGAGGCCGTCGAGCAGCCAGTAGAGGGCGATGCCGCGCACGAGCACGGCCGGCGAGGGAATCGCCACCAGGAACCCGCACGCGCCGAGGACGAGAGCGGCCAGGCCCCGTAGCAGGATCAACGGCCGAAGGTGACCGGCCAGTTGATTCGCCGCCGCGGCGCCCGCCATCCGAGGGCCGTCCGATGGAGTCATCCGTTCATCTCCCTCATGCGCGGTTTGGTCATGCCGCGAAACGCTTCACCTTACGGTTCTGATACATCGTGAGGATCAAGTTCGGAGGTACCATCAGGGCGCTGAACGCCAGCACCGCCAGGTCCACGTCGGAATTCGGGAAGCTCGTCACCGCGATGAGCAGGGCGACCATCACGTTGCGCATGCCGGTGCCGGTGGCGAGCACGCGCCGTGTTCCCGTGTCGGGGCCTCCCATGAGCCACCCCAGGAGCATCGCACCGACGACGAGCAGGAAGAGGGCGACCAGGGCCGACACGCCGATCGTCCTGGTGGCGGCGGACTTCATGTCGATGGTCAGCACTGTCACGGCGGGGAAGCACACTGCCGCGCAGATCGTAGCCGGCTTTCGGAGCGCCCGGGCCAGGCTCCCTCCCCAGCGCTGAAGGACGAATCCCCCGAAGAGCGGCAGCAGCAGATACAGAATGGCGCCACGCACGACCCGCCAGACCGGCAGGGTTAGCGGGGTGTCCGCGTGGACCAGCAGGCCGGCGATCGAGGGAGTGGCTACCAGCGCCACGGCCGTGAGGACGAACAGCAGGGCCGCGGCGAAGGCCCCCGAGTCCTTCGCTTTGCTCGTGAACTGGACCGCGAAGGGTGCGCCGGGAGCGGCGGCGAGAATGAGCATGCCCGCGGCGATGTCCGGCGACATCGGGAAGAGCCGGACCAGGACGAGGCCCAAGAGCGGAACGAGGGCCAGGTTCGCCACGAGCGCCCGTCCGAGCAGACTCCAGTCGCGGAGCGTGTCCAGGATCTGTCGCCAGGACACCTCCAGCCCAATGGACAGCATCACCGAGCACAGGAACAGGTAGCTGAGGAACCTCACGAGGGGGCTCAGTTCGACCATTCGTGGTCTCTTTCCACGGCGGCGAGGAAGCCCTAGCGACTAGCAGCCTGGGAGCCAGTGGCAAGGGTCGACCTCAGTAGTTGAGGACTAGACTGCCGAAGGCGAACACCCCAAGTACCGACACGAGGCTCGCGACGGTGAGCGCCAAGCTCCAGCGGGAATCGAGTCCGCTCGAATGGAGCGCCCGCAGGGTCCGCCGATGTTGGGCGACCGCGATCACCAGGGAGACTGTGCCGATCGAGATCAGCGCAAGGCCCAGAGTCGCCGATCCTAGCGGCGCCCCGAACAACCCCACCAGGGTCTTCTGACGTTCCTGAGCGAGATACTCGAAGAACTTCACCATCGTGAACCCGAAACTGATCATGGACAGCGACGTACGTATCCAGGCCATCAAGCTCCGCTCCGCCCCGAGGAACGTTCGCTGGAACGAGAGTCGCGTGCGCTGCTCGGCAAGCTGAGTGTTCCGATCTGTGGTCACGGGCGATGGACGAACGGAGTTGTCCGTCGCGTGTCCGAGACCGACGAGCACCCGGCGTAACCAAGCCCCGAGCCTCGACCTGAGGACGGGCCCGTGTTGCCCTCGCCGTTGCGGCGGAGGCTCTGCGCTTCGGCCGCTCGTCACGTTATCCGAACGCTCGTCACCGGGGCGCGCGGCATCGCTACTTGAATCCCGGCAGCAGGAACTGGACCTGCAACCGGAGCTGCCAGTCAGACGCGAACTTGGGTTTCTCTGCGTTGTAGTAGGCCGCGAGGGAGGCGTTGATCGGCAGCGGCCCCACCTTGAAGAGCTTGGCCGCGCCGGCGCCCACCGGCACGGTTCGCCGGTCGCCGCTGTCGGCCTCCCAGTTGGCCGTCACAACGGGGGAGCTTGTCAGGTGCCAGCCTTGTCCGATGTTGTAGTTCACGAACGGCTGGAGAGCATCTGGTTGACGTCTTTCTTTCCCCAGCCCGCGATCGACCACTGATTGTTGATGAGCGCGCCGAGCACGCAGGGGCCTTGAATCGTCAGTGCCACCGCGCTCGGCCCCAGGCTGAACTTGCCGCTGCCCAGCCTCGAGTCTGTCACGGTCGGGAGCGTGAACGTCGGTGCCACGCCCCAGACGATCGCGCCCGGCCTGGCCGGTGAAAGGAACAGCGACGGGTTGATGTCCCCCAGCCCCCAGGCACTGCCCCAGACGCTGTCGGGGCCCGGAAACAACGATGGCTGGTCGATGATGGGCACGACGGTGCGCGTGATGAGGTTCCAGTTCTCGGTCAAATGGAAGGGAATCACCGGCTGCACGTTGAGGACGTAGACGGTCGCATCCTTGGCGCCCGTGTCGAAAGTGAGAACAGTTCGGTTTCGGTGTCGGCGGCGGCGAAGCCGACGCCCGGCGGCAATTGCCCGCCGAGCGCCAGCGCTGCCACCAACCCAACGAGGGTCGCGACCAAGGCCGAGGAGTCCTACTGTCGCGCCATCGCCACCCGGACGCGTTCCTCGGGCGAGATCATGTGATCGTGGCTGTCTTTTTCCAGATCGATCTTCACCCAGTTCACCTCGCCGCTGAACGCGTTGCCGTGTGGACCGTAGTCCGGCGAAACGGCCGAGCCGGTCTCCCGCCCGACATCGCAGGTCTCGTCGGCCGAGAATGCCATCGGCTGAGTCGCCTCCACGCGGCCCTGGCCGACCTGCTTGCCGTCGACGAGCAGCGCCGCCACGCCCCCCTTGGCGAGGCCACCGCCGTCGTACTTGAACTCCATGCGCACCTGGTGCTTGCCGGCGGGGATCGGCGCCGTCGACTCCGCGAAGAACAGCTTGATGCCGAAGAGGTTATAGCAGTACTTCAGCCTTCCGTCCTTGGCGTAGAGGCTCCAGCCGCCGACGCTGCCGCCCTGGGCGATGATGACGCCGCGCGCGCCGGACGCCGGGACCACGATCTCGGCGGTGACCGTGTGGGACTTGTTCTTGATGTTGACCACCGAGCTCTCGGTGAGGCGGCCCATGCCACCGTAAAGGATCTGCGAGTTGCCCCGGATGAGCTGAGGCCGGCCGGCCATGTCCGGGTTCAACCGTTCGGCCCGGCGATCGTCCAGAGGAAGGACGTTGTACTTGGTCGCCTCGATCAGGAACAGCCGCTGCATGTCGGCCAGCTTCTTGGGGTTCTCCTTCGCGAGGTTCCGGGACTGGGTCCAATCGTCCGGACCATACAGCTCCCAGGTGTCGTCGTCGAACGGCGGCAGCGGGGCGCCGAAGACCCAGGGGGTGCTGTGCCGGGTGACTGCGGTCCAACCCTGGTGGTAGACGCCGCGGTTGCAGAACATCTCGAAGTACTGCAGGTCATGCCGCTCCGGGGCGCGGGCATCGTTGAACGAGTACACCATGCTGACGCCTTCAAGGGGCGCCTGCTGGACGCTGTTGACGATCGTGGGCGCGGGGAGCCCGGCCACCTCCAGAATGGTCGGCGCGATGTCGATGACGTGGCAGAACTGGGAGCGAATCTCGCCTCTGGCCTTGATGCCCCGCGGCCAGTGAACGATCGTGCCGTTCCGGGTGCCGCCCCAGTGCGATGCCACTTGCTTCGTCCACTGGTAGGGCGTGCACATCGCGTGCGCCCAGCCCACCGCGTAGTGGTTGTAGGCCTCCGGGCTGCCGAACTTATCGATCTTGCTCATGAGGAACTCGGGCGATTCGATGCCGGCCATGCCGTTCAGCACCGCCATCTCGTTGAAAGTTCCGTTGAGGGTTCCCTCCGCCGAGGCCCCGTTGTCGCCGAGGATGTAGTAGATGAGCGTGTCGTCGAGAGCTTCCAGGTCCTTGAGCGTATCGATGAGGCGGCCAATGTGGTGGTCGGTGTGCTCCAAGAACCCGGCGTACACCTCCATCCCCCGCCTCAGGATGGGCCTCAGCGGCTCCGGCATCGCATCCCACGCCGGGATCTCCGCCGGCCGCTTCGTCAATTCGGCGTTCGCCGGAATGATCCCCAGCGCTTTTTGCCGAATGAAGGTCTCCTCGCGCACCTTGTCCCAGCCCTGGTCGAACTTGCCCCGGTACTTCTCCCACCACTCCTTCGACACGTGGTGCGGGGCATGGGCGGCGCCCGGCGCGAAGTACATGAAGAACGGCTTGTCGGGCATGAGCGCCTTCTGCTGGCGGACCCACTTGATAGCCTTGTCCGTCATGTCCTCGGTGAAGTGGTAGCCTTGCTCCGGCGTCTTCTCCGGCTCGATCGGATTTGTTCCCTCGTAGATCCCGGGATACCACTGGTTGGTCTCGCCGCCGAGGAAGCCGTAGAAGTACTCGAAGCCGCCGCCACCGGTGGGCCACTGGTCGAAGGGCCCCATCGGGCTCGTCTGCCACACGGGGACCTCGTGGCATTTGCCGAACTGCGCGGTCGAGTAACCGTTGAGCTTGAGCGTCATCACTACCGGCGCCTTGTCCTTCGGCAGGACCGAGGTGTACCCCGGCGCTGAGGTCGCGATCTCGCAGATGCCCCCCATGTTCACCGAATGGTGGTTGCGCCCGGTCAACAGCGCCTGGCGCGTTGGCGAGCAGAGCGCGGCGGTGTGGAAGCGGGTGTATTTCAGCCCGTTCTTCGCCAGCCGCTCCGCGACGGGCGTGTTGATCGGGCCGCCGAACGCGCTCGAGGCTCCGAAACCGACGTCGTCGAGCAGGATGACGAGGATATTCGGGGCGCCCGCCGGCGGCCGCAGCGGTTCGATGGGTGGGAATTGCGAGGCCGGGTCCTTGGCGTCGTACGTCGTGAGCCCGACGTACTGCCGGTCCGGAATCGGCAGAATGTCTCGAGATATCTTATCGGATTTGCTCGTGGTCACCGGGTTCCCTCCCTTGGTTGGCAACGTGTGGTCGGTTCGCGGAACCATGGCAGTGCTTGGCCTTGAGTCCGCTGCCGCATGGGCAGGCATCGTTCCGCCCCACCCGAGCCGCAGGCGCCGTGAGACGCGCTTCGTCAGCGCGCAGGATATGCATCGCCTCGTCCGCATAGCGTCCGCGCTTCAACAGGTCTGCCATGAGCCGCATCGGCCGGTCGATGTGGGTGAAGAACGCCTTGTATCCGGCGCAGAGATAGTTGAGCCCCGGCTCGCCGTCCGGCGTCATGATGAAGCGGTTCTTCGGGCACTCGCCGTGACACGCGAAGCGAACTGGGCACTCGCGGCAGTAGCGTGGCAAGGTGTCGCGCTTGGCGGCGCCGAACGCTCGCTGCCGCTCCGAGGCCACGAGGTCGGCCAGTGGGGTCTCGGCGATATGTCCCAGGAGATATGTCGGCTCGACGAAGTGATCGCAGGAGTAGAGGTCGCCGGTATGCTCCAAAGCCACCGCGTCACCGCAGGTCTCCGCGAAGATGCAGAGCGATGGCGGGGCGCCGACCCACGAAGCCAGCGCCGCATCGAACATCTGGACGAAGACGGTGCCCACATCCCGCTTCACCCACTCGTCGAAGATCGTGATCAGGAACCGGCCCCACTGCTCGGACGTCACCGACCGGTCGGTGACGGTACTGCCCTCCTGAAACCGCGTCCGCCCGTCGACGTTGACGCGCTCGACGATCGGGATGAACTGAATGAATCGCACAGCGAGCCCGTCACGGAAGAACCGGTATACCTCCAGTGGGTGGTCTCCATTGCCAGCGTGTACCGTGGAGAGTACGTTGAAGTCGACCTCATGGCGCTGCATCAGCCGCGCGGCGTGGATCACCTTCGCGGAAGTGGGGTGGCCGCCCTTGTCCACTCGGTAGATGTCGTGAAGCGTCGGCGGCCCGTCAATGCTGAGCCCCACGAGGAACCGGTTCTGCCGGAGGAACGCGCACCAGTCGTCGTCCAGGAGCGTGCCGTTCGTCTGGATCGTGTACCGGAGGGTCTGTTCCGGTCTCTTGTATCGCTGGGCCAGCTCGACGGAGCGCCTGAAGAAGTCGAGGCCCATGAGGGTCGGCTCTCCGCCCTGCCAGGATATCGTCACCTCCGGGTCCTGCTGGCTCTCCACCTGTTGGCGGATGTAGCGCTCCAGGATGTCGTCCGTCATGCGAAAGCGGCTGTTCGGGTACAACTCTTCTTTCGACAGGAAGAAGCAATACTTGCAATCGAGATTGCAAATGGCGCCGGTTGGCTTGGTGAGGACGTGGAAGCTGGGCGACGCCCCGGGATTCGTCACTTGACCCACGGTTGAGTCTTGCCGATCAGCGGATCTTGGTGATCTTCGACCCCTGGAGGCCGACGCCCGCCATCAGGCCTTTCTGGCCGAAGATGAATGCATAGACGTCGTTGCGGCCGGTCGTCGTCGTCAGGGTTTTGGCCATGCCCGCGTCCACAACGACGATGCTTGGGCCCGACCCGATCTCGAAGCCGGCGGTGTTGTCGAGATAGTTGAGTGCCGAGTCAGTCATGAAGAACATCGCGTAGGCGAAGCTCTGGACGCCGGCCTGGAAGCCATATGACGCGGCGGCGATGTTGTAGTAGGCGACGGGTTTGCCGTCCTTGAGCAGTTCACCCTCGCCGTACTGAGCACCAACGAGGAAGCCCGCCTTGACGATGTTCGGGAAGAGCAGGATGCCCTTGGCGGTCTGGGCGAGCGTTTTGGCGGCGGGAGTGGAGGCGTACAGCGCGTTGAGCGCAGCGGTGACGTCTGGGTCGATCCCGTCCGCAGCGTGCGCCGCAGGCGGCAGCAGGACCAGCAGAGCTGCGGTTAGGAATGGGAGGATGAGTACCGCTGCAGCAAGCCGGATACGCGTGATCATGGCTCCGTCTCCTTGCTCGTCGGACACCTGGCTAGTCCTCTGTCTTCAACCGTCGCCCCTGATCCATCACCGCCGTGGGATCGGCTACGCAGGTTGAATGCCAACGCGGGATGGACCGAACCCCGAGCCCAAAGGGCTTTGTCTGCGCCGAGATGCCGTCTTAGGATCGCGCCCCGCGTTGTGGAGCTCGGGAGACTGCTGTCGCCTCCGGCGGAGGGCGCCACCGCATAAGGTGGCCCGGCTTGGCCCTCGTGCGGGGTCGGGGATCAGCGAGTGGGGAGGACGCGAATGCCTGACGCTGAAGGTCAGCGCCCGCGGCTCAGCGCGTCGCGGTGCGGTGGATGCCGAGCTTGCGCATGCGGTTGCGGAGAGTGCTGGGGCGCAGGCCGAGGCGGGCGGCAGCCTGATTGGCGCCTTCGATGGTCCAGGCACAGCGTTCGAGCACGGCGAGGATGTGGGCGCGCTGAGCATCGCGCAGGGTCTCGGAGCCGGCCTGAGCCAGGCAGACCGTTGGTTTGCGGGTGAAGGCCTCGTCGAGTTGGAGCTGAGGGCCCGTGGAGAGGATGAGCGCCCGTTCGATCACGTTCTGCAGCTCGCGCACATTGCCGGGCCAGTCGTAGGCCACGAGGGCATCCATCGCGGGTTGGGGGATCTGCGTGATGGCTCGGCCAAGGGCGCGCTGGCGCGACTGGATGATGTGCCAGACGAGGAGCGGGATGTCGTCCCGGCGCTCCCGGAGGGGCGGGAGGGCAATGGGGAAGACGGCCAGGCGGTAGTAGAGGTCGGCCCGGAAGCGGCCGTCGTGCATGACGACTTCGAGATCGCGATTGGTGGCGGCGATGATGCGCACGTCGAACTTGTGGGTCCGTGAGGAGCCGAGGCGCTGGATCTCGCCCTCCTGCAAGGCGCGGAGGAGTTTGGCCTGCAGCGGGAGGTC
>Ga0210409_10008807_pt1 | contig 10245 bp, 8 predicted proteins | sample IncBWH17MmetaG_FD_161649 | JGI IMG/M metagenome (GOLD analysis project Ga0210409, IMG submission 161649) | Forest soil microbial communities from Barre Woods Harvard Forest LTER site, Petersham, Massachusetts, United States - Inc-BW-H-17-M | ecosystem: Environmental > Terrestrial > Soil >...
GCAGATGGCGCAAGAGGTCGAACGTCAAGCCAAGATCATCGACGACCCGGTTATCGCCGAATACGTCAACCGGGTGGGTCAGAACCTGGTACGCAACTCCGACGCCAAGGTGCCTTTTACGATCAAGGTACTCGATTCCGAAGAAGTCAACGCGTTCGCGCTGCCCGGCGGATTCTTCTTCGTGAACTCCGGTCTGCTTCTGGATGCCGACAACGAAGCCGAACTGGCGGGTGTGATGGCGCATGAAATCGCCCACGTGGCGGCGCGTCACGGCACGCGGCAGGCGACGCGCGGAACCCTTATCAATTACGCTTCTCTCCCGCTGATCTTCATGGGAGGCTGGACCGGGTACGCCCTGTACCAGGCGGCCGGCCTGGCGATCCCTCTGGGCTTCCTGACGTTCTCGCGCGCCTTTGAGTCCGAAGCCGACATGCTGGGCTTGGAGTACATGTATAAGACCGGGTACGATCCCACAGCGTTTGTTGATTTCTTCGAGAAGATTCAAACACTCGAGAAGAGGAAGCCGGGGACGATGTCGAAGGTTTTTTCGACGCATCCCCCGACCGACAATCGCATTTCGGCGGCGCAAAAAAATATCGCCACCATCTTGAAGGCCAAGCCGGAATATGTACTGAACACTTCCGAGTTCAACGACGTGAAGCAGCGGCTCGCCATGCTGCACAACCGCCGCATCAATACCAAGAAGGACGATGGCAGCCGGCCGACCTTGCGCCGCTCTCCGAACGGAACGATTGACGACGGCAGCGGTGACCAGAAGGCGCCCAAGGATCAGGATGAACGGCCAACCTTGAAGCGCAGGGACAACGATCAACCCTAACAGCTTATAGCTAACGGCGCCCGCCGCCACCGTGCGAACCTCCGCCACCGCCGCTGGTGTGGGAGGAACCGCCACCACTGTAGGATGAGCCGCCGCCACTATGAGAGACGCTGCCGCTGCCGTAGGAAGGACTCGATCGGTAAGCAGCGCCCCCACCCCCACCGTATCCGGAACTCGATCGATAGCTGGGCATCGAGCGGGCGCCCGCGTAACTACTTCCGCCGCTGTAGGATGGGCTAGACCGGTAACTCGGTGACACGCGGCTCGCGCCCCCGTAACTATTACTGCCGCTGTACGAAGGACTCGATCGATAGCTCGGCATCGGGCGGCTGCCGGCGTAACTGCCACCGCCGCTATAGGACGGGCTAGGCCGGTAACTCGGCGATACGCGGCTTGCGCCACCGTTCGACGGTCTCGATTGATAACTCGTGCCGCCGCGGTAGGAAGAGCTTCCAGTGGCAGGGCCGCCGAAATGCTGCCAGCCGCTGCCGGCTTGCGCACGGCTCCCGGCCCGGCCCTGTGTGCCGGCTAAACCACTGGCGCCGGTATTTCCCCGGTACCCCGAGCTGCCTCGCGCTGTGGCATATGATTGTCTGCCAACCTGTCCCCTACCAGATCCTGCGCCCGTAGTAGTCGCCCCGCGGAAACGGCCGGCTAGCGCGGCATTGGAGTACGGAACGCCCATCCGGTGTGCCGGATTGTGCGCCCAGACCCCGCCGCGAAATCCGCCGCCGCCGTAGTAGCCATGGAATCCATAATGATTGAAGAAGAGCGGGTTCAGAAAGATTGAGCAGCCGAACCAATTCGGCCCCCAACCCCAACCGCCCCAACCGAGGCCGCCGAAGAAACCCCCGATGTAGATGCCCGGGCCGAAGCCGAATCCATAACCGAAGGCCGGGTAATAGAGCGGCGGGTAATAACCGTACGCGGGAGGGCCCCAGATGTACTCTGGATTGTAGGTTGGCACATAGACGACCTCGGGGTTAGCCGGCTGGATTTCAATTGCAGTCTGGTCTCCTTGCGTTTGGGCCGTGACTGTCTCCTGAGCATTTGAGTTCAGTTTGCCCGCTGCCCTGGCTTGGGCCCGCATGCTCTGCACGGCATTCATCACGTCGGCTTGCTGAGCGAGAAATGCATTCCCGAGATCTGTGGTCCAACGAATATCTGAGTTCAGCCGGTTCAGTATGTCTGGGAAGACCACCAGCGCCTGAATACTGGGATCCCAATTCTGCTCGCGGGCAGCGTCTACCAGTTGGGGGCCTTGGAGGTTGCGATTTTGCTGCAGCCACTGCGCCGCTTCCACGACCTCCAGGGGGTAGGTGGCGGCCACCAGTACTTGGCTCAGTAAACGATCGGGGTAAAGCGCAACTGGCGCTACCAGATTGTCTAATTGCTCCGGCGACAGCAGTTGTGCGGGAGGCGGATCTTGCCCCGGGGGCGCAGGCTGTTGGGCAGCCAGGAACGTTGCGGTCAGGAGCACAAGACAAACGATGCCGAGCATCCGTTGAGAAACTAAGCTCCTGGTCGTCATTTCCCCACCTCCACTGACAAAGACGCGCGCCGTAACGATGTCCGATACGTTCGGTTTTAGGCTCCGCCTCATGCACCTCTATTTAGGCATGTTACAGACCAAAGCTCAACATATTGATTCATAAGAGGATCCCGATGTTTGCGCCTTGACTTTGGTGGTTGAAAACCACCGCTACGCCGCGATTGCGGCCGAAGCGGCGAGGAGCGTCCACGCTGTGGAATCTTACCTAGTTCGCCGCCTGCGATTCGCGAAGCCGGCGTTCAAGAAAACGGCGCTCACTTTCGTTACCGACCAGCGCGAGAGCGCGGCGGTAGGACTGCGCCGCTTCCTCGAGCGATCCCATACGGCGCAAGAGTTCGGCGCGCGCGGCATGCAGCAGATGGTAGTTGTCCAGTTCGCCGCCCGCATCGAGCGCATCAATAAGCGCAAGGGCCGGCCCAGGGCCATCCACCATCGCGACGGCGGCCGCGCGGTTCAGCGACACGACAGGAGACGGCTGCAGCCGCGTCAGCAGATCGTACAGCTGGACGATTTGAGGCCAGTCGGTGTCTTCGGGCCGCGCCGCCTGACAATGCAGGGCCGCGATTGCTGCCTGCGCCGCGAACGGACCGGGGCCGCCCCGAAGCGCCTCCTCCACCAGCGGCAGCGCCTCGGCGATCTGCAGTTGATTCCAGCGCCGGCGATCCTGTTCCTCGAGAACCACCACATCGCCAGCTTCGTCTACTCGTGCCTCGCGCCGGGAATCGTGGAGCAGCATCAGGGCGAGTAGCCCAGTGGCTTCGGCGGGAGGATTCGGCGCCATCAGCATCCTGACCAGGCGACCGAGACGGATGGCCTCTGCACAGAGATCGGCTCTCACGAGCGGCTCGCCTCGAGTGGCCGCATAGCCTTCAGTGAAGACCAGATAAATCACCGTGAGAACGGCCTCGAGACGCTCGGGCATATCGTTGGTGTCCGGGATCGTGTACGGAATGCCCGCATCGCGGATCTTCCGCTTGGCACGCACCAGACGCTGCGCCATGGTGGCCGTGGGAACCAGAAACACGCGCGCGATCTCTTCCGTCTCCAGACCGCCGAGGGTGCGGAGGGTCAGGGCAACCTGCGCCTCTAGCGCAAGTGCCGGATGGCAGCAGGTGAAGATCAACCGGAGACGGTCGTCGGGAATACTGTTGGTGTCGTAATCCGGCTCTTCGACGGTCCGGGCCAGACCGGAGGCAGCGTAGGCTTCGAGCTTTTCTTCGAACCGCGTGCGGCGACGGATTCGGTCAATCGCCTTGTGCCGGGCGGTCTCGATGATCCAGGCGCGCGGGTATTCCGGTACCCCGGAAGCAGGCCATTGGTCGACGGCAGCCGCAAAGGCCTCCTGCGCCGCCTCTTCAGCCAGGTCAAAATCGCCCACCAGCCGGATGAGGGTGGCGACGATACGGCCCCAGTCGGAGCGATAGACCGTGTCAACTGCGGCGTGGGCATCCATGAGGTTGGCATCATGAGGCACACACGATGATAGAAAATGTTTACTGGCGTTGTCGATCTGGGCACACGCCATTCGATCTACCGTTGGAGGCGGACATTCAAATGAAATACATGCTGCTGATTTACGGAGACGAGAAGGGCATGGATGAGGCCGAACGGGAGCACTGTTACGTGGAGTCGACGCAACTGGCACACGACCTCAAGTCGAACGGCCAGTTCCTGGCCACCTCCCCGCTGCAGCCTACGTCGATGGCGACCTGTGTCAGGGTGCGCGACGGCAAGCGCCTTGTAACGGACGGTCCGTTCGTAGAGGCGCGCGAACAACTTGGCGGTTACTTTATGGTTGACGCCAAGGACCTGGACGTTGCGATCAGCATTGCCGCAAGGATTCCAGGCGCTCGCGTGGGCGCTGTGGAAATCCGTCCGGTGATTGAGATCTCCGGATTGCCGAAGGGTTAGTACCTGCGGTGGCAGCATTTCTCATAGGTACGATTTGGTAGAGTCCCTTATGGCTCGGCAAGGCGTATATGAAAGGGCGCGGTATGCAGGTAAAATTCACATGAAATACATGCTGTTGACTTACCTTGACGAGAAAGCCTGGTTGAACCTGAGCGAGACCGAGCAGCAGCTACTTATGGCGGAGTGCATGCCCCACGTGAAGGAGCTCCTCGCGAGTAAGACGTTTTTGGGCGGCGCGCCGCTGCACCCGACGTCTACGGCGGCTACCGTTCGCCTGCACGATGGCAAGCCGCTGGTGACTGACGGCCCGTTTGCGGAGACGCGGGAGCAGCTTGGGGGCTACGCCTTGATCGAGGCCAAGGATATGGATGAGGCGATCCGCATCGCCGGCGGCTTTTTAGGGACGAGCAGCCCGGTGATGATTGAAATCCGGGCGGTGGCGGAGGTAAAAGGATTACCGACGCATTAGCAGCGCCAAAAAAAAATCCTGAAACTTGTCGATTTCCCGGCGCGCTGTTCGACATAAGGGTAGGAGCCAAGCAGATGAGACTGTCTGAGACTGTCGCCACGTTCTTGCACGAAATGAAATTTGCTTTCCGCTCGCTCAGGCGCACCAAGGGGCTGACGATCACCGTGGTGCTTACGCTGGCGCTGGGGATCGGCGCCAACGCCGCAATCTTCACGCTGGTGCGCGGCATACTGCTACGGCCGTTGGTCAACCGCGACGAGAACCGGCTGATCTACATCCGGCAGAGCGCGCGCGGCATCGACGCCGAGAATCTTCCGTTCTCGGTGCCGGAAATCCAGGATTTGCGCGCGGGCGTGAAAACCCTGAGCGCATTTGGTGACTTCTCCACTATCGGCTTCACCATGGTTGGCCTCGGTGAGCCGCGTGAGGTTCGAGCGGGCGTCGTCGGCGGGTCGTATTTCGAGGTCATGGGGTTGCACCCGGTGATGGGGCGGCTGCTGGACGCTCGAGACGACGGTCCCAATGCCGCTGGCGCTGTGGTGCTGACCTATCGTTTTTGGTCGACGGAGCTGAAGCGCGATCCCGCGGTACTGGGAAAAACGGTCAGGCTTGGCACGCGTTCGGCCACCGTTGTGGGCGTGCTGGAACCGTCGATACCGTATCCGGCGGAAACCGCGATTATTGCCAACATAGTGACCAGCCCGCATCATCTGTCGGCGACGATGGTGACCGGACGGGTTCATAGGATGACGCAGCTTTTCGCGCGGCTTGCGCCGGGCGTGGATCTGCAGTCGGCGAGCGCCGAGCTGCGCGCGGTGTACGGAGCGATGGTTAAAGAGCACCCCGAAGCGTACTCGGCGAAAGCAGATTTCCGCATCGAAGCTGTGCTGCTGCGGGATCAGATCACGTCGCGCGCAAGAACGGTGCTTTTGGTCCTGCTGGCGGCGTCGGCGCTCGTGTTTGTCATCGCATGCTCGAACGTGGCCAACCTGATTCTGGCGCGGACAGTACGGCGCGAAGGGGAGTTGGCGATCCGCGCGGCGCTGGGCGCAGGCACGGGTATGCTACGCCGGACGCTGCTGGCCGAAAGCCTTCTGCTCTGCGGCGCCGGCGCATTGCTCGGCGTGCTCAGCGCGCGGCCGATGGTGGCTATCCTGGCCCGATACGCCTCCCGCTTTTCGGTCCGCGCGCTCGATCTGACGGTGGACTCCAGCATGCTCTGGGTGGGGGCGGCGTTGGCGGTTGTCGCGGCGGCGCTTCTGGCATTTGTCCCGCGCCTGCCGTCGGCTGACTCGTCGCATGGATTCGGCCTGTCGAAAAGCAGCGTGCGTATTACCGGAAGCACGAACCGCCGGCTGCGTGTCTTCGCCGTGACGCAAATTGCCGGATGCTTTGTGCTGCTAGCCGGAGCCGGCATGCTGCTCAAGACACTGCTGGCACTGCAAGCGGCGCAGACCGGTATCGATACGCGCCACGTCCTCGCATTGAACGTACCCGTGATCTCGTACGAAAGGACGCCGAATCAAATCGCAGGCTTCTACAAGGAAGCGATACGGCGCATCACGGAGCTGCCGGGAGTGGATCGCGTCGCGATGGGTACCGTGGTTCCGTGGCGCGACGCGGGCAGCTTCGGGCCTGGGTTCGAGTTCTCGGCCGACGGCCACGTTCGCGCCCCTGGTGAAGAATATCCGCGTGCGCAACTGCGGACGATCTCGCCCGGGTTTTTCGCGGCGCTCGGTGTCCCGATTATTGCCGGACGCGATTTCAACGACGCTGACCGGCGAGATGGCGAGCCGGTCGTTATCGTGAGCCAAAGCCTGGCGCAGCGAATGTTCCCGAACCAGGAAGCGGTTAACCGGCACATGATGTGGACGGATCCGCTCATGAAGTTCATCGACATCAGCACGGCGCCTAGTCGCATTGTCGGTGTTACGGCTGATGTGGACGACGAGCATGTGGCGCCGGGTCCGACGCTGACCGTGTATCATCCGTTCGAGCAGCAGCAAATCTGGGGAGGCCGGCTGTTCGTTCACACGCACACGAATCCCTACGCGCTGGTTTCTCCGATCACGCGCATTGTCCGCGGGATGGCCCCTGAGCAGCCGGTGGAGCGCGCGGCGACCCTCGAAGACGTGCGCGCAGAAGTGCTCACGCCGGACCGGCTGAACACGCTGGTGTTCGGCGGCTTCGCGGCCGTGGCGCTGGCGATTGCGGTGGTCGGCGTCGGCGGCGTGCTGGCGTTCTCAGTCAGCGGGCGGACGCGCGAGTTCGGCATCCGGCTGGCAATGGGGGCGCTGCCGCGCCATCTCCTGACGGATGTCATCGCCCAAGGCGCCGTGATGGCAACAGCGGGCGTCGTCGCCGGCGCGCTGTGCGGGTTCGCGCTGGCGCAACTTGCCGGTAGCTACTTGGAGGCCGTGCGGATGCCGGGCGCGGTGGTAGCGGCCGGTTCGGCAATGGTGTTGCTCGCGGCCGCGGTCGTCGCGTCGGTACTGCCGGCGGCCCGCGCAGCTCGCGTGGATGTCATTTCGGCGTTGCGAGCAGAATAATACCATCGTGCCCCTGGGGCGCCTACGGCGGGACTTGGGTCGTGTCGGCGTGGCATTCCTGATCCCTGGGCAGAACGCTTTCACGGTAAGACTCGTCCTGTGCGCCGGGAAGCTCGCCAGGACGGGGTGCTGAATTGGTACGGCTGATGCGTTGGCCTATTTCTGCTTCTCCAGCGTCATCTTCCGAAAGACGGTCTTGTCCGAAAGCGTCAGTGTTCCGTCAATGCGGTTGCCCGTGACCTTGAGCAGCCAGACCTGTTGGGGCATCCGCCACTCCAATGTGTGCTGGGTCCGGTCGTACTGCCATTGCCCCGTTCCCATCGTGATCGCTTTCCCCTCGACAATCTTGTCCGCCTGGATGATGACGAGATCCGGTCGGTCGGGGACATTCTTGATGTAATACACAACGGTCTCGTTGCGGCATGAAGTGTCGGTCATGCAGACGGACTCTCCGCGCCAGATACCTGCAACACTCGGTGTTTGGGCCCACACCAAGCGTGCGCTGAACAGTCCTGTAGCAGCGATCGCCGTCACTAAAACTCCCAACCGACGAGCTGAACGGAGTGGCAACATTGTGGAATGGACGAACGGTTTAAGCAAATGTTAGGTTCAATGCCGAATGGATTAAGGTGCGCGGGAACCTGTTGTATTCGCAACGGTTCTCTCAACACTGTTTCGCCCGCCCGTGTATTGTGATCACTCGCAGCATGGGCAGACTCTGGTCGAGTACCCGTTTTGCCATCCGTTTCGACGGGTCTTTGCCGATCGGTGCTATCGAGTGGTCCGAGCAGATCTCGTTTTCTGGCCGCGAAAGTTGGAAACGTGTCCAATTCTGGGGAGGCAAATTTCGGGTGTTCAAACTGCTAAAAAGGGATTATTGATGCGCACACCGGCCACTATTGCACCATGCTGAAAGTCTTCACTATAGAGTAGGTCGGATCCCGCCAAACGCGCGGCGTGAACGATCATTGCATCCCAGAAAGAGATTCGATTTAACCGATGCAACTCGATCGCCGCTATCACGTCGCCTTCCACAAAGCGAACGACTCGGGCACGCGTTAGCAACTGAACCTTTTGTTGCGCGGTTTCAGGATCAACGCCCAATTTCCTGGTTGCCGCAGCAAAGTATTCTTGCAAAACCTGAATTGAAATAACCAGCAGACCAGAACGCTGATAGCTAGCAATGAGCTGAATTGCGTGCGCCTGCTTGGCTGGCGCAGAGGCGTCGTCGGCGTAGATGAAAATGTTGGTATCGAAAAACGCCAGGCGGTTCACGACCGCTCGTGAAGTTCTTCTCTATTAAACTTCCACCCACGGGAATCGCCGTGAGCAAGCTTTGAGAGGCGCTCAAACTCAGCGGCATCTTCGTTTGGATCTGATTTACCCGCTAGTTGCTCGATATACTCCCGAACGAGCTGATTGACACTCGTTCCAAGAACCTCGGCCCGGCGGCGTGCCCGACGAATGACTTCGTCGTCAATGGAAAGAGTAACATTCATTATACACATATTACGTGCGCACGGAACTCGTGTCAAGTGGGACGGTAGGTCAACCCAGCTCGAATTCGCCTATGCCGGAGCCTGCGCGGCTTCGGCGTGGTATTCCTGCTCCGCCTCGTCGGTCCTGTCTAATATCCGAAGAGCCGCGGCCGTCACGTGCTCTGCCGTGATGCCGAGATGAAGGAAGACGTCCTCACCTGGCGCGGAAGCGCCGAAGCGCGTGACGCCGATGACCACTCCTTCATCACCAGCCCAGCGATGCCAGCCGACAGGAGACCCGGCCTCAATCGTGACGCGCTTCTTGATTTTCTTGGGCAGAACGCTTTCACGGTAAGACTCGTCCTGGAGGTCGAACAGGTCCCAGCTCGGCATGCTGACGACGCGCGCCTTCACTCCGTGGCTCTTCAACTTCTCCTGCGCCTTCACGCAGAGCTGAACTTCGGAGCCGGTACCAATGAGAATGACATCCGGCGAGCCATCGCCCGGTTCGGAGAGGATGTAAGCGCCTTTCGCGACACCAGGGTTCTTCGCAGCGCTGCGATCGAGGTGGGCAACATTCTGCCGCGTGAGCACCAGGACTGTCGGCCCATTACGCTGGATGGCAAGCGTCCAAGCTTCGGTGGTCTCATTCGGATCGGCGGGGCGGATCAATGACAGGTTGGGAACTCCGCGCAAGGCGGCAAGATGCTCGATGGGCTGGTGAGTCGGGCCATCCTCTCCCAGTCCGATGCTGTCGTGGGTGAACACATAGATCGCTCTCAAATCGCTTAAGGCCCCCAGACGGATCGCGGGCTTCATGTAATCTGAAAACGTGAAAAACGTTGCGCTGAACGGGCGCACTCCACCGTGCGCGGCCATTCCATTTACGGCGGCACCCATGGCGTGCTCGCGAACGCCGAAGGCGACGTTCCGGCCGGCGTAGCTCCATTCACCGCCAACCGCGCCTAGCGTCCCAGGCCCAGCTAGTTCCGGGGGCTGGAAATCTCCCAAACCTTTCAACGCGGTGCGTGTCGACGGATTCAGGTCCGCCGAGCCGCCGATAATGTTGGGGATGCGCTGGGCCAGCGCATTGAGAACTTCGCCGCCCGCCGCGCGGGTAGCCATGGGTTTATCTGTGGGCTTCCATTTGGGAAGATCCGCAGACCAGTTTTCGGAAAGAGCGCCACTGACGACCCGCTCGAACTCCGCGGCTTCGGCTGGAAACGCTTTCTTGTACGCGGCGAACTTTTTGACCCACTCGTCCTCCACCTGCGCGCCACGGGGAATCGCCTGGCGAAAATAGTCCACGGCGTCCTGGGGCAGGTAGAACTTGTCCATGGTGGGCCAACCCAGCGCCTTCTTGGTGGCTTGCAGTTCATCTTCTCCCAGCGGATCTCCGTGGGCCGAAAAGTTGTCCTGCTTGTGAGGACTGCCGTACCCGATGTGCG